>JACCDY010343965.1_pt1 | contig 23505 bp, 28 predicted proteins | sample 7446391 | NCBI WGS metagenome assembly JACCDY01 (sample SAMN15323451, study PRJNA562643) | freshwater metagenome | isolation source: river surface water | place: USA:Blue River Watershed | collected 2017-08-18 | reverse complement strand
CTCACGTGACCCTAGAAGTGAGTATTATTAATATAGAATTATAAAATATGAGTTTATCTAAAAAGTTTCAAAAAGGTTTCACACTCATCGAACTCTTGGTCGTTATCGCTATTATCGGTATTTTGGCAGCGATTGTTTTGGCATCACTTTCAAGTGCTCGTTCAAAAGGCACCGACGCTTCTCTTCTTGGTCAGATGTCTGAACTTAAAGCGCAAGCTGAGTTATATTACAACTCAGAAGGAAATGGAAGTTATGGTACATCAAACGGCACAAACGGATGTACTACAACAGGTACTATGTTTAATACTACTCCTACTACCAACTCTGTAGCACCTCTTATTACTGCGATTACAGCAATAAGTGGAGACTATGTTGCGTTGGGAATAGACTGTGATAGTAGTACCAATGCTTGGGCTGTCTCGGCCAAAGGTAGTACGCAAAATAGCACTACGATATATTTCTGTGCAGACAGCACGGGGTATTCCAGTTCAAAAAACAGAGCAGGTAATGCATACGATGCTTTGACTGGCGCTGGAGCGACTGCTGCAAAAACTGCCAGTGGAACAGCGTGTAAGTAAGCTTGGCATTTTATATAATGTTGAACAAAACCACCCATGTCGGTGGTTTTGTTTTTGGTATTTTGAAGCAAGGTTGCTATACTGTAATAGCATTTTTATTTTTCACATGAACTTTAATAAAAAAATTTTTCAAAGTACGGTAGGTTTCACACTCATCGAACTCTTGGTCGTTATCGCTATTATCGGTATTTTGGCAGCGATTGTACTCTCATCTCTGGGTACCGCTCGTACGCGTGCCAATGATGTGAAAATACAAGCTCAGCTTTCAGGCGCAAGACCACAAGCAGAACTATGGGCCCCCGTGGATCCTGATGGGCTTGTAAGTGTCGATGGGGAAGTCGCTACTATAGTTACAGAAAACACTAATCCCATTGTCGGAGTGACTCTTTTTTCTGATGATTTTACTACTGGTAGTTTGACTAATTTGATCAGTGGAATGCCTGTTGATACTGTTGTCTACTATGGCTATGATGGTCTAGTTCCTTCAAGCGGGGGGCAATGGGTACTTGCCGCAAGTATTTCCACAGGAGCATTTTGTGTCGATTGGGTAGGAGCAGCGATTACATATGAAGGGCCAATGCCAGTTACTACGGAGGATTTTGAGGCTGCATTTCTTAATATTACTTTAGATGGTACCCCACCTTATTCTTGCCAATAATACTTTAACGACGCTGTCTCAATTTTTTAAGCCGCAGCTTAGCTTTTTTTGTTGTTAAGGTTTATACTAATAGTACATGGCTCTTGTTATTGCTATCATTATTTTTTTCCTCGGAACGATTATTGGAAGCTTTTTAAATGTTGTCATCTATCGCCACAATAGTGGCAAAACCTTGGGCGGGCGTTCTTTCTGCATGTCTTGTGCCAAGACTTTGGTCTGGTACGAGCTTGTTCCACTTGCGAGCTACTTGGCGCAGGGAGGTAAATGCACCAAATGTGCATCACGTATTTCACATCAGTATCCAATCATTGAAGCAGCAACAGGAGCAATGTTTACGCTCATTGCTTTTAAGTTCTCATACCTTCTGCCTGGTTCGGTCACACTCTTTTTGATTTTAGTCGCGCTCTATTCATTCATCTTTTCAATTCTCATCGTTATTTCGGCCTATGACATCAAGCATACGATCATTCCAGATAAGTTTGTTTTTTTATTTTGGTTCTGCGCACTTGTCGCTCTCTTTTTTGTAAGCGGGGATACGCTTATCATCCATCTACCATCTATCCTCGAGCTCTTGGCTGGATTTATTATCGCTCTACCATTTGCGCTCTTGTGGCTTTTTTCTCGAGGTCGCTTGATGGGACTCGGCGATCCAAAGTTTATGGTTGGCATGGGGTTATTACTCGGACTTTCGGGGGGTATTGCGGCAGTATTTATTGCTTTTTGGATCGGTGCAATCATCGGGATATTTCTTCTTGTGTTACCTCATTTCAAACTCAAAAAGAAAACGGTCTCGATGAAGTCTCAGATTCCGTTTGGGCCGTTTTTGGCGCTCGCCACATTCATTGTATTTCTCTTTGATATTAAGATCACGACGATTCTTGATTGGTTTGCGAAATAAATTATACATGCGTATCATTACAAAAATAAAAGATAAATTTCACTTTTCCCGCACAAAGTTCCATGACGAGCGGGGGTTAACATTTATCGAACTTATTTTTGTACTCTCAATTTTTGGTATTCTTTCAACAGTTGTCATTTTCCAATATGGTAAATTTGCCGCCAATGTTAAGATTGAAAATCTCGCCCAGGATATCGCGCTTCGTATTGCCCAGGCCCAGAAATCGGCAATTTCAGGTACACTCAATTCCAATCTCATTCCTGGCACCATTTCTCCAACATATGGGGTCTATTTTACAACAAGCCCTGACAATGCCCAGAATAATTACAAGCAATTCACGTATTTTTTTGATGACAACCACGATGGTATTTTGAAACTCAAAAGCCCAAACCTTGTCTGTCCAAGCATACAATGTATATCCCAGACCACCATCACGACCGGTGAATACGTGAGCAAGATTTGCGACACGGGCAAGAATAATAATTCTTGTTTAAAAGTAACTACTGGCGTGGCTATTACATTTACTCGTCCATTTCCTGATGCAATCATTATGAACAATGATAAAAAAACAGCATTTGCAGGCGGGGTAGAAATCGAAATTACTTCACCAAGTACTAATAGCAAAAAAACTATTATGGTTTCCAAGGTCGGGCAAATCAGCGTACGCAATGGGGGCTCCTCATATGAATAGTATGAAGATTATGCGCACAAAAGAAAGAAAACACGCCGAAGGCGGTTTCACTCTCATCGAAATGATGGTGGCGGTGACGATCTTTACCGTTATTATGGTTATGGGTATTGGTGCGCTTTTAAATATTAGTCTCTCTGATCAAAAAAGCCGCAGCCAACGAGCAGTCAATGACAGTGTTAGTTTTATTATGGAAGATATTGTGCGCAATATTCGCATCGGTAATACCTATCATTGCTTGACTACAACTACAAACATGGCCAGTGCTGACGGTGATCTGAGTTCTCCGCTTGCAGGGCCTAAAAGTTGTTCAAATAATACGTCCACGTTTGCAATTGGGGTGGAACGGTTCGGTGGGGAACACCCCGATGCGAGCAGCAACCACCTTGATGATCAGCTCGTGTATAACATCCGGCTCCCTGAATCTGGTTCAGATATGAATGATAACACTCACGGTATCATTGAAAAGTCTGTTGATGGCGGGCAAACTTTTTTTGATCTTTCTCCTAATATCACTCCTGATGGCAATGGGAATGACCCAAATGTTACAGCTATTTATATCGACCGCACCAAGTCTGGCTTTAGCGTTGTTGGGGCATGCCCGAGTTTTTCAAACGACTGCAGTGCCGATATGATACAGCCGTATATCGTGATCAGACTTTCGGGAACGACTACATATAAAAAAACTCAATCATCATTTAATATTGAAACTACCGTAACGCAGCGCTTGCTTGATTTTTAATTATGAAACCAATCCTCTCTACAAAAAAACAAAAACGCGTTGCCGGCTTCACGCTGGTGGAGACTCTCATTGCGCTTTCTATTTTCACCCTGTCACTTTTGGGATTGGTGGTTATTTCGTCGCAGGGCATTAGTGGAACCAATTTTGCACGCGATCAACTTATGGCCTCGTATTTAGCACAAGAGGGTATAGAGTATGTACGGGCTATCCGCGACAGTGAATATATAGCAGATCCCGCAATTTCTTTTGAACAGATATTTTCTGTGACCCATCCCCTCGGGAACTGTGCAAATAAAAATTGCGGAATCGCATATAGCGGCGGACAACTTAAAACTAAAAAATGTCTCAACAATATCTGCGAAGTCCTCTATAGAGACTCGCAGGGATATTACAATTACACTGCGCTTGGTAATACGGGCTTCACGCGGACGGTCCGAATCGACCTCGCAGATCCAGGCAACAACCAGTTGAGTGCCGATGAGGTGAGGGTTACTTCTACGGTCTCATGGAACGTAGGACTATCAACTAAATCTGTGACACTTACAGAGAATCTTTTTGGATGGCAATAATATGGAATCAAAGTTAAAACATGCAAAGTTGTATTGGGGACAAACACGTGGCTTCGTGTTGCTGTTTACTGTTGTTATCTCAAGTATTATTTTGGCAATGGCCCTTGGTATTTCTAATGTTAATTACAAAGAGCAGCTCTTGGCAATTCAAGCACGTGATTCTACTATTTCTTTTTTTGCCGCCGATGCTGGAGCGGAATGTGGACTCTATTGGGATCGACAGACGGATATTTTTATTGGGGTAGCAAATGGAGGTACTCAATTTCCTATCATTAGCTGCAACGAAACTGCTATGGTAGGTAACGGAAGTGCCGATGAAGGTGATGGGCTTGTCGTCTACGATTTTCCTCTGGCTTCTGCAGGGCTACCAATCGGGGAGGGTTGTGCGCATCTTAAGGTCACAAAAAATACTGAAGTTGGAAAGGATGCTCTCGGCAACCCCATTATTGGCACAAAAATTGAATCGTTTGGGTACAATGCTGCGTGTGATGATATTTCCAGTACTTCTAGTCTGCGGATCGTAGAACGTTCGCTGAAAGTCCAATATCCTAATTAATTTAGATTTCTAGGAAACTAAAGTAGGAAGATGTTTTTCTTGCTTTGCATCCGTACTTCAATGCGCTTGCCAATTGAAGTATACTGGAGGGTATGACTCCTAAAACTGCCAAAGCACGCGTTCTGAAGCTTCGAGCCGAAATCGAGCGTCTTCGAACTGCCTACCATGTCAAAAACGACCCCACCGTCACAGATGAAGTCTATGATTCGCTTACCAAGGAGCTCCAAGAATTATTGAAATCATATCCAGAATTTGATGATCCCACTGCCTCTATGTATCGCGTGGCCGGCAAACCACTTCCCAAATTTGAAAAGGTCCGCCATACCACACGGCTCCTTTCGCTCGACAATGCTTTTTCTTTTGATGAACTTGCAGCATGGGAGAAACGCAATAAAAAACTTTTAGAAAAAAATGCTGAGTTGGAATATTTTAGTGAGCTCAAGTTTGATGGTCTCGCCATATCCCTTGTGTATGAAAATGGAAAATTTATTCGCGGTGCCACTCGTGGGGATGGAGAAATTGGCGAAGATATCACTGAAAATTTAAAAATGATCGAAAGCGTACCGCTTTCACTTATCGCACCATACCCAACCTTCGTTGAAGTGCGTGGTGAAGGTATTATGCGGAAGGCCACCTTATCTAAACTCAATGCTGAAAATACTCGTGCTGGCCGGCCGTTGTTTGCCAATTCTCGAAATGCGGCCGCTGGCTCTTTGCGGCAGCTTGATCCGGCACTTACAAAAGCGCGACACCTGGATTTTTTTGCGTATGAAATAGCCAGTGTTGAAGGGGCTTCCTGGGAGAAAAAAATAGCGACCCATGCTGGCAAACACGAGGTACTACAGGCTCTTGGATTTCAAGTTGATCTTCATACCACTACGACTCATGGGCTCTCTGCTATTTTTGATTTTATTTCCCGCATAGAACATGCTCGCGAAAAGCTGCCATTTGGTATTGATGGCGTGGTAGTCTCGATCAATGCAACTCTACTCTATCAACGTCTTGGTGTGGCAGGGAAGGCGCCGCGGGCAGTTATTGCCTATAAATATCCTGCAGAAAAAGCTACCACCGTTGTGCTTTCTATTTCCACAAATGTTGGACGTACTGGTATTTTGACGCCGCTTGCCCATTTTCGTCCGACTGAAGTAGCCGGCTCGACCGTTGCCAAGGCAACACTCCATAACATTGACCAGATTCGCCGGCTTGATGTGCGAGTGGGCGATACGGTCGTTATTCAAAAAGCTGGGGATGTGATACCTGAAGTTGTGGAAGTCTTGACCAAGCTTCGAAGTGGTAAAGAAAAAGTCTGGCATATGCCAAAGACGTGCCCAGTGTGTATGAGTGAGGTCGAGAAGCGAGTCACACACACTGGCAAAAAAAATAAAGATGAGGAACGAACAACGTATTACTGTAGCAACCGAGAGTGGCCCGCCAAAAATATTCGCAGCCTCGAGCATTTCGTGAATATTTTTGAGATTTATGAGATTGGTCCAAAAGTCCTCCTTCGCTTCAAAGAAGAAGGTCTGATAAGTGATGCGGCTGATCTTTTTTTACTTACTGAAGATGATCTTTCTGGACTCTCACGGTTTGGAGAAAAGTCTGCAAAAAATATTATTGATTCGATACGCATGCATCGCAAAGTTCCACTGTGGCGGTTTATTTACGCCTTAGGTATTCTTCATGTTGGTGAACAAACAGCAAAAGATATTGCGACTCACTTCAAAACGTTGCCGGCGGTGATGAAGGCGACGCCTGAAACCATACAAGCTATCCCCAATATCGGCCCTGTGGTTTCTAAAAGCCTCTATGAATTTTTCCAATTGCCCCACAGGCAGGCCATGATACGAAAACTTTTAGAAAGTGGAGTCTCGATCGAAGCCCTCCAAAAAACAAAACCTGGTCGCTTCACTGGGCGCACTTTTGTGATCACTGGCACCCTTCCTCACTTGAGTCGCGATGAAGCCAAAGCCTTGATTGAAAAAGCCGGCGGCAAGGTGGCGAGTGCGGTCTCAAAAGAAACCAGCTTTGTTCTTGCGGGGGAAAATCCGGGTAGTAAATACCAAAAAGCTCAAAGTCTTGGCGTATCGATTATCGACGAACCAACACTTCGGCGCATGATGGAGATGTAAATAGTTTCGTGTATAATTGGCCTATGACGATACCAGAAATAGACGCCTTGGCGGAGCTTGCACGGTTGGAAATAGAAAGTTCTGAAAAAGAAGGGTTGATTAAGGATTTTGAAAGTATTCTCTCGTATATTGATGAAATCAAAAGCGCTACGATTGATGACGCCGTCTTGGCAGTTTCTACTCATCGAAACGTTATGCGTGCTGATGAAAACCCGAAAATCCCTGGTTCCTATACTCTACGCATGCTCAAAGAGGCACCTGATACGGAAGACGGATATATAAAAGTTAAACAGATCCTCTAACTATGCCGATTGATCTTCCAAATCTGACTATAGAAAAAGCACATGCTGCGTTTATAGCGGGTGAATTTACTGCGAGAGCACTGACCGAAGCCTATATAGCGGCTATTGCCGAGAAGGACGGTGAGATCCATGCCTACCTTGAAGTATTTTCTGATGCGCTCCACTTCGCTGACCAGGCAGATCAACGAATAAAAAATGGCACGGCGACCCTTCTCACTGGCATACCGTTTGCCCTCAAAGACAATATTTTAGTAGAAGGCAAGCAGGTTAGTGCTGGATCGAAAATACTTGAAAACTATCGCGCGACGTACGATGCAACCGTCGTCGCACTTCTTAAAAAAGAAGGCGCCGTGATTTTGGGCCGGACCAATATGGATGAATTTGCTATGGGATCTTCCACGCAAACATCAGCCTATGGCGTCACACGAAATCCATATGACACATCACGCGTACCAGGGGGTTCATCTGGTGGCTCGGCAGCGGCCACAGCAGCACATCTTACGCTAGCTGCCCTTGGCACTGAAACGTGCGGTTCGGTACGGCAGCCTGCTTCCTTTTGTGGTTTGGTCGGATTTAAGCCGACCTACGGAGCACTTTCTCGTTCAGGCATTATTGCCATGGGCTCTTCGCTTGATCAGGTGGCACCATTTACCAAGACTGTTCGTGAGGCTGAAATTATATTTGAAGTTTTAGCTCAGCATGATCCACTCGATAGTACGTCAGTGCCTGCAGCATCCCGTACAAAAGGCGTGGATAGTTCAAAAGTAAAATCAAAAAAGATCGGCGTGCCACGAAGTTTTCTCACTGGCGGTGGTATTGATGCAAGTGTCCTTGCCAACTTCGAAGAAAACCTTACTCGTTTAAAAGATGCAGGATACGAAATAGTTGATCTTGATTTGCCAGATTTGTCATATTCGCTTGCTGTCTACTACATCGTTATGCCAGCTGAAGTTTCGACAAATCTTTCTCGTTTCGACGGCATTCGCTATGGTTACCAGGCTAAAGGAGTAGATGTGCGTGATGTGTATATGAAAAGCCGGGGACAGGGATTTGGCAAAGAAGCTCGCCGAAGAATACTGCTTGGCACCTACATACTTTCGCACGGATACCATGATGCGTATTACAACAAAGCGCTTCTTTTGCGGCAGAAAATAACCAACTCGATCGAAGAAGCATTTAAAACGGTGGATCTGATCGCGACACCGACGACGCCAACACCTGCATTTAAGCTCGGAGAAAAACTCGACGATCCGGTGGCAATGTACTTGTGCGACATTTTTTCAGCCCCCGCGAATATTTCTGGCTGTCCATCCATTGCCATTCCGTCCGGAAATACAAAAGAAGGTTTGCCATTGTCGTTTCAACTCATGGCGCCACACTTTCGAGAAGATATGCTTTTTTCTGCCGGAAAAGAATTTGAAACGCTTCGTGTATAATGAAGGTATTGTATGGAGCCGACTGCCACTTCCACATTTTTTGATAAGCCACTGTTTGATCCGACCTATATCAACGTCGAATATTTTTTTTATAAAATACTTCAGTTTTTTCAAGCGGTCGGGCATTTCTTTGCGACTTCTACTGGTGGGGGATTTGCTTCGATTAAAACTATTATCCTTTTGATTACAATTTTTGCTATTGCCATGGCGCTCTATGCCTTGATCCGAGTGATCGAGCTTCAAAATCTCGAGCATGAAGAGCTCAAGCACCATATTGCCGAAGCAAAAATGCACGAAGAAAAAGGACCGCAAAATGCCCGCTGGGAAGCTATTGTGGCTCGGGTCAATGGTGGTACGCAGTCCGACTGGCGCGTAGCGGTGATCGACGCTGATTCTATGCTCGACGAGGTACTGGCAGAGCAAGATTTTCTGGGAGAAACGCTCGGCGAGCGTTTGACCAATGCTGATCCAGGTACCTTCCGCACACTTTCCAACGCCTGGGAAGCTCACAATGTGCGTAATATGGTTGCTCACCAAGGTACTGGGTACGAACTCACTGAGCGCGAAGCCAAACGAGTGATCGCGCTCTACGAGACAGTGTTTACCGAACTTGAGGTTATTTAAGACATCCTGGATTTTTTGCACGTGATTTGAAACCAGACGGTAATATGATATATTCTCCGTACGTCGGCGTAGCTCAGGTAGTTAGAGCATGGCACTCATAAAGCCAAGGTCCCAAGTGCAAGTCTTGGCGCCGACACATTGTTTTTAGTTTCATTTTATGGTATTTTTACGTCGGTTATGCAGTCGTAGCTCAACTGGTTAGAGCGCCCGCCTGTCACGTGGGAGGTTGCCGGTTCAAGTCCGGTCGACTGCGCCAAAGAAAAAGCCCCTAGCGGGGCTTTTTCTGCAGTCGATAAAATGTGGAACATTTTAAGGACTTGAACGCCGGAGCAATGTTTTAACAGCAGTCAAAACGTGAGGCGGTGCCCAGACTAAAATTTTTGACAAAAAATTTTAAGTCGCGGGAAAGATTCCGGTCTGCGCATCTTTTTGGCTTAATAAATAAGCTTCAAAAATTGAATTAGTACAGCAGACTTTAACTGTGGTACTATTTAAACATGCAAAAATATGCGTTTGTAGATAGAGATGGAACTTTTCTGTGGGAGCCAGAGAAACCTGAAGGAGTAGATCCGAGGGAAACTTTTCCGTTGAAAAGCATGGAAGAGTTTCGTTTTATGGAAGGTGGGAAAGAGAATCTGAAAAAACTCGTTGACAATGGGTATAAGCTCGTAATGGTGACCAACCAAACTTTTCTAGGAAGCTCGAAACACCCAAAAGAAGTTTTTGATGCTGTCATGCAAAGAATAAATGATGAGCTCGGCGCCGAAGGAGTTACTTTTGATTTTGTTATGGTGTGCCCGCATGGACCAGATGAAGGTTGTAATTGTCGCAAGCCAAATATTGGCGGACTTGAAGGATTCTTGAACGAAAGAGAAGGTAAAATTGACCTTCAAAACTCTTATATGTTTGGTGACCGAGATACTGACCGCCAGTTTGCTGATAATCTCGGTGTACGATTTGTGAAGATTGAAACCAATAAAGAGTTTAAATTTCCTCAAGAAATTTTGGAAAATAATGAAATAAAAAGAACTTTACGATAAAATCTATTTTTCAGTAAAATACCCATATTGCATTTAATCAATTTTTGCGTATAATCACATCCACACTAGCGCGCGGGGTAGAGAAGTGGTATCTCGTCAGGCTCATAACCTGGAGACAGCCGTTCGAGTCGGCTCCCCGCAACAATCGGTTTTATGTCTAAGTTTTTAATACGAAAAATCTGCTCTTTTGGAGACAGAGCTTTTTCTATTTTAAATTGAAAATATCCACTATATATAGTATGATTCGCCCAGTTTGCCGTTGTAGCTCAGTTGGTAGAGCACGTCATTGGTAATGACGAGGTCATCGGTTCAATCCCGATCAACGGCTCTAGATTGTCGTAGATGTAAATTTATAATCTACAGATAAATATGCCAGTGTAGCTGTTTTGGTAGGTATGACGTTTAAAGTTTGCCAGTGTAGCTCAGTTGGTAGAGCACGTCTTTCGTAAAGACGGGGTCGTCGGTTCAATCCCGACCACTGGCTCATTGAAATAAGATACTATATATACTATGGAAACCGTACACGATATTGAAAAAGAAATAGCAGAAATTGAAGCAGCCATGGGTGAAGCTCATTTTTGGGATGATAAGGAAAAAGCCCAGACGGCAGTACGAAAACTCCAAGCGCTCAAAGATAAAAAAGAAGGCGTCGGTGGATTTGACCGTGGCTCAGCTATTATGAGTATTTTGGCCGGCGCTGGTGGAGATGATGCTGAAGATTTTGCTCGAATGTTATTTGAAATGTATCGACAATATTTTTCACGCGCCAAACTTTCGTATTCGCTTATCCATGAAAACCAAAATGATCACGGCGGTTATCGCAACCTAAGTATCGAAGTGTCAGGTGCCGGTGCCTACGGACTTTTGGGTCGGGAGAGTGGTGTGCATCGCTTGGTGCGGATTTCGCCGTTCAATTCCAAAAAGCTCCGCCATACGTCCTTTGCATTGGTGGAAGTGGTACCCAAAATTCCAAAAGCGCTAATGCCTGAGCTCCATGATGCTGATGTGGAAGTCGATTTTGCTCGAGCTGGCGGTCCAGGCGGGCAAAACGTCAACAAGCGCGAGACGGCAGTGCGCGTGACGCACACACCGACCGGTATCAGTATTTTAGTCCGCGAGGAGCGCTCCCAAGAGCAAAACAAAGAGCGCGCTCTAGAGATTCTTCGAGGCAAACTGTTTAAAAAAGCCCAAGATGAACAAAAAGACCTAGCAGAAAGCATGCAAATCGCTCGCACGACTGATATAGAATGGGGCAACCAGATCCGCTCCTATGTTGTTCATCCGTATAAGATGGTTAAAGACCATCGCACTGGCGTAGAAACCTCCGATGTCGATAGTGTCCTTCTTGAGGGGGCGCTCGAGCTCTTTATTGAAGCGGAGAAAAAGCTCTAAATAGAGAGTTTGATTTGCCTACGGGTAGTTGAAATAGACTATTTTTTGTATTCCTTGTTTTGGGGTATAATGACCTGGTTGTAGTGTGAAGGTTGTAGGTATGAAAAACGGCAATTTGTTTTTCTATTTATTATTTTCTACACACTATGTACCATCCTCATGATTTATTTCAACGGAGTTTCAAAAGTATACCCCAACGGTTCCGTCTCACTCGACGGTATTAATTTTTCAGTGAGTGCGGGAGAATTTGTATCGATCGTCGGACATTCTGGAGCAGGGAAGACCACTCTCATCAAGCTTATTTTAGCTGAAGAGCGGCCGACTGCAGGAAAAGTATTTTTCGAATCACTCGATATTCACGGATTGCCGACCAAAGATATTCGCAAGCTGCGTCGTCGGATAGGCACGGTATTTCAAGATTTCCGTCTTTTGCCAAATAAAAATGCATATGAAAATATTGCATTCGCTATGGAAAGTGCCGGCAAACCCGATGATGAAATAGCTTCCGACGTGCCGCATGTGCTTGAGCTCGTGGATCTTTCGAGCCGTGCCTACAACTTTCCCCACCAGCTCTCCGGTGGCGAGCAGCAACGCTTAGCGATTGCACGCGCTATTATCAATCAACCCGAAGTGATCATTGCAGATGAGCCGACAGGCAACCTCGATCCGATCAATACCTACGAAGTAGTGCAGATACTAAAAAAGATCAATGATCTTGGTACCACGGTTATTCTTACGACCCACAATCGCGGTGTGATAGACTCAATAGGGCGCCGGGTGATCACGCTTGAAGGTGGTAAGGTAGTGCGTGATAATACAGACGGCAAGTACGCAATTTAAATATGATTTTCCTCGATTACAAAAGAATAGTTCGCTCAGGGCTGATCAATTTCAAGAGAAACGGTATCGTCTCTATGGCCTCTGTGTTAGTCGTGACGATTACGCTCTCGGTTATCCTGACGCTTATATTTTTACAAGCAGCCCTCCATGCGTCGCTCACTCAAATAGAAAACAAAGTTGATATTACCGTTTCCTTCGCCGTCGGCACGGACGAGGATGCGATCGCCAACCTCAAGTCGTCTCTTGAAAAGCTCCCAGAGGTAGCAGCCGTAGAATATATTTCGAGCGAACAAGCTCTGGCGACATTTCGGGTCAAACATGCCGGGGATGAAACCACACTTCAAGCCCTCGATGAGCTTGATGCCAATCCACTTGAACCATCGCTCAATATCACAGCGCGCGACATTTCTCAGTACGAAGGTATTACCAAATTTTTAAATAACGGCGGTGACACGCTTTCCAAAGATGCGCTTGGCAGTGTTTCAAGTACTGACTACAACCAAGAGCAGAAGCGCCTGGTTATTGAGAAACTGCAAAAAATTATCAAAGCAGCGGATAAGCTCGGACTTTTGATCACGCTCTTGCTGATCGCGATTTCTATCATTATCTCTTTCAATACTATTCGCCTCACTATCTACTTCGCTCGTGAAGAGATCGCTATTATGCGCCTCGTGGGCGCTGGCAACCGCTATATCGAAGGCCCGTTTGTGATCCAGGGTGTTGTCTATGGTATCATTGCAACAATTGTTACCATTTTACTTTTCGTTCCGATATCGCTCTGGCTTGGCACGCACATGAGTGATTTTCTTGGTATAAATGTTTTCGATTATTACAAAGCCAATTTCCTGCAAATCTTCGCCATTTTGTTTTTCTCAGGCATTACACTCGGTGTGATTTCAAGCTTACTAGCAATTAGACGGTATCTGTCACGATAAAAAATTTTATGGCAAACAAACGCGAGCCCAAGTACATATTCGTTGTGGGTGGTGTCATCTCTGGTGTTGGAAAGGGGATTACCACGTCGTCAATTGGAAAAATTTTGCAGGATCGCGGGCTTACCGTGACCGCCATTAAGATTGATCCGTATATCAACGTTGATGCTGGCACCATGAATCCGACTGAGCACGGAGAAGTTTTTGTGCTCGATGACGGCGATGAAACAGATCAAGATATGGGCAACTATGAGCGCTTTTTGAATATTGATCTGACTCGTATCAATTACATGACAACTGGGCGCGTCTATGAAAGTGTTATTCATCGCGAACGCAGCATGGAATACGGTGGCAAATGCGTCGAAGTAGTGCCTCATGTGCCGATGGAAGTGATCGATCGTATCAAAAAAGCCCAAAGCTTAGCCAAAGCTGATGTAGTAATCGTGGAAGTGGGAGGTACTGTCGGAGAATACCAAAGTGTCCTCTTTCTTGAAGCGATTCGTATGATGAAAATCGAAACGCCCAACGATGTCTTTACTGTCATGGTGTCGTATCTTCCAGTCCCATCCAAAATAGGTGAAATGAAGACCAAACCGACCCAGTACGCAGTCCGTACACTCAATGCCTCAGGCGTACAGCCGGATGTGATTATTGCTCGAAGCGATATGCCACTCGACGAAAAGCGCAAAGAAAAAATTTCATTTTTCTGCAATGTTCCAAGAGGCCGCGTTATTTCTGCTCCTGATGTCTCAAGTGTGTATGATGTACCGACCAATTTTGAAAAAGAAGGTGTTAGCAATCTCTTATGTGAATTGCTCGGACTCAAGTGTGGCAATCCGGTCAATGAAAAAATTACAGCGTGGAAACGGTTTACTTCGGCTGTGCATCATCCCTCGGGCGAGGTTCGTATTGCCATTGTCGGTAAGTATTTTGATACCGGCGACTATATCTTGTCTGATGCGTATCTTTCTGTCATCGAATCAATCAAATATTCTGCGTACGCCCAAAAAAGAAAACCAGTTTTGACCTGGATGAGTGCGGTGGATTTTGAAACAGGTAAGAAGAAACTTGCTGAACTTAAAAAATATGATGGCGTGATCGTTCCTGGAGGATTTGGCGCCCGCGGCGTGGAAGGAAAAATAAAAGTCATTGAATATGTTCGCAAAAACAAGATCCCATTCTTCGGTCTCTGTTATGGTATGCAGCTCGCAACCATTGAATATGCTAGAAATGTGCTTGGCTTGAAAGGTGCCAATACGCGCGAAGTTGATCCAAAATCAAAATATCCCGTGATCGATATTATGGAGTCTCAAAAAGAGAATATAAATTCCCATCGCTATGGAGCGACCATGCGCCTTGGTGCGTATCCTGCTGTGCTCAAAGAAGGCACTATTGCATCTACCGCCTATGGCAGCAAAACTATTTCCGAGCGTCATCGTCATCGCTATGAAGTCAATCCAGTATTTATTCCAGAGCTTGAAAAAGCGGGCCTCGTATTCTCAGGTCGTTCGCCCGACGGCGTCTTGATGGAGATCGCTGAGCTTCCAAAAAAAGTGCATCCATTTTTCTTAGGCACGCAGTTTCATCCAGAGCTCAAGGGTAGACCACTTACGCCGCATCCACTGTTTACTGCTTTCGTAAAAGCATGTATTAAAAAATAAAAGAAAAACTCCCGCAATCGGGAGTTTTTCTTTTATTCCTGTAAGTCAGTGCGACTTTTTGCTTTGCGGATAATATCAATCACGACATCATCATCGTCAGTGATCGTATAGAGCTTGAGATCTTCTCGATTGATGGTGCCATAGGTCTCGTAGAGATGTCTCTCCATCAAGGTTGCGATCGGATCCCAGAAAGATTTTCCAACCAAGACAAGTGGTAACGGCGGAATCTTGCCGGTTTGCGCAAGAGTAATAATTTCGAAAAATTCATCAAGCGTACCAAAGCCGCCCGGGAAAAAAAGTGCTGTTTCAGCTGCAAACGACAGCGCCACTTTGCGAGCGAAGAAGAAATAGAAGGGAACACTGTCAGTAAGGTACGGGTTGTCGAATTGTTCGGTCGGGAGCTTGATGGTAAGACCGACGGAATTGCCTTTAGCTTCAAACGCACCGCGATTGGCGGCTTCCATGATGCCAGGGCCGCCACCAGTGATGACCGTAAATCCAAGTTCGGTCGAGATGCGGTTGGCTATTCTTCGAGCTTGGATATATGCCGGGTGCTCTTCAGTGAAGCGGGCAGAGCCATAGAAGGTGACGGAGCGCGGATATTGTCCGACATCGGTAAAACCTTGCGCAAGCTCTTCGTTGATACGGCAGACGCGCGCTTGCGTCTTATCAGCCCCTGCTTCTTCGAGACAGTGCGTGCGTATTTGATCGAGAGTGAGGTGAGCAATTTTTTTAGACGGTCGAACGTTTTTATCATCCATAGATGCTTTAGTATAGCATAGCTTCCGAGGAGTAAATCTACGCTCGTGATGTGTTTTAGTACACACAAATTTACTTTTTTGGCAGACTTTTAGTATACTGTATGTATCAAAGGTCGTAAGAATAAAAGAAACATTCATGGAAAATAAAAAAATGAGCGAAAATATGAATATTCATCAAGGTGGAGGCAGTTGTTGCAATGGTGGCGGCTGCGGATGTGGTATGGGAGGAGGAAACTGTGGCTGCGGCTGCGGTGGACGAAACTATGGACTCTCTTGTACATACAAACATTATTTTCTCCGCTGGTTTTTAGGACTTCTCATTATACTCGGCGTCTTTTGCGTCGGGCTTAATATCGGTGAAATGAAAGGCCGGTTTGAGGGAAGTAGAAGCTACGGTCATCAAATGATCTCCCCAATGATGTATAGCGGTATGCCAGTTTTTATCCAAGAGGATACGACTGACTCTATCGTGGTTCCAGAAAACTAAATCATCTTATCTTCGAAACAAAGAAGCCCATCAATCGGGGCTTTTTTGTTTGGCTGATTAACTCATTTTGTTGACAAACATATCGCTTCTGTTAGGCTTTAAATACCCTTGTTCTTTTTAGGGTTCTTAAGCAACCGCATGCACATTAGTTATTATGGGTTTTAGAACTAATGGCATGCGGCCGAAATTAAGTCACTTTGTGTGACATCAAAAATAGCGCACTTGCTAACGGGATGACGGCTTGTGCGCAAAGGAGGTGTAGTTTAAACGCTACGCCTCCATTTTTATTATAGTTGACAAGAGTAGATTTTGTTGCTATAATATAAGAAAGATATTTAAGATACTGTGTGCTGGACACGGTAGGCCCGTACGCCGCGAGGAAGATTGTGTGCGAGAGAAGGCGTACGGGGAGAATACTCCAACCGTCGTGGTTGTCATTATAAATGGTTTTGAATAAATTGAGTGAAAGGAGAATGGGAGATACATTAAAGTATCTCCCATTTTTTATTGCCTAAATCATCGGTAAAACAATTAATGAAATCCCTCGATAAAAAAACTACAATTAACAGGATTTTGATGTTTTATTTTTTCAGTAAGTGCCACACAGGCAGCTTCTTGTCCGCAGACATAGACATCGGCATTATTAAAATCCATGCCTCCGATATGATCTTGCAGGTAGCCCTTAGGAATTTTAGAATCCAGGGTGTTACGCGAAACGACATAGGATGTTGATACGTAGGGAGATATGCGGGCGAGCCCATCGAAATGTGCTTTGTACAGGATATCTTCTTCATACTTGCTGCCGGTCATGATAACCAACTGCTCGATTGTCTTTTGTCCGCTAAAATGATCAGCCAGTGATCGGACGACGCCAGCACCGACTCCAAAACCAAACAGGTAAATCTTTCTATGGTGCATCTTATCAGCGGTATTGAGACCCAAAGGACCCATCAGCTCGACCTGTTCGCCGATCATATTTCTTTTCCAAAAAAGTGGCGTCAGTACGCCTTCCGGACTCAGTCGCACTGCTAAGGTGATAGTATGGTGTACGTTGTCATAGGAGACGATCGAAAATGCTCGCCGCACTATTTCGCCATCAATCGTCATAAAGACATTTACAAATGAGCCAGGGATAAAATCAATATCCTCGGAAATCGCAATTTCAACTTCCTTAGCGGTCTCGGATAAATCCCTCACCGCAGTTATTACACCTCTAAATTTTTTTATTTTCATATTGTGTTTTTCTCTTATTTTTAATAAAGGCGACCAAAGTTAAAATTGTAACGATCACAATAGCAACCAGCATGTCGTGTGTACCGTATGCCAAATACACATAGAGCGCACTGCCGTAAAAATACACATAGGCAAGCTTCTGGACTTTTTTCCACCATGATCCGAGGATTCGCTTTGAAAAATTATTCGATGTGACAAGGAGGATGATGGCAGAAATATCAGCCACATGTCCGAGTACGGCATAGTCGACGAGAGACCAGTAGGGCAGTGTGACGATCCCAGAGAGGTATCCGAGCGGATCAACGATGATCTTGGCGATGATAAAAGAAACAACGATTGAAGCGGACAGTACACCCGCGCCTTTACGAAGTATGACCAGTGGCCGTAGCCAGGATACGCCAGTGAAAATATCTGCCAGTGGCCTCACGATCATTACGAAGAACAAAAAAATGTGAGAAATGCTGTAGATGTGTTGAATGTCTGCACTTCCAATAGTGTCGCGTGCGAATATCAGTACGAGGGGAAAAAATGCCAGGACTACAATCCCACTGATAACAAGTATTTCTTGTGCGTATTGAATTGTTTTGAAATAGAGTTTCATGACAAATATTTTTTTACTGTTCCATTGCGATCGATCATGACCAACCCGATCTCTGTGCGCTCTGCAAAGGATTCTGCCTCGCTGTCGGAGAGCGACAGTACTTCTTTGGTGTAGGCTTCGGCCAGTGCTCCATCGGCATGGACGATGCTTACTGAGACGATGTCACTTGCGGGATTGTGTAGCCCGGTTTTATCGAGGATATGGTGGATTTTTTTTCCGTCTCGTTTCCAGTTGCGTTTATAGGTGCCGCTTGTGGCCAGACTTTTATTATCAAGTATGACTTCTATATCACTTGTGCCTGTATGCGGATTGTAGATTGCAAAAACAAATGGATCACCGTTTGCATCGACGCCTCGCGCACAGATGTCGCCGCCGATATTTATGACTACGCCGGATACTTCAGGATTTTCTTTGTGTATATGGTCGGCGATCACTTGTGCGATGTATCCTTTTAGAAATCCGCCATAATCCAATGCTTGATCCGCTTTTAGAGTGATCCGAAGTGTTTTTGGATCCATTTCTACTTTTGAAAAGTCGATATTGTAGGGCAAGACGTTTGCACTTCTGTCATCTTTTTTCATATCAGCAAAATTTTCAGTGTAGCCGTGACGGGCGATTTGAAGAAGCGGATTGAAATAGCCGTCGGTTTTTTGGTAGAGCTCGTACGCTTTTGCGGTGGCATCAAAAAACGCTTGAGAGACTATCTGACTTTTTGTGCGGTTGAGGATTGAGAGCTCACTGTCGGCTAAAAATCTTGAAAATCGTGCCTCGGCAGCTTCTATGTCAGCTCGGGCGACAAGAGAGAGCGCCTCCGCCTGAGCCGCTTCAGGGCAGACGATGGCGATTGCGTATTCGGTGCCCATGGCGTGGCCGGTCCATTCAAATTCTTTATTCATGCCTATAGTGTAGAAAACAAAGATGAAGAGAAGATGAATGGGTGTATCATGTATAAATGAGGATACTGATTGTCGAGGACAATGAAAAACTCGCTACCTATACCAAGCAAATGCTTACTGAAGATGGGTATGCGGTTGACACCGTGGCTGATGGCGAAGCCGGTGAGCGTATGGCCCGCTCGGGTAATTATGATTTGATGGTGCTTGATATTATGCTGCCGAAAAAAGACGGTATTGCAGTATGTAAAAGTTTGCGTGATGATGAAGTGACTTTACCGATCATCCTCATGACTTCCAAAGGCGAGCTCGACGATAAGATCAGTGGTCTCGATAGTGGGGCTGATGATTATTTGGTAAAGCCGTTTGAGATGAAAGAGCTTTTGGCTCGCGTGCGAGCGCTCTTGCGCCGGCCGCACGAGCGGGTGATTACGACACTTTCGCTACAGGATATTGTGCTTGAGCCAGGTACGCATCGCGTGACTCACAAAGGCAAGATCATTCCACTGACACTTAAAGAGTATGCGATCTTGGAATACTTGATGCGCAATGCCGACAATGTCATTACTCGCGAAGCACTCCTTGAACATTGTTGGGATTTTGCGTATAGTGCCTTCAGCAACATCACCGACGTGTATATCAAACAGCTACGAAAAAAATTAAAAGATACCAATGAAAAATATATTAAAACCATTCGCGGTGTCGGCTATACCTTCCGATCAAAATAATTTCGCACGAGCTGTCATACTACTGACCGTCTATTATACGCTCGGGGTATGCGTTATTTTGGTTGTTTTCAATCTGATCGTCTACGGTATGTTTGGCACCAGCATTCGCTCTGGCGAAGATGAAAGTGGCGCAGCGCATGTGGCTCACGAACAATCTGAAGAGCTCGGGGAGTCGGTAATCGAAGAGATCGAAAGCGATCTGGCGCGGATTTTACTCATTGCTGATATGTTGATTCTTATCCTGACAGTGGTGGTAGCATACGCACTTTCTCGGCGTACCCTCACTCCGCTTGAAGATTCATATCGGAAGCAAGCTCGGTTTGTTGCCGATGCAGCTCATGAACTTCGCACGCCACTGGCCGTCATGACGGCTGGTGGGGAAGTGATGTTAAGCAAAGCCCGGAGTCCGGAAGAGTATCGAGCCTTTATCGAAACGACGCTCGGAGAAACAAAGCGTCTGACCACACTCTCCAATGATTTGCTTTTTTTGGCGCGTACACGAAATACACCGGCCACGACTCACACGCCAGTCGCTTTCTCGGAACTCTGTCAAAAACAATTGGCCATGATGGGCGCGTATGCTGATCTCCAAGGAGTCGCTTTAGTAAACGAGATAGATCCAGATATCCGTGTCTTCGGTATTCCGGAAGATTTGGTGCGGCTCTTAGTCAATCTCATTAAAAATGCCATTGACTACAATCATCAAGGTGGATCAGTGACTGTCAGACTTACAAAAATACAAAACCAGGCTCGTCTTTCGATTACAGATACCGGCAGCGGTATTGCTTCCGACGCCTTGCCGCATATTTTCGAGCGATTTTACAAAGCCGACCAAGCGCGCAGTACTTCTGGTACTGGACTCGGCCTAGCTATCGTCAAAGAAATCATCGATGCCCATCGCGGCAGTATTCATATTGATAGTACCGTGGGGGTGGGAACCGTATGCACGGTCACACTACCTCTCGCATAAGTCTCTCATTCATCTGATACTCATAATCATTTTCTATACTCTGTGTATTATCAATTAATATAGATAATACATTTATGTCTCAATACATTTGTTTAGATTGCGGATGGATATACGATGAAGCCAAAGGACTCCCCGAGCGGGGCATTCCGCCTGGCACCAAGTGGGAAGCGCTCCCCATGGATTTTAAGTGTGCTGAGTGTGATGTGCGTAAAAGCGATACGCATATGTGGCAAAAATTAGACTAGAGACTAAGAGAAAAAAATATGAAAAGCGATTTGAAAAATATCATATTGGCGTTTGGATTTGTGCTCTTGGCTGCCTCAGGCGGAGCAGGTGTCTATCGCTTCAAAAATCATTATGAGTATCTTTTGGCTGCCCAGTATGAAGCGTTTCAACAAGGGAAGAATCAAGAGATCACAGAACTGGAAGCTAGCTTCGCAAGCGAGCTCTCGGTACAACAAGCGTTTATCGATTCGCAGAAAGCCGCACTAGAAGAGCTTCGCGCAGAAAATGTTGCTCTAGCCAAAGCCGCCGGAATTGTCGCTACGCAAAAGCAAGTCGCAGCCCCGGCTGCTCAACAAGCTGCCGCTCAAGCGTTGGCGGTTCAACAAGCCCAAGCCCAAGCCTTAGCCGCACAGCAAGCGGCCGCAGCGGCCCAAGCTCTGGCCCAAGCCGCTGCTCAGGCGCAAACGCCTGCCAAGCCACCGGTCGTAAAGCCGAGTCGGAAGTCGAATGCGAGTTAGTATTAAAAATTAAAAACGTATATAAAAAATAGTATGAAAAAATACATTATACCTATTGCCGGTACTTTAGCTTTCATTGGTTTTGTCACTTATGCCACTATCAAAACTGCGGATCCGATTGGTTCTTCAGTAAGCCAAGATACTGTCGCTCAGGCACCACAAACACCTACTTCATTTAATACTGAGAGCATCACCTCAGGTCTCACAGCCTCGGTCGGAGATACTCTGCCAGTGGTGCCGACGACGAAGGTTTCCTCGAGCACACCAACCATACCACCCGCACCAATAGTTCTTCCGATAATCCCGCCGGCTCCGCTAGCACCAGTTGTTGAAACTGTTTCTCCGCCTGAAAGTGAGCAATTTGGAGACGATGATAACAACGATAATGATGATGGAGAACATGAAAGTGAGGATGAAGATGAAGGAGAGGATGATGATTAGAGCTTGTCTTCAAATATGAGCTCCATATGAGTTTGGTCGAGATACGTAGTGCCGATCTTCACTTCCTTTTTCTCAAGTCCCACAGTTTCAAACCCAAGATTTTCATACATCTTTTTTGCCGCGACTTGAGAATCATTGACGGAGAGACGGACTTTGATAGTTTTCTGATTGTCATGGAGATCCGAAAGTATTTTTTTGAGAAGTGTGGTACTTAAGCCTCGATTGCGAAACTCAGGATCGGTGTAGACGCCTTTTATCGTAGCCATATGTCCGATTCGATCGCCGACTTCAAACTTCACCATTGCGGTGGCAACTATTCTTCCATCTATTTTTGTTACGTAGACAGGGAAGTCTGGATCAGATAATTTCTTTTGCCAACGAGCATCGTCATGCAACACTTCTTCTTCATATGAACGTCCAAAGGCAGTTGGATCAGTTTGGAGACCTTTCAAGCGAATGGCTTTATATGCCTGCCATTCTGTAACTTCTAGTATTTTTATTTCAGGATTCATACAAAAAGTGTAGCATAATCAGGTTGTTTTTTGGTGTTTTCATGTTAGGATACAAGTGTTTTATTGCGGGATCGCCTGCCTGCGCAGGCAGGTCTAATGGTAGGAATAAAAATAAATGTACTTTTATTTTTATCTGGTTCTACAAGAAATTGCTGTTATTTTGTAAGAAGAGCTGGGAGATCGTCTAATGGTAGGACGTATCCCTCTGAAGGATATTATCTTGGTTCGAGTCCAAGTCTCCCAGCTTTTCTTAGAAAATCAGCAATAAGGATTCTGGATCTGTGTATCTTGCCCGCCCGACTGAACAATCAGAGTCGTTCGGGCGGGGTTCGAGCCTGCCTTTGCCGCAGGCGGGTCCAAGTCTCTCAGCCAACATGAGCTAGCTCAAAGATAGTTATGGATAAAATTAAAAAAATATTAAAAATTGTTTCAGATAATACTCTACGAATTCTATTAATAGTAGTTTTTGGAACTTTCATTGTATATGTTACTAATGAAGATTTTAGATGCTACCTATTAAAATCAAATATTGATCCTAATTTTATAATTGGTATTTTTACTATCTTAGCCCTTATATTAAGCTTGATACAAAGTTCATACGATAAACGATTTAATTATAATATGGCTTTAATTAGATCAATTGAAGATAAAGGATTAAGTGTTATTGGTAAACTTTTAACTTTTAAACAAAAAAGTGAGATTATATTAATAACGCTTAAGGAGCACAAAAAAGCTATTACAAATAAAGAGCTCTATACTGATAGCAACGACAGTTTGTCAAAAAGAGATATAGATGATGGTATAGAACTAATAGGTTCTTACATTGATACATATTTTAGTGAAGAAGGTGAAAGCTGGAACACTTTACAAGATAAGATAAATAAAATAGCAACATATAATTTAAACATAGTGCTAAATTATCAAGCCAATATTAAATTAATCCAAGACGGTACTGCATTTACAAACGAAAGATTGGATAGTATTGATACTTATATTTTAGAAACAGAAGAAATTAATAAAGAGGTTCATGATTTAACATTAAAAATGAGAGATAATATTATTACTAAAATAAATGACAGCAAAGAAAAAAT
>JACCDY010579981.1_pt1 | contig 23565 bp, 17 predicted proteins | sample 7446391 | NCBI WGS metagenome assembly JACCDY01 (sample SAMN15323451, study PRJNA562643) | freshwater metagenome | isolation source: river surface water | place: USA:Blue River Watershed | collected 2017-08-18 | reverse complement strand
GGGCGTGGAGCGACTGCCCCCACCAGGCTCCGGCGAGGGCTCCGGCAGAGGTCAATTTGAGGAATTGGCGGCGGTCCAGAGCGTTGGTCATGACCTCAATCAGACGGGTTTGTGGCCTCAATCCTTTCAATCCAGTCATTGACGAGCAGGGGATTGCTGGCTGAGATCGCCCGGTCGCCACTGTCCATGGACTACTCCGCAAAAATCGCCACCGCCGTGCAATCCATTCCCCGTTCGGGAATCCGGGATTTCTTTGAATTGGTCCAAGGTCGCGAGGGAGTGATTTCGCTCGGCGTGGGAGAGCCTGATTTCGTGACGCCCTGGCACATCCGTGAGGCGGCAATCTACTCGCTTGAAAAAGGGCAGACGACCTACACCTCGAACCTGGGCCTGCTTTCGCTGCGCAAGTCGATTGCGCGTTACGTCGAAGGATTCTTCGATGTTTCCTACGATCCGACCGGGGAAGTGCTGGTGACCGTTGGTGTTTCCGAAGCGATCGACATCGCGCTGCGTGCCTTGGTCAATCCGGGCGACGAGGTCATCTACCACGAACCTTGTTATGTTTCCTACAGCCCGAGCATTGCGCTTGCCCACGGGGTGGCGGTGCCGGTGGTGACCACCAAGGCGGATGGCTTCTCGCTGAAGCCGGAGGCTCTCGAAAAGGTGATCACTCCGAAGTCACGGGTGTTGATGTTGAATTTCCCGACCAACCCGACGGGTGCCTGTGCGAGCCGCGAGGATCTCGAGGGCATCGCCCGTCTGGCGGTGAAGCACGACCTGTTCGTGCTGACTGACGAAATCTACAGTGAGTTGCGTTACGATGGTGAGAAGCACCTGTCGATTGCCTCGCTTCCCGGGATGAAGGAGCGCACGATCCTGCTGCATGGTTTTTCCAAGGCATTCGCAATGACCGGTTTCCGTCTTGGCTATGCCTGCGCGCCGAAGCCGATTGTCGAGGCGATGATGAAGATCCACCAGTATGCCATGCTGTGTGCCCCGATCATGAGCCAGAATGCCGCGATCGAGGCGCTTGAGAATGGTGCTGCGGCGGTTGAGGAGATGCGCAACAGCTACCACCAGCGCCGCGACTTCCTGGTCAGACGTCTCAACGAAATCGGGTTGGAATGCCATCTTCCCGGTGGTGCCTTCTACGTATTTCCGGACATCCGCAGCACCGGCCTGAGCAGTAAGGAATTCGCGACACGTCTGCTTGAGCAGGAGAATGTCGCCTGTGTCCCCGGCAGTGCCTTCGGTCCATCCGGCGAGGGATTCCTGCGTTGCTGCTATGCGACCGCTTTCGATGATATCCGCACGGCGATGGAGCGGATGGAGCGCTTTGTGAAAACCCTAGGTTGATTGCCATGGATACCAACGGCAAGACCACGGACGCGGCGTTGTTGACGCGGGCACACGTGGTTCCTTTCGCCGTCTTCATGGGCTTCCTGCTGCTGCAGTCCTTGGTGGCACCGTTCATTGAATGGAGGCATCCGGCCGCGCCATGGTGGCGGCAGGATACCAGCCAATGGATATACCCGATCCAGACGATCGTCTGCCTGTCCCTGTTGATCCATTACCGCAAGTCCTTTGATTTCCGGTGGAGTGGCAGGTGGTGTTTGATTGGGCTGGTGTTCGGTGTGGTGGGGATCGGGTTCTGGTTGCTGCCGACGTTCTTGCATGACCGCTTGGTCGAGGGTGGCGGGCAAGTGACTGAGTGGATGCGTTGGTTCGGGGTTGAGGAGCGCAGTCAGGGATTCAATCCCGGGATTTTCGAGCATCCCGCAGCCTATTGGGCCTCGGTGCTGATGCGTTTCCTGCGGGCCGTCGTCGTCGTTGCCCTGCTTGAGGAGATCTTCTGGCGGGGCTTCCTGATGCGCTTTGTACTCGATCCGAACGGCGACTATTGGAAGCAGCCCTTCGGTCGTGGTCATTGGTTGTCTTTCGTGGTGGTGACCGGTCTGTTTGTGATGGCTCACGCCGGCCCGGACCGCCCGGCGGCATTGGTTTACGGGACTTTGACCTATGTCCTGTGCGTCTGGAGTCGCTCGCTTGGCGCCTGTGTGGTGATGCATGCGGTTGCCAACCTGTTGATGGGGTTTTTCATCATGGCTTACGGCAAATACGGGCTTTGGTGAGGTCCGGTCGCTGATGGGCCGTGGGCGGGGCTGATTTGGCGGCTTTTTTACCGGATTGCGTGATATTTTCCCTTGTCAAAGGCCTGCTTCATCCCTCATACATCCGCGCCCGCTCGCGCGGGATGGTGATGGGTAGATGCCCGAGTGGCTAAAGGGGGCAGACTGTAAATCTGCTGGCTAACGCCTACGCTGGTTCGAATCCAGCTCTGCCCACCAGCCTTCGCCAAGGCTACGGCTGGCAAGCCGGGGTCTTGGCGAAGGCTGCACCATTCCATCTGTCGTGGCTTCAGTGATCACTGATGCTGCAACAGCAGCGGGATTCACCAATCCACTTCACGAATTCCGTCCTTCGTTACTGCACAATTTGTGCGGCTGCCGGCTGAATACGTGGATGGTTGCGGCTCTGACCCCGCAGTGAATCAGGAACTATCCATGCCGCTCTTCCTAGCCCCCACTTTGAAGAACTTTCATGTCCTCAGCCCATGCTCCCATGTGCATGGCCGCATCCTCGTGATGAGGCCCGATCCCTGAAGTGCCAACCAGACGTGCATTCGAAAAAGTGCGTCGATTCGGCAGTGTATCGTCCGCGGATTGAACCATCCGGAGATCGATCAACGGTGTATTCCGTGTGGAAACCTCGTCGGACCCGCAGGGTTCCCTTTGGTAGCGGATCGTTCCGCGGCAGGGAGACCCATGAACGGGCGTTGTGTAGTGCTGTATTGGATCGCTCCAGAGCTTGGCAGAGGCCGTCTGCTGTGAGTTGTAAGACGCGTGCCGATGTCAGCATCGCGTCAAGTGCCGCAGGTGCCTCAACACAGGAGGTGGTGAATGCCTGCGCTCAGGGGGGTAAGAGTTGGATGTTTTATGCGGCGCTGTTTTCAGCAATGTTCTGGGTATTTATGGCGACCATGGATTATTTTGATGATGCCGGAAAACTGCCGAGCATCGTGAATCATTCATGGCAATCGCTGTATTGAATCGGCCGTCGGTGACGTCATCCGACCACCGGCGGGATTTCCGGTGATGGCTCTTCTTTTCCGAGGGTGCTTGATTTCTCCACCCTGCGGATCAGCCCGAGGTAGGCGAAGGTTCCGAGCAGATACAGCGCGCTGGTGATCAGCAAAATCTGCCAGTACGGGAGTTCGCATGAGCGAAGGATTTGGAAGATCCGAGCGGCCAGCCACCAGGACCCGCTCCAGATTGCCCCGCTGCAGGCGCTCATCAGTTCGCGGTTGTGTTCACCGACGAAGCGCATCGTCAGCTCGCTGGTGGCGGGGGCGGCCATGTTCATCAGCGGTTGCCGCAGGATGAAGCAGGTCATGGCCAGCGGCAGTGCCCAAGCGTAGCTTTGCATGAGTTCCGTGAATCCCATGAGTGCGAGCAGGATGACCGAGAGCGATTGGACGCCGAGAATGGCATGGCGCCAGCCGAGCCGGCGTTTGAGTTCCGGCAGCAGCAGGCCGGCGATGAGCACGAGGATGTTGCTGAACATCGAGGATGCCGAAAAATCCCGTGTGCTCAGTTGGTGGACGTGGCTGAAGAAGAGATTGAGGAACTGGATGCTGAGCCCAGCGCCGGTGGCGATGAACAGGCTGGGGAGGATGGCGCGGGTGATCAGCGGGATGTCCTTGCGCGGGATGTGGAGCCAGTGGCGGTGGGTCGCGGGTGGGGCTTTCAGGTTGGGCAGTTTGGCGTAGAACCAAGGGGCGGCGCAGGCGATGACCACAACGAGCAGCAGCGTGCTGTGTTCGTCGAGGGCAATGGAGGATCCGCCAATCGACAAGGAGCCGATCGCCTCAAGGATGGTCGACAGCAGTCCGCCGCAGATGCTGCCGGCTGCCCAAGTGGCGAAGAGCAGGCTGAGGGTTTCGCTGGTGCGGTCTTCCGGTGAAAGCCGCAGTGCCATGGGCAGGCTGGTCACGTTGATCAAGAGGATCGCGAAGCCGCTGGTGAGAAAGGCCGTGGTGGCCAGCGGCATCAGACCGAAGCGGACGGCCTCAATGCTGACGAGAGTGGCGATGGGGTAGAGGATCGAGCCGGCCATCAATGCCGGCTTGAGTGGACGCCCGCGCAACCACAGGCCGGCGGGGATCGCCAGCAGCAGGGCGGCGAGAAAGCGGTGCGAGGTGAGCCCGGCGATTGTCGGGTCGGACATGCCTTGCTGCTTGAGGTAAAGGTTGAGCAGCAGGAACTGGGTGGCCGTGATCAGGTTGATCAGGAAGTGGCCGGCCGTGAAATGAAGGACGGGCCGCGGCAGGCCGCGGTAGTTTTCCATCCATGAAGGCAGGCGGGGCATGGGGCTTGCGGTGGATCTTAGCCTGCGCTTGGGCTGCTGGCGAGATTTTGCAGGGAGTTGCGGAGACTCCGCACCCAGCGGTCGATCCAGATCTTGGTGCTTGGCGCTTGCCCGTTCGGTTGCGGGTAAGCCTGGATCATCAAGCCGAGTCGGTTTTGAAAGCTGAGGCAGCCGGCGGCGAGTCGTTGGCCGGAGACGAGTGGCGGGCAGAACAACCAGGCGTCGTCGGTCGCGATCCGCTTTTCCGGATCCCAGCTGCCGAGATTCGAAAACGCGCCGATGTTGCCGAAGGGATTGGATCGCGACTTGGCGAGATAGCGCATCTTGAGCCGATGGCTGACGAAGCGGCCAAGTTCCATGAGCAGGAATTTCGCCCGGTGTTCACCTTGATCGAGGCGGTGCAGGATCTGTTGGTGCAGCGTGTGCGGGTTGTCCTGCGGTGAGACGACGACGTCGAGGCAACTGATCTGGTTTTCGGTGTCATCGGCGAGTTGCACATCGCCGCGCAGGTTGACGGGGATCATCCATGGGATGCCCAGCTGTGGGATGCCGAGTTCCGGGCGAACCGCTTCATCGAGCAGTTTGAGAAGCAGGCTGTTGAGGGTGAATTGCTGAGCGCGGCAGTAGCTGGCGAGTGCGCTGGTTTCCTGCTCGCTGAAGAGGTGCCATGCGACGTCATTGGGCGGGTGCTGGGCGGGAATCCGGTGGTGGGTCCAATCCCCGTGACCGGCACAGGGCGGGGCATGCCGGCTGTTGCGCCACAGCCGCCACAGCGGACCGATGATGCCGCGGCACGAATTCCGCGTCCGTGGCAATTGCGGGATTTGCGCACCACGCTCGCGCAGCAGTCTGGCGAAGGCGCCGATGCCGTCGCATTCGCGGTGAGGGACCATGATCCATTCCGGCTCGCGGGCATCCCCGTGTGCCAGTCGTCCGAAGCGGATGCTGACGTCGTCACCGAGGGCTTCGGTGGCGTCGAACCACTGGGCAGCGGTGCTTTGGAGTGGCTTGCTCAATCGGATGATGCCCGGCCGGAGCGTTCAGGCTTCGGTGTAGACTTCCGCGCCTTTCTCGACGAATTCGCGGCTTTTTTCCGCCATGCCCTTGGCGATGGCTTCCTCTTCGGAGATCGCTTGTTCGGCGGCGTATTTGCGCACGTCCTCGGTGATCTTCATCGAGCAGAAGTGCGGTCCGCACATCGAGCAGAAATGGGCGGTTTTGGCGCCATCCTGCGGCAGCGTTTCGTCGTGGAATGCGCGGGCACGTTCCGGGTCGAGTCCGAGGTTGAACTGATCTTCCCAGCGGAATTCGAAGCGTGCCTTGCTGAGTGCGTTGTCGCGGTATTGTGCACCGGGGTGGCCTTTGGCGAGGTCGGCGGCGTGGGCGGCCAGCTTGTAGGTGATGACGCCTTCCTTGACGTCATCCTTGTTGGGCAGACCGAGGTGTTCCTTCGGGGTGACGTAGCACAGCATCGCGCAGCCATACCAACCGATCATGGCGGCACCGATGCCCGAGGTGATGTGGTCGTAGCCTGGAGCGATGTCGGTGGTGAGAGGCCCGAGTGTGTAGAACGGCGCTTCACCGCACCATTCGAGTTGCTTGGCCATGTTCTCCTCGATCATGTGCATTGGCACGTGACCGGGTCCTTCGTTCATCACCTGCACGCCCTTGGCCCAGGCGCGGCGGGTGAGGTCGCCCTGCACTTCGAGTTCGCCGAATTGCGCTTTGTCGTTGGCATCGGCGATCGATCCGGGGCGCAGGCCGTCGCCGATCGAGAACGACACGTCGTAAGCGGCCATGATGTCGCAGATCTCATCCCAGTGGGTGTAGAGGAAGTTCTCCTTGTGATGGGCGAGGCACCATTTGGCCATGATCGAGCCACCGCGTGAAACGATACCGGTCATGCGGCTGGCGGTCATCGGTACGAATCGCAGCAGCACGCCGGCGTGGATCGTGAAGTAATCGACACCTTGCTCGGCTTGTTCGATGAGCGTGTCGCGGAACAATTCCCATGTCAGATCCTCGGCGCGGCCGTTGACTTTTTCGAGTGCTTGGTAGATCGGCACCGTGCCGATCGGCACCGGCGAATTGCGCAGGATCCATTCGCGGGTCGCGTGGATGTTCTTGCCGGTCGACAGGTCCATCACGGTGTCGGCGCCCCATTTGGTGGCCCAGCGCATTTTTTCGACTTCCTCTTCGATCGATGAGGCGACCGCGGAGTTGCCGATGTTGGCATTGATCTTCACCAGGAAGTTGCGGCCGATTATCATCGGTTCGAGTTCCGGGTGGTTGATGTTGGCGGGGATGATCGCACGGCCGGCGGCCACTTCACTGCGGACGAATTCGGGGGTGATTTCAGCCGGGATGCGTTGCGGAAAGCGGCGGAAGATGTTGGGGGTGTAAGGATTGGAGATCGTGGATTGTGGATGGTCGATGGAGGTTTCCTGAGCGGAGCCTTTGTGCTGCTTGAATAGATCGTTGCGGACGATGTCCTCTCTCAGATCTCCGATCTTCAGTCCATGATCCGCGATCTCCTGACGGCGCATGTTTTCGCGGATGGCGATGAACTCCATCTCCGGGGTGATGATTCCCTGGCGGGCATAGTGCAACTGGGTGACCGGGCTGCCTTTGGAGGCGCGCAGCGGCTGGCGGCGGTCGGCGGTGAGGCCGGGAAACTCCTTGAGGCGGTTGGTGCGTTCCGCTTGGGAGGCGAACTCCGCGTGTTTTTCGGTCAGGTAGCCATTGTCCTGCGGTTTGACCGGGCGGCCATCGTAGGCCTCGACGTCACCACGGGCGAGGATCCAGTCGCGGCGCAGAGCGGGCAGACCCTCCTCGACGGTGCCGGTGAATGATGGGTCGCCCCAAGGACCGGAGCAATCGTAGACGCGGACCGGCTCGTTGACTTCGATCTGTCCGTTGATCCCTTTGGTCTCAGCGAGCTTGATTTCACGCATTGGCACCTGGACATCGGGGTGTTGGGTTCCCTGCACATAGATGCGGGTGGAGGCGGGAAGCGGGGCGCGGGAGGCGTCGTGGGGGGCGGCGGAAGCTTCTTCGGGTGCAATCATGGTCGGATCGATCGGGGGTGGGTCTGGATATGAAACCGGCCGTGCGGTGGGGCACGGCCGACAGGAAAGGCGGGTGACTTCCTACGGCGGTGTGAACCGCATCAGGTTCGAAGGGTTCCTTCCGCGCGCCGGAAGTTCTCAGCCCTGCCGATCGAAGGGCGCCCCTGTCGACTGCAGCATGAACCCGGATGACGGTTGTGCAAGCGGTAAGTAAGCCCCCCTAAAGCCGATCCGGCCCGCGGTTGCCCGCGGACCGGATGGTTTGCCTTGCGGCGTTGGGTTTTGGGGGGAGAACCGGGGGGATCAGGAGTTCTGTCGGGGGTTTTAGGCCGGGGGGAGCAGGGCAGCGGGGGCTGCACTTCCTGATGAGTGAACCCTAGCCAATTTCGATCGAGTCCGCCACAGGCCGCGCATACCAAGCGGCAATAGGGCTATGCGGATGATCGCGTAGCTCGGGTATCCAGTGGCGTCCGCTAGGGCTTGTTAGCGGTCCGGGAACAACTTCATGCACAGCCTGCCCAGTTGGGCGGCAGTGCTGAGCACGTCCTTATCGGTTTCATCGCTGCGGCAGTAGACGCCTAGCGTGAGGCATTCCGGCAGCAGGAATTCAAAGGTTTTCACATGGTTGAGTCCCTGACCCTCCAGCCCGAGGCGTGGGATGGCATCGCCGGGGGCGATCAAGACACCCAGCCCGGCCAGTGCAGCACTGGCCGCTTCGACTTCGTTGGTGAAGGTCTCGGTATTGGCCGGTTGCATGCCGTAGGCGTGTTGGCACCACTGTTTGAGTGCCTCACCGAAATTGGCGATCTGACTGTCGTCGGGGATGAGCACGCTGGTCCGCAGGACATCGGGGAAACTGAATGATCCCGGGTTGAGGTTGTGGAATTCCGGCTTCCAAGCGATGGTGATGCCCTTTTCCCGTTTGATCAGGGCTTCCTGAATTCCGGCGGTGAGCCCGGTGTGAAGGAAGCGGCAAGCCAGCACCACGTCGACACGACCGGATTCAAGGGGAACGAACCAGTCGCCGTTCACTTCGCTGAAGATCGGAGTGACTCCGTCCGGCCACTTCAATTGGCCTTTTGAGGAGAAGGCGATGGAGCTGAACCAGGATCGGTCCATGCCGATCTTGACGTGGCGGTCGATGCGTCGGCTCAGCTCACCCATGCGATCGATGAAGCCCATGTAGCTGTTGCAGACTTCTTCGGCGCGCTCCAGGAATGCTTGGCCGTCCACGGTCAGGCAGGTCTTGTTGCCGGAGCGGTCGAGCAGCAGGATGCCGGTCGCTGATTCCAAGCGGTTGACCATCTGGCTGACCGTCGGCTGCGAAATGTTCCAGTATTTGCCGGTTTCCGTGAAACTGCCGCATTTGGCCAGATGCCGGAAAACGAGTAGCGATGGCAGGTCGATATCCATGTCGAATCAGACTCGGGATGCTTTTTGGAGGCGGTCGGTCAATTCGGCGTAGGGGTGTTGCTTCTTGATGACGGCGGAGAAATGGAATTTGGGCCATTGGTGGCGGATGGTCAATAATCCCATCCAGCTGGGTTCCGGTTTGATGAGGATTTCGTCATCGGCGATTTCCTGGCCGGGTTTCAGGACCCGGCCTTTTTTGGCTCCGGCCTTGTGGAATTCCTTGATCAATTCTTCCGTGGCTTCCTCGTCGCCGATCGGCTCGACGAGCCATTTGCCGGGAACCAGATCGGTCGGGATTTCCGGTCGCTCAGCGGCGTATTGGCTGCCGTTGTGGAAGCTCCATGGGATTTTATCGAGGTGGATGATTTCCAGCCGGTTGGAGGCGGTTAGGCCGGCACCGAAATAGACATCGCACTCCGAGCTGAGCAGCGCCGCCTTGTAGCGGTCCGGCTCCATGCGGATGTAGCAGGGGCGGAACAGGTCGACGACGTCGATGCGGCTGAGGATGATGGAAAAGGCACCGCCGTGGAAGAACTCGTTGGATGCGGCGAAGCGCAGGATGCGGCCCTTGCGTTGTAGGGCGCGGATGCCCTCGCCGAGGTGCAGCATGCTGCGGATCAGCGGTCCGCATTGGGACAGTAGTTCCTGGCCGAATTTCGTCGGGGTGAGGGTCTTATCCTCGTTTTCCTCGAAAATCGGGTGTTTCAACTCCTGGACGAGGCTGTCGCAGACCCGTTTGACGTTGGTTCGGGTCGTGTGCAGTTCCAGTGCGGCATTCGTGTAGGAGCGTTCGCGATGTGCGGCTTGCAGCACTTCAAGATGGCGAAAGCTAATGTTGGGTAGCTGTTGGAGGTCCGAATCGTGCTGCAGGCTGTCCATGGGTTTGGGATATTTGAGATTTACGCGGATTTTGCTCCCAGAGACAAGAACCTAGGTTGAATAACCGTATTTTCATATCCCGTGAAGAAGTGCTTGATTTGGGGGGGCGGATACGCATGCTCCGCGTCCGGTCGCGGGGCGTAGCTCAGCCTGGTAGAGCGCCTGCTTTGGGAGCAGGATGTCGTCAGTTCGAATCTGGCCGCCCCGACCACTTCAAAAAAGCCTCCGTTTACGGGGGCTTTTTTGTTGTCGGGATGGTCCGTGAGGACCATCCGACGTAGTCGGAGTTCGAATTCAGGAAGCCGCTTGTAGCGGCGGCAATTGCAAGCGAGCGGTAGCGAGCCAAGTTGGAATGGGTCGAGTGCAGCGAGGCCAAAGCGGAGCCCGCTTGTAGCGGGCGATTATTGTTTTCAAAATCCGGAGGAGGATTTTGCACTTTGCTTGGGGCGAACGGAGCGAGGCCAATCTGGCCGCCCCGACCACTTCAAAAAAGCCTCCGTTTACGGGGGCTTTTTTGTTGTCGGGATGGTTCCACCTTCGCCAAGGCTACGGTGGACAAGCCGTGAGGACCATCTGGCCGCCCCTAGGAGAAAGCCCTCACCCGGATCTTGCGTAGTTGACTGCTCATTCCACCCGCAATGTCCAAACCTGTTCTGAACTCACTCGTCGTTCTTTTACTGCTCGGAGGGATTCTACCGCTGTCTCCAGCCGCACAAGCCGACCCCGCGATCAGCCGGCCGAACATCATCTTCGTCGTCGCCGACGACATGGGTTTGATGGACACCGGGTTCAGTGGGAATCCCATCGTCAAGACACCGAACCTCGACCGCATGGCCGCAGAAGGGCTGCGATTCGACTATTTCTACTCGGCAGCAGGCACCTGTTCACCAGGGCGCATGGCGATTTTGACCGGCCGTTCTCCCCTCCGTGCCAGAATGGTGACAACCGTCGGTCCGATGCAGGAGGGGGAGGTCACCTTGGCCGCTGCTCTGAAGACCGCGGGTTATGAGACGGCGCATTTTGGCAAATGGGGGCTCGGGCGTGACGGAACGCACCCACTCAAGGTCGGATTTGATGAGGCGATCTGGAGCAAGAACTACTACGACCTGGGGGCTGCATTCTTTGTTGGCGACAGCGACAAGCGGGACGAGGCGCCGGTCAAGACCACCGGCGACACCTCGGTGGCCATCATGGAGATCGCGTTGGATTTTATCGGGAAACGCGCGAAGCGCAATCAGCCGTTCTTCGTGCAAATCAGCTTCGGTTCACCGCACGCACCGCATCAGGCTGCCGAGGATTTCAAGAAACCATACTCCGGACTCCCGGAGAGTGAGCAGAACCTGTGGGGTGAGATTTCGGGCCTGGATGCTGCCGTCGGCAAACTGCGCGAAGAGCTCCGTAAGCTAAATATTGCCGATAACACGCTGCTCTGGTTCGTCAGTGACAACGGCGGCATCTCGAATGCATCCGGTATCGAGAAGAAGGGGCGCATCGGTGCGCGCACCATTGGTCTGCTGGAATGGCCGCGCAGGATCCCCAAGCCCATGCGCACGAATGTCCCTGTATGCCATGTGGACATGTATCCCACCGTGCTGGACATCACCGGGGTCGCGCTGGATCACCAACCGGTGATCGACGGGATCAGTCTGGTACCATTGATCGAGGGTTGGATGGAAAAACGCCCGCGGCCGCTGGGCTTTGCAGCGGGTCGATATGCGCAGAAAGCCGACCCGACTTCTTGTCAGATCCTCAATTCAGCATGGATCGATGGGCGCTACATGCTCCGCTGGAATGCCCCCAGCAAGCGACAGGAGGCGGAAATCCCGATGCTCTTCGACATCCTGGCCGACCCGGGACAGGAGAGAAATATCGTGGAACAGCATCCGCAGGAGGCCCAGCGGATGCTCAAGGAGCTCACGGACTGGCAGGAGAGCGTCAAAGCCAGCTTTGCCGGGAAAGACTACCTCCGCTGAGGGGGGAGCTTGAGTCCCTGTCTCATGTTCGCCTTCTTGCCAAGCCGATCCGCAAGTGGTCTGATGCATCAAATCCAATGATCATCCATATGCTGCCCAAGCCAGTACCCCAGCCCGGTCGAAGCCGGATTCCAAGTTCAGTGGTCATCAGCGGATTCAGATGGGGACTGATTGCTTGTCTTGCCTCGATTCCCATGCTGGATGCTGCGACGCCCTACGGTAGCCTGCTTGAATCGTTGCGTTCCGAAATCAGCAGCAAGCTGCCTGCCATCGGCGATGCGTCACGCAAGGCCATCGTCGAAGCCAAGGATGGCAAAGCCAGGGTAGAAGCGGTGAAGCAAGTTGCTGAGATCGACCGCTTCCTGTCCAGCGATGAGCTTGATGCCAAGTTGGTGAAGTTCTTCATTCTCAACGATGCCACTCCAGCTGCCTTGGATGCCTTTGTCGCCAAGGGAGCACAAGAGAAGCAATGGATTGATGAGTTGCTTGCCGATCAAGGGTTGATGATGCAAATCGCGATCGCTGATGGAGCCCGCCCCGTGCATTCGAATGGGAAGTCGGCGACGCCACCCGACTATGGCAAGGCGATGGAAATCTACGCCACGATCCGCAAGGCAAGCGACAAGACGAAAGAAGGGATTCTGCAGCGCCTGGCTCTGGCCGTGAGTCTGGAATACAGCGAATCTGAAGATGCTGCTGCCGAAGCGGTGGCGAAAGCCCTGAAGCGCTATGAGCATTATGAAAAAGCCTTTCTGGCGGGTGAGTTGGATCCCCACTTCGATCGCCTGAGCGTTTGGGATTTGCGCTTTGTCGTCTCGGCTCGGGAAAGTGATGAAACGCTGGCTTGGGGACGCGAGATGCTCCGGAATTTCCGTCCTGATCACATCTACACCGAAAATGAGGGAGGTCGCTACGTGAACGTGGTCGGCACCGATGTCCGCTACGGTTCCATCGATGTTCACAAGGACCGGCCCGAACTGTCGGGCATGCAGAACATCCTGATGAATGGTGGGATTTGTGGTCGCCGTGCCTTCTTTGCCCGCTACATCTGTCGCGCATTCGGGGTTCCTGCGACGGCCCGTCCCAGCAGCGGTCACGGCGCTTCGGCCCGTTGGACTCCGCAGGGATGGGTGGTGGTTTTGGGACCGGGTTGGCGCAACGGCCGGACCGCCACCCGTTATCACTATGACCTGGATTTCCTCGCCACCACACAGGCCCGCGCGAGGGGAGTGGATTTCCTCAAGGTGAAACGAGCCTATTGGGTTGGAGACGTGATGGGGGAAACGCGCTGCTATGCGGAGTTTGATGAGAAGAAAAAGCCCGATTTCTGGAATGGCGTCGCCTTGGCAGTCCAGAGGCGGCTTATCGAGGAGTCCAAGACCGTGACGCTTGAAGCCGTGGGAGCGGAGCTCGGTGAAGCCAATGCCCGCACGGTCGCTCAGAAGATTGGGGCCGCTGCGGCCTCGCCCGATGATCGCAAGATCAGCATTAACCAAGATGGTTCCATCACGATTCCCGCAGCCGCCTACACCAAGCAAGTGGACAAGGAAGAGGATAGCGCCAATGACGTGATCACCATGAAGAGCTTCAGCGGCGGCCTGCAGGTGTTTTTGCCGACATTCATGCAACAGAAGCCGATCCTGGTGAGAGGTGGCACTTACAAGCACGAGGCGGATTTGTGTGAATCCGCCACGCGCCATTGGCGTGGTCGGCGTCCGAAGACCTCCGGTCACATGCGGGGGCTGCGTCTGGCGGTGACACCTGACGAAGGACCGATCCAACAGGAATTCAAATTGGAACTGAGCGAGGACATGCAGATCGAGTTTGTCTATATTCCGCCCGGCAAGTTCATCATGGGAGGCACTCGCGAGCAGAAGGCCGGGGACATCCTGGCCGACACCCCCAAGCATGAGGTCACCCTGACCAAGGGATTCTATCTGGCCAAATACGAACTGACTCAGGAGCAGTACGGATTCCTCATGAACAAGGAATTCGGCAAATCCGCCAAGGGCCCGAAGCATCCGATGGAAGGCATCAAGCCGTCATTTGCAGTGAGGCTTTGTGAAGAGCTCTCCGGGACCGTCGGTTTGGAAGTGCGCGTTCCCACCGAGGCTGAATGGGAATACGCGGCCCGCGCCGGCACGACCACGCGCTGGTCATTCGGTGATGATCCCTCCAAGCTCGGTGAGTATGCCTGGTTCAAGGATAACGCTGGCGGCACCTCGCATCCGGTCGGACAGAAGAAACCCAACCCATGGGGGCTCTACGACATGTATGGCAACGTCGCTGAAATGGTTCGCGACGACCATCGCGAGGATTATTACGCGTTGGGTCCAAAGGTGGATCCGGTTGGTCCGCTGCAGGGGGTTCATTCGACCATGGAATACACGGTGGATGTGCCTAAGGCGGGTAGCTACACGTTGAGCGCCCGGGTGGCCACCTCGAATGTCGATCAGTCGCTCCAGCTGGCCGTCAATGGCGCGGAGTCTGCCGTCACCGTGGCGCTGCCGTTCACGATCGGCATGTGGGCGGAGAGTGAGCCGGTTACCCTGGAGCTGAAGGAGGGTAAGAACCTCCTGCAATTCTGGCGTGATCAGGCGCCGCAATTCGGGGTGGCTGTGAAGTCGTTCACGCTGAAGCCGGTGGAAGGGCGGTAGCACTCGAGGCGACCACCATCTGTGGATTCATCCTTCCCGGACCACCTTGCCGCCCAGCGACAGGATGCGGGCGTTGCCTTTGGCTTCCTCGGCCTCGGCGATGTTGCCGGCCTTGACGTGCATCTGTGAGAGTGCCGTCCACGCCAGCAGATCGTTGGGTCGCAGAGTGACCGCCTGCAGTCCGCAGCCGATTGCTTCCTTGGTTTCACCAGTCTTGAGTAGTGACATGCCCAGCGCATGCCAGCCATCGAAAAACGTCGGATCCATCTGGACGCAGCGACGGTAAAGCGGGATGGCCTGTTCGATTTCGCCCAGCGCGAGGTGGCCGTTGGCATCGTCGAACAGGTCCTGAACCGCGGGATCGATCACTTGCGGTAGAGGCGTTCGATGCGTCCGGCTTCAGCGCGGGCGAGCAGCCAGTCGCCGAACACCGACATCAGGTTCTGATTGGCGACCACATCGAGTTGGGAATCCACCTGCTCATCCGCCTTCGGGTCGCGGGTGACTTCGCGTTTTGCGACGTAGAGGAGGAAGGCTCGGGTCGGCTCGATGATCGGCTCGGCGAGGGTTCCCGGATCCACCGTGTAAGCGGAGCGGAACAGGTTGGCGGGCTCGGTGAGCGGCGACGGTTGATAACCGCTGTCGATTTTTTCGAAGGACCGCACATCGATCAGTCCACAGCCTGCGGCGGCTTCGGTGAATGATTTGCCAGCAGCGAGGTCACCCTTGATTTTCTCATGGGCGTCTTCGGCGGCCTTCTTGAGTGCCTCCTTGGCCTTCTCGGCCACGTATTGTTTACGGACCTGTTCGGCGGCTTCGTCGTAGGTTTTGGTGCGGGATGCGACTTCCTCGTCGAGGCGGACGATCAGCCATTGGTTTTCGCCCACGCCGATGGGTTCGGAGAATTTGGACACCGGGTCGGGTGTCGTGGTGAGGCTGAACAACTCGCGCGCGGCCAGTCCGCCGCGGCTGCTGAGGCGCAGCGGCAGGTCGATTTCAGCAGGGACGCTGGATTCCGTGAACAATGGTGTGCTCTTGATCTCCCACTTGTTCTCGGCAGCAAGCGCCTCGAAGTTGCTGCCTTTTTCGTCGAGCAGGGCGTTGGCAAAGTCATCCACCAAGGTGTCGATCTCGCGCTGCTTCTGGCGGCGGATCTCGGCGAGTTCGGCGTCCTTCTTGGCCTTGGCGTCGGCCTTCTCCTTTTCCGCCTTGGCTTTGGCTTCATCGCTCATGACAGCGTCGGCGATGCTCGGCTTCGGTTCGGGGGCTGCAGCTTCTTCAGCAGGCATTTGTGGGCCAACCAGGATGTAGCTGAAACGGCGTTGGGGCTCGGTCTTGAACGCGTCCTGGATCAGCTCCCAATAACTTCTGAGTTCCTCGTCGGTCGGTTGGATCGATTCGCGGTAGCTGTCGATGTCGAGGCGGGCGAGGGCGCCGTCGATCTTCTGGCCGTAGAGGTTGCTCAGTTGGCGGATGGTGTCGCGGTTCATGCCAAGGCCACCGCCGACGATGTCGCGGAGCTTCCCGGTGGCGATCACGTCGGAGATCAGTCCGCGGAAATCCTTCTCGGACATGCCGAAGCGACCGAGGACGTTGTCCTTGAAACGGTTGTAGGCGTCCGGGTTGAACTTCTGCTCGGGGCTGGAGAATGCCCGCATCTTGAGGATGTAGTCGTTGATCTCCTCTTCACTTGGATGAATGCCGAATTCCGCTTTGGCCTGGCGGATGAGCATGCGGTTGATGAAGAACTGCTCGTCGGCATCGCCGGTCTTGCCGGGCATGATCGCATCCGGCGACAGGCTGTAGACGAATTGATACATCTCGAAGTCACCGGAGCGGGCGATGCTGTTGATGAGTTCCAGCGAATCGAGTCCAAGCTTGCGGTAATCCAGATTGGTGTAGGTGCGGTTGGAGATCTTGATGTACGAGTGGCCGCCACTGATGGACTGGCTGACGTCGGTGCGCAGGCCGATGACCAGGGCGACGACGACCAGCAGGATGGCCAGAACGATGATGAAGTTGTATTTGCGGATGTGTTCGATCATGGAAAGCGGACCGCAGGTTGTGCGGATTGATGGGGAGTTAAAATGGCCGGACCGGGGGCATCAATCGTAATTGTGAGCAGATTTCAGGGGGGTGGGGTGGCCCATGGGTGGTTTTTCGGCGAATCCGGCTTGCCCGGAGGGTCATAAGCAGGTTGGTTCTCGCATCATGAATCAACGTCCGCTCAATGCCCTGCTGTGGGGGAATTCCGTTGCTTTGGCCTGGATGTGGGGCCTGGGGCTGTTTTTCAGCGTCCAGATGACCTTCATGTTCGGCCTGCAGGGGCTGTTGTTGTTCGCGATTCCCAATGCCCTCGGGCTGATGCTTTTCGGCTTCCTGACCCAGATCGTGGCCCGCCAGCACCCCGGTGGTCCTGACTCGTTGGCGCGGTTTTTCGACAAGTTCTCACGGCCGTTCCGGCTGGTCTTCTACCTGTATCAGGTCACGGCCATCACGCTCACCGTGTTCGCCCTGAGCAAATACCTGTTCTGGTCGATCGACATTCCCTTGCTCACCGAGCAGATGAAACCGCTGTATCTGACGATGGTGGTCTTCGTGTTGCTGGCCGCCGGCTGTCTGTTCGGCGAGGAGTTCGGCATTCGGCGGATCAAGGTGGGGCATTTTGTGATGGGGATGCTGCTGTTCCTTTGCATCGGGGTGATCCTGTTCTCGCTGGAGCCGGGATTGGTTTCCGCCAATCTGTCGTGGAAGGCTGCGGACCCGGGGTTGTGGAAGGGCCCGGACATGCTCGGCTATGCGATTCCGCTACTGGTCGGCCTGTTGGTCGGGCCGTGGTTGGACCTGCAGCATTGGCAGCGGGCGATCCAGATCCACCGTGAGCAGACGTCGATTCGCCTCAGTTATCTGTTCGGCGGTCTGATCTTCTTCCTGTTGTTGCTGTTTCATGGCTCGTTGGCCGCCTGGGTGATGAGTAAGGGGGATGTGGCCGCTTTCGGTTCGGCCGGGTTGGACAAGTTCCACTACGCGCATGAACTGGTGGTCCAATACATCGGCAAGCTCGATGCCTCGTCGAAGGGCTTCTTGCCGGCCGCTTACTTCACTTTCCTCGTGATCTGTGTGCTGACGACTCTGGACAGCGGCTATGTCTCACTCAAATGGTTCATCAGCTCGAACCTGGCCAAGAGCCAGAACGTGCTGCTCGGCATGATCCCCAAGAAGATCATCGAATCGCCGATCCCGACCTTCATGGTGGTGGCGGTGATCACCCTTGGTGCCTTGTGGGCCAAGGTGGAGCTGGAATACTTCATGGTCTTCTACGCCTCGTTCTTCGTCGGCTACGCGGCATTGGCGATTGCTCGGTGTTTCGTGCCTAACGCGCAGCACCCGCTGCCGCAGGTCCGGATGTTCTCGCTGGCCAGCATTTCGCTGGTGATTTTCGGTTTCGGCTATTTCACCAATATCAACCTGCTCTTGCTGCTGGGATCGGTGATGCCCTTGATCTATGTCATCTGGCTGGTCTTCAATGCCGACTTGCTGCGAGTCGTTCACGAACGTGCCGAGGAGGTGATTGAGGCGGCATCCGAAATTCCCGCGATCAAGGCGATCTCCAAGACGACGCGCGCGGCGACTGGTGCCGACGTGGTGGCTCCCCAACCGGCCGACGCCCATTCCCTGAGCGGTCATTTCGAGGGCAAGTGGTTCGTTTACTCGTTCATCGCGACCTACCAGGATACCAACTCGGTGGGCAACGTGTATTTCGGGATGTATGCCTTGTTTGTCGGTAAGACTCGCGAGCTGTTCTTCAACCATGCGATGCCGGATTTCGACCTCAAGACGACCGACTTCTACATCCTGACCCGTTCGTTCGAGCACAAGTTCGTGCGTGAGGCGCGGGAGTTCGACGTGATCACGGTGAAGATCCGGGTCTCCGACTTCAGCCGCAAGTTCTGTACGCTCGAGCATCAGATTTTCGGCTCGGACAACCAGTTGCTGGGCAAGGGTAAGCAGAACCTGTTGTTCGTTTCGTCCAAGGACTACAGCCTGCTGGACATTCCGGCCGAGGTGCACGCGGGATTCATGCCGTATCTTTGATTGGTATCAAAATCGATCGAGATTGGTTGCTTTCGCCGTGGGAGGGCGAGGATGTGCCTTGTGGAAAAAGCGAGCATGCCCTCTCGGCGAGAGGGCGCTACCTTTATTCAGTCCCCGGTCAGGCTGCTGGTATCGATACCGCGCAGTTGGAGCACCTTGACCAGGGTTTCCTCGATCAGGTTGTTGGGGCAGGATGCGCCGGCGGTCATGCCGATGGTGGCAGGATGATCGGGCCGGCTCCAGGCCGAGCCGTTGCGGACGACTTCCTGACGGTTGTGGAGGTCGAAGTGGACGATCTCATCGAGTGAACGGATGCAGTCGGCCCCGCGGATGAAGTAGGTGGGCACGGATTTTTCGGCAATTTCGACGAGGTGGGCGGTGTTCGAGCTGTTGTATCCGCCGACTACGAACAAGGCATCCATCGGCGTGCGCAGCATCTCGAACAGTGCGTCCTGCCGTTCCTGGGTGGCGCCGCAGATGGTATCGAACATCTGGAAGTTGCCGTCCGCGCCGTCGCGGTCGATGACTGCCTGGCGGATCCGGCGTTGGATTTCCTCGGTCTCACCCTTGAGCATGGTGGTCTGGTTGGCGATGCCTACTTGCCGCAAGTGGAGTTCCGGATCGAAGCCCGGGGAGGTCGCCCCGGCGAAACGCTGCAGGAACTGCTGCTTGTCGCCGCTGTGGCGGATGTAGTCGCAGACGAAGTCGGTTTCTTCCAAGGTCAGGACGATAAGGTAATGTCCGTCGCCGTTCTCGCCGAGTGCGCGAGAGGCGGTGGCACGGGTTTCCTCATGGTTCGCCTTGCCGTGGATGATCGAGGTGATGCCGTCCTTGGCATAGCTGCGCACGCGCCGCCAGACCTTCATGACGTCGCCGCAGGTGGTGTCGATGACGTAGCACCCCTGATCCTCGATCTTCTGCATGAACTGCGTCGGGGCGCCGAAGGCAGGTACGATGACGACGTCATCCTCGGTGAGGGCATCGTAGCTGGCGTCCATTTCGCGCCATGGCAGCGAGATGATGCCCATCTGCTGCAGGTGGAGGTTGACCTCCGGGTTGTGGATGATTTCGCCGATCAGGAAGATCCGGTTGTCGGGGAAGACCCGGCGGGATGCGTAGGCCAGGTCGATGGCGCGTTCCACCCCGTAGCAGAAGCCGAATTGTTCGGCGAGCAGCAGGGTGGTGTTGCCGAGGGTCATGCGGCCGCCCTGGTCCCGCAGGCGGGTGACGATGGCCGAGCTGAAGTGGCTGGCGATTTCCGCCGAGACCAGCTCCATGACGTCGGGCCGGCGCACGTTGACGCGGGCGCGCTTGCCGGATTGGGGTGTCTCGCTCATCCGCGCCGGATATACCCGTGGATCCGCCCGGAACCAACACATTTTCCGGTCTTCTCCGGGCTTGCCCTGAGCCATTTCCCGGCCATGCTGCCGGGGTCGTGAATTCAATCCCGGTCGAGCCTTCATTGGAATCCTTCATCGCGTTGGCGGAAAAGGGGAACGTGGTTCCCGTGTACACCCAGCTGGCGGCGGACTTCGAGACGCCGCTGTCCGCCTACCTGAAGCTCCGCGACAACCAGCATTCGTTCCTGCTGGAAAGCGCGGAAAGCACCGAGAAGGGCGGGCGCTGGTCCTTGGTCGGCAGCCAGCCACTGCTGGTCTTCGAAGCGCGTGGCAAGGAGATCACGATCCGCAAGGGCGGCTCACACCGGCAATTTACCGCTGAGGATGACGTGTTGGGTGCCTTGGAGCGCGAGATGGCCGCCTACAAGCCGGTGACCCACGGCGATCTGCCGGTGTTTTCCGGCGGTATGGTCGGATATCTTTCCTACGACGCCGTCAGGCAGTTCGAGCCCACACTCGGTGAGGCTCCTCCCGACAGTCTGGGGATTCCCGACGCGATGTTCATGTTGGCCGACAGCCTGCTGGTGTTTGATCATCGCTTGCGTCGCGTGCAATTGGTGGCGAATGCCATCATCGATGAATTCGCCAGTGCCGAGGAGGCTTACATGGCCGCCAGGGGCAAGATCGCAGCGATGGTGGAGATCCTCAACCGTCCGCTGCACGTTCCAGCGTTGAACGGCCTGATCAAGGTGGAGGCCGAACCGGCGAAGAGCAACACGACGCAGGACGAGTTCGAGGCGATGGTCCGCGAAGGCAAGGAATTCATTGCGGCCGGGGACATCTTCCAGTTCGTTCCCAGCCAGCGTTTCGAGACGAGTTTCTCATTGCCGGCGGTCGACCTTTATCGCGCGCTGCGCTTCGTCAACCCATCGCCATACATGTTCGTGCTCGAGTTCGGCGAATTCTCGCTGGTCGGTAGTTCGCCGGAGGTGCATGTGCGCTCGATCAACGGCCGAATCGACATCCGTCCGATCGCCGGCACCCGCTGGAGGGGCAGGACGCCCGAGGAGGACGACGCACTGGCGGCCGAACTGCTGGCCGACCCGAAGGAGCGTGCCGAGCACCTGATGCTGGTGGATCTGGCCCGCAACGATGTCGGACGGATCGCCCGTCATGCCTCGGTGAAGGTGGATGATTTCATGATCATCGAGCGCTACAGCCACGTCATGCACATTGTCTCGAATGTTACCGGCACGTTGGATGATTCCTACAGCGCGTATGACGTGCTGCGGGCGACATTCCCTGCCGGCACGGTCAGCGGTGCACCGAAGATCCGGGCGATGCAGATCATCAATTCGCTCGAGAAGAACAAGCGCTGTGCGTATGCCGGGGCCGTCGGATACTTCGGATTCGATGGTTCGCATGATTCGTGCATCACCTTGCGGACTTGCCTGCTCAAGGGCGGTAAGGCGTACGTCCAGGCCGGTGCCGGAGTGGTTGCGGATTCCGATCCGACCTACGAATACAACGAGACGGTGAACAAGGCCAAGGGCATGCTGCGAGCGATCGCCCTGGCGAAGACATTGAAAGACTGAAGCGACCACACGCCATGCTGCTGATCCTCGATAACTACGATTCCTTCACCTACAACCTGGTCCAGTATTTCGGCGAACTGGGTGCGGAGATGAAGGTGTTCCGCAACGATGCCATCACCGTGGATGAAGTGAAGGCGCTTGCGCCCGAGCGGATCTGCATTTCACCCGGTCCCTGCACGCCCAATGAGGCGGGGATCTCGATGGAGTTGATCCGTCGTCTCGGCGCGACAATCCCGATCCTCGGTGTGTGTCTGGGCCACCAGTCGATCGGTCAGGTTTATGGTGGCGATGTCGTGCGGGCCGACCGCCTGATGCACGGCAAGACCTCGCCGATCCATCACGGTGGCAAGAGCGTGTTTGCCGGGATCCAGAGTCCTTTCGAGGCAACGCGCTACCATTCACTCATCGTCAAACGGGAGACCCTGCCCGATTGTCTGGAAGTGACGGCATGGACGCAGGAAGGCGAGATCATGGGACTGATGCACAAGGAACATCCGGTTCATGGCGTGCAGTTCCACCCGGAGTCGATCCTCACCCAGCACGGCAAGGACATGTTGCGCAATTTCCTCAGCTTCTGAGATTCACGGTGGCAGCAACCGGTCCAGTGCTTGTTCCAGACTGGCGACCACTGCGTCGGCACCACCATCGGCGAGTTGGCTGCAGGTGAAGTGCCCGGTGGCGACGGCCAGACAGCGTGCTCCGATGGCATGGGCGCAACGGATGTCCTTCGGGGTGTCGCCGATGATCCAGGTATTTGCGGCAGTGAAGGACTTGCCGGTGTGGCGACTGGCCCGATCCAGGGCGATCGGGCCGAGTTGGTTGCGGTCGTGATGGTCGCAGCCGTAGGCACCAAAGGCGAAGTAGCCGGCAAAGCCGAAGTGATCGACTTTCATGCGAGCACCACCGGCGATGTTGCCGGTGAGCAGTCCGATGGTCACCTGATCGTTGCCATGCAGAGTGCTGATGAGTTCCAGCGCGCCGGGGAGTGCGCGGCCCGGATAGGTGCCGGCCTGAAGGTGGTGGTTGAGACGTTGCTGGTAGGTGGTGAAGTAGTCGTGGATCCGCTTGGGTGTCGACTCCACACCGAAGTGCTGGTGGATCCCATGGACGATGCCGAGATCCGTGGAACCCGCGAGGTCGAGTGACGGTCCGGGGTCGCCGAACAGCAGACTGGTGGTATCGATCAGTGCCTGCATGCCGGCACCGCCGGTATCGATGAGCGTGCCGTCGATGTCGAAGAGGCAGAGCATGCCGCGACCGGATTACGAGTCGTGGTTCTCGCCGACGGTTTCGGGGTGATCGTCGTGATGATCATGATCATCATGTTCCTCGTCATCCTCGAAATCGTCTTCGTCGATCAGTTCGCCGTGGAAGAGGTGGAACTTCCGCTTGCGCTGGTGTTGCGGCAAAGGGGAGAGGATCATCGCCACGGCACGGCCGTTGAGTTTCGGTGCCTGGTCGACCTGCGCCATCGTCTTGAGATCGTTGATGATGCGGTTGAGGACGACGAATCCGAGCTCCTTGTGGGCGTTTTCACGACCGCGGAATTGGAGCACGAAGCGGCATTTGTGGTTGGTGTCGAGGAACCCTTCCGCCCGGCCCATCTTGATGTTGTAGTCGTGCTCGCCGGTGCCGACGCGGAATTTCACTTCCTTCATGCGGGTGGCGCTCTTCGACTTCTGCTTCTTCAGCTTCGACTGCTCGTACTTGTATTTGCCATAGTCGATGATCTTGCAGACCGGCGGATTCGCCTTGTCGGCGATTTCGACCAGATCGAGCCCCATTTCCTGTGCCTTGGCGAGTGCTTCGCGGATGCCGAGGACACCGAGTTGCTGGCCGTCGGAAGTGACGACGCGCACCTTGGGGGAGCGGATTCGGTCGTTGATCCGCGTCATATCACGGAAACGACCCCTGTTTTGCTGTTTATTTGGCTTGGCTATGGCTTTGTCCGATTAGGTTCAGTGCGACGCACGGGTCCGGCATTCAGCTAGGCTGGTCCGGCACGGGGGTGCGAAGAGTGTCGATGGAACGATGGGCATACGGCCGGATCATGTGTGGGGTGCAGGCGCGGTCGGCTTCATGGCTTGAATCGCTTCTGGGGTGATGATGGCTCGATC
>JACCDY011285517.1_pt1 | contig 23578 bp, 21 predicted proteins | sample 7446391 | NCBI WGS metagenome assembly JACCDY01 (sample SAMN15323451, study PRJNA562643) | freshwater metagenome | isolation source: river surface water | place: USA:Blue River Watershed | collected 2017-08-18 | reverse complement strand
TCCCCGAAAGGGTGGCGATGCTCAATCGAAAAACGTCCCCTATCGCTGACAAGGAAATTGAGGACTATCTGCTGTCCAATTCGCTCAATCTGCGCGCCACCTTAGATAATCGTGATGCATACGAGGGGGCTGAGTTTGTTGTTATCTCTACACCAACCGACTACGATGCGGAGACCAACACATTCAATACAAAGTCCGTTGAGTCTGTGGTACGTGACGTGCTGTTTATTAATCCGCAGGCCGTCATAGTAATTAAATCTACAGTTCCGGTGGGTTACACCGCAAAATTGAAGACCGATCTCAGTTGCGACAATCTCATCTTTTCGCCTGAATTCTTGCGCGAAGGTCGCGCACTTTACGATAACCTTCATCCGTCGCGCATCGTAATCGGCGAACGTTCGCCACGGGCCGAAATCTTTGCAAGATTGCTTCAAGAAGGCGCGATAAAGCAAGATATCCGAGTGTTGTTTACGGATAGCACCGAAGCCGAAGCCATTAAGCTCTTTGCCAACACATACCTAGCAATGCGGGTGGCCTACTTTAATGAACTTGACACCTACGCCGCCATTCACAACCTAGATACCCGCCAGATCATCGATGGCGTCTGCTTGGACCCCCGCATTGGTAACCAGTACAACAACCCAAGCTTCGGTTATGGCGGCTACTGCCTTCCCAAGGACACTAAGCAACTGCTAGCAAACTATCGCGATGTGCCGCAGAGCCTCATTCACGCCATCGTGGAGGCAAACACCACGCGCAAGAACTTCATTGTGAGTGAGGTGATTAGACTTTGCACTGCTGATAACTCAGATAAAGTGCCAGTGGTCGGAATTTATCGACTAGTCATGAAACACGGTAGCGACAACTTTCGCGCCTCCGCGATTCAGGGGGTAATGAAGGACATCAAAGCCAAAGGTCTTGATATCATCGTATACGAGCCTACGCTAAAGGAAACGAGATACCTTAATTCGCGCGTCGTGAATGATTTGACTTCTTTCAAGCGGGAGGCAAATGTAATTATTGCCAATCGCAAATCGTCTGATTTAGACGATATTTCGGAAAAAATCTACACGCGCGACCTGTTTGGACATGACTAAATTGATTCAACCATTTATCAGTCTCTGCATGGTTGAGCCATTCAACATTGCCTCATTCAATCAGCAGCCCGTCCAAATTAGACTCACTCATCCTCACCCCTATTCCAACAATTCGGCCGCTCCATGCGCAAACCGCTTACTCTTTTGTTTGTGACACGACGAAAGGTAGTATCTAGGATGCGCACGATAAAAGTCCCGAAAAAAGCTAATCCGAAAATTTGTTTCTTGATGTGTGCCATGACACCTGTCTTTCTGGGTGTTATTGGCGATTGGCGAATTATGTCAGGCTAGGGTTGTCGAACGATGCTTAAATACCTAAAGGAAATTTTTTACCTCTTGGGACCAGACCGTAGCCGTTTGCCATGGATGACTCTACTGTTCCTTTCCTCCTCGGCGCTTGATTTGATAGGGCTTGGGTTGATAGTGCCCTATTTCTATTTAGTCATGGGCATGCCTAGCGCTGGAACAAAGAGCGATACTTTATTGAATCAATTAGGTCTTCACGACGTAGGTCAAGAGCAATTACTTTCGATTGTGGGAGGACTTCTGATCGCAGTTTTTTTGTTAAAGGCCATTCTGGGCATGTGGGTGAATCGCTGCGTTTTGAAATTCAGCCAGAACCAGCAAATTAGACTAAGAAATGCCCTGATGAGAGCATATCAATCCATGCCCTACACCGACTATATTCGTCGCAATAGCGTCGAATATGTCCACGGTATCCAAGTTCTAACACAACACTACGCCAACTCCGTCGTTATGCCAATGCTAAGGATTCTTGGAGAAGGAATAGTTGCTTTGGTTATTTTGGCTTTCTTGGCAAGAAGTAACTTTGTGGCACTTGTGCTGATGGTAGCTATCTTCGGATCTGTCATCGGAATATATCAATGGATATTTCGTAGCAAACTAAGACGATATGGTCACAAGGCAAACGAATCGTCGAAGCGGTTAATCAAGGCGATAAATGAAGGTGTTGAAGGACTGAAAGAGGTTCGCATTCTTGGCAAAGAAGGTTATTTTCATAAGCTAGTTGATGATGGCGCCAAAGAATACGCGCAAAGCTATGTGAGGAGTCAAATGATTACGACTGCCCCCCGTTATTTGCTTGAATTCCTCCTGATCGCCTTTGTGGTTTCTTTAGTGTTGACGACCTTGGGCTTAGGTCAGAGCTTACAAGCACTTGCTCCGGTTCTCGCCTTGTTTGGCATGGCGGCTCTGAGGCTGCTTCCCATGGTCAACACTTTTTCTAACGGCTTATTGATGCTGCGTTTTCACAGAAACTCTGTAGAAAAGCTGTATGCCGACTTGCAAGGTAAACAGGAACACCCAGCTGAAAATGACAAGTCGGACACCACACAGGGAAAGTTTTTGCTGCCCTCTGATTTTCAAAGGCTTCGACTAGAAAATGTTGACTTTCAATACCCTGGAGCATCCACGCAAGCCCTGAACAAAGTCACAATGGAAATCCGAAGGGGCGAATCTATTGGGCTAATTGGCGCGTCGGGCTCCGGAAAAACAACTTTAATCGATGTTCTGCTAGGCCTACTAGAGCCTCACCACGGGATAGTTCTCTACAACGACAGCCCCGTATCAAAACAACTAGTGAAATGGCGGCGACAAATTGCCTATCTGCCACAGCAAGTCTTTTTGACTGACGATACGCTGCGGGGTAATGTCGCATTAGGAACAGCAGATGATGAGGTTGACGAAGAACGGCTACAAACAGCTATTGTTAATGCTCGACTGGAGGAATTGGTGCGCCAATTGCCTGACGGTGTTAATACACTACTGGGTGAGCGCGGCATTCGCCTATCGGGCGGACAACGTCAACGTATCGCACTTGCTCGTGCTTTTTACCATGGACGAGACATCCTAGTCATGGACGAAGCCACAAGTGCGTTGGACAATGAAACAGAACAGGAGATCGTTGACGAAATCCTGAAGCTGAAAGGTCAAAGGACAATGATCATAATTGCGCACAGACTGACGACCGTCATGCATTGCGATCGTATTTATAAGCTTAGTAACGGGGCCATAATCGAAAGTGGTAGTCCAGCGGAAATTTTTGGCAGCCAGATAACCGTGTCATCCGCATCACCTCGCTCATACGGGACTATTGGTTTGAATATTTAATACATATGAAAATTTTTTTTAGCACCGCCAGTCCGGAGATTATGCTGAGTCACCGAATCATAGTCGAGGCTGCGCTCCGGCATGAAGAGCAAATCCGTCAAGAGTCATTGCGGGTGCATAAGCACATAGCGAAAATAAGCATCGACAGCTTTTTGGGATTTATTGGCATATTGCTCCGGACAATTTTACGTGGAACATTATTCGGGACTTCCGCCGTCAATATTAGATATCGATCAATATCCATTGGGAAATATGCTGTATCCATGGCATTGCGGCATCCGCGCGCTTATTTGAACAAATTAATATATTACTACCGACTAATAAAATATCTTTTGGCATGCATTAGAAATGTAGACAATTTTATATCCATAAAAAAGGATGTAGTCGCGTGTTATGTAAATGATCCAACCTATACGAATGGCGTTTATGCAGAGCTGGCTGGGAAATTCGGCATCCCGCTTTACCACAACATGTACCCCTATCGTTTGAGTCGTTTTTTATTTTCCGAAGGCGGTGATGCTATTGATGCTTTCGTTGTCCACCCCCAAACAGATGGTATAGCTAGCAGGGAAGAAATGGGGCGAGAGATTATCGAGCGTATTATCGCGTCCACTGAAAAAATTGAGTATATGGCGACGGTGGAGTTTGAATCTCGCGATCTTCCTCCTTTTGATGCAGACGTCATAGTGTATGCGCACTCTTTCACGGATGCACAGCATTCATATGGGGGAGACTCTACCTTTCTCAGTATGTACGATTGGCTTTTGTTTACGCTGAATGAACTAAGAGATAAAAAGGTAATTTTGAAAGCTCATCCAGCGTTCTTCAAACGTGGCTATGCAGCACAAGTAATCGAGTGGGATCGAAAAGTATTCGAACGTCTAGTTAAGCGAATTGCTGACCAACGTAACTTGATGGTCATCGATTGGCCGATGCGTAACGCTGAACTTCTTACACAGGTGAAGAGGGACTGCATCTTGATTTCCCATCACGGCAATGCACTTCTTGAAGGGGCTGGCCTAGGTTTCCGATGCATTAGCTCAGCAGCAGCAGCATGGAAAAAATATCCACTGTTTAACACTTGGGCGACACGCCAACAATATGAGTGCCTACTAAGAAATCCCGAAATGAATGAAATGACCGATCTTAAAGCCCTCTATGGATATATGTTCGATCTGTACAAGGGTCAACGGTCATTTTTTCACACGGACAGCTGGCGGCATGTTGTGGCGCGCGAAACCGGAATTCCAGCCAGCGAAATATCCCGCAATCAATCCATTTTGAAAAAACTCTCGGTAGATGAGATCGCTCAAGTTACGGATGCTGTTTCGGAGAGGATTTGCAATGTTGACTTGCGCTAACAAACGTCACGATCAATTGAAGTGTGGCGATACGAGCAGTTTCACCATACGAATGCCAACCAATGCACACTTTACAGCGGTAGAATATAACGTCGCCATACGCGGAATATTTCGGCAATGACTGAAGCACTTAAAAACTCAACTATTTTAATCACTGGCGGCACAGGATCCTTTGGTAACGCCTTCGTGCCAATGACTTTGGCGCGTTTCAACCCACGCAAGATCATCATCTACTCTCGAGATGAAATGAAACAATGGGAAATGGCGAAAAAGTTTGGCGGCGATAGCCGAGTGCGCTTCTTTATTGGCGATATTCGGGACAGGGAACGACTTTATCGAGCGTTAGATGGCGTTGACTATGTTGTTCACGCTGCTGCAACAAAGATTGTCCCTACAGCCGAATACAATCCTTTTGAGTGCGTCAAAACTAACATTAACGGCGCCATGAATTTGATCGACGCATGCATTGACAAGGGTGTTAAGCGTGTAGTGGCCCTCTCAACTGACAAGGCAAGTAGTCCAATTAATCTGTACGGCGCGACTAAGCTCGCATCCGACAAACTTTTCGTCGCAGGCAACTCCTATGCTGGAGGTCATTGCACACGATTTTCGGTAGTTCGCTATGGAAACGTCATGGGCTCCCGAGGCTCAGTTATCCCCTTCTTCATGTCAATACGTGACAAGGGCGTACTGCCTATTACTGATGAGCGAATGACACGCTTCATGATCTCGCTAGAGCAGGGTGTTGAGTTGGTCTGGCATACCTTCAGCGACATGGAAGGTGGTGAGATTTATGTCAAGAAAATTCCATCCATGAAGGTCACTGATCTCGCGCAAGCTATTGCGCCCGAAGCGCGTCATGAGTTCATCGGTATCCGCCCGGGCGAGAAGCTTCATGAACAGATGATTAGCGAAGAGGATGCTTACCATACCTACGAATATCCGGAGCACTTCAAAATATTGCCCGCTATACACAATTGGAGTGAAACTCCTGAGCGAATCAAGGATGGTAAGCGCGTCCCCGAAGGCTTTACCTACACGAGTGACAACAATCCAGATTGGATGAAGGTCGAAACCCTGCAAGCTTGGGCAGAAGCCAACCGCGACAAGATCGGAAGCATTTGAGCATGATCCCCTATGGGCGCCAAGACATCACGCCAGCCGATATAGATGCCGTTGTATCGGTACTAAGGTCGGACTTTCTAACGCAGGGCCCACAAGTCCCCAGATTCGAACAAATAGTGGCAGCCCACGTCGAGGTAAAGCATGCGTTAGCTACTAACAGCGCTACATCTGCATTGCACATCGCCTGTCTGGCACTGGATTTAGGGCCGGGCGATTGGCTATGGACCACACCCATCACCTTTGTCGCCTCGGCAAACTGTGGCTTGTATTGTGGTGCTCAAGTGGACTTCGTAGACATCGACCCTCGTACGTTGAATATGAGCGTACAGGCGCTGGAACAAAAACTCCTGCAAGCTAAAGGCGAAGGGCGGCTGCCCAAGATAGTTGTTCCTGTGCATTTGTGTGGTCAACCTTGCGACATGCAAGCAATCTATGCGCTGGGCGTGCGTTATGGCTTCCGTATCATTGAAGATGCCTCGCATGCCATTGGTGGAAAATATAAAGGTGAGTCGATAGGCAACTGCCGCTACAGCGACATTACAGTATTTAGTTTTCATCCAGTTAAGATTATTACCACCGCAGAAGGTGGTATGGCGGTAACCAACGACGCTAAGCTAGCAAGTAAGATGGCCTTGCTGCGCAGTCATGGAATCACTAGAGACCCAGCACTAATGACTCATACACCCGACGGTCCTTGGTATTACCAACAAATCGAACTGGGTTACAACTACCGCATGACTGAATTGCAAGCGGCTTTGGGTGTCAGTCAGATGTCACGCTTAGACGGCTACGTTGCGCGTCGCCATGACATTGCCCGCCGCTACGATACGCTGTTAGCTGATTTGCCGTTGATTTTGCCTTGGCGAGACTCAGACAGTTACTCAGGACTGCATCTGTACGTCATCCGTGTGAAATCAACAGAAGTCTTGCATTATGAAGTTTTCGAAGCTTTGCGCAAAGCAGAAATTGCTGTCAACTTGCACTACATTCCTATTCACATCCAGCCTTATTTCGTGCAGATGGGGTTCAAGCGAGGAGACTTCCCAGAATCAGAACGTTATTACGCGGAAGCTATTAGCTTACCAATGTACCCCCGCCTTACTGACCAACAACAGGACAAGGTGGTTGAAGTCTTGCGTACCACCTTACGAACATGAGATTAGCCATAATTCCAGCACGCGGTGGAAGCACGCGCATACCGCGCAAGAACATTAAAGCCTTCTGCGGCAAACCAATTATTGCTTGGTCCATAGAAATAGCCATCGCTAGCGGTTGTTTTGATCGAATTGTCGTTTCCACAGATGATGACGAAATCGCTGCTGTCGCTGAAAGTTACGGTGCGAGTGTACCGTTCCGGCGTCCGTCCGATCTGTCGGGCAACCACACGGGGACAATGCCCGTTGTCCGTCATGCTATCGAATGGTTGAGAGAACATGACGAACACCCTCAATTCGTTTGCTGCATTCATGCGACAGCACCGCTTATGCGTAGCGAGGATTTAACTGCCTGTCTACAACAACTAAAGGCTAGCGACTGTGATTATGTTTTTCCTGTAACGACCTTCCCCTTCCCTATTCAGCGAGCGCTGCGAATTAACACGAAGAACCGAGTCGCGATGTTCCAACCAGAGCATTTCCACACACGCTCTCAGGATCTTGAAGAAGCTTTTCATGACGCAGGACAGTTCTGGTGGGGGCGTGCATCTGCCTGGTTGGCAGAAGTACCGGTCTACTCTACTTTGTCCATCCCTTGGCGCATCCCACGCCATCGTGTTCAAGACATCGACACGCCTGAAGATTGGGATAGAGCACAAGCACTGTTTCAACAGCTAATCAAGGAGTCTGTATGACAACCGCTATCGTTGCTGGCGGCGGTATCGCCGGCTTGCTTTCAGCAAAACTACTGGCTCGCAAGCATAATCGGGTATTGCTGATTGAGCGAGCCGATGATTGCGGCGGTTTGTTGAGTTCCGTCTATAACGATGATGGTGTTCCTTTCGATCATGGCGCTCACGTTCTCAGTGAAACCGGTTTAGCAGAGATTGATACTCTACTTTATGGTGACCTGAACGAGCCAGATTGGCGTAGTTTCAACATCCTGCGTGCAGGAAACTGGTTTGGTGGGGCTATGAACCGCAATAGTCCATTCCCAGACGCACGGCGAATTGGTGATGAAGCATTGCGCATTGCTTTAGAGGAAATTGCTAATTCCTTTTCCGTGGAGCACGAATCTGCGCCCTCGACCTTAGCTGATGCTCTGTGTCGTCGTTTCGGCCCTACTCTGGCACAGAAAGTCGCAGGCCCGGCAGTACGAAAGCAGCTAGGTGTGAATCCAGAACACCTACATCCATTGACCCCCTTTGCCATCCGTCGCCTAGTTTGTGCAAATAGTGAAGAAAGCCGACGCTTAAAGCAAGATCCGCGCTTTTCCGAGCCACTGGCATTTACGTCCTACGAAGAAGGAGTGGGAGTACTATGCCATCACTACCCACGTAGCGGCGGTATCGGCCAGTGGGTGGATCATTTTGTCGAGGGGCTACAAAACGATGGAGTTGAAATCCTCTGCGGTCACACCATTACCTCAATCTCACATGACAATGGAGAAGTTAAATCGATTTCGCTCGACGATGGCACACTTATTCCTTGTGACTTGTTAGCGTGGACACTTCCGTCCGCAATGCTGCTACGCGCCGCCAACATCTCATTTGCAAGCAAACCACCGCTATTGCGTCCAATTGGTCTGTTCCATTTGGTTTTTGACATGCCATTCAACGATCCGAATTATCATGTCACATGCTACGACGAAACGTTTCAAACGTTCCGCATCACACTTTACCCGAACCTTCGTGAGCAACCGCAGCAAGCGCCGTTTTCTCCACCTTGTTATCTCAGGTAGTGATGGAGTTGAAGCAGATGGGTGTTGCCTCATCCGAAGCGCAACTGATTTCGAGCATGGTTCACACAGTACCTGTAGGTTTCCCAGCCACTACACACGATTTCATGACTTCTAATACCACTCTATCGGAACTCGCCCAAAAGCACTTGGGCAACACCTTACTACTGGGTCGAGCGCGTTGCCCTCCATTTTTCACCTCCGATGTGCTGATTGACGTTTACCGAACAATTGAAGCCTCTGCTTATGAATAACACCCAATACAAAGCTGATACCGTAGCTTGGTATCAGCAACGACTGACCGAATACGGGCCCAATATTCGTGCTCTCTCCTCCGGAACAGAAGAGCGAAGAGATATGCGTTTTGATGTTCTTTCAGGTGTAGGGATAGAGACAGGTGCTTCTGTTCTTGACGTCGGCTGCGGCTTCGCAGATTTGTATGCTTACTTACGCCAGCGTGGTTGCGATGTGAATTACACGGGCGTAGATCTTGTTCCTGAGCTGGTGGAACAAGCTCGTGCTAGCCATCCTAATCTCGACGTTCGAGTACAAGACATACAAACAGCCCCCCCCGCCGATGGTAGCTACGATTATGTAGTCTGTTCACAAACATTTAACCTGCGCTTTGAAGGACGAACAGAAGACAACACAAAGTTGGTACAGGACATGATGCGACGCATGTTCGCCATTGCCAAACGAGGGGTCGCCATAGATTTTGTGACCGACTATGTGGATTTTCGCGAGCCTTATCTCATTTATCGCAATCCAGAAGCAATGTTTCGCTTCGCTAAAACGCTGACGCGCAGAGTTGTTTTGCGACATGATTACCCTTTGTTCGAGTTCTGTCTTTACCTTTATCCAGACTTTAAAGCATGGGGGCGTACTTGACAGATACGCTGGATATTGAGGTTACGAAGAGTGTTTCTGCATGGTTAGGTGGACGGCTGACGAAACCCATTGCAACCGGAACATGGGCCATTGCCTGCTTACTATTAGCGATCGGCGAAACGCGTCCCAAGCGTCGCTTGGCCCTTCCCGCCTTTTTGTGTCATAACCCGCTTGCTGCAGCGCTATACGCAGGCTGGTCACCAGTCTTTTGTGATGTCGATCCCGCAACTGGAACACCAAATATCCAAACTTGGCGCAAAGCCATGGATTCAGGCGTCGATGCAGTACTGTTAGTCCATTTATTCGGAAATCCGGAGAGCTTAAAAACACTGGCGCATGAATGCCAAATGCGCGATGTATTTCTTATAGAAGATGCATGCCAAGCACTAGGGGCAAAAGTCGATGGTTTGCCATGCGGCAGCTTTGGTGATGCATCCGTTTTATCCTTTGGGCATACAAAGCAAATTGATGCCGGTGGTGGCGCCATGTTGGCGAGCGAGAATGAAGAATTACTCGCGCGTGTGATTGAGATTGCAGCGCAAGCAGAACCATGCTCAACAAGCTCTCGAAAAGATGCTCTCAATGCATACAAGCGCCGCTTCTACAATGCGAAAATTCGTATGCAAGAGTCAGGATCTACAGCGCTAGCTGGTTTAGCTGATGATTACGTTCATCTGGTTCCCTCTCGTTGGCAGGGGGATTGCGAGGCAATCATCTCTGGCCTCGCTGAGTTAGATAAGCGTACCGTAGAAAGACGACGTAAAGCAAGCCTATACAGACAATTGCTTTCGGATTCTGGTGTTCTTGAAGTAGGTGGTCACGAAACATCCTCGCCGTGGCGCTTCTGTTTCCGGCTCCCGGGCATTGATAGATCAACCCAAGAGTCCATCGCAGACCGAGTTCGAGCAAATGGAGTGAACCTAAGCAACTGGTATTTGCCGCTGCCTTGGATGCAAACGGCGCAAAAGTTATTTCAAGAGACCCCGGGCTCTACGACAATATCTACCGAAATTTTCCAATTTTGGCTCGATGAAACGACGACCGATCAAAGCATTCGCGAGGCAGTTCAGGTTTTTAAGGCCTCAATGCCGTGAAAATTCCGCGTATTCTGTTCCGTTGTGATGGGAATCAAGTCAAAGGCTTGGGACATCTAACACGCTGTGCATCCCTAGCTCGTCACTTACTGTCAGAGGCTCCCGATGCACAAGTTGTATTTTGGGGTAGCTACGACACCTTCGCTCGCAATCTGCTGACGCGTTATGGATTGCCGACACTCTCAATTGCAGTACCCCCTAGTGATGTAACTGGGCTTTCAGCCACCCTTACTGTCTGTGCCAATTTTGACGTGCTATTGCTAGATAGCTACAACCTTAATCAGGGCTACATTGATGGTTTAAAGCAGCAATCTTGCCGCTTAGCATTGATTGACGACGAGCAGTGCCACGATCTGTCAAGCGTAGATTTGGTGATTTGCTTTCGTGCAGGCGCGGAAACAATGGATTACGGTGCACATCGTCAACTGCTTGGCCCTACATTCATGCTAGTCAAGCCAGAACTGCGACCTCTACGGGAGCGAAATCTTGAGCTTGCTTCCGAGCGAACTATTAGTCGTGTGCTTGTGTTTCTATCGGGAGGGTATTTAGGGCATGAGTTACTCCCACGCGTTTTGGCAAGTTTGGATATATTCGGCCTTGAAGTTTCCTATCTATCGTCTCATCTCATCCACACATCGGCATTCACGCATATTGCCCTGACGCCAGATATCGAAACAGCTTATGCCAATACCGACTTTGTAATTTGCGGCGGGGGGTTGACCAAGTATGAATGCGCATATGCCGGTATTCCAAACGCCTGCCTTTCACTAACAGGCTTGCAAAGCGAAGACACTCAGATAATGGCAGCACGAGGTTTCACACTGGACTTGGGTTTGGCCAGCGAGCTAAAATCACGTCATCTGCGCGAGCAGGTTATCGATTTCATCAATAATCCTGCGGCATTGGCCGCACAACGTCAGGCTTTCGCGTCTAAACTTGATGGCAGTGGACCCAACCAAGTTGCCAAGACGCTTCTCTCGTTATGAATACATCGCTCCAACAACATTATCACCGCCTATTTCAGATGTATGGCGACTCTGCTCAAGCGGTTCAGCATACTAATACCGACTCTCAGAGCAATCGTTTCAAAATATTGAGCGATGTGTCGACGGATCTCGGTTCAGTGGTCGATCTAGGCTGTGGCTTGGGTCATTTCCGGAATCATCTGCGTGCGATCGGTTTTGCGGGAACATATACAGGACTGGACTTTGTCAGAGAGTTCGTGGAACACGGTACTGATAAATATGCCGATGATCCGTTAACTTCATTTCGGCAATGTGACCTGCTAATTGATGACTATCCCCTAGGTCATGACACTTTTGTGATTTGCGGCGTATTCAACAACAAAATGTCCGACAATGAACGTTTTATGTACACAGTACTTGAAAAAGCATTTGCGGCAGCAAGCAAGCAAGTCTCATTCAATGCCATGTCGACTTACGTGGACTTTGAATCTCCCGACCTCTACTACACAGACCCACGGGAAGTCTTTGACTTCTGCAAGCGCAATTTGACGCGCAAAGTCACCTTACGCCACGAATATTTAGTCCGCGATGATCGACCGCCGTACGAATACACAATTTATCTTTACAAATGAGTGCGCCACATGACAAAAGCCGATGAATTACTCGATACATTGATAAACGATATGGACGAGGCAGATACACTGTATCAGCCAACCCAGTTCTGGCGTACCGCATTGGATAAGTTGGTTCCTCAGCTAAGAGGAGACAACCTGCAAAAATTCCGCTCTTTGCCTGGCCCCCTGTCCTTTTTTGTACCCACCTACGGTTTTCCTAGTTACAGCGTGGCACCCGAGCGATTTGCAGGCCTGAGTGATGCACTGGAATTGCTGGATTTAGGCGATGCCAGATGCAAAATGCACCTCGAGCGGCTATTAACCGGTGAGGCTCAGGCCGAGTCAGACTATCGTGTACTACTGGCTTCTGATACCTGTGCCCCACCTTATCTTGATCGTTTTAGCGAAAGTGACGTTGCGGCACCCCTTGAACGGTTTGAATTCGACGGACGTTTCTTCAGCCGTTCGTCATTAAACTATTTACTTGGCTTAGCCTTCCTTAAACGTCATTGTGATCTAGCTGACGTGCGTACCGTACTAGAAATCGGAGGCGGCTTTGGCTCGCTAGGTGAAATTTTATTGGCCGATCCTCGCAATGAAATGTTTTACGTTGACGTAGATATCCCTCCAACTATTCATTGCGCGAACCACTATCTTGCCGGCGTTTTTGGCCACAAGGCTATTCTTGACTTCTACACGACAAGAAGTCAGCAAAAGTTGGATATTAGTGCTATTCGTAAGAGCCATCGTGCAGCAACGCTTGCGACTTGGCAGTTACCTAAGCTGGAGGGACAAATTGATCTGTTCGTGAATTTCATTTCGTTTCAAGAAATGGAGCCGGGCGTGGTGCAAAACTACTTAGCCCATGTGGATCGGCTGCAAACGCGTTACGTACTCCTCCGAAATATTCGGGAAGGCAAGGCCAAAGCTGCAACTGGGCATGTGGGCGTCATAGACCCCATCAAGGGAGAGATGTACGATGACTTTTTAAGCGCGTACCGTCTGCTCGCGACCAACACTGTTCCTTTTGGTTATCGGACAGTAGACGGCTTCCATTCCGAACTTCGGTTATACGAGCGCCGTTAAACGCTCAATTGTTTATTTCATGCGTATCGCCATCTTGCAACCGACCTTCCTGCCCTGGCTAGGCTGGTTTGATATTGCCGATCAAGTTGATACTCTGGTTATTTTGGACGATGTTGCATTTTCGAAGCAGTCATGGCAGCAACGTAATCGTCTGAGAACACCTAACGGTCTAGAGTACGTGACGGTTCCAGTTAGGACTGCAGGCCGAATGGGGCAGTCAATCTTAGAAGTGGAAATTGCAGCGCCCCATTTCGCTAGCCGCTTTGAACGGACGGTTTCAGGAAATTATGCGCGGTCGACTTATTACGACACGGTGTTCCCCAGCTTTTGTAAGGCTTTGCATTCAGTCGCCGCATCGGATCGTCTGTCGAAACTCAACACTGGTTTGATCAATTGGTTCTGCGACTCGCTCGGAATCGCTACGGTGCGCGTTAATAGTAGCGAATTGAGTGCAAACGGCAAACGTGGGAGTTATGTGGCGGCGCTGTGTGAAATCTTGGGGGCTTCGGATTACCTCTCTCCTCTGGGCGCAGAAGACTATCTCTTGGAGGATCATGCGGCCTTCGAAAGCCGTCGAATTAATGTATGGATGCATGAATATAGGCACCCAGAATACAGACAAGTTTTTCAGCCCTTTATCCCATACGCCAGTGCACTAGATTTGTTATTTAATGAAGGCCCACGTGCGATGGAAATAATTCGTTCGGGCCGTCAATCACCGCGTTTATTACGCGATTTGACATCTGCTGGAGATTAGCATGACGCAACCAATTGAAGAGATAACAATAGCTGGAAGAAGTATTGGTCCAGCGCACCCGCCTTACATCATTGCAGAGATGTCAGGTAACCACAATGGCTCGTTAGAACGCGCTTTACTGCTTGTCGATGCTGCAGCGGCCGCCGGAGCTGACGCGATAAAGCTGCAAACTTACACCGCCGATACGATGACCTTGAATTTGCGTGAAGGTGATTTTCTTGTGTCAGATACTCATGGCTTATGGGCCGGTCGCTCACTGTACGATTTGTACGATGAAGCACACACGCCATGGGAATGGCATGCACCTATCATGGCCCGTGCTGCAGAGCTTGGCATTGCATGCTTCAGCTCGCCGTTCGATGACAAGGCAGTGGACTTGTTGGAATCGCTAGGAGCCCCCGCTTATAAGATCGCCTCATTCGAGTGTACTCACTTGCCACTGATACGGCGTGTAGCTTCCACTGGAAAACCTGTGATTATTTCTACGGGTATGGCTAATCATGCTGAAATTGACGAAGCCGTTCGTTGCGCCCGTGAAGCCGGATGTCGTGATTTAATTTTACTTAAATGCACCAGCAACTATCCAGCAACGCCTATAAACAGCAATCTAAAATCCATTCCTCATATACGACAGGCATATGACTGCCAAGTTGGCCTGTCCGACCACACATTAGGTATCGGCGTTCCCTTGGCAGCAGTTGCGCTGGGCGCTACCGTTATCGAAAAACACTTTACGCTTTCACGAAACGATGGCGGAGTCGACAGCGCTTTTTCTGCAGATCAGCCCGAACTTAGCAAACTTGTAGAGGAGTCAATTCGGGTGTGGCAGTCACTGGGGCAAGTACACATCGGTCCATCTGATGGCGAAATCGCTTCGCTGAAATATCGACGATCCATTTATGCGGCAGAAAATATTGATGCCGGTGAGTCCTTCACGACATCGAATCTACGTTGCATCCGTCCAGGCAAAGGGTTGCCACCGAAATACTTAGAAGTAGCGTTGTGTCATCGCGCCAGCCGCGATATTCAGCAAGGAGAACCTTTGTCTTGGGATATGCTGGCGTGATGTCAAAGCGGGATATTCGACTTGGCCATAGTCAAGGTAGATTCCGATGAAATACCGCGCAGAGGTAGATGGGCTTAGAGCAGTTGCGGTTGTTCCAGTAATTTTTTTTCATGCTGACTTCAGATTATTTTCTGGCGGCTTCGTTGGTGTCGACGTCTTCTTTGTCATCAGCGGTTATCTGATCGCATCCATTCTCCTGCAGGAGATAGAAGAAGCCAGATTTTCAATCTCAGGCTTTTATGAGCGCCGTGCGCGCAGAATTCTTCCAGCGCTTTTTACTATCGCCTTGGCTTGTTTCCCCTTCGCGTGGGTCTGGATGCTTCCGGCTGAGTTCAAGGCCTTTTGTCACAGTTTCGCCAGTGTTTCGACTTTCACTTCTAATATTCTCTTCTGGCTAGAGAGCGGATACTTCGCAGATACATCTGCGGTGAAGCCCTTGTTGCACACTTGGTCTCTAGCGATTGAAGAGCAGTTTTATATTCTTTTCCCCCCTCTGCTACTTTTTCTGAACAGTTATTGTCGAAAGTGGATTGGAGTGCTTGTTGGCGTCTTTATCGTGCTTAGCTTAGCACTATCTCAATATGGCTCCTCGGCATTCCCCGATGCTAATTTTTATCTGTTGCCCACGAGAGCTTGGGAGCTAGGCATTGGTGTTCTAGTTGCATTGCTAATTCATAACGACATGGTTCGTTTAACAAAAATGAGGCAGGAATTGACGGGGTGCGTTGGATTCGCAATGATAATCGCGGCCATCTTCGCTTATGAAAAGACGACACCTTTCCCCAGCCTATGGGCGTTGACCCCAGTTATGGGGACAGCGCTTGTACTTCTAAGTACGGACAATAAAACCCTAGTTGGTCGAATACTTAGCTTTCCTGTAATGGTCAGGGTAGGCTTGATAAGTTACAGCGCCTATTTATGGCATCAGCCGTTATTTGCCTTTGCACGCATACGGCTGTACGAGAATGTTCCCGTGAATGTTTACTGGCTCTTAATCGCAAGCACATTTACTCTAGCTTGGTTATCTTGGAAATTTGTCGAAGTTCCAGCAAGGCGAAGCTGCAACATTCCGCGCCACAAGTATTTAATCATCGCTGCGGCTGTCTGTATTACGCTTACCATCCTAGGCCTTGTCAGTGTTAAGGCAAGCAATTGGTCGGTACGAGTCCCAGCTTCTGTGATTCACTTCGGCGCGTGGACGAACAATATCAGCCCCGTCCGTGAGCGCTGTCATACAAAGTCAAAGGAAATAAATCCGAACACGGCATGTATTCTTGGAGAAGGTAACGCCCCACCTGTTTATGTATGGGGTGATAGCCACGGCGTTGAGTTGTCGTGGGAGTTAGCAAATGCTCTAAAAGCGTGGCAAGTGCCGCTGAAGCAACTTACGGGGACTCAATGTCAACCCACATTGGGCATCAGATCAAATCGTGAACATCATTGCAAGGAATTCAATGAGCGTGTTTTCGAGTATCTGACCCAAAGAGCGACACCTTCTGTGATCGTAGTAATCGCTAGGTGGAATCTATATTTCAATGGTAGTCGCGTTGATACTGGAGAGGGGTGCATCGAACCGGGTGAATGGGGTGGCAGGTTTCCTGAAGGCTGGCAAGGCACTGATGAAGAGGCAAGAGTGACAGGGTTAGGACTCAAGGTTCGTAACACCATAGCGAGTCTTACGAAAGCTGGACATCGCGTAGTACTGATTCATTCGATGCCTGAGCCAGGCTGTAATGTTCCAGCCTTGCTAGCAAGAAGATCACTATTCGGCGACGCAGAAAAAGCTCCTTATTCATCGCCGTACAAAGTTTTCGAGCAGAGGAAGAACATTACGGAGCCGGAATTGGCGTTTGACGATGTCAACGTATTACACATCTATCCTGAGCAGTTTTTCTGCAACAAGGCTTTACCTGATCGCTGCATTTCGGAAACTATAGAAGGTCCGATATATTTTGACACCAACCATCCCAGCCTACTTGGGAGCAGGATAATTGCTACCGCTGTTACCGAAGATCTTCGTTCACGAGGCTGGTTGCGCGCTGTGCAACGGCCCTAGAAAAACGAGCCTTAACCCATCGTCAAGCAGGAGACGACTCACTCATGAAAACATTAATACTAAGCATTGACGCGCTGGGAGAGCAAAGCCTCGAAGCCTTGCACTTGCCAAAACTAAAGAAGCTAATTACCCAAGGGAAATATGGTATTCCGACAATCGACAATGTCGTTAGTCGAGGCTGGGCGGAGTTATATTCCGGCAAGACAGCCTATGAAACCGGCGCCTTTTATCAAATTCCGATACTCAAGAACGGGCGAATAGTGCCAACCCAAAGCACCGGGGTGGGAACTGTTAGGGATCATATCGGCGAATCTGCGTTACTCTGGAGTCGTTTACAGGATGCCGGGTGGCGTGTGGGTATTTATACGTTACCTACAGTAACTGATATTCAGAAGGGCGCAACTTTTTCCGTAAGTGCAACCGGCGGTGGTAACTTCAAGAATAAGGTAAGTAGCAAAGAGGTTTATCCGCCCGAGTTCGTCCATCTGACGAACTATGTCGCGACGAATCTTGGTTTCAGGATGGGGCATGGAGCGTTTCTTCCAAACGATATTGACCATCTTGAACGCTGGATGCGTGACCATCTCGCACAGCACTTTTTTACACTGGAAGTCGCATTGGAGAAGTGGCCGGTAGATTGTCTTTTCTTTGGTACACGTTTTGTAACGATTGCATATAAATTCATTCGCTTACTATTATCAAGGCCACACTTAGAACACGAAGTTGCACTCAGAGAAATGGTATTACGAGTCGCAGCAGATTTTGATGATTATGTGGCGAGATTCGTTAACAAGGTAGCGCCAGAACATCTGTTTATTGTCTCCGACCATGGTAATTGTCCGCTGGAGTATCACGTTAATATTAATGAGCTCTTAGTACAACTGGACGAAATTTCTGCTAAACCTTGGTCGATAACTTTAGCTAGAAGTTTGGCAGGACGCGCTATTCGTAGCCGTCTTCAACCAACCAAATGGAAACGCTTTCCTCCGCGTTTTCCTGCCTACGATCTCGATAATTCCAAAAGTTTTTCAATTGGCTACACCGATGTTATCTATATCAACGACCAACGATTTACAGGGCCGCAAATGACGGATGACGAGCGTTTCGATAAAGCGTCCGCACTGGCTGAACAATTGAAGGCGTATACGATTAAAAACGACTTGAGTCAATTTATTGACTTTAGACCTCAAAGAAACAATGGCTACACCGAGCCTCTGGTGAACATTCACTCCAAGGTGCCGTTACCCGATATACGCTGCATCTTGGCCAAAGGGTGCGTTAATCTGGAGCGGACGCATCGGCAGATTGTGCAAAAGAACGAGCCATCTTTCGGCGCGGAGATTTTCGAAAATGGCTTCTTTGCTGAATATTCTGGCTGTAAGAGCACGGACACATTGGCTGCCTATGTAGGCCCTACTTCTTCCGTCGTCGACTTCTCAACTCTGACGTCGATTTATGGTTCTATCATCAATGTCACGGGGCTTCGCTAAACCAATGAAACTCAATACGTCCGCAGGTAGGCGTCATGTCTGAACGAGTAGGTATTCTTACCTTCCACCACACCACAAACTACGGAGCGACATTGCAAGCTTGGGCTTTGCAGAAGCGCTTACGGGAACTCGGGGTAATGAATGAGATTATTGACTATCGCCCCATCAAGGCGCGAATGGCGTATCGCCGAGCCTTGTTCTTCAATCAGCGTTTCATACAGGGGATCCGTAAAGCATTTAGCTTCGCGGATTTTCGGCGTAACCATCTAAAACTTTCTTCGCACCCTATTACGGAACTCGACGCTTTACCTGCAATTGTCGCAAAATACAGCACAGTAATCTGCGGAAGCGACGAGGTTTGGAATACAGCATCTTTCCGCGGTTATGACCCTGGCTTCTTCCTACCCTTCCCATCAACTGCGCATGTACGCAAATGCAGTTATGCGGCCAGCGCTGGATCGACGCTTGGTTTTGGCAACAAGAAAGAAGAAATATCTGCTGCCATGAAATCTTTTACGTCCCTTTCGGTGCGAGACCAAGTGACGCAGAATTTATTGAGTGCAGAGTGTGGCGTCAAAGCTGAGAGGGTCGTAGATCCGACATTGTTGGTCGAGTTTGACGAACTGATGCTCGATACTTCTCCATGTCGCAGACCTTACATCCTCATCTACGGCAGCCTAGGAGACGGGGAACAGAAAGTAGTGACAGCCCGAGCTTCACAAATGCGTTGTCGCATTATTTCCGTCGGAGAGTTTAACCGCTGCGCCGATGTAAACCTTGTGCATGCAGGCATTCCATTGTGGCTAAGCCTAATACGTGATGCGGAAATGGTTTTCACTGGATTCTTTCACGGTGCCATTTTCGCATGGAAATTCGACCGCCCATTGATAGTATTCCAGCGGCCAGACAAAACCCGCAAGATCGAGGGCTTTGTCGAAGATCTAGCGTTACTAGCCAACGATGCCAGCTTTGACGGAATCCAAGCGATTCAGTACTCTAGCAGCGCAGATACGGCTTGGCTGCACAATGCAGCTAAGGTAAAGGCGGATCGTTTTCTACGGATGTGCATCGAATGAAGGTACTTCATCTTGTAGCTGGCGATTTGTCTGGTGGTGCAGCACGCGGCGCCTACTGGTTGCATTTGGCGCAGCGACAAATCGGCATTGATTCACGAGTGTTAATCAGTGGGTACAGCGACACGGATGATCCGTCGGTAATCTCTTTGGCCACTTCGCGCTTACAAAAGCTTAAACTGACCTTGCTAGCAAAAATAGATGCTGTTTTAGTGCGTTTTTACCCAAGACGCATGCGACGAATTTTCAGCACAGGTTTTGCGGGCGTAAATTTCACCAATAGTAGGGAGTACCGCGAAGCGGATGTGCTCCATTTGCATTGGATTAACGGTATGGTCAACATGCGCACGTTAAGTCGAATTAACAAGCCTGTTGTGTGGACCCTACGCGATATGTGGCCGCTAACAGGAGGCTGTCACTACACGATGGGATGCGAACGATATCTAACTGGTTGCGGACGATGTCCACAACTTTCGAGTCAACAACTGCTGGACTTATCCCGCTGGGTGTCGGCGAGAAAACGTCTTTTTTTGCCTAAGAATCTTAAAGTAGTCGGAATTAGCAAATGGCTCAGTGAATGTGCAGCGCAATCTTCTGTATTTAAAGGGGTAGAGATTCGAACCATTACTAATACCGTGGATACGACTAGCTTCTACCCTGAAAACCCGAACGAGGCGCGCCAAACACTTGGGCTTCCTATGCAAAAAAAGATTGTGTTGATCGGAGCGCAGCACATAAGTGATTTCTACAAGGGTTTCGATCTTTTCTTGGCAGCATTGCATGGCATGGATACTAGCAATTTGCATGTTGTCCTATTTGGAAAAGTTTCGAAAGATGCGCTAGCAATGCTCAATGTTGAGCATACAAATTTAGGCTTTATTTCAGACACTGCGATATTGCGCCGCGTCTATTCGGCGGCAGACGTTTTCGTTGCACCTTCACGGATGGACGCATTTGGGAAGACGTTAGCGGAAGCCATGGCATGTGGTACACCAGTAGCTTGCTTTAACGCCACGGGAACGCAAGACGTTGTAGAACACATGGCAACGGGTTATAAGGCTCGCGCGTTTGAGGCTGAGGATCTACGTGCTGGTATTCTTTGGCTTATTCATCGTCCAATAGTTGAAATGGCAATATTACGTCGCCAATCACACGAACGGGTTATGAAGTATTTCGCCCCAGTAGCCGTAGCCAAGCAGTACGAAGCGTTATATAAAGAGATTTTGTTATGAAAGTCTCTGTAATAACCGTGACGTTTAATTCTGCTCAAACGGTAGAACGTACTTTGCGTTCTGTACTTCAGCAAAGCGGGGTTGATTTTGAATATGTTGTCGTAGATGGAGCATCTTCGGACGGCACCTTAGAAATTCTAGAACGTTATAGAGACAGTATCGCGGCTCTTTCATCTGAGCCGGACCAGGGAATTTACGATGCAATGAACAAGGCGATTAAGAAAGCTCAAGGAGACTACATACTATTCATGAATGCAGGTGATATATTTCTCTGTAGCGAATCATTGAGTCAAATGACTTTACTAATTGATAACGACACTACCTCTGAGCAAGTCATATGGGGTAGTTGGCTTGTCCAGTCGAGTCCTGGTGTACAGACTGTGCGCGAGCCGGATGTGGTTCGCGGATTGTTCAACCACCAGGCCACGCTATATAGTCGATCCATTCATTCATGGCATGGGGACTATGTAACTGTGCGGGGACTGACTGCTTCAGATTTTCTTTTTTTCCGAACATTGCAAGCAAGGAACCGCGTACATTTCCAGACAACAAAATGCATTGTTGCCATAGTTGACCCATTCGGGGTCTCGGCAGGACTGCAGACTTATCTGCAGCGCATTTTAGTGGATATGCTTTGTGGGTATGAAAGTCGCTATCGCGGAATCACTAAGATTGCCCTGCATCCTTTGTACAACAAACTTAAACACCTAATTACTAGGACATGAAAGTTTCTGTTTGCATGGCCTCTTTCAATGGAGCCGCCTATATCAAGGAACAACTAGACTCAATTCTAGTTTCACCCTTAGTTCATGAAGTAATTGTTTCCGATGACGGATCGACGGATGCCACACTATCTATAGTCAAGGCAATCGGAGATCCTCGTATTGTTCTGATTGAAGGCCCCCAAGCTGGGCTTATTAAAAACTTTGAGAATGCCATATCAAAGGCGACTGGTGATGTGGTATTTTTGTCAGATCAGGATGATGTCTGGTTGCCGCAAAAAGTTAGCCGCGTTCTGATGGCATTGCGCGATGCCGACATGGTGGTCACTGACTGTCACGTTTGTGATCACACACTTACCGTATTGCACTCTTCTTTCTTCCAGCTTAATCGTTCGGGCTCGGGCTTGTTGAGGAACTTAGTGAAGAATGGCTACTTAGGTTGTTGTATGGCTATGCAGCGTCGTATTATTGAGATTGGCATGCCGTTTCCTGCGCGCATAGCAATGCATGACTGGTGGCTTGGTCTCATAGCTCAGAAAATAGGGCGAGTTCGTTTTCTCGACGAGCCTTTATCACTTTATCGCCGTCATAGTAACAATTCCAGCACCACTGGACAGGATTCAACTTATTCATTGCTACTAAAGCTACGTTGGCGAGTTCATATGCTTCTCTATCTTATTGTCAGAACAGTTCGGGAGTCAGATCAATGAAAGTAGCTGTAATTACCGTCTGCTACAACAGTGTTGAAACGATAGGCAAGACGCTGAAATCGGTAGCCATGCAGACCCATGGAAATATTGAACACATCATCATCGACGGGGAGTCTCATGATGGAACGCAGGAAATAATTCGTCAGCATGCACATCCTGGACAGGTGTTTTTATCCGAGCCCGACCAAGGTATATATGACGCAATGAACAAAGGGATTCAATTGGCGACAGGGGACATCATTGGCATCCTGAACGCCGATGATATTTATGCCAATGACGATGTACTGAAGCGAGTTTTAAAAATTATGGAGGATGAAGAGCTCGATGCCTTGTATGGTGACGTAGAGTTTTTTCATCCTAGTAATCCCGAGAAAACGATACGTCGGTACAGTTCTGCTCGTTTTTCCCCTAAGCGACTTGCTTGGGGTTGGATGCCAGCACACCCAGCCCTATTTCTTCGTAGTGAAGTTTTTAGTTTTTTTGGTATGTACAGGCCAGATTTCAAAATCGCGGGTGACTATGAGTTTATTGCACGGATTTTCAAGAATAATTCGCTGAAATATCGCTATCTTCCAGAAGTATTAGTCCGCATGAGAACTGGTGGAGTTAGCACTTCTGGGTGGAAAAGCACACTTCTTCTTAATCGGGAAGTATTGCATGCCTGCCGCGAAAACGAAATTGATACCAATATATTAATGCTACTTAGCAGGTACCCGTTCAAACTATTAGAGTTTGTTCAGAAATAAAGACTTCTCCTAGCTAATTCGCTTTATCGGGCAAGTAGTGATCGGGGACTGATACTACGTCAAACAAGGCACTGCATGGTGATTTAGTAGCTACTATAATGCACACAGTCCTGTGTTCGCTTGCAGATTTTTATAAATATTTATAATATTTACTTATCTAAAATATCGTTGGAAATTCTCTATAAGAGCTATGGATACATAGGTAACAAGCCGATCTATCGCGGACTAAAAGACCTAAAACTTAAGAATGGAAACAATATATTACTCAACGCTAACACTTTGAGTGTAGCCATGCTTCTTTAGCAGGGCATGCTTTTGGGCCTCTTCCAAATCAGCAGCCACCATCGCCGCACACATCTGCTGCACAGTAATTTCGGGTGTCCATCCCAGCTTGGCTTTGGCTTTTGAAGGGTCGCCCAGCAAGGTTTCCACTTCAGTGGGTCGGAAGTAACGTGGGTCAATCTTCACAATCAC
>JACCDY010455860.1_pt1 | contig 23578 bp, 17 predicted proteins | sample 7446391 | NCBI WGS metagenome assembly JACCDY01 (sample SAMN15323451, study PRJNA562643) | freshwater metagenome | isolation source: river surface water | place: USA:Blue River Watershed | collected 2017-08-18 | reverse complement strand
TTTCGCATAACGAAGTGAATTATCGATCAGATTTCCTAAAAGCTCTCTGAGTAATACTGGATCACCTTCGATCCAGACAGGCTGATCAGGCGCGTCCAGTTGCAACTCGATACCACGCCCCTGAGCGCGCTCAAGCCATTCCACGCCACAAGTACGGGTCCATTCGGATAAGTCCAGTAAAACAAAATGGTCTTGAGGGCGCCCTTCTGGATCCACCCTGGCGAGCAACAGCAGCTGAGTACCCATCCGAATCATGCGATCTGTAACGGTTTTAATTCTCTCAGCACGCTGACGAATATCGGGTGGCAGCGACTGAGCCAACATCAGCTCGGACTCGAGTTTTAGTCCGGCCAAAGGGGTTTTAAGTTGATGCGCGGCATGACCTACAAAACGGCGTTGAGCTTCAAAGGTGTCGTTTAGTCTTTCAAACAATGCATTGGTATGCGACAGGAGCTGATCAAACTCCGTTGGCAGTCCCTTGAGCTCCATGCGCCCGAGATCTTGCGCCGATCTCTGTGAGATTTGGTCAGACAATTTCTCGACTGACGACATACTGCGATTGACGGCATTCAGAACAACCCATATCAGCAAGATAATGAGGAATATTTCACCCACTACCATTAACCAAAAAACATCCTCCCGGTCCCAATCCGCCATTTCTAACTTATGGGAGACAATCCATGTCACGGTCTGATCCAGAAGCACCAGGGCAATGATGGGTGGCAACAACCGCATAATCAAGAGCCTGGCCATTGAGCCAGCGGGAGGAAATCTCATGGATCACACCCGAGTTGCATGATCAAGGAGATCGTACATATGCATATCAAGCGCTCTCTTCAAGCTCGAGCATGTAGCCAAAACCACGAACTGTCTTGATAGCAACGCCCCTTCCCTCGAGTCTTTTACGAAGGCGGTATACATAGACCTCCACAGCGTTTTCGCTAAAGTCAGCATCCATCGCTGAAAGTGCCTGGGTAATTTGCTGTTTAGTGACGACCTTGCTTGCACGCGATAACAGTATCTCGAGCACGGACATCTCCCGTACAGAGACTGTTAATAACTCTCCCGCCACGCGCAGCTCACGATGCACGGTATCAAAGCTGATCGACCCAAACTCAATGACCGGAATAACAGTGCCCAGATGTCTTCGCGCAAATGCGCGCACGCGAGCGGCCAACTCGTCGAGCTCAAAGGGTTTTGACAAATAGTCATCCGCACCCGCATCAAGACCGGCCACACGATCGGCCAAGGCATCACGTGCCGTCAATACGAGAACGGGAATCTGGCTACCTTGCTGCCGAAAGGTTCTGAGCACCTCCAAACCATCCATATCGGGAAGATTCAGATCTAGGACAACTAAGTCGTAGGTGTAGTTTTTAATAGCCAGCAAGGCCCTTTGCCCTTCGGCGAGCCAGTCAACTGCATAGCCTTGGCCTGTCAAAAACTCTTGCAGGGCACGACCTAGCGTTGGATCATCCTCAATCAACAAAACTCTCATAGGATAAATATTACTCTTTATGAGAAAAAATGAACGATCGCCAGGCTTAAATAGACAGGAAAACTGTTCTATTTAATGCTTATTAGAGAACTCGTGGGGTAGATGCTCGATATGAGCTTGATATGCGTGAGGGATAATTGATGGGTACAGCTGCTGTGATTGGTGGGTGCTACAGGGGTCGAACCTGTGACCTACGCCTTGTAAGGGCGCCGCTCTACCAACTGAGCTAAGCACCCATGGATTGCGAAAATCTTTGCAACAAACAACTCAGGGGCCAACACAGCTAAAAAAACAAATGCGGTTCGCATTATAGCGAACCGCACATTTTTGGCAACTCGAAAGATGAGTATTAGTTGACTGCGTCTTTCAGAGCTTTACCAGGACGGAACTTAGGCACTTTGGCTTTTTTGATCTTAATCGCTTCGCCAGTACGTGGGTTACGACCTGTACGAGCAGCGCGGGCTGTCACAGCAAAAGTGCCGAAACCGACGAGAGTCACAGTGCCGCCCTTTTTGAGCGTTGTCTTGACAGCGGCAATCATTGCATCGAGTGAACGACCAGCAGCGGCCTTAGAAATGTCAGCCTTAGTGGCGATGTGATCGATCAATTCGGTTTTGTTCATATTAGAGATACCTCTAGTGGTGTTAAAAAAAGCCAGATGTTTTTTCTCATCTGTGCCAGATCATTTCAGTGCAATTCAACTGCAACAGCACATGCCAACATTAAGCCTCGTGACGCTGCGGCTGTCAAGAAAAAATCACCGTATCAGCCGCAAATTACTTGAATGTAAGAAAATGAAAGAATTTTGTGAAGCTAAGCCACACTCTTCACAATCAACGCTGGCAACAAATAAAAAAATGCGTTAAAAGCACGTCGATTTCAACACGATCGCTGGGAATTATTTTTGACATTTGTCAAAAGCTTGGGCGAAATCAGCTAGAAGATCCGCCTCATCCTCGATCCCCACTGACAAACGAATCAAGCCCTCGCCAATCCCCATTTGCGCGCGCAAAGCAGGCCCCATTTCATAATAAATGGTTTGTGCCGCAGGCAGCGCCAAACTACGCGTATCGCCAACATGGGTTGCCAAAATCACTACCTCCAGATGATTCAAGAAGTCAAATGAATCAATTCCCTCGGCAAGCTCAAATGCTATCAGATTTCCGAATCCGCCCTTGAAAAGTTTTTGCGCGCGGGCATGCTGAGGATGCGAAGCCAACCCTGGATAAGCAACCCTTGAAACCCCTGGATGCTTGGATAAAAAGAGCGCTAGTGCCTGGGCATTTGTGCAAATTTTGCTCAGGCGCAAAGAAAGTGTTTCAGCGCCAACCGCAATCCTGTGCGCCGCGTCGGCAGAAAGCGTGGCGCCCATGTCACGCAAACCTTTTTTCTTAATTTGCGTCAGACCCCAACCAGAAGCTGCACCCTTTTTATAGACATCCAGAATATTGGGATACTTTGTCCAGTCGAATAAACCCGTATCGGTCAACGATCCTCCCAAAGCATGCGCATGTCCACCGATATGCTTGGAAAGAGAATTCATCACAAATGTTGCACCGACGGTCTTAGGTCTGAAAAGCCAGGGCGATGTCAGAGTATTGTCCACCACATACACTAACCCACGCTCGGCGCAGAGCGCGCCAATTGCCTCGAGATCTGCAATTTGTGTGCCGGGATTGGCGATCGTTTCCGTAAAAACCATGCGAGTGTTCGGACGAACAGCTGCCGCAACGGCCGTAATATCGGTTGGATCGACCAGTGTCAATTCAATACCTAGCAGCTCGAGTGTGCCGAAAAGACTATTGGTATTACCAAAAATAAACTGACTGGAAATGAGATGATCCCCGGCCTTGAGCAAGGTGGTGAACAATGCGGCTAATGCGCCCATACCCGTAGCGAATGTTAAGCTCGCCACACCGTCTTCCATCACAGTGATCTTCTTCTCAAGGGCATCCGTCGTGGGAGTCCCTTGGCGCGCGTATGTATAGCCGGGTTTTCCCTGAAAAACGGCGGCAAGTTCTCGGGAGTCCGGATAGGCGTATTGAGAAGAGGTATGGATCGGCTTGTGCACCGCACCGTGCTCAACGGATAGTCGGCGATCGCCGTGCAAAATGTTCGTGGTAAATCCGTGCTTTGCCATAAAAATACTCAACAAAAGGCTATGAAATAAAACAATAGTTTAGTAGATGACTTTTACCGATTACTTGAGGCAACGCTGCCTGACTGTTTCATACAAGCAAATCGCCGTCGCGACACTCACATTCAAACTCTCGACGCTACCAAGCATCGGAATGTGCACCAACTCATCGCAAGTTTCACGCGTTAAACGGCGCATGCCCTCACCCTCGGCTCCCATCACCCAGCCCATCGAGCGCTTTCCTTGAATTTGATGAATGCCCTCGGAAGCTTGATCATCTGTACCCACTAGCCAGATGTCGCGATCTTTCAACTCGCGCATCGTGCGCGCGAGGTTCGTCACCATGATGTATGGAACAGATTCTGCCGCCCCGCAGGCAACACGCTGAACCGTTGTGTTTAAACCAACCGCACGATCCCTGGGAGCCACAACGGCATGCACACCTGCCGCATCCGCCGTTCGCAAACAAGCTCCCAAATTATGGGGATCGGTCACACCATCCAAAATCAACAGAAGCGCGGGTCCCTCGACGCCATCCAAAACCTCGTCCAGGTCATCCGCCAGTTTGCGTGCATCCGCGACAGCAACCACTCCCTGATGGCGCGCACCTCCAGAAAGCCCGTCGAGTCGGTCCGCGCCGACCAAATGCACAGGGCGCCCCGCCTTGCCCACCTGATCAATGAGCGACTGCATGCGCTTGTCTTTGCGTTGCGCTTCTACGTAAACCTCTCTGATCGTTTCAGGCGCCTGTCGAAGCCTGGCGATCACCGCGTGAAAACCCGCGAGCATTTGTGTTGCTGCCATCAATCAATTCCTAACGCCCTTTTCGAGCTGATTTCTTTACGCCTGCGCTTTTTTTAGTGGCCCGAAGTAACTTTTTACTCGGGCGCGCAGATTCTTGTTTGCCCGCTTTTTTCGCTTCAGCGCGGCGGACACTCGCGACTTTGCCTAACAATTCAGAGGGTTTTGTGGGGGCCGCCTTTTTAACACGACGCGCGACAGAATCATCCGGACGAGACGCTGCTTTGCGCAAAGCGACAAAGCTTGTTCCAGTCACGAGACGAAACTCAATGCGACGGGCCTCGAGATCGACGCGAGCGACCTGAACCTGAACAGCATCCGTTAGGCGGTAGCGGATTCCGGTTCGCTCTCCACGAAGTTCATGCATGGACTCATTGAACTGGAAGTATTCAGTTCCCAATTCAGAAACATGCACCATTCCCTCAACATGCAAGGTATCGAGCGTAACGAAAATACCGAAGCTTGCAACACCCGTGACTCTGCCGCTGAATGTTTCACCAACGCGCTCTTTCACGAACCAACACTTCAGCCACGCTTCAACATCACGGGAAGCTTCATCAGCACGACGCTCGGTGCCAGACAGCATCAAACCCAAACGTTCCCAGAGATCATGCTCGTACTCCTGTTTAGTCGCGCCAGGAGCAGCGACAAAACCATGGAGGTTGGGTTGATAGCGTTCGCCCTTGAGTAAAGCCTTGATGACGCGATGCGTCAGCAAGTCCGGGTAACGTCTGATCGGTGATGTGAAATGTGTATATGCGGGGTAAGACAAGCCAAAGTGTCCCATATTGTCAGGACCATATATGGCCTGCTGCATGGAGCGCAGGCACATTGTCTGTAACAAAGCATAATCTGGGCGAGCCCGAGCCTTGTCCAGCAACTCGGCATAATCCTTGGCTGAGGGCTCTGCTCCGCCTCCAAGACTCAATCCTAGTGTGCGTAAAAACTCACGCAGCGCCTTGAGCTTATCGGTGGTGGGTCCCTCGTGAATTCGATACAGACCAATGTGCTTGCTGCGCGCCATAAAATCAGCGGCGCACGTGTTCGCGGCCAACATGCACTCTTCGATCAAACGATGCGCATCGTTGCGCACAAGCCCGATAATCTTTTCGATTCGCCCCAATTCGTTACACACGATCTTTGTCTCGACCGTATCAAAATCAATGGCTCCACGTTCTTTACGAGCCTGTTGCAAGACTTGAAAAATTGAATGCAATCCCTGAATTTGCGGCAAAACATGCGAAAGACTTCTCGCCGCGGGCCCTTGGGGCTGCTGTAAAGACTCCCAAACCTGGTTGTAGGTTGTACGAGCGTGGGAGTGAATGACCGCGTTATAAAACTGATAGGCCGCTACCGTGCCTGCTTTAGCACCGGACAAAGGAATCACCATGTCACACACCAACACCAGTCGGTCGACCTGAGGATTCAATGAACACAAACCATTCGACAGCTTTTCTGGCAGCATGGGAATCACACGGCGAGGAAAGTACACACTCGTGCCGCGTTCGCGGGCATCCATGTCCAGAGAATCTTCGGGCGTCACATAATGACTGACGTCGGCAATAGCCACTAACAAACGCCACGCGGGACGCTTACGTCCGGATCCGAGATCGACTTCTTCACAATAGACGGCATCATCGAAATCGCGCGCGTCTTCACCGTCGATGGTAATAAAGGCGACATCCCTGAGATCCACACGATCTTTGAGATCTTGACGACGAACACCCTCGGGAAGTTTGTCGGTCTGACGAAGCGCCGCATCGGAGAAATCCACTGGAACATCGAATTTGCGCACCGCAATTTCGATCTCCATACCAGGATCGTCTATTTCACCCAAGATTTCGGCGACACGTCCGAGAGGCTGCGTATGTCGAGTGGGTTGTTCAATAATATCGACTGACACCACCTGGCCGTGCTGAGCGCCTCCAGTGTCAGAGGGCGGAATCAGTACATCGTGCTTGATACGCTGATCTTCAGGCACAACGATGGTCAAACCGCGTTCGTTCAGAAAACGACCCACCAATCGATTCGTGCGGCGCTCAATCACCTCGACAATGGTGGCCTCTGGTTTGCCTCGATATTCACCCGTTGGTTTGACGAGAACACGGTCACCATGCAAAACCTTGAGCATTTCACGAGGTGAAAGGAATAGATCCGGACCGCCACCGTCGCGCACCAGAAATCCGAAACCATCACGATGCCCCTGAACTCGACCTGCAACAAAATCAAGTTTGTTGGCGAGTAACAAAACGCCCTTTCGATTTGGCAAAAGCTGGCCATCACGTTCCATCGCAGAGAGGCGACGATGGAAACCTTTGAGAGTTTCTTCGGATTCGAGTCCAAGCCTGGTGGCGAGATCCTCTGGTGAAAGTGGAACGAGCGCTGTTCGCAAGGACTCGAGAATTTCCTCGCGACTTGGAACATCAGGATCGAAGTCAGGAGGCAGCTCGGGAGAAGCAGCAGTCACGCGGCTGTTTTTAGAATGAGGAGGAAGGCGGTTTGCCAAAGTTTGAATCTCGCTTATAATGCGGTGCTTCTGAAGTACAGATAGGCCCAGGTGGCGGAATTGGTAGACGCGCACGGTTCAGGTCCGTGTGCCGCAAGGTGTGGAGGTTCGAGTCCTCTTCTGGGCACCACTGAAGTGTAAAGCAAAATACCTGTTGCTTTAACGTTCCCCAGCTGATTTTCAGCAAAATAACTAACCTCAAAACTCTTTTAAAAGATTTTGGGGTTTTTTATTGCCTAAATGTCACAACCGCTGACACAACCACTATCGGGCCGACACGATCAATCAAAACAACCTCTTCATGCCAGCTTCTTTTTCATCATGATGTGGGGAATATTCGCATCCATGAATATTTCTCCGTACTCCACAAATCCCTGTCTGGCATAGAACCCAGTCGCATGAAGCTGGGCGCCTAGCAAGACCTCTGAGTAGCCCTTAGACACTGCCGCCTCTGTCAGCGCGCGTAAAACCTGAGCACCAATCCCCCTTTTTCTCTCGGACTGCTTAACGGCCATTCTTCCAATATGACCATCGGGAAGCAGCCTGCCCGTCGCGACTGCTTCACCATGGTGATCCAAAGCCAGAGCGTGGAGGCTTAGCACATCCATTTCGTCAAGCTCCAAGGCCAACGGGACCTTTTGCTCCTCAACAAACACCGCGAAACGAATTGCGGAAGCCTGACTTCCCATTTCGTCCCAAGCACCCAGCACGACTCGAATATTTTCCTGATTCATCACTCACCTGCCTCGCGGGCGATTAAGTTGAAATCTCGACCACTCCCCTGCGTATTATGACTGAGTAGGCGTTCTCAGGCATCCAGGCCCCGGCCAAAGCGCTACACTAAGAAACCTTAAATTCCAACTCTTTTCGGCCATGTTCGCTGCAGTCATTGAAGCTGCCTTTCCGGTTTTTGCCTTGATCCTGACAGGATGGGTCTGCACAAAAACCAACTTGCTCGGTTCCACTAGCCGCGAGGGGTTGAATAGCTTTGTCATTTATCTTGCCCTCCCCGCGCAATTATTCGCTGCGATGTCAGGTTCTGACATGAGCGATCTTGCCCAGCCCGGTTTTTTCTGGTCTTTCGCGCTTGGAATGTTTGGCACAGCAGGAATCTATTATGTGATCGCGCGAGACAAGCATGTCGCTCCTATCGACAATCTGATCAATAGCATGAGCGCAGCATACGGAAATGCGGGTTTCATGGGGATACCACTGTGCTTGATGGTGTTTGGTAAAGCAGGTCTGGGACCTTCAGTCATTACTGCTGTTTTCACTGTCTCTTTGCTTTTTGCTGTCGCGATCATGCTTGTCGAGTTACAACGGCTTGAAAACTCGAAAATCGGCCCCGCCATCAAAAAAGTGATTGTCTCGATGCTTCGCAATCCACTCCTAGTGGCACCCGTACTCGGTGTGCTCTGGTCTTTGATGCAATGGCCTCTCCCTACTCCAGCGATACGTTACATCAGCCTGCTGGGGGATGCTTCGACGCCTTGCGCACTCATCGCAATCGGTTTGTTTCTCGGACAAACGACGCATCAGCAAGCAGGCCCTGAAGTCATACGCATCGTTTTGCTCAAGCTACTTGTTCAGCCTGCACTGACCGCAGTATTGGTTTTGTTTGTCTTTGATGTTCCAAAACTTTGGGCCTTGGTTGCGATCTTGGCAGCAGCGCTTCCTGTTGGAACAGGCCCGTTCATGATGTCACAACTCTATCAACGTGACGCAGCCGCAAGCGCGCGCGCGATCTTAGTTTCAACGGTTTTATCTGTGATCACTATTTCAGCGCTCGTCGCCTGGATCAGCCAGGAACTTTGAGCTTACACACACATTCCCAAGCACGGGCATAGCATGTCAATCACCCATTCAAAAAAATCAACAACTTCGCCAGAATTGACTGTGGATGGCAATATTGCCACCCTGCGTTTATGCAATCCTGATTATGCCAATCGCTTAAGCCCGACAGATCTGAAAGTGATTCAGTCTCACATCCAGACTGTGAATCAAAATACTGACATACTCGTCTTAAGAGTATTAGCCGAGGGAAAGTATTTTTGTAGCGGTTATGACATTTCCTCTCTTGCTGCGGACAGCGCACCCTCCTCTATTTTTTTTGGCGAAACGGTTGATCTACTCGAACAGGCCCGACCTGTGACGATCGCCGCCATTAACGGTGGTGTCTACGGAGGCGGTACGGATCTGAGTCTGGCTTGCGACTTTAGATTGGGGAGTACTGCTGCCAATATGTTCATGCCAGCCGCCAAATTAGGATTGCACTTTTATCCCGGCGGTATGGTGCGATATGTCACTCGTCTGGGCCTTAATCAAGCCAAAAGACTTTTTTTAACTGCTGAAAAAATCGATGCCGCAGAAATGAAAGGGATCGGCTTTTTAACTGAAGTTGTCGAGCCTGAAGATTTGAATGGCCGTGTCGAGGAATTGACTAAGCTACTCGCTTCCATGGCGCCACTTGCCCTGCTCGGCATTAAAAAGCATCTGAATTTAATTGCCCGCGGTCAGTTAGACGAGGTTGGAATTAAACAAGCCGTCCTACACTCTGAGCAATCAGAGGACATCAAGGAAGGTGCGGCAGCATGGAAAGAAAAGCGTTCAGCTGTATTTAAAGGAAGTTAGTGCCATTTTTTAAGATGTAAACTTTAAAAGTCGCTTAAAAACATTCATTAGACAACGGATCGCACATGACAAAAAAACCTAAAGTCGCTCTGATCAGCACTGGCGGCACCATTACTTCCCTGAGTATTTTGGGCGAACTTGATGTGTTTGAGTACAGTTCGACTGGAACAAGACTAGATGCGCACGGCATGTTGGAAAAATTCCCACAGGCTAAAAGTGTGGCTGATGTGATTCCTGTCGCTTTCGACACACTGCTTTCGACCGCAGTAAGTTTTCCTCACTGGAAAAAACTTGCAGAAGTCATTGCACAGCTCACTGTTGAGCATTCTGATCTAGCTGGCGTGGTGATTTTGCATGGGACATCTTCTTTGGAAGAAACCGCTTATGCACTCAATCTTGGGCTTAAAACAGATATTCCTGTTGTGCTGACCGGCGCTCAACGACCTGCGAGCGCATTGTCGACAGATGCAGGCATGAATATTTTCAACGCAGTCCGATTAGCGGCCTGCCCCGAAGCGAGAGATCTAGGAGTATTGGTTTGTCTAAACGATGAAATCCAGTCTGCCCGTGAGGTGACAAAAACATCAAACGGCAGGCTACAGACTTTCCGTTCCCCCGATTTTGGCGCACTCGGTCATGTCGATGGCGATCGAATTGTGATTTATCGAAGCCCCACACGACGTTGCACCCCAGACACAGAATTCGACCTGAGGGAAATCGAGCACTTACCGCGAGTGGATATTGCCTATAGCTATGCCGGAGGAGATGGTGTAGCTGTGCAAGCTTTTATTCAAGCCGGGGCAAAAGGACTCGTTGGTGCAGCATTCGCACCAGGACTCCTTTCTCCTGAAGAGTTTACCGCCATGGAATCTGCAGTTAAACAAGGTTTGGTCGTGGCAATTTCTTCACGTGCTGGCTCGGGAAGAACCTTTGCACCAAGCAAAATGCGGGAGGCTGGCTTTATTCAGGCAGACAACCTCACACCACAAAAAACCCGAATCCTCTTGGCGATGGCACTCACTCAAACAAAAGATCGTGCCGAGATTCAACGCATGTTTGACACATACTAGAGAACGAGCGGCTCGATATCAATTTACCAATGCTGATTGCCCGATACTACTGACCGGTGTACATACGCTGAGCTGTATGTATCCGGCAAGAGGCATCAATCAACTGTCTTGCAATGCTCACATGGTCGGGCAGTGGTGGCAAGGCATCGCGGGCAAACCATCCTGCCGCTTCGATTTCGCTTGGATCTGGTGTGATTTCTCCGCCGGCATAATCAGCAAAAAACGCAATCATGAGTGAATTGGGAAAGGGCCACGATTGACTGGTGAAATAACGCAAATTCGTGATCTCCAGTCCCACCTCCTCGCGTACCTCGCGCACCGCGCATTGCTCCAAAGTCTCACCCGCCTCCACAAACCCAGCCAGTGCACTGAATACTCCAGGACGAAAATGCGGGCTACGCGCCAACATTAACTCATCTCCTCGTTCAATCAATACCATCACGGCTGGAGAAATGCGGGGGTATGCCACCAACCGGCAGGCGGGGCACTCCAGCGCGAACTCGGTTTTTTTCATGATGGTGGGTGTGCCACAATGCCCGCAAAATCGATGGTTTTTCTGCCAATCGATCATCTGGGTTCCGCGCCCCGCCAACGCAAATATTTCAGGGCCGGCAGATGCAAACAGGCTGCGCACCGGCCTGAGTTCTCCGGAAATATGGGCGGGAATCTCGGGGGTCTCAATTGCATAGCATGAGACTCCGTTCCAATGACCAATGTGCAAAGGCTGGTCCAAATCCAAGAAGTCATCGTGCCGAGCACGGGGGAACGCCTCCCTTCCCTGCTCATCAATGGAAATCAGTACCTGATTGCCGCAGCGAATCAGCCAATAGCTTAAATCACTCATCTTGTCTCACTTGGGATGGATTGTTTGACAACATTGTATTCTGCGTCGATGATTAGGAGGAACGTTGCAAGAGTCGACGGGAAACCCTTTTGATCAAAGGAAAATTACCCATGAATGCACCTCTGACCGAGTCCACTCACAAGGTGATCGACAAGGTATCACTCGAAGATAAATATACACAAGAGCGCGGCCGGGCGTTTATGAGCGGGGTTCAAGCTCTGGTCAGGCTTCCTATGGTTCAACAACTGCGCGATGCGCAAGCCGGACTACAGACCGCTGGTTTTATCAGCGGCTACCGTGGAAGCCCCTTGGGAGGCTATGATCAGGCGCTCTGGAAGGCGTCTGATCATCTCAAAAAACACAATATTGTCTTTCAGCCTGGCGTCAACGAGGAACTCGCTGCTACAGCCGTTTGGGGAACCCAGCAGGTCGAACTCTTTCCGGAACAAAAAAAATACGATGGTGTTTTTGGAATTTGGTACGGTAAAGGACCGGGAGTCGATCGCTGTTCCGATGTGTTCAAACATGCAAATATGGCTGGCACTTCACCTCACGGCGGTGTGATTGCGATTGCAGGGGATGATCACATTGCTAAAAGTTCGACAGCCGCCCATCAGAGTGACCATATTTTCAAAGCCTGCGGACTGCCGGTATTTTTCCCGAGCGATGTTCAAGGGATCCTTGACATGGGTCTGCATGCGTTTGCCCTAAGTCGCTTCTCCGGTCTTTGGTCCGGCATGAAGACTATCCAGGAAGTCGTTGAATCAAGCGCAAGTGTGGATGTCGACTTAGACCGGGTTCGCATCATATTGCCCGAAGACTTTCTACTGCCAGAAGGCGGGCTGCATATTCGCTGGCCTGACGCACCACTCGCTCAAGAGGCTCGCCTGATGGAGTACAAGTGGTACGCAGCTCTCGCATACATTCGAGCCAACAAACTGAACCATACCGTCATTCAGGGGCCCCATGATCGACTGGGCATCATGGCCAGTGGTAAAGCATACCGAGACACTTGTCAGGCATTGATAGATTTGGGTTTGACGCACGAAGTCTGCAGAGATATCGGATTACGCGTGCATCAGGTCAATGTCGTCTGGCCACTCGAAGCAAGTACGACCCGGGAGTTCGCTCTAGGTCTCGAAGAAATTTTAGTCGTTGAAGAAAAACGCCAAGTCATTGAGTATCAGCTTAAAGAAGAGCTTTACAACTGGCGACCTGACACACGGCCGGATGTTTTAGGCAAGTTTGATCAACCCGACAATGATCACAGCGGTGGTGAATGGGCAAGATCAAACCCTGCTGGCCACTGGCTGTTGCGCGCAAACGCCGACTTGAGTCCGGCGATCATTGCACAGGCGATCGCCAAAAGGTTGTTACGCCGGCCCCTGCCAGATTCAGTTCGTGCAAGCATTCATGCGCGCCTGGCAGTGATCGAGGCTAAACAGCGCTCCCTTCAAGTGGTTGATCCGACTGTCGGAGAACGGCCGCCCTGGTTCTGTAGTGGCTGTCCACACAGCACCAGCACACGTGTACCTGAAGGTAGTCGAGCCATGGCTGGAATCGGCTGCCACTACATGGTGTTGTGGATGGACAGATCCACCTCGACCTTTACCCAAATGGGCGGCGAAGGCGCACCCTGGGTAGGCCAGTCTCACTTTGTCAAAGATCAACATGTCTTTGCCAATATTGGCGATGGCACTTGGTTCCACAGCGGCTCGCTGGCGATTCGTCAGGCCGTGGTAGCTGGTGTCAATATCACTTACAAAATTCTTTACAACGATGCCGTTGCGATGACCGGCGGGCAACAAGTGGGTGAACGTCCAGAGGGATTGACTACTCCGCAAATTGTCAAAAGCTGTATTGCAGAAGGCGTCAAACGTGTGGCGGTCGTCACAGACGATCCGCAGCGTTATGATGGTGTCGAGCTTGAACCAGGCGTTCAAGTCTGGCATCGAGACGACCTTGATCAGGTTCAGCGCTTATTTAGAGAGATCCCAGGCACGACTGTCATTGTCTACGACCAGACCTGCGCCACCGAAAAAAGAAGAAGACGGAAAGCTGGAAAGCTCGAAGATCCAAAACGGATTGTCGTCATTAACGAACTGGTATGCGAAGGCTGCGGAGATTGTTCGGTCAAGAGTAATTGTCTGTCAGTCGAACCTCTGGAGACGGAATTTGGACGCAAACGTCAAATTAATCTCAGCAGTTGCAACAAGGACGAATCATGCCTAAAAGGGTTTTGTCCAAGTTTTGTCGTACTTGAAAATGCAACGAGACGCCGACCTGAATCGGTCTCTCAATCGGTTACACCGCCTACTCTGCCTATGCCCGTCGTCCCAGACTGCCTGGAACCTTACAGGATTGTTGTCGCGGGCGTTGGAGGGACAGGTGTCATCACGATCGGTCAGTTACTGGGTGTGGCCTCGCATATCGAAGGCAAAGGAGTGATTACGCAAGATTCAGCAGGGCTCGCGCAAAAAGGGGGATCGACATGGAGTCACGTGCAGATCGCGCAATTACCCGAGTCATTATGCGCGACAAAAGTCGATATCGCCAAAGCTGATTTGATTATGGCCTGTGATAGCGTGGTTGCGGCAAATCCGACCACAATGGCACTCATGCAAATGAATCAAACTCGCATTGCACTCAATCATCACGACACGCCCACTGCTGGTTTCGTACAAAATCCGGACTGGCGCTCCACCAACACCCATTGCGCCACTGCGCTTTCCAATGCAGTGGGTCAAGATCAGCTGGCCAGTATCGATGCGAGTGCGATCGCTGCTGAAAAATTAGGTGATTCAATTTATGCCAATCCGTTACTACTGGGTTTTTGTTGGCAAAAGGGTTGGATACCACTCTCGCGCGATTCTTTAATCCAGGCTTTAAGACTCAATGCTGTTCAAGTAGAACGAAATTTGATGGCGTTTGAATGGGGACGAGCAGCCGCTCATGATGAAAAACTTTTGCACAGACCCGTCAACGAGCACCCTGTTCTGTTTAAATCCAAACAAACACTTGAACAGATTGTTCATATACGGGAGACCTTTTTAACGCGCTATCAAAGCGCCCGTTATGCAAAAGAATATCGCGATTTTGTTGAGCAAGTTTTAAAGGTCGAACAAGCAAACAACACGGAATCAGATCGGTCAAGACCGCGACTGTCTGAGGCCGTTGCGAAATATCTTTTTAAACTGATGGCTTATAAAGATGAGTATGAAGTCGCACGCCTGCATACTGATGATAGTTTTGTGTCCAAAATGAAGGAGCAGTTTGAGCCAGGATTTCATATCACGCATTATCTGGCCCCCCCACTGCTTTCTAAATTTGACTCGAGAGGAGAACCTCTCAAACGACGTTTCGGAACGTGGATACGACCTCTTTTTTATGGTCTTCGGCACTTTAAATTTTTAAGAGGTTCTTTTTTTGATCCCTTTGGCTACAGCAAAGAGCGAAGAACAGAACGTGCATTAATCGCTGAATACAAATTTTGCATTCAAGCTATTCTTCCTCAACTCAGTTCAAAAAATATCGATCTGGCAGTTCAAATTGCCTCGATCCCCGAACAAATTCGTGGTTATGGCCATGTCAAAGAGAAAAATCTCGAGCAAGCAAAAATCAAAACAACGGCCCTACTTGAACAATGGAGAAATCAGCAAAAGTCCCAGACAAAATGAAATGATGAGTGGCGCTTAAATAGTCTCATTAAAGAGCTCTCGCCCAATCAGCATTCGTCGTATTTCACTGGTGCCTGCACCGATTTCATAAAGCTTGGCATCTCGCCAAAGTCGGCCTGTCGGATAGTCATTGATGTAACCGTTACCACCCAAGATCTGGATGGCTTCTCCAGCCATCCAGGTCGCCTTTTCCGCGCAGTACAAAATCACACCCGCAGCATCTTTTCGCATCCCACGCTGAGATCTTGAGGGCACCTGATCAGTGGAGTCTGTTGATCGCGAGTCTAATGTTCGACCCACCGCATAACAATACGCCCGACAAGCAGAATATGTCGTGTACATATCCGCCAGCTTTCCTTGGATCAATTGAAACTCACCAATTGCCTGACCAAACTGTCGACGCTCATGCACATAGGGCATCACGACATTTAGGCAAGCCCCCATAATCCCAAGCGGTCCCGCGGCGAGGACGGCACGCTCATAATCCAGACCGCTCATCAATACCTGAACACCACCATCGAGTTGACCCAGGATATTTTCTGCAGGAACAAAGACATTATCAAATACTAACTCGCCCGTATGCGACCCTCTCATCCCCAATTTGTCGAGACGTTGGGCAACTGAAAATCCTGGCATATCGCGGTCTATCAGAAAGGCTGTGATTCCACGGGCATTTTTATCAGGATCCGTTTTAGCGTAGACCACTAAAGTCTGAGCATCAGGGCCATTGGTAATCCACATTTTCGTGCCATTCAGACGATATCCCGCTCCATCAGCAATTGCACGCAGCCTCATGCCCACAACATCCGAGCCCGCCTCAGGCTCACTCATCGCTAACGCACCAATATGCTCGCCCGAAATCAGCTTTGGAAGTAATCGGGCGCGTTGAGCATCCGTTCCATGACGCATAATCTGGTTCACGCATAGATTAGAGTGGGCACCATAGGAGAGTCCGACAGAGGCTGATGCCCGCGAGATTTCCTCCATAACCACCATATGAGCGAGATAGCCCATTCCAGCGCCGCCATACTCAGGACTCGCTGTCACGCCAAGCAGCCCCATATCCCCCATTTTGCGCCAGAGATCCATTGGAAACTGATCATCTCGGTCAAGTTGAGCCGCGCGAGGCGCGATTTCATTTTCGGCAAACTCCCGAACAGCTATCCGTAGGGCATTGATTTCATCAGGCAAGCCAAAATCGAGTTCATGCATCGATAACATTTGCTTTACCTCACATATATATCTAAAGGGTTCGACCCAGCGCTTTGAAAAACAACTCGGACTGTAGTCTCTCACCTAAAGTTTGTTCTCCAACTCGCTGAGCAAGCTTCGCATCAACAGGCTCAAGCGGCAACCCGGAGGACATTGCCAAGACTTGCATCATGCATGCACGCTCGAGAAAATATAAATCGTCATAGGCATAATCCACACGCTCGCCGCAGACCACAACACCATGGTTACCGAGAAAAACCACATCGGCTCCATTCATGGCACGTGCGATACGTTCACCTTCCCCAGTATCCAACGCCAATCCATTGTAATGAGCGTCGATTGCGACACGTCCATGAAAACGCATCGCGTTTTGGGACAAGGTGGTATCGAGCGCGCGCTGTCGTGTCAGCGTCAGTGCCGTGGCATACGGCATGTGTGTGTGCAGGACGCATGTTTTTTTTGCGATACGGTGGACTGCAGCATGAATAAACATCGCAGTGGGTTCCACGGGATGTCGACCCGCCAGGATCTCACCCTGTTCATCAATCATCACGATATCTTCAGCCTGAATTTCACTCCATAACAAACCTCTTGGATTGAGCAAAAAGCGACCACTATCATCCGGAAGTTCAACGCTGAAATGATTACAGACCCCTTCAGATAATCCGTGATGGGCAGCGGCTCTTAAAGCTAGAGATAAGTCCTCGCGTAGCGCACGAATACTCGGGGAATCGAAATCCTCTTCGTGCATATTAGTTGTCATCTCGCTTCTCCTTTAAATCGTTTTTAATTGAATTAGACTTTCAATCCATGTTGAGAGCCAACTCGATATAGTTTGCAGAAATACTCGTATGTGGAACACTAAAATCAAACCAGCCTCTGACGTCTTCCTCAAGGCCGATACCATGCATGAAGTTGTAGATAGCTTTTCGTAAACCCACCCCGAGCGCCGCATGATCAACATTGACCGGATCGATAAATCCGATATCATTTTTTGCAAAACTGACAGGGGGCAATGGTTTTAATCGTACGCCATATTCTTCAGGGTTCATTCCAACGGGTGAATGCACCGTGCAGGTAAATCGATGAAAAAAACCACTCTGAATACAACCATTCGCAAATAATTGGCGTACGTACTCAAGTGCGTCAACCGTATCTTGTACCGTCTGCGTGGGAAAGCCATACATTAGATAAGCATGCACCAACACTCCCGCATCACTGAAGGCGCGCGTCACTCGCGCGACCTGATCAACGGAGACTCCTTTTTTCATCAAGCTTAACAAGCGGTCAGATGCTACTTCTAGCCCACCAGATACAGCTATACACCCGCTTTTTGCCAGCAACTGACAAAGCTCGGGAGTAAAGGTTTTTTCAAAGCGAATATTGCCCCACCAGGAAATATTCAGATCACGTTTAATAAGTTCCAAGGCAAGAGATTTCAAAGCCTTAGGAGGCGCAGCCTCATCGACAAAATGAAATCCGGTCTGCCCAGTCTCTCTGACTATCGCCTCGATTCTGTCCGCAAGCACCTCGGCTGATGCTGTTTCATACCGACCAATATAATCCAGACTAACATCGCAAAAGCTACATTTTTTCCAGTAACAACCATGGGCAACAGTCAGTTTATTCCACCGACCATCGCTCCAAAGTCGGTGCATGGGGTTCAGCATATCCAATAAGGACAAATAATCAGAAAGCGGCAAACCGTCCCATGTTGGAGTACCAACTTCCTCAAAAGGAACCTCAGGTTCAACCAAATTGATGAAGCGCACCCCACCGGTCTGCGAATCACGCAAAAAAGTGCGTACGAGACGTTGCTGCGATCTTTTTCCTGAAAGATGGTCCAAGAGAGAAAGCAGAGGTCTCTCTCCCGCATCCAGCGTCACAAAATCCACATAATCAAATACTCTGGGCTCGGTCAACTCCCTGAGCTCAGTATTCACAAAACCACCGCCTAAGACTATTTTTATTTCAGGACGATTGGCTTTGACTGTTTGAGCAATCCTGAAAGCAGCGTAGACCGTTCCCGGAAAAGGAACAGACAACAACACAACAGTTGGAGAATGTTTTTCGAGAGCTGAAAGTGTCAGTTCCTCTAAATATTGATCGACAAGCGTTTTGGGTGCTTGTAATGCTAAAGCCAAAGGCTCAAACGTAGGTTGGCTACCTGCAAGCGACTCTGCATAACGGACAAATTCAAACCGATGATCGATAGCATCACGCAACACATCAGCCAAATCATTCAAATAAAGAGTTGCCAGGTGTTTAGCCCGATCTTGCATCCCCAAAGCACCAAAAGCCCAACCTAAAGGATCCCCTGTTTCATCATCAATATAAGCATCAAGAGAATTGAAACGAGGCCCCTCAGGTAAATACTGGCGAGAAACAATCCTGTGCGCAAGCGTTGAGTCGCGTCCTTGTAAAAAAGCAATCACGGCATCGATCGTTTTCAGATAGCGATGACGCTGCGCAGCAAAAGACTTGAGTGACTGGGTTCGCTTTCGCGCGGCAATGGCCTCCACACGCACAGCCACCTCCTCTAAACCTGTCGAGCTTAGCAGTTTCAGCACAAGGGCCAAAGCAAGGTCTTCCTGCACTGCATCAATACAACGAGAGCGAAGAAAGCCTGTCAAATATGCCGTCGATGGATACGGCGTGTTGAGCTGCGTCATCGGTGGGATGACGGACAAGACACGCAAAGACGCCAAGCTGGCTGTAAACATGATGGAAGGTGAATATAAGGGTTGCTCAGTATAATTCCGCAGCGGATAAATATGTGTCACCTAGAAAAAGACAGGATTGAGCATGGATCTTAAAAACATCGCGGAACTACAAAAAGCAAGTAACCGTGGACAAAAAGAAGTGTTCAAGCTCGGGATGGGATTGCTATTTGTGCTTGCGATCATGCTCTACACGACGATCAACCTAGAGGTGTCCGGTACACAAGGGTCGGTATTGATCATCGCCGCCATGATCGCCGGATATATGGCGATGAACATTGGCGCCAACGATGTGGCCAACAACGTTGCTCCTGCGGTGGGCTCAAAGTCCCTAACGATGACCGGGGCCATCATTATTGCGGCAATTTTTGAAATGATGGGGGCTTTAATTGCCGGTGGAGACGTTGTCTCTACTATTCGCGGGGGAATCATTGATCAACAAATGATTGCTGACGGAAATCGCTTTATCTGGGTCATGACTTCCGCCCTGTTGGCTGGAGCGCTTTGGCTTAATTTTGCAACGATGGTTGGTGCCCCTGTTTCAACCACACACTCCATCGTAGGCGCAGTCTTAGGAGCAGGTCTCGCTGCTGGCGGTTTGAACGTAGTGAACTGGCCGGTAATGAGTGGAATAGTTCTGAGCTGGATCGTTTCTCCCGTCTTGGGCGGCCTCGTTGCTGCAGGCTTTCTATATTGGATTAAGCGATCCATCACCTATCAACCCGACATGATCACTGCTGCAAAGCGAACAGTGCCTTTACTGATCAGCATCATGTCTTTTGCATTCACAACCTATTTGATCCTCAAAGGGCTCAATAAAATTTGGAAGGTTGATTTCTTGACTGCCTGCGTCATTGGTAGTGTGATTGGCATTCTGACCTGGCTAGTCGTTCGTCCACTGGTCAACCAACGCGCAGACATGATCGAGCCTAATAAAGCCGGTATCAATTCTCTTTTTACAGTGCCACTCATTTTTTCAGCCGCGCTGCTCAGCTTCGCGCATGGAGCAAATGATGTGGCAAACGCGGTTGGACCACTCGCTGCAATTGTTGATACGGTCGTTCAAGGAAGCGTTTCAAGTAAAGCTGAAATACCCACTTGGGTCATGATTGTTGGGGCTCTGGGTATCTCTCTTGGACTGACGCTTTACGGACCGAAACTTATTCGTACGGTTGGCGGAGAAATCACCGAACTCGATCAAATGCGTGCATTTTGTATTGCCATGTCCGCCTCGCTCACCGTCATAGTCGCCTCTCAGCTGGGTCTGCCAGTCAGTTCGACACACATTGCGATCGGTGGAATTTTCGGTGTGGGATTTTTACGAGAACGCTTGAAAAAACAATATTCCCGAATGATTGAACACATCAGACTTCATCACTTAGGTGAAGATAAAGAAATGGTTGAGCAGTACTTAGTAAAATTTACACAAGCTGACATGGCAACGAAGAAAAACATGCTCAGACAGCTTAAAGTCAATGAAGCCGAGGTTTTACTGTCAAAGAAAGAGCGCAAGAAAATGAAGCGCGTGTATCGAGAGGAGTTGGTGAAGCGATCAGCAGTTTATAAAATTTTTGCTGCCTGGATCATTACTGTCCCGGCCTCTGCATTGATGGCCGCGGGAATTTTTTATCTTGTATCGATCAGTTTTATGTGATGTCAAAGTCCACTTCTGTCACTAACTTACTATCATTTATATTTTTTTATTTCTTAGCCTCATCTAATGCAATTGCTGCAAGTTTTGACTGCACTCAAGCGAAAAGCAATATGGAAAAAGCCATATGCAATGATTCATCGCTTTCCGAGTTAGATGAAAAACTTGGATCAGAATATAAAACTGCGCGTTTAAAACTCTCCCCACCCGCCGATAAAGCATTTGTGGCAAGTCAACGTTCATGGCTACGTTTCCATTCAACGTATTGTTTTATCGATGTAAATGCCTCATCTGTGACGCAAGCAGAGGCAATACGTTGCCTTGCAAGCGCTTACAAGGATCGAATCGAAGATCTTAAAAAAACTGGTCATCTCATCGGCGGTTTTAAGACATACACAGTAATCGATCATCATCTACGAAGTTCAAAAGCTAAACAAACTGTTTACGTCATCGAACGAAAATTTATCCAAGTTGATGATGAGACCCCTTTGGGTCATCGTTTAAATACTTATCTCAGCTTTAAGGATAAAGCCGATCTACCCGATGACCGCGGGACTGAAAATTACGATATTAAATTAACGCATGTCACACCCGACTGGCTTTATAAACAAATCGAGAGCGAGATTTTCACTGGTGCATATCCTACCAGCGACACGGAATGCGGACTATATTCAATTTCAAAAGAAAGGCCTTTGAAAATTTCCGATGTTTTTCAAGGCCATGCCTGGCAAAATATTTTTGAATCGTCCACAAAAAAACACTTTACTGAACTTGCAAAAAGAGAAAAAGAATTTGATATCACGATGGTTCATGACTTTCGGCCAAGCGCGCTTGAGCCTTCTTCTCCTTTTAGATTTTGTTTAAGTCAAAATGGTGTTGAACTATCCGGGTTTCTTCCCCACGTTGTACGTGCTTTTGATGGCGTCACCATCGACTGGAAACTTTTGAAAAATGTCATGACTCCCTACGCTCAGGCACAAATTAAAAAATGGGCGACTTGGTAGCCGCCCATTCCTGAGTGTCAAGCCCACAACCGGGCGCGGATGTTAACTCAGTCGTGATTTCTCATCGCATGATGAATGGATTAGCTGGCGCACCCTGTGCATAAGAAATCCACGTGCTCTTGGTTTCCAGAAATCCCTTGATGGATTCGATACCACTTTCCCGACCAATGCCTGAATGCTTCATTCCACCAAAGGGCATCATGTAACTAATGGCTCGATAGGTGTTGACCCAAACTGTCCCTGCTTTCAAAGCGGCGGACATTCGGAGTGCACGACCGATATCCTCCGTCCATACTCCCGCTGCCAGGCCGTAAATAGTGTCATTCGCTAATTGGATCGCCTGCGCTTCGTCTTCAAAGCCGATAATCGACAGAACGGGACCAAAGACCTCTTCGCGTGCGATACGCATATCGGCAGTCACATCGGTGAAAATCGTGGGCTCTACAAATTGACCGCCTGGTAAGTCCGGGGAATTCGCGGGTCCTCCGCCCAAGATGCAGCGCGCACCCTCAGCTTTGGCGATTTCCATGTAGTCCAGAATTTTTTTGTACTGAACGGGCGTCGTCACAGGGCCGATATTCGTATCGGGTGACATCGGATTACCCTTTCTTGCAGAAGCGCCTAACTCAGCAACACGTTTGGTGAACTCTTCTTTGATCGAGTTTTGAACCAACAATCTTGAACCGGCAATACAAGTTTGCCCTGTAGCCGCAAAAATTCCGGAAATCACGCCTGCTGCAGCCTTATCGATATCGCAATCCGCGAAAACAATGTTAGGGGACTTTCCACCCAACTCAAGGGCAACACGTTTCATGCTTTTGGCTGCCTGAGCGTAAATCATCGCACCTGTCGCATCAGAGCCAGTGAAAGTAATTTTGGCAACATCGGGATGATCAACCAGAGCAGAACCCGCCTCTGCACCATAGCCTGTCACAACGTTAAACACGCCATCTGGAAATCCAGCCTCTTTAGTCAATTCAGCAAAAGCCAGTGTGGAAACCGAGGCGTACTCAGATGGTTTGACCACAACAGAGCAGCCTGCGGCAATCGCAGCCGCACATTTCCAGGCAATAAACAATAATGGTGAATTCCACGCAGTCAATGCGCCGACCACTCCAATCGGTTCTGAACGCGTAAAAGCAAAGGTGTCAGGCTTGTCGATCGGCATCACTGCGCCTTCGATCTTGTCAGCCAATCCACCGTAGTATCGCCACCACTCTGGATGGTAGTTAAGCTGACCACGCATTTCAGCGATCAGCTTACCGTTGTCACGCACCTCCAACTCTGCCAGTCGTTCGGCATGTTGTGTCACTAGATCCGCTAAGCGAAGCATCAGCTTGCCACGTTGTGTCGCATTCATGGACGCCCAGGGGCCTTCACGCATGGCGCGAGACGCTGCGGCCACCGCTAAATCCACGTCCTTTTTACAACCTTGGGGAATGCGGGCCCAGGGCTTCCCCAGGTATGGATCAATACTGTCGATCCATTTTTTCCCAACAGGTTCCACATATTGACCGTTGATGAAGTGATTATAAGTATTCATAGCAGCTCACCTGTGATTTCCAATTTTTAAAAATATCACCAAATTAAGTCTGATTTCACCGATCTAACAATTTTTTTCGCCTGAGCTTATGTCAATCCAGCGAGAAATGCTCGAAGAATCGTTTAAAGTCCTTATTGCACCTCCATATTTGAACTTGATCATTTTGATCAAGCCATCAGGAATTTCAAAAAAATGTCCGTCTTGCAGTATGTCTCTTTTATTTCGATTGCCCTTTTAGCGGCTTTTTGCCAGAACTTAACAGGCTTTGCCTTTGGATTGATCCT
>JACCDY011147007.1_pt1 | contig 23599 bp, 21 predicted proteins | sample 7446391 | NCBI WGS metagenome assembly JACCDY01 (sample SAMN15323451, study PRJNA562643) | freshwater metagenome | isolation source: river surface water | place: USA:Blue River Watershed | collected 2017-08-18 | reverse complement strand
GTCGTGCCTTTTAGCACCATGCGCGCCCGGTAACAGGATTTGAACATCGAACATCGAACGCCCAACATCGAACATCGAAGTGAAGAGAGGTGGGAAAAATCGATACGTCCTACCCGCCTCACTTCGATGTTCAGTTTCGACGTTCGATGTTCGATGTTCGGTTTCTTCAATGTGCCGTTTACGCCAGACGGCGCTACCACGCCTCACCCCCACCCACCGGCCTACAGTATTGCGTAATATGATAGGCCGATCTGGGAATGTTGGAAATAGTCGTGCCTTTTGGCACCATGCGCGCCCGGTAACAGGATTTGAACATCGAACATCGAACGCCCAACATCGAACATCGAAGTGAAGATGCGGCGGCACAATCGATCCGTCCTACCCGCCTCACTTCGACGTTCAGTTTCGACGTTCGATGTTCGATGTTCGATTTCTGTAAAAGTGCCGTCTCGGCGAGACGGCGCCACCACGCCCAACCCTTTCCCACCGGGCTACAGTATTGCGTAATGGTACAGGCCGTAGCCGGTTTAGTGGGGTCAGCCCATCAGTTCCGCGAGGAATTTCTCCAGTCCGACGATGTCGGCGGCGAAGCAGCGGATGGGTTGAGGGTGGATTGTGATCCGGGATCTACGATCCATGATCCACGATCTCCATCACCAACTTCTCCAGCTTGACGATGTCGGCGGCGAAGCTGCGGATGCCTTGGGCGGTTTTTTCGGTGGCCATGGCGTCCTCGTTGAGCAGGAAACGGAATGATTTCTCGTCGAGGCTGATCTTTTCAATATCGGCCTGCTGCGCGCCGGCTTCGTTGAGTCGCTCCTCGATGGGTTCTGTCGAGTCCTGCAGTTCCTGCAGCAGGTTCGGGCTGATCGTCAGCAGGTCGCAGCCGGCGAGGGCGATGATTTCGCCCTTGTTGCGGAATGAGGCGCCCATCACTTCGGTGGCATAGCCGAACTTCTTGTAATACTGGTAGATCGCTTTGACCGACTGCACGCCCGGATCCTCGTCGCCTTGGTAGTCCTTGCCGGTGTTAGCCTTGTGCCAATCGAGGATGCGGCCGACGAAGGGCGAGATGAGTTGGACCTTGGCCTCGGCGCAGGCGATCGCCTGGGCCATCGAGAACAACAGCGTGAGGTTGCAATGGATGCCTTCCTTTTCGAGCACTTCGGCGGCCTTGATCCCTTCCCAGGTCGAGGCGACCTTGATCAGGATGCGGTCGCGCGAGTGGCCTTCCTTCTCGTAGGCGGCGATGAGTTGGCGTGCCTTGTCGATGGTGCCGGCGGTGTCGAAGGACAGCCTGGCATCGACTTCGGTCGAGACGCGGCCGGGGACGATCTTGAGGATTTCCAGACCGAAGAGGATGAGGATGCGGTCGAGGATCGCATCGGTCAGGGCATTGCGGCTGAGTGATGAGCCGCGGAATTCCTGCACCGCTTTTTCGACCAGATGCTGGTATTCGGGTTGGCTGGCCGCCTTGAGGATGAGCGAGGGGTTGGTGGTGGCGTCCTGCGGTTGGTAGGCCTTCATCGCTTCGAAGTCGCCGGTATCGGCGACGACGATGGTGAATTGCTTCAGTTGCTCGAGTTGGTTGCTGCTCATGCTTGGACCATGGGTGCGTGGTTGGTGGTCAGGAAAGTGGTAAAACCGGAATCAAGGCAAAGAGCCATGAATTCGGTGGCCTGGGAGCATGAGGGCTGTTCAATCGCCCTTCATTTCCTCCTCCATGCGCTCGGCCAGCCATTGCTTGATCATCGACTGGTAGTTGCGATAGCGCGCGCGGGCGATGCGCTTGATGCGCGAGAGCATGCGCGGGTCGAAACGCAGCGTGATGGTCGTCGATTCGCGGACATCGGTTTCGTGGACGGACGAGGCCATCAGTTTGGCATCGAGTTCGTGCTCCGCCCAGAAGTGGGCTTCATCGGACTCCTCGTTGAAGTTGGGAATATCGGACCATTTGGCGATTGTTTTCATCCGGAAGGTGGGAAAGGGTTAATGGGTGCCGGGGTTCAGCGGTATTCCGCGTACTTGCGGTCGTAGAATTTCTGTTCGGTATCGGACATTTCGCGGGCGGCGATCACGCGGGCCGTCTTGCCGTCGGTGGAGAAGGCGAAGAACAGGTAGCGGTTGGACACCGTGCGGCCGAGTGCGTAGTAGCGCGATGCACCGTCGGCGCGTTCGTGATCCGGCAGGAAGCGGATGCAGAACGGATCCTCGAAGGCCTCCTCGAGTTCGGTGGGCTTGATGTGCTTGAGGTCGAACGGGGCGTCGATCAGGTCCAGTTCCATAGGCGGATTGTGGGGAATTGCGCTGGGATGTGCAACACAGGGTTTGCGGTCGGGCTGCCTTAGTTGCGGCGGTGGTAGTATTACGGGGCAGGACAGCCAGTTTTAACCACGGATTTCACGGGTTGTTGCTGGGGTGGTTTGGAGGGAAATGAACCACGGATGGACGCGGATTCACACGGATGGTCCGAGAGTGATGCATGGACTTACTTCAGATGCTGGCTCTTCCGCGGCTTTGAAAAAAATCTTTTGATCCGTGTCCATCCGCGTCCATCCGTGGTTCCTGTTCTTTTGCGGATCAGAGGGTGTGTCCCATCCGCAGTCGCTTGGTTTCGAGGTATTTTTCGTTGTGTGGGTTGGCGGGCAGGGAAATCGGCAATTGTTCGACGATTTCCAGGCCGTATCCTTCCAGACCGATGACCTTTTTCGGGTTATTGGTGAGCAGGCGGATCCGGCGGACACCAAGGTCGGCGAGGATCTGGGCGCCCATGCCGTAGTCGCGGAGATCGGACGGGTAGCCGAGTTTTTCGTTGGCCTCGATGGTGTCGAGCCCTTGTTCCTGGAGCTTGTAGGCGTGGATCTTGGCGGGCAGGCCGATGCCGCGCCCTTCCTGGCGGAGGTAGAGCAGCACACCGCCTTGCTGGGAGATGTGTTCGAGGGCTGCATCGAGTTGGCCGCCGCAGTCGCAGCGCTTCGAGAGGAAGACGTCACCGGTCAGACATTCCGAGTGAACGCGCACCAGCACCGGCTGTTCCGGGTCGATCGGTCCGCGGCTGAGCGCGAGGTGGTGGCTGCCGTCGGTTTTCACCCGATACAGGTGGCAGTCGAACTCGCCGTAGTCGGTGGGCAGCTTGATGCTTTCCTCGCGCAGGATGAGTTTTTCCGAGCGGCGTCGGTATTCGATGAGTTGGGCGATGGTGCAGGCTTTCAGCCCGTGCCGTTGTTGGTAGGTTCCCAGTTCGCCGACGCGGGCCATCGAGCCGTCGTCATTGATGATTTCGCAGATGACGGCGGCTTCGGGTAGGCCGGCGAGCCGTGTCAGGTCGATGGCGGCTTCGGTGTGACCGGCGCGGCGCAGCACGCCGTCGTTGTTGGCCAGCAGGGGAAAGACGTGGCCCGGGCGGACGAAGGAATCGGCGGTGGCTGTCGGGTCGGCGAGCAGGCGGATCGTCAGTGCGCGGTCGGCGGCGGAGATGCCGGTGCTGACCCCTTGGGCGGCGTCGACGCTCACGGTGAAGGCGGTTTTGTGGCCCTCAAGAGTGCGGCGGGTCATTTGCGGCAGATCGAGCGCCTCGGTGCGTTCGGCCGTGAGTGGTGCACAGATCAGCCCGCGACCGTGGGTGGCCATGAAGTTGACCATTTCCGGGGTGCACAATGAGGCGGCGCCGATGAGGTCCGCTTCATTCTCGCGGTCCGGGCTGTCGGCGCAGATCACCATGCGGCCGGCCGCGATTTCCGCGATGATCTCATGGATCGGGCTGAAGGTGATTTCCGGTTCGGGCATGGGGTGAGCTGGCTACCGGGACAAGGGACAACACGGCGGGGCGATGCGCAATGCCCGAATTTCGGCCATCAGTTGAGCATCAGGTCGTCCGGGGCCATGGCCATCAGCCGGTGCAGCGGCGAGATCGACCCGAGCAGGTGGCCCCAGAGTTCGCGGTCGTGTGCCTGCCCGAGCAGGGCGGATTGCGGTGCGATGGTGATCCAGGCCGCTTGTTTCAGTTCATTTTCCAGCTGGCCGGCGGACCACCCGGAGTAGCCGATGAAGGCGCGGACGATCCGTCCCGGTCGCTTGATATGGGCGGCGGCTTCTTCGGCGGACAGCCGGATCGCCCACTGCAGGCCGGATTTCTTGCTCCACCAAAACGACGAGAAGGTCATCTGGTGGGGTTCGACCGGGCCGCCCTTGTGGACGGAAAGCTTGGCGAGTGGTTTGAATTGCGGATCCTTGAGGAATTCGCCGACGCGGTGACCGGTCGGCTGGTTGAGGATGAGCCCCATCGCGCCTTGCTCGCGGTTGTGGTCATGAATGAGCACCACGGATTTGTCGAAGATGCTGTCCCTCAGGCTGGGGTCGGCCAGCAGGAGTTTGCCGGCCAACACGGCGGGGGGATTCTTCTTGGATGGATCGGCGGCCACGAAACCACAATAGCCCGGATCTGTGTTTTCGCCAAGTGCAGGATCGGAGGATGGATCAGCGGTTCGCCTGATCGTGGGATTGGCGGGTGTGCGGATTTTGATCCAGCATGATTCTTTGCAGGGCCTGAGACCTTGTGTCATGATAGCACGCCACTCTGGCTGGCGTATCGAGGTCGCTTCCTTCACATTATTTTCCCGCATGACTCGAGTTTCCGCATTTTTCATCATGTTGGCGTGGGCGTTCCCCGTGTCGGCGGATGAGCAGGCGCGGGTTGACTTCAATCGGGACATCCGGCCGATCCTGACCAAGGATTGCACCGCCTGTCACGGTGGCGTGAAGGCGGCGGGAGGGATTTCGTTCATCTATCGCGATCAGGCCTTGGCGAAAGGAGAGTCCGGGGCGACGGCGATCGTGCCCGGCAAGCCGGAGCAATCCGAGATGATGCGTCGGCTGCGCAGCAGCGATCCGGATGATGTAATGCCCAAGCCCAAGCATGGCCCGCCATTAGGCAAGGATCAGATCGCGTTGATCGAGCGTTGGATCAAGGAAGGTGCGGAGTGGCAGGAGCATTGGTCCTTCGTGCCGCCGCGTGAGGTGACGGTCGGCAAGCTCTCCGACGAGTCGTGGCCGACTGTGCCATTCGATCGCCATGTGCTGCAGCGTTTGGATCGCGAGGGCATGAAGCCGTCGCTGGAAGCTCCGCCGGAGGAATGGTTACGGCGCGTGAGTTTTGATCTGATCGGTCTGCCGCCGACGCCTGATGAGTTGATGGCGTTCCAGGCCGCCATGGCCAAGGATCCTGCTGCCGCCCGCGAGGCGGTGGTCGACCGTCTGCTGGCATCACCGCATTTTGGCGAGCGTTGGGCGGTGATGTGGATGGATTTGGCGCGTTACTCGGACACCTTCGGTTTCGAGAAGGATCCGGAGCGGACGATCTGGCCGTATCGCGACTGGTTGATCCGATCCTTCAATGCGGACATGCCGTATGATCAATTCACCATCGAGCAGCTTGCCGGCGACCTGTTGCCGGGCGCGACGGCCGATCAGCGGCTGGCCACCGCCTTCCATCGCAACACGCAGAACAATACCGAGGGTGGCACGGATGATGAGGAATTCCGGGTGGCTGCGGTGATCGACCGCATCAGTACGACATGGACGGTGTGGCAGGCGACGACCTTCGGTTGTGTGCAGTGCCACTCGCACCCGTATGATCCGATCGCACATGACGAGTTTTACCGCTTCATGGCCTTCTTTAACAACAGTGAGGACCACGATCTCGACAATGATTACCCGGGTATGAAGGTGGCGGCGGATCCCGCCGAGAAGGAGCGGGCATCGACGGCGGAAGTGCAACTGCGTGAATGGCGTGAGCAGTTGAACGAGCCGGGGCGCGAGCTCGGTGAGAAGGATGACCAATGGCGGGCATGGACGCCGGATCAACTGAATCCGACTCATGGATCCTTGCGTGTGGACGAGCGCGGGATGATACACAGCATCGGCACCCAGCCGGTCGGGGTGGTGCACGAGTTGTCCGGACCGGTCGGGTCGTTCCAGGCTTTGCGCCTGCAGGTGTTGCCGGAGAGTGATGATCCGAAGAAGTGGCCGGAGCGCGGGTCGATGGTGACCAAGATCAAGGTTTCGTTGGTGATGCCGGGCGGTGCTGAGCAGGTGTTGACGATGCGTGAGGTGTTTTCGGATGAAGTGACCGGTTCGATCGAAATGACTCCGGACGGTGGTCTAGGTGCCTATCCCAAGCTGCATCATCCACGGTGGTTCGTGCTGGTGCCGGAACAGCCGGTGACGGCCGTCGAAGGTGCGCGTTTGAAGGTGTGGATGCTGCAGAAGGCCAGCACCACTGGGTCGCAGGCCACGCCGTTGCGCCGCTATGCCATGAGTCTGTCATCCGACGACGGCTGGCGGCGTTTGATCGAGGATCCCGCGCGTCTGGCGCTCTGGGACAAACGCAAGCAGGTGGCCAAGGTGCTTGCGGAGATCAAGAGCCCGGTGGTTCCGGTGATGGTTGAAGGACCGGTGCGCGAGACCCGTGTGTTTGCCCGCGGCAACCGGATGTCGAAAGAGGATTTGGTGACACCCGGATTGCCCAAGTTGTTCGGTGGTCAATCCGCCGCAGGAATGACGCGTCTGGACATGGCGCGCTGGTTGGTCGGCAAGGAGAATCCGCTGACCGCGCGGGTGATGGTCAACCGCCTGTGGCAGGAATTGTTCGGCACCGGCATCGTCAAGACCGCGGAGGATTTCGGTACCTCGGGCACCATGCCCAGTCATCCGGAACTGCTCGATCATCTGGCGCTGCGTTTCCGCGACCACCACCAATGGTCGATCAAGCGGATGTTGCGGGAAATCGTGCTTTCTTCGACCTACCGTCAGACGCATCGGGCGGATGCGGACTTGGTCCGGCGCGATCCGGAGAACCGGCTGCTGGCGCGTGGTCCGCGCACTCGGCTGACTGCTGAGATGGTACGCGATCAGGCGCTGTCGGTGGCTGGTTTATTGTCGTCGAAAATGCATGGTCCGCCGGTGTTTCCGCCGCAGCCCGCGGCCATCTGGAAGTCGGTTTACAATGGCAAGTCGTGGAAGGAATCACCGGGCGAGGATCGCGTGCGCCGGGCGATTTATACTTATCACAAGCGCACCAGCGCGTATCCGGCATTCCTGACCTTCGATGCGCCGACGCGCGACTTGTGCACGGCACGGCGGATCAACAGCAACACCCCGCTGCAGGCGCTGGTGACGATGAATGATCCGGCGCACATCGAGGCGGCGCAGGGTTTCGCGGGGCGGATGATCGGTCACGGTGAATCGTTGGATGAACGGTTGCGTCATGGTTACCTGCTGGTCACCCAGCAATTGCCGTCGTCGGAGGTGCTTAAGGTCTTGGTTGAGCTGCATGCGGACGCGCTCCAAGCCTATCGTGACGATCCTGCCCAAGCGCGGCACCTTGCCGAATCGCCGGAAGCCGCCGCGATGGTGCTGGTGGCCAACACTTTGCTGAACCTCGACTCCGCGCTGACCCGATAGATCGATGACTCCCGAACTCCACGCCCGTATCCAGCACGCCCAGATGGAACATCTGACGCGTCGGCATTTCCTATCGAAGTGCACGACCGGACTGGGGGCGATGTGGCTCGCGGGCATGACCGGTCGCGTTTGGGGTGGTGGTGGCATCTTGGCGAAGGATCCGGCCAACCCTTTGGCCACCGCATCGCCGCATTTCGCGCCGAAGGCGAAGCGGGTGATCTACCTGCATATGGCGGGCGCGCCGTCACAGCACGAGTTGTTCGACTACAAGCCCGAGCTCAAGAAGTTGCATGGTCAGGACTGCCCGAAGGAATTCCTCGAAGGCAAGCAGTTCGCCTTCATCCAGGGGGTTCCCAAGATGCTGGGGCCGCAGTATGAATTCAAACAATACGGCCAGTCTGGTGCCTGGGTGTCCGAGATGCTGCCACATTTCACCGAGGTGGTCGACGACGTGTGTTTCATCAAGTCGATGCACACCGACCAGTTCAACCATGGTCCGGCGCAGCTGTTGGTGCACACCGGCACCCAGAATCTCGGCGCGCCGTCGATCGGCTCGTGGGCGACTTACGGGTTGGGCACGGAAAACCAGAACCTGCCGGGATACATCGTGTTGACGTCCGGTGGTAAGAACCCAGATGCCGGCAAATCGGTGTGGGGTGCCGGCTATCTGCCATCGGTCTATCAGGGAGTGCAGTGCCGTTCCGAAGGGGATCCCGTGCTTTACCTGAGTGACCCTGCCGGGATTTCCCGTGATCTCCGCCGTCGTTCGCTGGATGCCTTGGATCGGATCAACCAGAAGATCGCCGAGGATGTCGGGGATCCCGAGACGGTCACCCGCATCGCGCAGTATGAGATGGCCTATCGGATGCAGATGAGTGCGACGGATGCGTTTGATATCAAGCAGGAGAGCGAGTTGACCCATGCGATGTATGGCACCGAGCCCGGCAAGGAGTCATTCGCCAACAACTGCCTGTTGGCTCGGCGCTTGGCCGAGCGTGGCGTGCGTTACATCCAGTTGTTCCATTGGGGATGGGACTCGCATGGTGCCAGTGCATCCGAGGCTCTCAACAGCGGATTCAGGGAGCGCTGCGCGCAGGTGGATAAGCCGATGACCGCCTTGCTCAAGGATTTGAAACAGCGTGGCCTGCTTGAGGACACGTTGGTCGTCTGGGGTGGGGAATTCGGCCGCACGCCGATGCTCGAGAACCGTGGCGGCAACGACAACAAGTTCATCGGCCGCGACCATAACCCCGGCGGGTTCACGATCTGGATGGCAGGCGGCGGTGTCAAACCGGGTCTCAGCTATGGTGCCACCGATCCGATCGGCTATGAGGCGGTCACCGACAAGGTGTCGGTGCATGACCTGCATGCGACCATGATGCACCTGATGGGTTTCGATCACGAGCGCTTCACCTATCCGGCCAACGGGGTGCCGCAGCGTCTGACCAACATCACCAAGGCGGGAACGAAGGTGGTGACGGGAGTGATGGCGTGATGCGGAGTTTGTGATCGTGGATAGTAGATCGTGGATAGTAGATTGTGGATTGCTGATGCGCTGATTCGGCCGCTACGCATCCACGATCAGCTATCTGCGATCTGCCATCAGCTATCTTCTATCCGCAGTTCGCGGCGATCAGCAGGAACGGCGCTGGTTTTTGCGTGCCGAGCATCGCGTATTTGGCGATGCGCCAGCGGAATGAAGTCAGGGAGGTCATCCACGATTCCACTTTGGTGGCTTCGTCATGTCCTTGCGGATGGCCGGGGTAGCAGACCACCGAGAGCAGGCCGCCGGGTTTGAGCACTATCCGCGCCGCCTCGAGGGCTTTGAGGGTTTCGAGGGTTTCGGTGGTGAGTTCATGATCCTCACCTGGCAGGTATCCGAGGTTGAACATGACGACGCTGGCGGACTCCGGTGCCAGATCGTCGGCCATGGTGGCATGGGATTTCAGTAAGAACGTGATGGCATCAGCACAGGCAGCATCGGCTGCAGCGGTTTTGGCCGCTGCGATCGCTTGGGCTTGGATGTCGTAGGCGAACACCCGGCCCGCTTTGCCGACGCATTGGGCGAGGAAGATCGTGTCGTGGCCGTTGCCGCAAGTTGCATCGACGACGGTATCGCCACAGCGGATGGCATCCCGCAGCAACGTGTGGGCGAGTTCGGTCGGACGGGGAGGGAGCATGGAGGAATAAAAGCTGAAACGCTGAAAGCTGAAAGCTGAAATAAGAATGAAGAGGTCAGCGGTCAGGAGTCATTGGTCATTGGTCATTGGTCATTGGTCATTGGTCAGGCGGGAGCGACGGAACGATGTTTCTGCCTCACTGATTTCAGCGTTTCAGTTTTTCAGCTTTATCCCACCTCCCATAGTCGTAGTAGGGATCGCAGGTGGTTCCATCGACGATCCAGTTGGAGAGTTGGTTGGCGATGCCGGGGGCGTAGAGGCTGCCTTTGGAGCCGAGGGCATTGAACATCCATTGATCGTTGCCGAGCGGGCCGATGAGAGGCTCGCTGCGGCGCAGGATCGGGCGGATGCCGGCTTCGTGGTCGTGGATTTCGAAGTCATCGTTGCCGAGGCGTGTGGCGATGGCGCGCAGGCGGTCGAGCCCTTCCTCGGTCGGGGTTTCGTCGAGTTGGTCCCACTCGTAAGTGGCACCGACCTTGAAATGTCCATTGCCGATGGGCACCAGCCAGCCACCGCCGCCGATGCGGATGGTGTTTTCATCCCAATCAGGTGCCTGGATGGTGAGGATTTCCCCCTTGGCGCAGCGGTGTGGGCCGTAGCGACCTTGCAGCAGACCTTTCGCTCCTTCGCACCAGATCGTGTGGGGTGGGGCCTTGTCATGGGGCAGCTCACCCTGATGGTAGAGTCCGTGCTGAGTGAAAAATTCGCGTGACGCATCCAGGAATCCACGCGTGTCGAGGCGGCCGCCGCCTTGCAGTTCGATGGCGCCATGCCAGCCGTCGATGGCAAAGGGTCGGCCGTTGCGACCCAGCCAGCGTGCGACATCAGGCAGTAGGGACTTGGCCTGCATTTTTTCCCATTCCTTGGCGTCGTCGGCCAGTCGCAGGATTGGGAGTGGATGCCAGAATCGGCAGCTCAGGATGGATTCGACACGGGAATAGAAATCGATCGCGGCGGGCAGGAATTCCGTGAGGCCCTTGCTGGCTTCGTAGTTCTTGCCGGTGACCGGGTTGATCAATCCCGCAGCGACCCGCGAGCTGCCGCCAGATTCGATATCGACGATGGCAAACGGGAGTTCGCGCCACCACAGGTGCCAGGCGAGGCAGGTGCCGGCGAGCCCTTGTCCGACGATGATCCGTTCCGGAGGCATCACTTCGGCATCAGGGATTCATTCGGGTCGACCCGATCCGGGTCGTATCCCTTGGCATAGTTGAACAGGTGGCGGTGGAGATACGGGATGAACTGTTCGCGCTCCGCCTTGCCGAGTTGTTGGAAGATCGCCTCGTTGAGCGTGTTGGTGATCTTCTGCATCATGTGCAGCGTGAGTTGGCGGCCCTTGCGTGCCTTCTGCACCTGCTTGTGATTGAGCTGGTCGATGGAGGTCTCCACCAGCGCGTGGTTGCTGAGTCCCCAACGGGTCAGCAGGGAGTCGATGGGCTGGGGGCCGTGGTCGCGGGTGGGCTCTTGCATGGCCCATGCTTCGCAGGGGACTTTCAAGTTTCAAGTGTTCAATTGCGGGTGAGGTGGGAGATTGACGGGAAATGCAATGCGATCTCAGCGCTGCGGGGCAATCCGTCTGCTCCTGATCTTGCTCTTGGAGAAAGGATCGTTTAAAAGACGGATCAACCCGATCGGCTGGTTTCGGACCGGTTACTTTCTCATGTCTGCCGCCACAACACGTTCAAGATCCGCTGCCTGGGAAGGATTGCGGATCGCCTTGATGTGCATGTTGGTGTCGGGATGCGGACTGTGGATCGTTTACGCCTTGTCGGAGCGTGCCCTGGTTGCGGGGCTGCGTGTCCATCTGGAAGACCTGGCGCAGCTGACGGCTGGTCGGATGGATGTTGCGGCTCATCGGGCCTTGGAGTCCGGGGTGGAGCCGGGTTCGCCGGCATACCATCGGGTTAGTGAACCCTTGCTGCAGTTGCGCGAGCAGGTGTCAGACATTTATTATGCGTACACGCTGGCGATGCGTGGGGATCAGCCGGTGTTTGTGCTCGATAGCTCGTATTACGTGAAGAATCAGAATGATCCTGGCGAGTTGGCGATGCCGGGGGAGGTTTACGAGGAGGCTCCGCAGGCCTTGTTTGATGCCTGGCGGAGCAAGGATGTGGTTTCCTGTCATGAACCTTACACGGACAAATGGGGAACATTTCTCAGTGCTTTTGCGCCGTTTCGAGCCAACGACGGTGAGGTGGTGGGAGTGGTTGGTGTGGATATTTCCATGGCCCAGCTGGCCGCCCGGCAGAAACCGGTGCACTTCGCTTTGCTGATGGCTGTGCTGGCATGCTTTGTCGGTTCCGCGGTGATCGGCGTGTTGCGTGCCCGTTCGCATGCGCGCTTGGTCGAGCGCGAGGCGGAACTGCTGGTCGCCCGTGCCGATGCCGTGCGGGGTGAGATGTCGGCACGTGCCGGTGAACAGACGAAGAGTGTTTTCCTGGCCACCATGAGTCATGAGATCCGCACGCCGCTCAACGGCGTGCTCGGTATGGCCGAAGCGCTGTCGCAAACGCCGCTGAATCCCGAGCAAGTCGGTCAGTTGCAGGCGATCCGCAGTTCGGGTAATCTGCTGTTGGCCATGCTCAACGACATCCTCGATTTTTCGAAGATGGAAGCCGGGTCCATGCTCGTTCACGTCCAGCCGTTGTATCTGCTGCCGCTGGTTCAAACCACGGCCAACCTTTACCGGGCATCCGCCGACAACAAGGGTTTGGGGCTGGTGGTTGAATGCGACCCCGGTGCTCCCCGTCATGCACTCGCGGATCCGAACCGCTTGCGGCAGGTCATCGGCAACCTGCTCAGCAATGCGATTAAATTCAGCAGCCATGGTGCGATCCGCATCCGGATTGAAGCCGGCGCTAATGGCATGGTCGACATCGCGGTCGAGGATTCCGGGATCGGGATTTCCGAGGAGCAGCTCAAGGATTTGTTCAAACCTTTTTCGCAACTCGACACCGCCTTGACCCGTCAAGCCGGTGGTACCGGTTTGGGCTTGGCGATTTCCCGGCGCTTGGTTGAGTTGATGGGTGGTCGGCTGGGTGTCGAGAGTGTGGTTGGTCGCGGCAGTTCCTTCCGCGTCTCGCTGCCGGTTACCGACGAACTTCCACAGGAACCGGATCCGCAACCGATGACAGCGGCTGTCGCGGTGACTGCCAGCCCACTCAAGGTGATCGTTGCTGAGGATGTGGCGATCAACCGCCAGGTTGCCGGGCTGTTGCTCAAGCGCATGGGGATTGCACCCAGTTTTGCCGAGGATGGTGCGCAGGCGGTCCAGATGTGGCGGGATCTGGACCCGGATGTGATCCTGATGGATGTGCAGATGCCGATTGTCGATGGTCGCGAGGCGACGCGGCGGATCCGTGCGCAGTCAGGCGACCCGCAGCGGCCGTGGATCATCGCGCTGACCGGCGGGGTGATGGGTGAGGATGTGGAGGAGGCTACCAAGGCGGGCATGAATGATTTCCTGGCGAAGCCAATCGACATGGCCACGCTTGCCGCCGCGCTTGCCAAGGTGCCGCCGCGGGATTGATCTGCCATCGCCTCACCACCAGGAGGTGGTGAGGATGAGGAAGGCGTAGATGAGTGTGAAATAAGTGATGCGCAGGATCATGGCGAGATCGGTTCGGGTTCAGCTGTGGGCGGGCAGCGGTGGTGGCGATGACTGGCTGCGGGTGAAGAATGATTTCCAATCGGTGTGGGCGGTCAGGAACATCAACAGTGCGAGAGTGATGATGCCGAGCACGGTGAGCGTGATGCCGGTCAGGCCGTCGATGAAGAACGAAGCGCTGAAGGCAACCAGATAGGTGCATTGCGCCGGCAGGGCGATGTGCAGCAGTCGTTTCCCGCCGACCACCTTGAGGTAGCCGCAGACCAAGCTGATCGAGACGAGTGTCGACAGGGTGAAGCTGAGCCACAACGGCAGCAGGTCGACGAGGTAGGCGAACAGCAGGTGGAAGGCGAAGAATCCGGCGGCCACGAAGAAGATGTGCATCGGGTGCAGCGGAATACCGCGCAGGCCGGCGATCAGCAGGATGACCGTGACGAAAAACAACAGGGAGACCGGCGCAAAGAACGCGATGCGGGAGGCGACCGGTCCGGCGTTGAGTTGTTTCGGCATGTCCATGCCGATCGACTGCGCGCTGAGCGTGTCAGGGTAGTCCCACACGGCCGTGTAGCCATTGGCGGTCGGTCGGCGGTTGCTGGGGGAGCCGGTGCCGACCGGGAAATTGATTTCATCGAAATCCGTCTGCATTTCCAAACGGAAGCCGGCGATGCGGCGGTTGTCGTCGAACGTGTATTTCCAGTGGTTGGTGCCGCGTGTCCGGTAGCGGGTCTTCATGCTGATCGACTGCTCGGGTCCGAGCAGGATGGTTTTCAAGACGACGCCCGATTCATCCGGGGTGGCATCCTGCGCTTGATCGCCGAGGGTCAGCGTGAAGCCGTCGAGTCCCTCGGTTTGGCGGGGCACGGGAAAGGCGATGTAGATCGTCTGGGGGATTCGGGTCGGGTTGCGGAAGACGTATTCACCGATGAAGTCGACCTTGTAGGTCCGGTGCCACACGAGTCCGCGCTTTTTCGGGTCGGAGTCGAGATGGACGAGGATCTTTGAGTCGGAAGGCAGCAGCTGGGCCCGGCCCTCCGGGGCGTTCGGGGTTTCGAACCAGGCGCGCGGGTGGACTTGTTCGATTTCGGGTCCCCAGACGCCGGCGACCTGGTGGTGCATTTCGCTGCTTGAGAGTTGGCTGCGTTTCGACAGAGCGCTGCCAAGGATGAACCAGCAGATGGCGGTGCAGGCGACGATGATGAGCGAGGTGACGAGGTGATTGGTTTTCATGGATGCTTTGGGGTAAGTGCCTTGGGTGTCTGGTTTCAGCGGCGGATGTCGGAGCGTTGATAGAACAACTGGACCTGCGGGTGTTCGTTGCGGCAGAAGTTCTTGTTGAGGAGGATGCTGGATGGATTTGCCGGTGTGCCGGCGGCGCGCTTCAGGTTGCCGTGGGTTTCCGCCTGATAATTGGCGGGCAATTGCAGCGCCCATTGCAGCGAGTGGATGAACACCGGCGTATTGGGCAGTTGCAGTGACAGAGTGCCTTCGACCGGATCGAGTTCCTGTTGGCGGCCGGTGAACGAGCAGGTGATCAATGAACCGCCATCCTTGAGTGGCAGGTGGATGGTGATGCGGCCGTTGCCGAGATCGATCGGTTGCACCGCACGGCCATTGACTTCGCAGCTGAGCAGTTTCAGCGGTTCCGGTGCGGTGAGATCGAGGTCAAGCGGGGTCCGGTGTTCGACCGAGAGGGCGCCGATGAGTAGCGTGGCGCCGTCCTGTTCGAGTTGGGACTTCCAGTTGGCGTTGCGGATGACGCCGTCGGCGGTGGCGGCCACTGGAATGCGGGTGACCTTGATGAGTGCCTGGTGGTTGGACTCCAGAAAGCGGCAGTTGCGGCCTGCAAGTGCCTTGGCGAGGGCGGCGTTGAGGCCGTCAGGGCTGGTGCTGATGCTCAAGCCATCGGCGTCGAACCCGAGTCGAGGGTTTTCTGGAAGGATGAATCGGGTGCGGCTGTCGGCGCCTCCGGGTGCCTGCAGCGACCACGTCGGGTCCAGCGGGCGCAGCGGCATGCGGTAGCGGATTCGCAACTGCCGGTCGAGGAGGTCGCGTGTTTTCCATTGCAGCGCGACTTGCAGCGCGCGGTTTTCGCCGCGGATCAGTCGATAGGATGCGAGGTCGTCTCCATCCAACTCAAGATTGCGCGCTTCACCTGGCAGTTCCAACAGGGCGTTGACGCCGGAGCCGCCATTGGCCGAGGCATGGGTGAGCAGTTGGTAGGACAGTTCGCCATCGAGCGGTTCGACCACCGCTTCGTGTTGCCAGGTCCAGGTCGATGGTTCCGGCGGGCTGAGTGCCGCTTGCGTTTCCTTGCGTCCGAGCAGGCGCAGGCTCAGTTCGCCGCCACTGGTCGGCAGGGCGATCCGCTGACCGCTGGTGAGGGTGGTTTCGAGATTGCCTTGTTGCAGGATGACTGAGTGGTCTTGTGGTAGTTTGCCGATTTCAAGGATGGCGGACGGGCAGGGCGGCAGGGTGAACGAAGCCGCCGGTAGCAGGCGCGGAAGTAGCATGAGTTGGACGTTTTGCAGTCCGGGCCGGCGGTTGATCAGGCACAGGGATCCCTGTTCGGCCACGACGAGTGCGTCCTCGGGCTGCAGCGACTCGATGGTCACCGCACCGCCGATCAGGGGTGTGTGGCGAATCTCCTCACCGAAGCTGATCACCCGGAACTGGCCCTTGAGTCGGGCTTGCTCGTTTTCCACGGTGAAATGCAGCTGGCTACTCAGCAGTTGAGGGTCGGGCACCGGGGTTTTGGTGTTTTCCGGTGCGGGGGTTTCGGTTTTCTTGAGCAGGGCGATGAATTCGGCATAGGGTAGCCGGACTTCGGCCTGCGGTTCGGCCATGGTGTGGCCGGCAACGGTGCAGGTGAGGAGCAGGATCTGGGCAAGCAGGCGGTTCGTTGACATGGCCGCACCCTGGGCATGCGATGTGAACGGATGATGAAGTGGGGGTGAAAAGCGCAAGAATCCCGCAGTGGCGGTGTCGGCAGCCAAGGTGGCAATCGGTCTTGGGGGTTGCCTTTCCGCCGGGACCCGCTATATCGCCGGGCCATGAAACTGATTGCCCTGCTGATCGCCGCCGTCGCTTTTGCCAGCGTGTCCTGTGAGCGCCACGATTTCGAAGAGACCAAGAAGCTGCATGAGCATGGCAGTCATGAGCATGGCGCGCACGCTGACGAAGCCCCTGCGCATCATTGATGCCGCAGACGTCGGTAGCTGAGGAAACATTCGCCGGTCGTGGGATCGGCTTCGAAATGACGGATCTCGAATGCCAGTGAGCAGGGGAGGAAGTCACCGGGGATTCCGGTCACGGTCGGGGAGTCGGCACCGCCGATCAAGGTATGTCCGGCAAGCGTGAGGTGGAGTTCATCGATGGCATCCAACTCGGCCAGACTGTGCATCAGTTCACCGCCGCCCTCGCAGTGCAGGTGGCTGACGCCCTGATCCTGATGCAGTTGGGTGAGGAATTCCGATAGCGGCATGTGGTGGATGTGCGCGCCATCGACCGGCGGACATGGCGCATCGCCGGTCACCAGCAGATGGATGGCTCCGCCCGGCCGTTGGAACATCGGATGCATGCGATCGAATTGGCCGCTGCGGGATACCACGCAACGCAAGGGCGGCAACGCGGCATCGGGTGCGGTCATGGTCATGCGGTCGGTTTGCCAGGTGCCGCGGCCGACGATGAGCGCCTGAGCTTGAACCCGCAGTTGCAATAGCCGCCGGTGGTCTTTTTTGGACGTCCAATCTGCCGGCCGGTGGCTGGCGGAGGAGATTTTCCCGTCGGCGGAAAGCGCCAGATTACAGGAGATCCAGGGGCGTGACATGCCCTGATCATGCCCCTGGGTGGCCGTTGCGACAAGATTCTATCGGTTCTTTTGGCTGCATCCCGCCCTTGCCAAACCCGCGCCGACCGTTCAAGGAGTCCCGGCTTCGCCTTGGCGCTGCCTACCCCCGCATGGACAAGGAAATCCTCCTCACCCTGATTGTGATCGTGCTGACCCTCGTGGCTTTCATCCGCGAGTGGGCGGCGCCGGATGTGTTGGCCTTGACCGTGCTGGTGCTGGTGACGGCGCTCGGTCTGGTTTCCTACGACCAGATGGTCGATGTGTTCAGCAATGAGGCGCCGTTGACGATTGCCGCCTTGTTCGTGATCGGTGGGGCACTCGAGCAATCGGGGGCCGTTGACCGCATCGGTAAATACCTTCGCGACCGCTTGTCCGGGAACACGCGCTGGGCGATCCTCGCGTTCTCGTTGGTGGCTGCCTTCTTCAGCGCCTGGATGAACAACACGGCGATTGTGGCCATCCTGCTGCCGGTCACCCTGGGGTTTGCCCGTTCCAAGGAGATCCCCGCCTCACGCCTGTTGATGCCGCTTTCCTACATGTCGATCCTCGGTGGTTGCTGCACGCTGATCGGCACATCGACGAACCTGCTGGTCAACGGTGCCCTGAAGGATCTGGGTGAGGAGCGCATGACGATGTTCGAGTTGGCTCCGATCGGCGTGCCGATCGCGGTCGCCTGTATGGCTTATCTGGTGATTTTCGGTCCGAAGATCATCCCCAGCCGTTCATCGATCACCGGCTCGCTGGAGATCGACTACCGCACGACCCCGCTTTACCACCTGCTCATCGGTGGTAATTCGCCGATTGTCGGCAAAAAATTGCTGGAGACCGAATTGGGTGACCGCAATTCCGGCATTCACGTCATGGAAGTGCGCCGTCAGGGTGCGCGGGTGATGCTGCCGCTTTCCGAGATTGTGATCGAGAAGAACGACCGCTTCATGGTTGCGCTGCATCGCCGGCGTGGTGGGGCGGCCAAGCCGATGGAATTGTTCCAAGGCATCGGTGCCGAGTTGTTGTCGCAATTGCCGGGTATCGTGTCGGAGCTGGTTGTGCGCGACGAATCGGCATTGATCGGTAAGTCGCTGGCGCGGACCGATTTCCGTCAGCGCTACAACTGCGTGGTGCTCGCCGTGCACCGCAACGGCGTCAACATCACCAGCCAGCTTGCCGAGTTGCCGCTTGAGATCGGCGACACCCTGCTGGTCATTACCGCGCGCAACAACCTGGAAATGCTCCAGTCGACCCGTGACTTCGTGTTGACCGACACCCCGGATGAAAGCCCGATGGCGATGGTGCGCGAGCACAAGCCGAAGCATGTGTTGTTCTCATGGGTGGCGCTGGTCGGTGTGGTGCTCACGGCTGCGCTTTCCGATTTCCTGCACCGGATCAATCCGGCGATCCCGGCGATTCCGATCCACTATGCGGCGATCATCGGTGCGCTTTCGCTATTGTGGTTGAAGGTGGTCACGCCGCGCGAAGCGTATGCCAGCATCGATTGGCAGGTGCTGCTGATGCTCTACGGTCTGCTCGGGTTGGGCATCGCGATGCAATCGACCGGCACCGCCCTGTGGCTGGCCAAGGGGCTGGTGATGGGAGTCGAGCATCTGGTTCCCAAGGATATGATTCCGATGATCATGCTGTGGTTGTTGTTTTTGCTGACGATGTTGCTCACCGAGATTCTGTCGAACAATGCCACGGCGGTGATGATGATCCCGATCGGAGTGACCTTGGCGCATGAAGTCGGCATGAGCCCCAAGCCGTTGGTCATCGCGGTGACTCTGGCGGCATCCTGTGCCTTCTGTCTGCCGATGGGCTACCAGACGCACATGATGGTTTATGGTCCGGGCGGCTACCGCTTCACCGACTTCCTGCGCGTGGGTGTGTGGATGAACCTGATCTGCTGGATCCTCGCCTGTTCGTTGATCCCGTTCATCTGGCCGCTGTGATCGGCGGTCAGGCGCTGAGATCCACAGTGAGGTCCTCGCCCAGTTGTTCGATCGCCTCGCGCAGTCCGTCGAGGGTCGCTTGACCGGTCAACGACACCTTGCCGGTGGCGTGAAACAAGGGGTGGCCGCTCATGGGAGCGCTTTCCAGTCCGGTCACCAACTCCTCGACGTTGCCGCCGACCTGGGCAATCGCAGTGGTCAGTTCCCGCAGGATGCCGGGGCGATCGTTGCCGACGACGTCGATGCCGATGGTCGGCAGGGCGGCGGCTTCCTCGGCATTTTCGCGGACGATCTGCAGGTTCAAATCCGGGCGGCTGGCGCCTTGCAGGGCGCTCATCAACTCGTCGACGACGGCTGCCGGGCATTCGATGCGGGCAATGCCGGCGAATTGTCCGGCGAGCCGGGCCATGCGGCTTTCCAGCCAGTTGCCGCCTTTGGCAGCCACGATTTCAGCGATGGAATGGACCAGTCCCGGGCGGTCGGCACCGAGGATTGTCATGACCAGATAGCATTTCATGGCCGGAATCACAGCAGAGGCGGCCGGGAATGCCAACGGGAATTGCGACTTGCGGGTCTGCGGGCTGGATTTCGCCGAATCCTGTGCTTTGCTGGGCCGGCGTCCGGGGGGAATTCCGGTGCCACACGGCCACAGCCGGTCCCTTGCAATGACACAAGACCACCCTTTCCGAGTATTGTTCGAATCCTTCGGGCGGATGCCTTTGGCGCATGCCGAAGTGGTCAATCAGCATGCCTACCGCGAGCTTTGCCGGATTCTGGCGGTGCCCTTGGTGCAACCCGGAGCATGCACCTTGTTGCGCGCACCTCGAGCCGGCCATGGCAAGACGCATCTGTTGTCGCGGCTGCGCCATCGCTTTGAATCGACGCACGACTGCATCCTACTCAGGGCGGCCGGTGGTTACCAGGTTCATGCAGGCACCGTGATCGAGGATGTGTTACGGCATCTGTTCAACGGCACTCCGGGCGGTGCTGGGGTGGATGAGTTGGCGCGTCGCTTGCTGGCACTCGGATTGGCACCCTTGGTTGAGTCTGGACAGGTCCCCAGCCAGGACCGTGAGCGGGCGCTGGAAGCGCTGCGCGAGCATCCGCTCGAGACCCTGAATTTCCAGCATGCGGCGGCCATGACCGCCCATTGGTTGCGTGAGAACTACGAGGTGTTGTCGGTTCGGCTGAGTGCTGAGTTGGCCAGGGAATGCGGCTTGCCCACCCGGGAGATCCGTTTCTGGCTGGACCTGCTTTACGCCTATACCGCGTCGGAGGGTGGCGTGGTTGAGCGCCAGGAGCGCATCGAGCAGGCGGTGCTTGCAACGGGTAGCGGGGAGGCGGTGATCATGACGCGGCTTGAGGCCCTGCTGGGGCTGATGACATTGGTCAAGCGGGTGGTGCTGATCGCGGATGATCTCGAGGGTTTCAGCACGGACAGCAGTGCGGCATTGCGATTTGCGAGTTTTGTCATGGCGATGCGCCAGTCGGTGCAGCGCTTGGAGTTTGTGCTTTCGCTCAATCAGGACGTCTGGGACGGCGTGTTCGTGCCTTGCCTCAGCGATGGCCTGACCGATCGGTTGTCGGAGCGATTGATCGAGTTGCAGCCGCTCACGGAGCCGGAAATGGTGGCCTTGCTGGAGTGCCGCGCGCCGGGGTCCGGCGGTGCCTTGTTGCCCCGCATCGACCGCGGTCGGGCCGGTAGTCACGCCCGTGGAGTGATCCGCGAAGCGGCGGCAGCGTGGCAGCGACAGGTCGAGGCACCGGTGGCATCAGCGCCCGCCGTCGGCCTCAGTGGTCCGCTGATGGTGCCGTCGGCGGCTGCCGGTCCTGCGGCAGTCCAGCACGAGGAAGCACCAGTCGCGCCCATCGTTTCGTCACCGGCAGCCGCTGCGGAGGCAGCCACTGCATCGGCAGAAGAGGAGGTTGCACGATTGGCACCGGCGGATCGCGAGCGGGTGGACGAGATGTTGCGGCAATTTCGCGAGCGATTCGGGCAGGTGAGTCAGTGAAAAAATCAATTAACCCCTTGCGGAACGGCGGTCTTTGCGCGCTTATTCCTGCGGCACGGCATGAATTCCACGACCAGAGAAATTGAGGCACTGGACAACTCCGCGCGCGCGGCCGCTGCGGTGGATCATTACCAGGCGGAAACCAAGGATCTGGTGGGTGACCGGATGATCCTGAACATGGGGCCATCGCACCCGGCAACCCACGGGGTGTTGCGGCTGGTGCTCGAACTCGATGGCGAGACGATCTGCAAGGCGGATCCGGACGTCGGCTTCCTCCACCGCGGGGATGAGAAGATCGCCGAGAACATGCACTACAACCAGTTCGTGCCGTATACCGACCGGCTGGACTATCTGGCTCCGTTGGCCAACAACGTCGCCTACACCTGTGCGGTGGAAAAACTGCTCGGCTGGGAGTTGCCGCCCCGCGGTCAGGCCTTGCGCGTCTTGTGCTGCGAGTTGGCGCGGATCTCGTCGCACATGCTCGGCGTCGGTGTCTGCGCGATGGATGTCGGGGCGATGACGGTTTTCCTCTACACCTTCACCGAGCGCGAGAAGGTGTACAACATGTGCGAACAGCTCACCGGTGCGCGTTTCACGACGTCCTACACCCGTGTCGGTGGACAACTGCGCGACATGCCGCCGGGATTCGATGCCACCGTGCGCAAGTTCCTCAACGAGTGCGAGGTCACCCTCGACGAGGTGTCGCGCCTGCTCGACAAGAACAAGATTTTCCGCGACCGCATGATCGATGTGGGCATCATCACCCGTGAATCGGCGATCGCCTGGGGCTTGACCGGTCCGAACCTGCGCGGCTCCGGCGTGGTGCGCGACCTGCGCAAGGACAGCCCGTATCTGGGATACGAGAAATACGATTTCGATGTGGTGGTTGCCGAGGAAGGTGACTGCTACGCGCGTTACCAGGTGCGCATGGAGGAGATGCGCCAGTCGATCCGCATCTGTCGTCAGGTGCTCGACACGATGCCCGATGGTCCGGTCAACCTAGCGCACAGCAAAAGCATGCTGCCCGAGAAAGAGCGCGTGCTGATGTCGATGGAGGAATTGATCCACCACTTCATTGTCGCCACCCAGGGCATCGATGCTCCTCCTGGCGAGGTTTACTTTGCGGCGGAGAATCCCAAGGGTGAGCTCGGTTTCTACATCCACTCCAAAGGGGGCGGGGTGCCGCACCGCCTGAAGATCCGCAGCCCCTCGTTCTGCAACCTCTCGATTTGTGCCAAGCTCCTGCCCGGTCACATGGTGTCCGACATCCCGGCGATCCTGGGTTCGTTGGACTTCGTGATGGGCGAGTGCGATCGCTGAATCAGAACCGCCAAACCATGACCAGGAACCCGTAAGGATCACCCATGTCGCACTGCTCCCTCGATCATTCCGTCGCCTCGGAAGAAACTCCCGGCACCGCCCATTTCCCGCCATTCGCGCCGTCGCCCGAACTGGAGGCCGAGGCTGACGAGCGGATCTCGCATTATCCGGTCAGCAAGCGCTCGGCGGTGCTGCCTTTGCTGCATCTGGTGCAACATCGTTTCGGCTATCTGTCGAAGTCGGCGATCGACTGGGTGGCGGCCAAACTCGACCTCGAGCCGATCAAGGTGCTGGAAGTGGTGACCTTCTACCCCGGGTTCCGCCAATCCGCGCCGGGCAAATTCCACATCCGCGTCTGCCGCACGCTTTCCTGCGCGATGGGTGGCTCGCATGAGTTGATGGACAAGCTGTGTGAGTTGGCCGGTATCGACCGCGCGGTAATGGATTCCCATCATCATCCGATCGCGGTTTCGCCGTGTGGCCGGTTTTCGGTCGAATTCGCCGAGTGTCTCGCCTCGTGCGGCCCCGCGCCGGTGTGCATGGTCAATGACGATTTCCATGAGGGTGTCGCTCCTGAGAAGGCGGCCGACCTGCTTTCCCAATACGCTTCCAAAGACTGACCCATGATCAGCTATTCGAAACCACCGCACCCGCGCGAACACCGCCTCATTTTCAAGAATGTGGACCGCATCGGTTGGGATCCATCGATCGCGTGCTACCTGAAGGACGGCGGTTACGACGATCTGAAGAAGGCGATCGCGATGGATCCCAAGGCGATCACCGAGGAGGTGAAGCAGTCCGGCCTGCGCGGCCGTGGTGGTGCCGGATTCCCGACCGGCATGAAGTGGACCTTCATTCCGCCGAACAACACCAAGCCGGTGTATCTGATCTGCAATGGCGATGAATCGGAGCCAGGCACCTTCAAGGACCGCTACATCCTGCATCAGGATCCACATCAACTGATCGAAGGGATGGTGATCTCGTGTTACGCCGTTGGCGCGCACACCGCTTACATCTACATCCGTGAGGAATTCCCGGAAGCGGCGAAGATCGTCGAAAAGGCGATCGAGGAGGCGCGGGCGCATCAATTCGTCGGTAAGAACGTGTTGGGCAGCGGGTTTGACGTGGAGATTTACGTCCACCGCGGTGCCGGTGCCTACATTTGCGGTGAGGAGACCGGATTGATCGAGTCGCTGGAAGGCAAGCGCCCGTATCCGCGGATCAAGCCG
>JACCDY010558082.1_pt1 | contig 23614 bp, 20 predicted proteins | sample 7446391 | NCBI WGS metagenome assembly JACCDY01 (sample SAMN15323451, study PRJNA562643) | freshwater metagenome | isolation source: river surface water | place: USA:Blue River Watershed | collected 2017-08-18 | reverse complement strand
AGGGCTCCACGGTGTAGCGATGCAAACCTTGGCCCATGATGGTGTGCACATCGTCGTGCAGCAAACCGGCGCTGAGCAACTGCGCGATCAAAAAGCCCATGCCGCCAGCGGCTTGGAAATGGTTCACATCGGCGCTGCCGTTGGGGTAGACACGGGCCAACAAGGGCACGCATGCAGAGAGTTCTGAGAAATCGTCCCAGTTGACGATCAGGCCCGCGGCACGCGCCATCGCCACCAAGTGCAGCGTGTGGTTGGTGGAGCCGCCTGTGGCCAGCAAGCCCACGATGCCGTTGACGATGACTTTGGCGTTGATCTGGTAGCCCACGCCGGCTTCTTTGTCTTGCGACAACGCCACGGCACGCTTCACAGCCTCCACCGTGAGCGCTTCACGCAAAGGGGTGCCGGGGTTGACAAAGGACGAACCGGGCAAATGCAAGCCCATGATCTCCATCAACATTTGGTTCGAATTCGCCGTGCCATAAAAAGTGCACGTGCCGGCGCCGTGGTACGCGGCTTGTTCGGCTTCGAGCAACACCTCTCGGCTAACCAAGCCTTGGGCAAATTGCTGCCGCACCTTGGCTTTTTCGTCGTTCGACAAGCCGGAGGTCATGGGACCTGCAGGCACAAACACGGCTGGCAGATGGCCGAACTGCAAGGCACCGATGAAGAGGCCGGGCACGATCTTGTCGCACACGCCTAAGAACAGCGCCGCATCAAACACGTTGTGCGACAGGCCCACTGCGGTGGCCAGGGCAATCACGTCGCGCGAGAACAAGGACAGCTCCATGCCGTCTTCGCCCTGGGTCACGCCGTCGCACATGGCGGGTACGCCGCCCGCGACCTGCGCGGTGGCGCCGGCGGCTCGCGCGGCCGCACGGATTTTTTCGGGGTAATGCTCGTAGGGCTGATGGGCCGAAAGCATGTCGTTGTAAGCCGTGATCACGCCGAGGTTGGGTTGACGTTCTTGGCGCAACACCAGTTTGTCGTTGGCGGGCATGGCGGCATATGCATGTGCGGCGTTGGCGCAACCCAAGCCGCCGCGGTAGGGGCCGGGCTTTTTGGCTTTGGCCAACACATCCAAATAGGCTTGACGCGTGGTGGCACTGCGTTGCGCAATGCGCGCGGTGACCGCGGCGAGGGTGGGGTGAACGGGTGTGGTCATGTGGGGGGTGTCAATCAAGCAAAGGGTTTCAAGCGGCGATCCAGAGCGCCACAGGGGTGGTGGTTTGATGCAGCACCATTGAAATCGGCAGCGTGGGGGTGGCTTGTTGCCAAGCGCGCTGGAGGGTTTGTAATTTGTCTGCGCCGCTCAAGGGCAGCACGATGTGACGCGCGGTCAACAGCCGCGCCAAGGTTTGCGTGATGCGCGGGTAGGGCGCGTTGGCAGGCGGTTGTGACAAGGTGATGGCGACGCATGCCTGGGTGTTGTTCAGCGCAAGTGCTACGGGCAAGTTGGGCGCCTCGGGGAACAACGAGGCCGTGTGGCCATCGGTGCCCATACCCAACACCAACACATCGGCCGTGCCAGCGGCACGCAAGGCGGCATCGGCGTGTTGGGCGTATACGGTGGGCGATGCCAGCGGTTCGGAGGTCGCATCGACCATGGGCACCAGCTGCGCTTTTGCTGCCAAGTCTTGCAGCAAATGGGTGTGCACCAAGCCTGCGTTGCTGTCGGCATGGGTGCAAGGCACACAGCGTTCATCGGCCAAGGTCACGCGCACCTTCGACCAATCGATGTCGATCACGCGCAGCGCTTCAAACAAGGCGATGGGCGATTTGCCGCCGGACACACTCAGCACCGCATACCCGCGCGCCGCGATGGCTGCTGCCAAGCGTGGTGCGATGTCTTGTGCCAAGCGCACATTCAACTCCGTGCTGCTGACGGTGTGAACGGTCAGGGCGCCGCGCGACGTGGGAAGCCAGGGTTGCGGCATCACGCTTCCTCGAACCAAGCGAGTTCTTCGCGCGCCATCAGTGCTGAAGACGCAGCAGGCCCCCAACTACCGGCAGAGTACGCGCGTGGCTTGTCGTCGAGTTCAGCCCAGCCGTTCAGGATGGGTTCGACCCACATCCAAGCGGCTTCCAATTCATCGCGACGCATGAAGTGGGTGAGACGGCCTTTGATGACGTCCATCAATAAACGCTCGTAGGCTTCTGCGCGGCGTTTGTCGGAGGATTGCTGCAAATCGAGCCCCAACTTGACGGGGTGCAAGTTCATGCCCGAGCCGGGCTCTTTGACCATCATCTGCAGCTGGATGGATTCTTCTGGTTGCAAGGTGATGATCAGGCGGTTGGGCTCGTGCTGCGCCGTATTGCCGAAGATGGAGAAAGGTTGGTCGGCGAACTCGACAATGATTTGCGATTCGCGGCGTTGCATGCGTTTGCCGGTGCGCAAGAAGAAGGGCACGTTGGCCCAACGCGCGTTGTTGATCTGCGCACGCAAGGCCACAAAGGTTTCGGTGCGGCTGTCTGCTGGGACGTTGTCTTCTTCCAAATAGCCTTTGACCGCAGCACCTTCTGATGCCCCCGCGGTGTATTGACCCCGCACAGTGTCTCGTTTGATGTCGGCCAATTCCATCTTGCGCAAGGAGCGCAAGACCTTGAGTTTTTCGTCGCGCACATCGTCTGCATCCAGCGAAATGGGCGGTTCCATGGCGACGATGCAGAGCAGTTGCAACAGGTGGTTTTGCACCATGTCACGCAGGGCACCGGCGCCATCGTAAAAACCAGCGCGGCTGCCCACGCCCACGCTTTCAGCCACGGTGATTTGCACGCTCTTGATGTACGGGGCGCGCCACAGGGGTTCGAAAATGGCGTTGCCAAAGCGCAGCACCATCAGGTTTTGCACCGTCTCTTTGCCGAGGTAGTGGTCGATGCGGTAAATCTGTTGTTCGTCGAAGTAGCGCGCCACTTGGGTGTTGATGTCGCGGGCAGAGGCAAGGTCGGTGCCCAAGGGCTTTTCAAGCACCACGCGTGATTGCGCATCGACCAAACCCGCACTCGACAAATAGGCGCAAATTTGGGTGAACAAGCTCGGTGCGGTGGCGAGGTAAAACACCCGCAGCGCAGGCGTTGTGCACAGCGCTTTGAGCTTGGCGAAATCAGGCGCATGCGTGATGTCCAGACTCACATAGGTCAGGCGTGACAAGAAGCTCTGCCAGTCGCTGGCATTCAACGCGTCGCTGTCGATGAACGCCGGCGAGTTGTTGTCAATGAAGGCCAGGTATTCCTCGCGTGACCACGCATGACGTCCGACCGCAATGATGCGCGTGTTGGCGTCGAGTTTGTCGTGCAAGTGCGCCATGTAAAGCGCGGGCAAAAGTTTGCGAAATGACAGATCACCGGCGCCCCCAAAAATAACGATGTCCAAGTCGCCAGCAGCGGGTTGCAGAGTGGTCATGAGTAACGGTTTTTCAAAAGGTTTTGTTTCATGTTGCGCAGCAAGGGTTGCAACTCTGCGCTGCCAATGCGCAAGGCCACGGTGGTGGCCAAAACGTCAACGATCATGAGGTGCAGCAAGCGCGACACCATGGGGCTGAAGCGTTCGTAGCTCTCGGGGTGGTCTGCGGCGAGGTGGATTTTTCCGGCCTGTGACAGAGGCGACCCAGAGGCGGTGACCACCACGGTGGTCGCCCCATTCTTTTTGGCGATCTCGCAGGAGTCGAGCAAGTCACGGGTGCGTCCAGAGTTCGAGAACACCACCAAACAATCGCCGGGCCCCAACAAGGAGGCGCTCATGATTTGCAAGTGGCCATCGCTGTGCGAGATGGTGTGAAACCCAAGGCGAAAAAATTTGTGTTGGGCATCTTGCGCGACGATGCCGGAGTTGCCCACACCAAAAAATTGCAAACGCTTGCCTTTTTTGAGGCACAGCGCGATGGCATCTGAGGCTTTGTCGATGGCGGCCGTGGAAGCATCGTTGCGGTATTTCAGAAATGCCGCCACGGTGTTGTCGATGACTTTGGCCAACACCTCGTTGCTGCGGTCTTGTGCTCCCACATTGCGGTGGATGAAGGGAACGCCTTCGCTCAAGGTACCGGCCAGTTTGAGTTTGAAATCGCTCAAGCCCTTGTAACCCACGCTGCGACAAAAGCGCACCACGGTGGGTTTGCTGACTTTGGCGCGTTCGGCCAATTCAGCGACAGGCAAGGTGCCAAAGGTGCGCGGGTCGCTGAGCAGCAATTTGCCAACCCGCTCTTCGGCTGGCGTCAAGGAGGAGAGCGTTGATTTGATACGTTCCAACATGGGTTGAAATGTAACTTAGTTTCACGAATTTGGCAATAAAAGTAAAAATAAATTACATCATGCAAGGAGCATTTGCCACATCAATTTGCTCGGTTCGAACCAAAGTCATTTTAAAGAGTTCGGTCCCAAGTCGGCGAGAATGCGCAGGTAGTTTTGCACGCACCGCCATGTCCCAGTCGCCCCTTGAATCCAATCCATCGCTGACTTTTGCCGGCGCCATCGGCGTCTTCGACTCAGGCGTGGGCGGTCTGTCGGTGTTGCGTGCCATCCGGGCCGCGTTGCCTCACGAAGACTTGGTTTATGTGGCAGATTCGGGCCACGCCCCTTATGGCGATCAGTCGGAAGACCACATCACCCAGCGTACCCTCACGGTTGGCCATTGGTTGGCGGAGCAGGGGGTCAAAGCCATCACCATCGCTTGCAACACAGCCACAGTGGTGGCTGCCAAAACCTTACGCGAGCACACCCATTTGCCGGTGGTGGCCATTGAGCCCGCCATCAAACCTGCCGTTGCCTTGACGCGCAGTGGGGTGGTGGGTGTGTTGGCCACCAGTCAAACCGTGCAAAGCGCCAGTGTGGCACGCTTGGTGGCGACACACGGTGCCGACAAACGCATCTTGCTGCAAGCTTGCCCTGGACTGGTGGAACAGGTCGAACGCGCCGATTTGCACAGCCCTGAAACCGAGGCCTTGCTGCGTCAGTTCATTGCACCCTTGCTCGCGCAAGGCGCCGACACTTTGGTGTTGGGCTGTACCCACTACCCGTTTTTGCGCGACCTGCTACAGCGCGTGGCGGGTGACGGGGTGGTGTTGCTGGACCCTGCCGAGGCCGTGGCCCGAGAGTTGGCACGTCGATTGGCGGCATCGCCGCCCCCAGACAAACGAGCTGCATCGCCTGACGCACGTGGACGTGTGCAGTTTTTCACCTCGGGGAACGTGCCTCAAGCCCAGGCCGCAATGGCCCATTTGTGGGACGAACCGCTGACGGTCCAGGCCTTGCCCTGATTAGCCCCTGAACCCTCAAGGGCAGGGGGTAGAACGTACACTTGATGCCTCCATGAATGCCTTCGCCGACGTCTCTTTTTTTCCGCGCATCGCCAAGCCGCTAACTAGCTACCGCAAGTACTGGGCGGCGCGCTTTGGCACGGCTCCGTTTTTGCCGATGTCGCGCGAGGAAATGACCCAGCTGGGCTGGGACAGTTGCGACATCATCATCGTCACCGGCGACGCGTATGTGGACCACCCCAGTTTCGGCATGGCGGTGATTGGACGCATGTTGGAAAACCAAGGTTTTCGCGTCGGCATCATTGCGCAGCCGGATTGGCAAAGCGCCGACCCATTCAAAGCGCTGGGCAAACCCAATCTGTTTTTTGGCGTGACTGCCGGCAACATGGATTCGATGATCAACCGCTATACGGCCGATCGCAAAATTCGCAGTGACGACGCTTACACCCCCGGCGACGTGGGCGGCAAACGCCCCGATCGCGCGGCCCTGGTCTATAGCCAACGCTGCAAAGAAGCCTACAACGACGTGCCCATTGTCTTGGGCGGCATCGAAGGCTCGCTGCGCCGGATTGCGCATTACGACTATTGGTCTGACAAGGTGCGCCGTTCCATCGTGGTCGACAGCAAATGCGATTTGCTGCTGTACGGCAACGCCGAACGCGCGATTGTTGAGATCGCGCACCGTTTGGCTGCGAAGGAGCCGGTGCAACACATCACCGACGTGCGCGGTACCGCTTTTGTGCGCCGCGACACGCCCGAGGGGTGGTTTGAAATTGACTCGTCCAGCATCGACGTGCCAGGCAGGGTGGAAGCCCACGTCAACCCCTATTTGATGGTCAGCGACCAGGCCAAACAGCAAGGCCAAAGTTGCGCCCGCGAGGACGAAGCGCAAGCCGTGGCCGATGCTGAAAATACAAAAGCTGGCCTTACAAACAACGACAAGGTCTTGCCACTCAACTTTGTGCCTAACCCCGCCTTCAAGGGCAAAGGTGCGCTGAAGGTGCCGCCGCGTGAGCTCAGCGTGATTCGCTTGCCCTCGTACGAACAAGTCAAATCAGACCCGGTGTTGTATGCCCATGCCAACCGTGTGCTGCATTTAGAGACCAATCCCGGCAACGCACGGGCTCTGGTGCAAGCGCATGGCGAAGGCCACACCGCACGCGATGTGTGGGTCAACCCACCGCCCATCCCCTTGACCACGGCCGAGATGGACCATGTGTTCGACTTGCCCTACGCACGCAGCCCACACCCTGCTTATGCCGACGAACACGGCGGTCACGACGGCACCACCAAAATTCCTGCGTGGGAGATGATTCGCTTCAGCGTCAACATCATGCGCGGCTGCTTTGGGGGGTGCACGTTTTGCTCGATCACCGAGCACGAAGGTCGCATCATCCAAAGTCGAAGCGAAGACTCCATCATTCGCGAGATCGAGGACATTCGCGACAAGGTGCCAGGCTTCACCGGCGTCATCTCGGACTTGGGCGGACCCACCGCCAACATGTACCGCATTGGCTGCAAGAGCCCCGAGATTGAGGCGGCCTGCCGCAAACCCAGCTGCGTCTACCCCGGCATTTGCCAAAACCTGAACACCGATCACAGCTCGCTCATCCACATGTACCGACGTGCGCGGGCCTTGAAGGGCGTGAAGAAAATTTTGATTGGTTCTGGCCTACGCTATGACTTGGCCGTCAAGTCGCCTGAGTATGTGAAGGAGCTGGTGCAGCACCATGTCGGTGGTTACCTCAAGATCGCGCCTGAGCACACCGAGCAAGGCCCACTGACCAAGATGATGAAGCCTGGCATCGGCACCTACGACCGCTTCAAAACGATGTTCGACAAGTACAGCGAAGAAGTGGGCAAGAAGCAGTTCTTGGTGCCGTACTTCATTGCGGCGCATCCCGGTACCAGCGACGAGGACATGATGAACTTGGCTTTGTGGCTCAAGCGCAACGGCTTCCGCGCCGACCAGGTGCAAACCTTTTACCCCAGCCCGATGGCCACGGCCACAGCGATGTACCACTCGGGGCGCAACCCACTCGGTCGAGTGACGCGTACCAGCGAGGGCGTGGACATCGTGCGCGGTGAACGCCGCCGTCGTTTGCACAAAGCGTTTCTGCGCTACCACGATGCCAATAACTGGCCACTGCTGCGTGAGGCCCTGAAAGCCATGGGCCGCGCCGATCTGATTGGCAATGGCAAACAGCATTTGATCCCCACCTACCAGCCTCAAAGCGATGGGGCTTATACCAGTGCGCGTCGCAAGAACAGCACCAGCGTTCCCAAAGGCCGTGTGTTGACGCAGCACACCGGTTTGCCGCCGCGCAAAAAGAAATAAGCCTCGGGCTGACCGCCGCCGGTCCTCACCACACTGCATGCCTCGCCAAAATTTCACCGCCCAAGATGCTCGCTTTGTGTGGGCCCTTGGGCTCTTGCAGTTGATCAGTTGGGGCAGCGTGTTTTACGGCTTTGCGTTGTTCATGGCACCGCTGGAACAAGACCTGCAAATGAGTCGGGCCGAATCCTCACTGGGATTCAGTTTGTTGCTCTTGGCGGAGGGCGTGTGCGCATTCCCCATTGGCCGTTGGATTGACCGTGGGCACGAGCGTTGGGTCATGACGCTGGGCTCGTTGTGGTTGGGCTTGTGTTTGTGGGCCCATAGCTTTGTCACCACGCCACTGGGTTTTTATGTGGTCTGGGCAAGTTTGGGCGTCGGACTGGCGGGCACCTTGTATCCACCCGCGTTTGCGGTGCTCACGCGCCGTTTTCCGTTGCAATTTCGGCGCGCCATCATCATCTTGACTTTGCTGGGAGGCTTGGCCAGCACCGTGTTCATTCCTTTCATTGCCTGGCTACTGAACGCGATGACTTGGCGGGAGGCTTTGTGTGTGTTGGCCGTGCTCCATGTGGGTGGGTGTGCCCCAATGCATTTCTTATTGCTGCGATCGCCCGTCCAACGCGCAGGGACCGTGGCTCAGGTCACTGTTCCACAGGTGGCGCATTGGTCCACCCATCTGCGCCACCCATCGTTTTGGCTGCTCAGCGTATTTTTGGTGTTGCTGATGGGCGTGACGTCTGCCTTGCCCGCGCACATGGTGAGCTTGCTGCGTGAGTCGGGCATGTCGGAAGCCTGGGTCATCCTGATGCCAGCCAGCATTGGCGTCTTGCAAGTGGTGGGGCGAATCGGCCTGTATGCGGCTGAGCATCGTATCGACCGACATGCGACCAACCGCTGGGTCACGCTTTTGATTCCCCTCGGCTTCATCAGCTTGTTGGTCAGCCAAGGTCATGGCATGTGGGGGCTGGCCTTTGTGGTGTTGTATGGCGTGGGCAATGGCACGCTGACCATCGTCAAAGGCACGGTCATGGCCGACTACGTGAGCCGTGAACACATGGGCAGCTTGAATGGCCTGATTGGTTTGCCCATGGCACTCGCCAGAGCGGCTGCCCCTTGGCTGATGGGGGTGTGGTGGTCGGCAGAGCAGGGCTACGCGGTAGGTTTGTGGTGGATGCTGGCGTTCAGTGTGGTGGGTGTGGCAGCGTTGTGGATGGCGCAGCGCCACACGCACTCAGCGGTGGCGTGATTTCATCGCGCGTTCCACTTCGCGCTTGCCTTCGCGGTCTTTGATGGTGTCGCGCTTGTCATGCTCGGCCTTGCCTTTGGCCAGGGCGATTTCGCACTTGATTTTGCCGTTTTTCCAATGCAAGTTGATGGGCACCAGCGTGTGGCCTTTTTGCTCGACCTTGCCGATCAGACGTTTGATTTCGTCCTTCTTCATCAGCAGCTTTTTGGTACGTACTTTGTCGGGCGTCACGTGGCTGGACGCGGTGTGCAGCGGGTTGATTTGGCAGCCGATCAAAAACAACTCACCTTCGCGAATCACCACATAGCCGTCGGTGAGTTGCACCTTGCCTTCGCGCGCGGCTTTGACCTCCCAGCCTTCCAGCACCATGCCTGCCTCGAACTTTTCTTCGAAGAAATAGTTGAACGCCGCCTTTTTGTTGTCAGCGATGCGTGAGGGAGTTGCAGGTTTTTTGGTAGCCATTGAGGGGATATGGGGGCGATAGAGCTTCTTACAATGTGGACCATTCTATGAAAACCGTTCACAAGTCCGTTCTTATTTGGTTCAGCGCCGAAGAAATGTTCGCCTTGGTCACCGATGTGGCCCGCTATCCAGAGTTTTTGCCCTGGTGTGACCGTGCAGGCGTGGTTGAAACACACGCCGATGGCATGACCGCCGAGGTGGGTATGACCTTTGGGGGCTTCCACAAAAGCTTCATCACGCGCAATGTGCACGTGCAAGGTCGCCAAGTGAAATTGGCTTTGGTGGATGGCCCTTTCAAGCACTTGGATGGCACGTGGGATTTTCATCCCTTGCTCGATCCCAACACGCAGGAACCCCAGCGTGCATGCCGCATCGAGCTGACCTTGAACTACGCCTTCGAGAGCATGTTTGGCGCCCTGGTAGGCCCGGTGTTTGACAAGATTGCCGCCACCTTGGTGGATGCATTTGTCAAGCGCGCTGAACAGGTCTACACGGCGTGAGCGAACTCACCATCACGCTCATGTATTCCCCTGCACCACGGGTGGTGCATGAGCGCGTGTTGCAGTTGCCCGTCCACACCACGGTGCTACAAGCGTTGCATCACAGCGGCCTGTTGGCCGAATGCCCGGAAATCGATTTGAGCCAGCCCGAGGCCTTCACCGTGTGCATATGGGGGCGCAAAACCACGCCTGGTCATGCGTTGCGCGATTTAGACCGGATCGAGATCTGTCGGCCGTTGACGGTGGACCCGAAGGTGGCCCGACGTGAACGCTTTCAAAAACAAGGCACCACCCGTGCCGGTTTATTTTCGAAACGCAGGGCTGGGGCCAAGCCCGGCTACTAATTTTTTGATCGGCCGATACCAATGACCCTTGACCTTTGGCCCACCTGCGGCTACACCTTGCTAAGCCACAACGACGCAGGCCATTTGGTGGTCACCGACGACTTTTTGCGCTTTCTCTTAGAGCGCCCCGAGCTAGCCCCCATCCCCAGTTCGTGTGCTGCAGAAGTGGCGTTGCATCACAGCTTGGTGACGCAGCCCCGACTTGAGGTGACTGCGCAAACCTTAGAGAAACTGGCAGACAAGGACGCGGCCGATAACTATGCCGTGTGGTTACGCTTTCGCCAGCGCATCACGGCGCTGCCCACACTAGAGGCCAGTTACATGGCGCTGTTCAAAGGTGAGGGCGTTGACGTGCCGCCGCTGTTGGTGCAACACATCACCCACATCTTGTTGCGCCATGTCTTGGGCGAGACCCCGACAGCCATGCAAGCACGTGCGGCCGAGATGCTGATGCACACGCAAAAAATCACGGTACTCGAAGACGGCGCAGTGATGGCGGCGGATGATGAAACGGTCGAACGTCATGCTACGCACGGCGGCTTTGGGTCGATCGGTGAATTGCTCAAGCAAGGCGGTATCAAGCTGCGCAGTGTCGACTTGGATGTGCTCAACGATGACAACCAAGAAGCTTATTGGCCGCGCAGCGAGAGCTTCGATTGGGTGGTCAGCCTCAACCATGGTCAGCCCGCCTTGAATGCCCTGTGCGAGGTGATGGCCCAATGGGTACAGCACTTCTTGGGGGTGCAGGTTCGCATCCAAACCGAGCGCGAAATCAACGACGACCATTGGGTGTGGCATGTCGGCTTAGATGCCCAAGCCAGCGGTGTGCTGAATGACTTGTATCAAGGCAAAGAGGTCGATGCAGATCGCATGGCACGATTGCTTTGCTTGTTCAAACTGGAGTTTGTCGAGCCCAACGACATGTTGGCTGAAGTGCGTGGCAAGCCCGTGTACTTGGCGATGGCAGTGGATACGAACCAGCGCTTGAAACTCAAGCCACAAAACCTGCTGTTGAATTTGCCCTTGGCTAAGCGCTCATAAATAAGGGCGCGGCTCAGGGCCGTTCAATCGGCCCCGCCACAGACTTGTACAAAAACACCGCACGCGTGATGTCTGTGACCCACACCAGCCCATCGCCGATTTGGCCGATTTGCGCGGTGTGAACAATCAAGTCTACGATGCTGTCGCAAATGTCGTCCGGAGACACGATTTCTATGCGCACCTTGGGCGTGTAATCGGTTAATTCTTCTTTTAAATTGGCAGGGCTATGCAAGCTCGGCGCAGAGCAACCTTCAGCTTTACTCACCGTCATCCCCGGAAAGCCTGGCAGGGTGCGTAACTTTTCGCGCAAGGTCGGGAGCTTGGAGGGGCGAATGATGGCTTTGATTTCTTTCATAACAGTTTCCTTCACTCAAGCTTCGGGTTCTTGTTCATCGAACCAGTGATAAATTGCAGGCACGACGACCAGCGTCAACAACGTGCAGGTGATCAAGCCGCCGATCACCACAATGGCCAAGGGCCGCTGGACTTCAGAGCCAGGGCCATCGGATATCAAGAAGGGAATCAGACCCAACATGGCCACGGTGGCCGTCATCATCACCGGACGGAAACGTTGCCGTGCGCCTTCCATCACGGCATCTTTGACCGACATGCCCCCTTCACGCAAACTGCGAATGTAAGAGACCAAGACCACGCCGTTCAGCACCGCAATGCCCCACAAGGCAATGAAGCCAACCGAGGCGGGCACCGACAAATATTCCCCTGAAATGAACAAACCGATCACCCCGCCGATTGAAGCAAACGGCAACACCGTGATGATGAGGGTGGCGAATTTGACAGAGTTGAACAACAGAAACAGCAAAAAGAAAATGGCGGCGACTGTGATGGGCACAATGATTTTCAGGTGGCCCAAGGCGCGCTCCATGTTTTGGAACTGTCCACCCCACTCCAAATAGTAGCCCTCTGGCAACTTGATTTTGTCGCCCACCTTGGCTTGCAACTCCGTCACGAAGCTGCCCAAGTCACGGTCTTTCACGTTGATACCCACCACGATGCGGCGTTTCGCCATTTCACGTGAAATTTGTGCAGGGCCGTCCAGTACTTGAATTCTGGCCACGTCATCCAAGCGCGCTTGAGCGCCATTGGCTGAGTTCAAGATGATGTTCGAGATGGCTTCAATGTTGTTGCGAAAACGCTCTGGCAAGCGCACCACGGCCGAGAAGCGACGTTCGCCCTCAAACACCTCGGAGGCAACTTTGCCCCCAATGGCGGTCTCAATCATGTCGTTCACGTCCGACACATTGAGCCCCATGCGTGCAATGGCTTGACGGTCGATGTCAATTTGCAGATATTGCTGGCCCGAAATGCGTTCCACACGCAAGTCTTGTGCGCCTTGGATAGTTTGCGCCACCTTGGCAATTTGGTTGGCGACGCGCTTAAGCTCGTCCAAATCATCACCAAAGACTTTTACGGCGATGTCGGAACGCACGCCAGTGACCATCTCTGCGACCCGCGCTGAAATGGGTTGCGACATGACGATTTGGGCACCATGCAGCACTTTCAATTTGTCACCGATTGCGTGGGCGATGTCATCTTGGTTCCAACCAGAGGGCCACTCATCCTTGGGTTTTAAGCTCACCACGGGCGTTGATTCATTGGTGCTCTGTGGGTCGGCTGGCGACTCACCCCGGCCTAGGCTTGACGTTGCTGATTTAACTCCGGGTACTGTAGAAATTAACTTCATTGCCTGCATTTCCATTTTGATGGACTCGTTCAATGAAATGTTGGGTACTCGAATAATGCTTGGCGTGATGGATCCTTCTTTCATTTCTGGAATGAAGGCTGTGCCTAAAAAGGGAATGATGGACGCGGCAAAGAGAAGAGTTCCAATCGAAATTTGAACCGTACGTTTTTGGTTTGACATTGCCAAGTCAAGCAGTTTCAAGTAGCGCGACTTGAGCGCTTTGATGAGTGGTGTGTCATGGTCGCCGTCGCTCACAGGCGGCTTGAGCAAATACGAGGACAGCACAGGTGACAAGGTCATAGACAGCACCAGCGACACGGCCAGCGCAATAGCAATGGTGTAAGCAAGGGGGGCGAACATTTTGCCCTCCATGCCTTGTAAGGTCATCAAGGGCAAGAACACCAAAATGATGATGCCAACCCCAAAAATAACCGGAGTGGCCACTTCCAGCACGGCATTCAAAATTCCACGGACCTTGCTCTCGCCCAACTCTGCGGCTCGACCCAAGCGGGCGTAGGCGTTTTCAACCACCACCACGGAACCGTCCACCATCAGGCCAATCGCAATGGCCAAGCCACCCAGCGACATGAGGTTGGCTGAGATACCGAATTTGTTCATGGCCATGAAGGTCAGCAAGGGCGTGAGTACCAAAGTAGCGACCACGATCAGTGACGAACGCACATCGCCCAAGAACAAAAACAACACAACAACAACCAACACCACGCCCTCAATCAACACTTTGGTGACCGTCCACAAGGCGGCATCCACCAACTCAGATCGGTCGTAATAGGGCACCACTTTCAACTCACCCGGCAACATGCCACGGTCATTGATCTCTTTCACTCGCGCCTTGATGCGACTCACCACCTCTTTGGCGTTGCCGCCCGTCATCATCATCACAATGCCACCCACGGCTTCCGTGGTGCCGTTTTTAATCACTGCGCCCTGACGCACTTCATGGCCATATTGAATTTCAGACACATCCCGCATGTATACGGGGGTGCCATTGATTTCTTTCAACACGATTTGGCCTAAATCGCCTAAGCCTTGAATCAGGCCCACCCCGCGAATGAGGTATTGCTCGGATGCATGAGGCAAGACACCGCCACCCGAGTTGGCGTTGTTGCGTGAGACAGCGTCGTAGACCTCAGAGAGACTGATCTTGTAATGGCGCAAACGCTCGGGGTTGACCAACACGTGGTACTGCTTGACGAAACCACCCTGTGAGTTGATCTCGGCCACGCCTGGGATCGAACGCAGCAGGGGGCGCAGCACCCAGTCTTGCACCACGCGGCGTTGGGTCAGCTCCTCTTCCGTGAGCTCTCGATTTCCGTCGCTCGCATGTTCGAGTGTGTATTGGTAGACCTCACCCAGGCCTGATGAGACGGGGCCCAGCACGGGTGTGATGCCGGTGGGCATGCGTTGCGTCACCTCCATCAAGCGTTCCATCACCAACTGCCGAGCAAAGTACACGTTGGTGCTGTCTGTGAATACCAAGGTGATGAGGGACAAGCCGGGCTTGTTGAGCGAACGGAGCTCGGTCAACCCAGGGAGGCCAGTCATGGCCACTTCAATGGGAACAGTGGCAAACCTTTCAACTTCCTCAGGCGATCTGCCTGGGGCTTCGGTGGCAATTTGTACCTGCACGTTGGTGACATCAGGAAAGGCATCCACCGAGAGTTTGGTAGAGGCATGTAGGCCAAAAAACAGCAGCACTACAGCAATGACGCATACCACCAGGCGCTGCTTGAGCGCGCCGCGAACCAGAGACTCCAGCATGGCTTAGCTCCCGTTTTCCATCTCCGCCAAATTGCGGTGGTTGTTCAGGTGAAACGCGCCATCAGAGACGATGCGCATGCCAGCCTTGAGGCCCTCAAGCACCACACGCTGGCCGTTTTGCTCAGCGGCCAGTTTGACAGGCGTGAGGCGAAAGACGTTGTCAGACAGCTCGACAAACACATGGTCGGTGTCGTCTTGGCGAACCACGGCGGTGATGGGGATGACCAAGCGCTTGATGGGGGCTGACTCAATGAGCATCGAGGCCAACATCGAGGGTTTGAGACGGCCATTTTTGTTGTCGAGTTCGGTGCGAACCAGTACCGTGCGAGATTCGGGATTCACGGTTTGACCCACATAGATCAGCTTGCCTTGCAGCATTTGATGACCCAAGGCGGGAACTTCGATGCTCACCGATTGCCCCACGGTGACTTGACCAACTTGCTGCTCTGGTACTTGGGCCACTGCCCACACCCGACTCAAGTCAGCCACTGCGAACAACACATCAGAGGGTTGAACGACCTGGCCCGTAGCGATTTTTCGCTCGACGACCACACCTTTGATGGTGGCCATCACAGTGGATACCGAGTCAATCGTGCCCGTGTTTGCCAACCGTTCAATCGACTTAGGACTCACACCGAGCACCCGAAGTTGGTCTTGGGCAGCGCGTGTTTCGGCAGCGGCAATTTCATACTCGCTTTCACGGCGTTGAAGTTCGGCAGCGCTGATGACATCGGCCTCAAACAATGTTTTGGCCCGCTCCGCGTTGCGTCGGTGGAGTTCTTTTTCGGAGCGAGCCCTGAGGTATGCCAATTGAGAGCCCGACAGTTCGCTGCTGTTGATCAGCGCCAGTGCGTCACCTTTGTTCACAATTTGACCCAATGTGGCTTGAATTTGCGTGACACGTCCCGTCACACTGGCGCCGATTCGTGTGAGCGACTGTTCATCAAAGTCAATTTGCCCGGCCACGCGCAAGGTGTCCGAAAGCTCCAACGTCTGCACCTCTGATACTTGGATTTGAGGACGTAGGCTCTCAGGTGCCCGCACTTGCAATGCATCGGCCTCAGGTTTGCTCGCTTCTTGGACAGTGGCTTTCTTGCAAGCTGTCATGGCCAGGGCAGCGCCCAAAACCAAAGCGGTGAGGGCAGCGCGACGAAGATAAACGGTGTTCATAGGTCGAAAAGGTTAGGGAGTATTGGCACGTATACGATCAATTTCAGCCCAAGCGCTGGCCAGTTCGTATTGAGCGGTGATGAGTTCGTTGCGGGCCGCACGGTAGACACGCTGTGCGTCCATGACTTCAAGAAAGCTTTTTTCGCCCGCTTTGTAGGCAAGTTCGGCTATCCGCAGCGCATTGGCGGCATGGCGAACGATCCCGCCCTCGAGGGCAATCACCTGAGCGTTTGCAATGCCATATTGCTGATACGCCGATTCAAGGGCTTGCAGCAGCGAGAACTCTTGGTGGGCCAGGCGGTTGTCAGTTTGCGAGAGTTTGGCTGCGGCTTCCCCCACTGGGCCCGCGCGCCAGTCCCATAGGGGCAGATTCATGGTTAAGCCGACCCGCTTATTGCGCCATTCAGGATCGGTGTCTTGGTCTGCGCGCAGGGCAAACCTCGGAAAGCGTAGGGCTTTTTCTTCACTGAGTTTGCGGTCAAGTTGTTGGCGCTCGGCACGGGTGCGTTGAAGTTCAGGGTTGGTCTTTAGCACAAGTTCACGCACCTCGCTCAGGGGTGCAGGCGGTGCAAACGCATGGGCTTGCTCATGCACCTCAAAATTCTCTGGTAGCTGAACACCGACCAATGCGCGCAACGCCCCCCGCGACTGCCGCACACGCAAGGTTGCAGACTCTTGCATTTTTTGCGCATTCAGTAATTCGGCATTGGCTTTGACCAATTCAAACTTGGCCCGTTCGCCAGTTTCCACTTGCAGTTGAATGCGCTTGTGAATGCCTTCCATCAGCCTGACGTCTTCGCGGGCTACTCGGTTTTCAGCGGTGCGTCGGACCAAATCGTAATAACGGATTCGCAGTTGAGCGCGTATGTCGGCTTGGAAAGATGATTCGTTGGCCTGTGCCGCAGTCAGGCCAGCCAAAGCGCCATCAACGCGCGGAAAGCGGTGCCAAGGCATATCGAGGTCTTGGGTCACGCTGATGGACTTTAGATTGCCGTTGATGTCGTTGAGGCCTGGTCGAGGTTTGCGCGTGCCATTCATGACCTCGATTTGCGGGTTGGGAATGGTGCGGGCTGTGTCAACGGCCGCGCGTGCGGCTTCCACCGCATTGGCTGCGCCGCGCAAGGCGGGGCTTTGGCTGAACATCAGGGCTTCTAATTCCGGCAAGCTAAGCTTGGTGGTTTCAGCAAAGCCCAGCTTCCCAGACAGAGCGCATGCACAGAAGAATAAAACAGTCAATTGATGCGTGCGGCGACAGGTCAAGCGGGTCATTTTTTGTTTGAAATTTATGAATACGATTTGCATTGTCGTTGAAGCGGCAATGCCATCTAAACCATGAGGAATACTGGCCTCATGAGGCTGTATACAAGCCGTGGTGACCCCCTCCGTAAAATGCTGATTTTGGAGCTATCACTATGCGCCTTCTCGGCAAAGCCCTCACCTTCGACGACGTGTTGTTGGTGCCAGCCTTCTCTGAAGTCCTTCCCAAGGACACCTCTCTCGCCACCCAATTCACCCGAAACATTCGTCTGAACTTGCCCTTGGTCTCGGCGGCCATGGACACGGTCACCGAGGCCCGTTTGGCCATTGCCATCGCGCAAGAAGGTGGCATTGGCATCGTGCACAAAAACCTCACCGCACAAGAACAAGCGGCACAAGTGGCCAAGGTCAAACGATACGAATCGGGTGTGTTGCGTGACCCTGTGGTCATCACCCCGCACACCACCGTGCGTCAAGTCATGGCCTTGTCCGATGAGCTGGGTGTGTCTGGCTTTCCCGTCTGTGATGGCGGCAAAGTGGTGGGTATCGTCACGGGGCGCGATTTGCGGTTTGAGACCCGCTATGACCAAAAGGTCAGCGAAATCATGACGCCTCAAGCACGCTTGGTCACTGTGCCAGAAGGCACCACACCGGAGCAAGCCAAGCACTTGTTGAACAAACACAAGCTCGAGCGTTTGTTGGTGGTCAATGACGCGTTTGAACTGAAAGGGTTGATCACCGTCAAGGACATCACCAAACAACTCAACTTCCCGAATGCGGCGCGCGATGCAGCCGGTCAATTGCGCGTGGGTGCCGCCGTCGGCGTAGGCGAGGGCACTGAAGAGCGCGTGGAAGCGTTGGCCAAGGCTGGCGTCGACGCCATCGTGGTGGACACCGCCCACGGTCACAGCAAGGGCGTGATCGAGCGTGTGCGTTGGGTGAAACAAAACTACCCACACATTGAGGTGATTGGCGGCAACATCGCCACGGGTGCTGCAGCATTGGCTTTGGTCGACGCCGGCGCGGATGGCGTGAAAGTGGGCATTGGCCCTGGCTCCATCTGCACCACCCGCATCGTGGCGGGGGTCGGTGTGCCCCAAATTATGGCCGTGGACAGCGTGGCCACGGCGCTCAAAGGCACAGGCGTGCCGTTGATTGCGGATGGCGGCATTCGTTACAGCGGCGACATCGCCAAAGCCATTGCCGCAGGCGCTGGCACGGTGATGATGGGCGGCATGTTTGCCGGAACCGAAGAAGCACCCGGCGAAGTGATTTTGTTCCAAGGTCGCAGTTACAAAAGCTACCGTGGCATGGGCTCGATTGGCGCCATGCAGCAGGGCAGTGCGGACCGATATTTCCAAGAGTCCAGCACAGGCAACCCCAACGCCGACAAACTGGTGCCTGAAGGCATTGAAGGCCGCGTCCCCTACAAAGGGTCGGTGGTTGCCATCATTTACCAAATGGCCGGCGGCTTGCGTGCCAGCATGGGTTATTGCGGCTGTGCCACGATTGACGAGATGCACAACCGTGCAGAGTTTGTCGAGATAACCGCGGCTGGCATTCGAGAGAGCCATGTGCACGATGTGCAGATCACCAAAGAGGCGCCGAATTACCGCGCTGAGTAATGGTTTAGTACTCGACGCTAAGCCACCCTTCGGGGTGGCTTCCTTTTTTTGAGACAATAACGCAATAGGCCATTGAAGGCCCTTTTTTATTTATGTCGCACCAAAAAATCCTCATTCTCGATTTCGGCTCTCAAGTCACCCAACTCATCGCACGCCGTGTGCGCGAAGCGCATGTTTACTGCGAAGTTCACCCTTGCGACGTGACCAGCGAGTGGGTGCGCGACTATGCGAAGGACGGCAACCTGAAGGGCATCATCCTGTCAGGTAGCCATGCCAGCGTGTACGAGGTGGACGACCGAGCACCTGATGCCGTGTTTGAGTTGGGCTTGCCCGTTCTGGGCATTTGCTACGGCATGCAAACCATGGCGACCCAGTTGGGCGGCAAGGTCGAGGCGGGCACCACACGCGAGTTTGGCTACGCCGAGGTGCGCGCGCATGGCCACACCGAATTGCTCAAAGGCATTGAAGACTTCAGCACGTCTGAGGGCCACGGCATGCTCAAGGTGTGGATGAGCCACGGCGACAAAGTGACCCAATTGCCCGAAGGCTTTAAGGTGATGGCCTCCACACCCGCTTGCCCCATCGCTGGCATGGCTGATGAAGCTCGTAAGTTTTACGCGGTGCAGTTCCACCCCGAAGTCACGCACACGGTCCAAGGCCAAGCCTTGCTGAACCGCTTTGTGTTGGACATTTGTGGCACACGCCCCGACTGGATCATGGGCGACTACATTGCCGAAGCCGTGGCAGCCATCCGCCAGCAAGTGGGCGACGAAGAGGTGATTTTGGGCCTTTCAGGTGGCGTGGATTCCTCGGTGGCTGCAGCGCTGATCCACCGCGCCATTGGTGACAAACTCACCTGTGTGTTTGTGGACCACGGCCTGTTGCGCTTGAACGAGGGCGATATGGTGATGGACATGTTTGTGGGCAAGTTGCACGCACATGTCATTCGTGTGGATGCCAGTGAGCTTTTCCTGGGTAAGTTGGCAGGCGTCAGTGAGCCCGAGGCCAAACGCAAAATCATTGGCGGTTTGTTTGTCGATGTGTTCAAACAAGAAGCGGCCAAACTCAAAGCCGGCGACGGCGGCCACAAGGGGGCCACTTTCTTGGCACAAGGCACGATTTACCCTGACGTGATTGAGAGCGGCGGCGCGAAAAGCAAGAAGGCCGTCACCATCAAGAGCCACCACAACGTGGGCGGTTTGCCTGAGCAATTGGGCTTGAAATTACTTGAACCCTTGCGCGAGTTGTTCAAAGACGAAGTGCGCGAACTGGGTGTTGCATTGGGCCTTCCCCGTGAGATGGTGTATCGCCATCCGTTCCCCGGCCCAGGCTTGGGCGTGCGCATTTTGGGCGAAGTGAAGAAGGAATACGCAGACCTGCTGCGCCGAGCCGACGCCATCTTCATCGAAGAGTTGCATAACTTCACCGACGAAGCCACAGGCAAAACTTGGTACGACTTGACCAGCCAAGCCTTCACCGTGTTCTTGCCCGTCAAGAGCGTCGGCGTGATGGGCGACGGGCGTACGTACGATTACGTGGTGGCCTTGCGTGCGGTTCAAACCAGCGACTTCATGACGGCCGACTGGGCCGAGTTGCCCTACGCGCTTCTCAAGAAAGTGTCTGGTCGCATCATCAACGAAGTGCGTGGCATCAACCGCGTCACGTACGACGTGTCGAGTAAGCCGCCCGCCACGATTGAGTGGGAATAAGCGACTCATACAAACGGCTTACAATCATGGGCTTGTTGATATGCGCCCGATTTGGGTTTGATTTTTTAAATTAGAAAACACTGAGTACATGGCAAAAGAAGAAATGATCGAAATGAAGGGTGTCGTGACCGAGGTCTTGCCCGACTCGCGTTACCGCGTCACCCTGGAAAACGGTCACTCATTGATCGCATACACCGCCGGCAAAATGCGTTTACACCGTATTCGCATCATCGAAGGTGACAAAGTGACGGTCGAACTGTCTCCCTACGACATGAACAAAGCCCGTGTGACCTTCCGTCACATCGAAGGCAAGGCCCCAGGCGGCCCCGCAGTCAAACGTCGTTTCTAAGTCTGTAACCGCCTTGCGGTATGTTTCCGTTTGGCAATTGAACCGGAGGCTCAGATGATCAGTCACACCAGCATCGGCACCAACGATTTGCCCCGCGCAGCCGCGTTTTATGACGCGCTGTTTGCGTTGATCAACGGCAAACGTTTCTTTGAAATGGAGCGCGGCATCGGTTGGGGTGTCAAGCCCGGCCAACCCATGTTCAGTGTTCTCAAGCCTTTCGATGGCAAGCCGGCCACCGTAGGCAATGGCAACATGGTGGCCTTGACGGTCGCAAGCCAAGAACTCGTGCACGCCTTGCATGCCAAAGCTTTGGAGCTAGGCGGCACCGACGAAGGGGCGCCGGGCCTGCGCGGCGGCTACTACGGCTGCTATTTCCGTGACCTCGATGGCAACAAGATCGCCGCGTTCTGCGCGCAAAGCTAAGTCCTTTTCCCATGTACGTGCCCCTGCAGTTCAAGGCCAAAGACGAAGCCCATGCATTGGCATTGATGCGGACGCACCCGTTCGCTAACCTCATCAGTACAGATGACGCGGGGTTTCCGTGTGTCACGCACCTTCCACTGCATTTGACGCATCAGGACGGACAACATGTCCTGCTCGGTCATTGCGCCAGGGCCAACCCCCATTGGCGTTACTTGCAGCAACGCCCTCAAGCGTTGGTTGCATTCATGGGACCTCAGGCCTACATGTCGCCAAAGGTTTACCCGGATCTCACGCGTGTGCCCACCTGGAGCTATTTGGCCGTCCACGCCAAAGTGGAAGCGACGTTGGTTGAAGAGCCAAACGCCAAAGACCAATTGCTCAAGCAGTTGATTGGGGACCACGAACCCGGCTATGCAAATCAATGGCGCGGATTGGCTGAAGACTACCAACACAAGATGCTCAATGGCATCGTGGCGTTTGAGTTGCGCATCACGGAGTTGCAGTGCAAGCTGAAACTCAACCAGCATCGCCCTGAATCGCATGCCGCCATGTATGCGGCCTACGCCCAAGGCACGCCCGATGAAAAAGCCTTGGCGCAATGGATGGTGACTCTCGGAATGGTACCGCCATGACCGAGCGCCATTCCCCTGAAGACACCAGCTTCATGCAAATGGCCCTCAGCCAAGCCCGCGCGGCTGCGCAGGCAGGGGAGGTACCCGTAGGTGCTGTGGTGGTCAGAGCAGGGCAGGTGATTGCCGCCTCGCATAACGCACCGCTGGCGAGCCACGACCCCACCGCGCATGCGGAAGTAAATGCCATGCGCGCTGCAGCGCAAGTGCTTGGCAACTATCGACTGGACGATTGCACCCTTTATGTAACGCTCGAACCCTGCGCCATGTGCAGCGGAGCGGCCTTGCACGCCCGTTTCAAACGTGTGGTGTTTGGTGCGACCGAACCCAAAACAGGCGCCGCCGGCTCGGTGTTGAACTTGTTTGCACATGCACAACTCAATCACCACACCCAGGTGACAGGTGGGGTGTTGGCGGCTGATTGCGCTCAGGTGCTGCAAGATTTTTTTGAAGAGCGTCGTGCGCAACAGCAGCAAGTCAAAGTGCCGGTGCGCGAAGATGCCTTGCGCACGCCGGACAGCTACCTAAAGGGTTTAGACGTACCCCAGTCAATGTCGCACTTCAGCACAGACTTGCCATCGCTCCATGGCTTGCGCTTGCACTGGTTTGACAACCGGCAAGACCTCGAACTCGCGCCTCATGTGTATGTGCATGGCCTTGACGACTGGAGTGTGCAATACCTACCGCAATTGCAATCTACCGAACCGGTGATTGCTTTAGATTTGCCTGGTTTTGGTTGGTCAGACAAACCTAAAAAAGTGGCGGTCCACCGTCTTGCTTGGCATGCGCAAGTGTTGTCTGAATTTTTGGCCAGCATCTATCCCGCGCCATTGGCCCTGCATGCGCCACGCTGCATGGCCCCTTTAATGACATCGCTGCAGATCCCCATTCACTGGGTCGAGACACACACGCTCAGCGCCGCATTACGGGATGCGCCATTTCCAGACCCAGGTCATCGGGCAGGCCCCCGCGCATTGAAAATGTTGTTGTCGTCCCCCTGAACGACTGCATAAATTTGCCGCGACAATGGGGCATGGCTCACATTTACATCTATTCCCCCAGTGGCGCGGTGCGCGACAAAGCCGCCTTCAAACGAGGGGTCGCACGACTGAAACAGCTGGGGCATGAGGTCGAACTCGACGCCGATGCGCTCAGCAGCCACACCCGTTTTGCTGGTGATGATGCCACCCGATTGGCCGCCATCCATCGTGCTGCAGAGAGTGGCGCAGATGTGGCGCTCATCTCACGCGGCGGATATGGGCTGACACGCATCTTGCCGGGCATTCAATACAAACGCGTTGCCAAGGCGATTCAACATGGCACGCAGTTCGTGGGCTTGAGCGATTTCACCGCTTTTCAAAATGCCCTGATCGCCAAAACTGGCGCCATCACATGGGCCGGCCCTGCCTTGGGGGAAGACTTCGGAGCTGAAACGCCGGACGACATCATGGAAGCTTGTTTTGATGACATGGTCAGTGGACAGGGCGAGGGCGCTGGTTGGCATTTCTCAGCTGCATGTGCTGGGGCCAACGCCCAGCGACGACCCGGTGTGTGGGCCAAAGATGCAGTCCTGTGGGGCGGCAACTTGGCGGTGTTGGTGTCTCTGCTTGGCACACCTTATTTTCCTCAGGTGAAGAACGGCATTCTGTTTCTTGAGGACGTGAGCGAGCATCCCTACCGCATTGAACGCATGCTCACCCAGCTCTTGCACGCGGGTGTCTTGGGGCAACAAAAAGCGGTGGTGTTGGGCCAATTCAGCAACTACAAACTGACGCCCCATGACAAAGGATT
>JACCDY010600756.1_pt1 | contig 23644 bp, 41 predicted proteins | sample 7446391 | NCBI WGS metagenome assembly JACCDY01 (sample SAMN15323451, study PRJNA562643) | freshwater metagenome | isolation source: river surface water | place: USA:Blue River Watershed | collected 2017-08-18 | reverse complement strand
CGACATAGATAGTAAAAGGTTGGTTCAGCTGTACAGCCCAACCACGAACTGAAGTCTCTAATAGTTTCCAAATACCACGATTCAATGATCCATGTTGGGGATACATGTTGGTCATTAAGAAACTTTCGTACTCAACGATTTGACTCCAGCTTAGGTCACCGTCTGGTGCAGCGTGACCTTTATCGTAACCAGTAGCTGCATAGTCATCTGGACGAGCACCGTTTTGTACACTGGCGTCAGCAACAAATGCATTTGTTCTAGGGAAACAACCTAATGCGTTTTGTGGCATTAGTGTATATGCCACATATACTGGAATTTTAGCTGGCGCATCATAGCCTACTAGGTATGCTTCACGGCAAATAGGCTGAGCTGGTCTTGCTGTTTGTGCAAAACCATAAGGGCTATGCACTTGACATGCTTGCACAGGCAATGGAGCACGTTGGTCCCATGCTTGTGCGTTTAAAGAGAAAAGAAATGCGAATACTGCTAAAATTTTGTTCATCGAACTACACCTTTTTATACTAAGTTATTTAGTATAAATTGGTGTAATAAGAATCCAAGCAGTCTGTAATTTTGTTTTCCACAGCAAGACCAACGTTACATAGTTTGCCTATTTGCTGTTCAAGTTGGTCGTATACAGGCGTATTAAAACAGTAATGGCCTGCGACTGCAACTTTAACATCATCGTTACCGTCGATGATCCACTTTTTCCACTTTCCACTGTCCATGACAGTTTGTTTAAATGGTCGTGTATCAATGCCAAAATAGTCTGCTAAACTCAATATAGTTTTAGTTTGAATAACGCCAAGCTGTGGCGCAATATTACAAGCATGGACTCCTGCTTGCTTTCTTAACTGTATTTGTTCTGCTGTTAGATAATCTGCATTGTGTTCTTTTAGTTTAACACCTGCATCGTTGGCGTAGCCCACTAGCTGTTTAACCATGGGAACGTCAAAGCTACCTACTTGCCGATCTTCCATAGTTAAGCTGCCTGTTTGCGCCACAACAAACTCCATATTAGGAAACTGACTAGCAAAGTGTACATCGTCTTTGTACTTCTTAATGCCCGCTGCCACCCCAACGTTTTCTTCTGTACCAAACTCAAATTTGATAGCAGGATTTAAACTGAGGCAAAAGTTAAACAATTCGTCTGCAACATGATAAGGATCGTCGCAACGGCTAGTATCTATATGTATAAGATCGAATCCGTTTTCAATATCGCCAGCAATCGTTCTTTTAGTTGCTTCCACAGCATCCTTGAGACTCAGTGATTTTTCAACGTCTAGAAAATACGGACCGCAGTGGTCTCTGCACAGCATCAGATAATCACTGCGTAGCGGCCTAATCTGATCTGCAAGTTGTTTTGTGTTCATTACATAACCGCTATCGGCGTCAACTTGATTGCGGCTAGCAATAAACATTAAGGGCCGTTTTTGTTCTTCGGCATATCGAGCCAGGATATCATTGATACGATAGCTCATTGGGCCTAATCCTAGTTTAAAATTCATATGGTATATCCATCTTTTTCATAATATGAATACAAGCATCTAGATATGCGCCTTCTCCGCCCTTGCTTGGAGTAACGTAGGTTGCCATATTTCTTGCTTCGGGTCTTGCTTGTGCGGGCGCAATGCCAATACGTGCATGCTGAATAATTTTAGCATCATAGATACCATCGCCCATGTATGCTACATCGTCAAACCCATAGTTTTCCACGAATCGAAAACGTTCTTTTTCGGGAACATAGTACAAGTCGCAGTTCATGTGCTTAATAATTCGTGAACTTAGTATTTCCCAACCATGTTTGTCTGCACTAATAAAGATTAACTTAACATGATCACGCAATAGCTTAACGCCGTCGTGATCATAGTTACCAAATGCCTTAAAAGGTTTCTGCCCTTCAGCATCCCAATAGATGCGCCCGTCATTCAGACAGCCGTCTATATCACTAATAAAATACTTAATCATATAAAAAGTCGTAAGGATTGTCTAGAGTAATTCCGGTATACAATTTTGCTTGATGCTTTAATTGTGCCAAGTAAATATCAAACCCGTTTATAGTGTTCTTGCCCATGGTAGAGGCATGCTTTAGCAATGGTGTGGTCCCAACAACACAATCTACTACCAGATCCGCACGTACTGCGTCGACTGGGCTATCAATGCCATTCATACCTATGCTTGTGGTATTGACGAGAACGTCGTAGATAGTGTTACGCAACATCCAATTTTCTTTCTTGCGGCTATACACTTTGTAAAACTCTGCATATTCCTCGCATAGAATCTGTACGTTTTTGCTCATCGCACCGTTGCCGAGTATGCCTACTTTCTTGCCGGCAATCTTTTCTGGCAGTATGTCATTGAGGCCCAACAAATCGCAGTTATAACCTGCTAAGAATCCATTGGTATTAACTACAGTGTTAACTGGTGTGCAAGGACTGTAGTTCACATCTAAGTATTTGACAACTTCTTGTTTGTATGGCATTGTAATGCTAGCGCCAGCACAATGTTTCCTAACCAACTCCATATCAGCAGCCAGGTCTGTACATTCACAGGCCACATATTCTGAATCGATATTGTATTTGTCAAATATCTTTGTATATACTCGTGTGCCTGTTGTGCCTGGCTTAAGTGCTAGACTAACAAACAATTTGCTTTTTGTACGGCGAGCGATAGCTTCACTTAGTTGCATTGAAGTACCTCGCAAATTGTAATTGAGCCAAAGCAAACAAGTACTTGTCAAAAGGTGCTTCGTGCAATGGGCTCATATTCAAATAAATGATAGGTACTAGTAAAGATACCTTATCCAAATCTAGTCCGGCACTTATACAGAAATCTCCTAACTGGGCTACATAATTATCGCAGCCAGGAATACTGCAATCGTTTAGTGTGGCTATTTCATTATGTTCACTGTATTCTAGCTTGTCTGCTTTGACTGCTTGGTAGTCTAGTAGAATGCCACCTAGCATTTTACCCAAGTCATAGTACATATCTCCATAACTATCGCCACCGAAGTCTGTGCGCCAATCGATGCAGGTAAACTGATCCGATTCTGGATTGTAGATTACATTCTCAAACTGAAAGTCACCGTGAATGAATGCCCACTTAGTGTTGTTAAACAAACTATCCCAGTCGATCATTTTTAAGTATTCTTCCATGGGCCGAACTTCTACACCGTTGACCACAGTGGGCTCGCTCCAGTCGTTGTACTTGACTCTAAACTGATTAAGCCTGTCTTGTGTCTTTTTATAATAAAAATCCTTACAGATGTCCTTAGTGTTAGGGAACCACTTAGGTTTCCACAGCTTCTCCATACTCCAGTTTAGTAGTTTGTCAAACAATTCTGTAGTAAGCTGGCTGTAAATAATGTCTCCTTCTACGTATTTGTAGGAAAGAAACTGACCGCTACGTCTAATATCCGCAGGCATGACGTCAGTGTTTATCAATGCCCTGTTTGCTTTACGATCAGTTAATGTGCTGTCTACAGTAAATTTAATAATTCTACCATTATCTTTGTAGAATATTTCATTGGGTTTAGGGAAACTAACTTCCTTAAGTCCTCGACTTAGTTCAACCCACTTGTCGTAGGTACCAAAATCTTTCCATCCTCTGACTGTATGTGCTTGTAAATTTAGATTTTCGCCAAATCCTTCATAGGCTTCTTTTGCGTTGACTGCTTGAAGATTATCTATATATGTGGTATCCGTACAGTACATTAAACCAATAAATGCATCTACTGCTAGATTGTTAGGCTGTTTATTTTTAATAGCTGTAATAGTTTCGCCTTCGCGCTCTATCCAGCAATAGTCTTGTGCAATATCACTGTTAACAGGATGAACGCCAATCCAGTTATGGTCTAGATGTTTACTAATGTCAAAGTCGAATAGTGTATCGCAACTTAACCAAAAGAACGGTCCGTTGATGTGCTTTGCACAATGTTGAATAGTAGTAGCAGGCCCGGTATTACCTTCGCTGTAGTCAGGAATATCAACATAAACTACTTGTTTGTCTGTATGTACAGAACTCACATAGTCTTTTACTTGTTGCCCCATGTGACCGCAAGCAATAACAAACTTTGTGTCGCGATCAAATTTTTCCATTATGTGGCTAATCAAAGGTTTATTATCGTAAGGGATAAGACCTTTATTAACCATACGGCTGAACGGGCCCATGCGGCGACCATAGCCCGCGGCTAAAATTAATACTGTCAGCATTTTATTTGTGTTCTGAATCTATTTTTCCACTACCGCGATTGGCGTCGTCTTGTAGTCTGACAACATCATCTAAGTGGCAAGTGCTGGCCTCGACAAATCGAAGGTCAGTGCGAGCGACCATTCTATGAATGGTGCCAGGTTCGATTTGCATGACGCTGCCAGGGGCATAAGTCACACAACGTAGGTTAGCAATAATTTGATCAATTTCTGATTTTGAATATTCACCCGCTTCAAATTTATCACAGTCAAAATGAACCGGACTAAACCATAGCTCGCCTTGGCCTTCTAGGATATAGTTTGTTTCTGCTTTGTATCTGTGTACTTGTACGCTGGTCCTGAAACCTTGTTTCAAAATGATTTCTTTGAGAACATAGGTATGAAGTCCTTGTCCTGCTTGAATCCATTTTTCTTGTCCCCAGGGTTTGCTAACTGTTTTTGTTTGTTCAATTGATTGATATGTAATCATAATGGTTGAAATGTAGAAAAATATTTATCTACGCTCAACGACACTGTCTGCTAATCCATATTCAACTGCTTCTTGGGCACTCAAGAATGTATCAAATTTCATAGCCGAATAAAAATCAATAAATGTTTTTCCGGCAGTATTATGCTTAACATATAGTTCAGTCAAGCGATCGTTTAGACGTTGTGCTTCTTCGAAGCTACGTTTTGCGTCTTCAAACTGTAGTTCTTGAACATGTACGCTACCGCGTGTGCCCGGGGTACCCGAACTAACACGATGAATCATTGTACGGGATTCTGGCAATACTAATCGCTTGCCCGGGGCACCTGCTTGGGCCAAGAAGCTTCCCATAGAGCAGGCTTGGCCAAGTACAATGGTAGAAACATCAGGTTTAATGAACTGCATAGTATCATAGATTGCCAGGCCAGCAGAGACTGAGCCGCCGGGGCTGTTGATGTAAAATAGGATATCGGCATCGGGGTTCTCACTTTCTAAAAATAGCATTTGGGCAATAATAAGACTAGCACTGTGTTCGCTGACATCAGTGTCTAGCATGATGATTCGATCTTTGAGCAAACGACTGTAGATGTCATAACTACGCTCACCGTTTGCAGTCTTTTCCAAGACTATGGGTACTAGATTTGGCATTGTATTCCTTATTCAAAACTAACAGACTTAACAAATTGTCTGTGTTCTAGTAATTGTACAAGTTCTTTACCGTGACTGTCAATGTCTGCTAAAGGAATTCTTCCGGGTCTCAATTGAGGATGGTTAATATGGTATCCTCTTTTTAAAAAGAAATTTGCATTTTCCAAATAGTATCTTTTTATTTTTTCTCTCTTAGTTAGCACTTTCTCTAAATTAGAATCGCTATATATTATCGCAAAATCTGCACTATAAAAATTAAAAGGCTTAAACGCATCATCTCCAATATATGCATCGTCGTCTGTGGCCAAGTCTTCTAATGTCTTACCAATCTCTACGTAGTTTAAGTAAACTGTACCAAATTGGTAAATGTCCGTGAACAAGTCATAGTGGTCAGGCAACAGCGTTTTTGTTTTAGGTAATCCAAAATAAGTTACAACATTTCTAACAGTAGGGTTAGTTGCTAAACTTTCGCATCGATGTACTGAAATATTTAAATCTGCTAGTGCTTTTTGTACAGTTGGACTAGCACTAGTATAAAATTCATGTGTTTGCTGATCTAGTAGACCATGATATACTTCAAAAATATGGTGCAGATAATTTAGTGTATCAAAATCATTTATTTGTTCTAGTTTGCGATTTATTATAACTCTGTGACTGTTGATAGTATCAATACAATAGTTAATTTTTTGTAATGCTTCTACTCTTTTTTCGTCTAAGTCGCCAAACCCATAAAACCTCTGGGGATCGTCAATGGTATAATCTTGTTGTGCGGTTATGACTCGCTCTTGCCAAAGCGAGGCTATACCGTTATCTCGTAGTTTAAATTTAACAGTTATAGAATCGGAGTGGTCGTCGGGCTTCGCGTATTCAATACAAAGATGCATACACGTAATTAGTATTCAGGCTTTTTTGAAGTCTTGATATTGAAACCAGTGTTTTTGTCTGTGTGCGGTTTTTAAGTCTATATTAAATTCAGCTAACTTTTCTCGCCAAATAAAGAAGTTTTGTCTGTGAGTCATATCTTTGCCTAATATGTCCCATTCGTATTGGTGCACCATTTCGTGCGCAAGTGTGGTAACCATCCACTGTACGCAAAACCATTTATCCATTAATTTAATTTCACAATATGTGCCTTTGCGTGTAGGGGTTTGTAGACCTATACACATTCCCCAATATTTCCTGCACACACCTATTTCAATTGGTGGCCGAATCAGCTGGTTATTAAATACGTACTTATTGATTAACTTGTAAGTTTCTTGGACTTCGCGAAGGCTGGGGCGATAACATTTGCGCTTCTGGTAGCTGATAGGCGGAAGCGGAGTTTTCATCAACTCTTTTAATGGATGCGGTCTAGCCATGACAAAGCCCTCTATGCGGTATTTAAGTACCGAAAGAGGGCTTGTTATCTGAGCAGTTAATTACCGTCGCTTGTAACCTACTAGGGCCTCCTTGATAGCTAGCCCTGCATCTTTGGGACTAACTTGTGCATTTTTGACCACATAACGAATAGCTTCGTCGGTGTTTAGTTGCAGTTGGAAAATTGCCTCATTGGCTACGTTCAGGGTTTTTTCGCTCATCGCGGTTCTCCTAGGGTTAAAAATAGTTACACAAAATTAAGATTGCAGGACTGCCCACATCTTGTTCTTTTCTAGACGTTCTCGGTATTCTTTGCAGATACCGTCTTCGTCCTTGAGCCAGATTTCTACCTTTTCACGGCTACCCCAACATGCGCTAGGCGCACGAGCGGCCAACCATTGCACAATGTCGACGATGCATTGTTTGTTCCAGTGATCGGCATGACTTACAGCACCAAGTAGGTTATTGCTGACTACTGCATACATAAAACTACCTGGGGGTAACCCGTATACAATATAATCCTCGAACCCTTGTTGCGTATGTTCAGGAATATCGTAACCGGAAAAGTTTAGTAGCATTACCAACTCGAATTATAAAACACACGAAGCCCAACAATTAGTTCTGCTTTGGCTTCGCGGATAAATTTAAGATCTTGTTCTCGATAGTAGTCGTCTGCATCTTCTCCAAAGAAAAATCCTCGTGTTTCGGGTAGTTCGCTTTCTTTGATGTCTGTTTCGAGCTCGTCAAGGTCTTCCCATGTCAGTTCAAGTTCTATACCATTAAATGAGGTATATCGAAGACCTTTACGTTCGGCGAGATACTCCATCCACCCTTGGAGATTAGGATGCTTGCGCCAGTAGGCAATTTCACGTGGCTTATCTACTGTGGGCTTGTGCGGCTTCCACTCGCCGTCAACGAACTCGCCTTCGGCGTTGTAATATTCGTCTTGTTGTCCTGCCTTTGCGGCAACGTATGCGTATTGATCTAGTCCCATTTTGTTTACAGGAATTAGTTGAACATGAATATATTATAGCAAAAATTGATTTATTTGTCAATGTCTACCATTGGTAAATCGCTTTCGGGCCCATAAAAGAAATCTTTATGGGGCTTACCCCAGCCAATAAACATCTCGTCTAAAACTAAACAGTCTTCCGAATCTAAATCTAGTTCTTTGGAAAAATTAGGTCTTATACAACAAAAGAAAGAAAAGTCTCCTGTATCGTTATGACTTACAGGATGCAATAGTCTTTTATATAGCAACTCGGTCATCACCCAATGGTGATTAGTAAATTCCCAATGTGTTTCATTTATTAATTTAGTATGGGTAGATGACCTTCTTATATTGTATCTGTCTGATATTAGATCATGTGTGGCGCTGGTAGTTCTAAAATATACATCACTGATTCCAAGTAATCCGCTTGCCCAAGTCTTGGGACATGCCCCTTCGTATTCATATTCTTTACAATTATACCATGGAGTGTCAGAACTTCTATAATAACAATCTGGTCTTGTTTCTACCACTTGGTCATAGACTATATTATTTTTTATTTCGTTTTGGCGCTTTAATATATTAGCTATCTTAGACAACCATGCTTGATTGTAAAATGTTGTACTATGTCGCCCGATTGGTTCTAATATTTTATAAGAGACTAAATTTTGACCGTAGGTGTTAAATGGTTCTAGTATATCACTATCAGTAACTGATATTAGTTCTCCAGTTTGCGAGGTCACGTTCCATGTAACAAAAAAATAATCAACTTGATTAGCTCGCTTTTCAAAAAAATTAAAAAGATATTTACTAGCAATCGGCCAAGTTCTAAATTCTCCAACTAAAATTACTGCAAGTCTGTTTATGTTTTTTAAAGACTCGTTCATATAATACTCAGATCAAAGCCTGCCCGAGTTATTCCATATAAAATTTTTGTATCGTCAATAGGGGATTTGGTTTCGGTAAGTACGTTAGTATGATTTATTTTTAATTTATATAAACCACCTAACATATTAAAAACGTGGGGGCGACAATAAAAATTACCTGTCAAATCGGGTATTTGGAAGCCCGGGCCGTTTTCTCTCTCACTAGTTTTAGTTTGAGTTAATATAATAGTATCTGACCTTGTTTCGTATCTAGATTCTATTTCTAGAAATTCTGCCCACTTAATACCTTTTTCGTTATTACAATACAATACCCAGTCTATAGGGTATTTGTCAAAATAAATTAGTTCGTCTAAGGCTAGCGCTATGTCGGCAAAGCTTCGAAGTTTATCTTCGCTACGAACATCAATGACCTTATCTACACCTAATGCTAATCTCCACGCTTCGGGATCTTTGAGATTGTAGCTTGCAATAACTAGATTCATCAGTTATTTATTGAGCATGAATTTCTGCAAAACAGATTTTGCCTCAGAGAAGTCTTCTACCTCATCTAGCATTTCAACCAAGTCTACTTCCAACTCCGTACGAGCTTGGCGGATCAGTTCCAGTGCATAGGCAATATCATCTTCACTGGCTTGACTTGCCCACTCATTGAACGAGTCAATGTTAATGTTCATTAAAAAATGTAAATTTGATTTGTCGTGCGAATTCATTTTAACTTCCTTTTTAATTGAATAAGGTTGGGTCCAAATTATAGTGTAGAGTTGTTTATTTTTTTTCATTCAAACTCCAAATCAGCGGAGCAAATAACAGTGTTAGAAAAATGTCCAATTTCCACAGCATGGCGTAGAAGAATTCGGCGTTGATCATCCAAACATAGCAATTGAACAGTGCCATGGCATAAAGGAAAAATAGTGCTACTGATTTCACGATTCAACTCCGAAATGTTCTTTAATAGATTTGATAACGCCAGTTATTGCCTTATTGTGTTCTGTGTCTGGACCATTGCGAATCCATTCTCTTTCAGCACGAATAACACATTCCCGAACAATCAACTCGGCGAACTTTTTGTCATACGCAACTGAATAGATATCTGGTTTAGTTTCAGCATATTTTCTAGCCTCAATAGCAAGTTCCAGAATTCGTTCGTTCATTTTTTTCCACCCCATCTTTGTTCTGCTTGGTGCCTTGCTTCTGCTTCGTTGCGGGCAATGACCCAGAGTTGATTTTCCGTCCACTGCTTGTTCTCTATAGCACGATATTTGATCCGGTAGGCACGCTCGGGTCCTGCTCCACCTGGGCTCAACTCTACGGAGAGTATTTCAAACTTACGCAGGTTCATCTTCAACTCTATTAGACAATAAAAACATCATAAACTTTTTTTCGTCTTTGATAATACCATAATTCCAATAACTCTTGCTATCCTTGGTAAGTCCAATACCGAACTCATCGAGAGCAATTTTCTTCATCAATTCCTGATTTCCGCGAGCATTTGGATATCGTTCGCAAGCCAACTGATACGACACATTAAGGACTTTATTTCTAATAGAGGTGCTGACCTTGTTCATTGTTCCATCCCAAAATGTTCTTTTATCCTGTGTTCAATCTTTACTGCTACATCGGCATTGAGTTCGGCTTGGTCCCACATCGAATACGGAACACTGATACATTCTTTCACAATCAACTCAGCGAATCTTTCTGGATCTAATGATTTGATTTCTGTATATCCACCATCGGTGTATCCAATAACCTTTTCGGCCTGTTTAGCAAGTTCTCGAATACGTTCGTTCATTTTTTTCCTCCGTCTTCTTTATCAACTTCTTTATCAGTCTGATATACTTTGTAGGCCACAACGCACCAGATTAGTAGAGCGATAACAAATACTAAATCACCCATCATTCCTCTCCCAAACGCTTACGCAAGACTTCCAACACACGCAACGCACCGTTGACTCGCTTTTGGACAGACACTGCGTCTTCGCCGTCGTTGTAGGCAGTTTGAGCAACCAGGATAGCAGTTTCTTTCACAATATCCGAAAACTCCGCAATCACCAACTCGGCAAATTTTGCCAGTACATCGTCGCCACCTTCGTTGTCGGCCTGGTCAATCAGTTCCCAAAATCGGTTGTTCATCAATAATCTCCTTGTTCCATTTGTTCGTCGGTGACTTCTACCAGTTCGGCACCCTCGTTTGAATAGAAAGTGTTGATGATGTCAACAAGGTCCTGTGGGCTGATGCGATGGCCTTCGAAGATAGTGTCGGTGTTGTATTTTACAACCACCCAATCACCCGAGCCCATGTTGTTAGTGATAACTTGAATTTCTCGTTTTGCGCTCATTCTTCAACTCCGAAATGTTCTTGTAGTTTCTCGACCAGTTTAGGACGGCTAGCAAACTCTCCGCCAGCGGCAACAATATCAATACACTCCAGAACAATCGACTCGGCGAACTCTTTCAAATCGTCGGCAGACATATACACCTCTGCGTTGCCTTTAGGAAAGTTATTTTTACCGAATAACTGGATGAAAAGTTCTTTGACTCGTTCGTTCATTTTACATGCTCCAGTAAGTTTCGCTAGCAGGATTGCAACACCACGGAGTATCGGAGGCAATTTTCACATCTTGCCCCGTCATCAAGGACTTTACAACTTTGTAGGTAGGCTCGTATTCAAATTTGAAAGTAGGAGCAGGATATAGGTGACGGAGTTCGAGAACTTCGCGTTCCATGCCTGCTTCATCACGGCCTTGGAATTCGTAGGTGCCCACACAGCGCCAACCGATTTGATTGCGGCTACCATACTTAGAAACACGAGTCAAACGCTTGTCTGCTTTGTAGATACGCAGGGTGTATTCTTGTTTCATCTGGAACTCCTTTGTTGCAATACAAGTATTATAGCAAAATTGGGAATTTTGGGCAACCGAAAAAACTAATACTTTGGTATTAACTATTAACAGTTTCAAAAGGACTGTAAATTTCCACAGTGTCCGGGTTGTCGCGAACACGGGTAACATCTTCGTGGTCGAGCAAGACACGATCACGGGTAGCATTGTATACAGAAATAGGACTGTAAAGAATCACAGTATGCTGGACGCCGCCGCCGTATTTAACACGACTGGACTCTACGAGGCCTTTGACAGGAAAGCGCTCATCACGCATGTACAGACCCTCAACGTGCATACCTTCTAAGTTCCACATGGCCAACTCCTTTGTTGCAATACAAGTATTATAGCAAAATAGGGAATTTCGAGCAACCAAAAAGAAACCCGCCAAAACAGCGGGTTATTACTACAAATGTAATACTAAGTATTACTTCTTAAATGTAAACTTAGAAAGGTCAAATTTAGCGGCGTCTTGCGCTAATTTGACAGATTCTTTGCTTAGTGCAGTTGCAGTATCCATACCAACCTTAACAGCCTTTTTGGTATATTCTGCTTGGGCATCAACGAACTTGATAAGTGCGTCTTTGACTGCTTCGTTTTGAACGAAGGCGTTAACGAATTGCTTTTTGCCGTTTTGTACAGCGTCGATTGTTGCGTCTAGTGTAAACATTTAATTTCTCCTAAAATAGACAAAATTTACTTAGGCGACCCACCTATTGGCATCGCACAAAGTATTTAGCAATTATATGTTGCATTGCAACAAAAATCAAGCATTTTTTCTAGTGAGCGGATACTAAAGTAAATACACTACATTCGATATAACTTGCAAGGAGATCAAGAATGGAAATTTTATTAGTATTACTGGCAGTCATTATTGGCTGGGTTCTTTGGAATCATAACCAAAGTCAAAAAGCCAAGGCGTCAGCCGCAGTTGCAGAAGCTGTTAAAGAAGAGGCACCTTACAAAGTTGAACCGCCCAAGGTTGAAGAAATCGCCGCGGCAGCTCAAGTCAATAGTATCGTTGGTGCTAGTACCGTTGCCGCAGTTGCAGTAGCAGAAAGCAAGGCAGAAGAAGTTAAACCAGCCAAGGCCAAGAAACCAGCGGCTATGAAAGCTAAGAAGCCAGCAGCCGCAAAAAAGCCGGCTACCAAAAAGGCACCGGCTAAGAAGCCTGTATCTAAAAAGTCAGCTTAAACTAGACCTTTAAGTTGAGCATGTTTGGCCAGTTCAAAGCTGGCCAAATTTTTGGCTTTACTTTCGCACATGATATCGTGTGTGCCCAAGAACTGTACAGCCCAATCGTTCACAGCAGTATTCCAGTAGAAGTCGCTGTGTGCCCGAAGTTTTTGTTTTTTGTAGCCCGACTCAATTAGCGCATCATAGGCGGGACATCTGTCGCGGGCGTGATCCACAAGATAATCTTCGCGAGATACACTATAATGTAGAGTAGGCCTGACACCGCGCCAACTATCAACGACCCTTTTAACACGGTCATCAGTAGGGCTAATATATTCGCCTTCGCGAACCCAATGGTGGTGAATGTCAAGCACCAAAGGCACAAGATCACCAATGCTAAGACAATCATCCAATCCATAACTTATTTCCTCGTTTTCTATAGTGATACAATTACGTGCTTCGGGACTCAATCGAGTATAAGCACTTCGAATACCGTCGGGACCAAGACGACCGCTGATATGCACATTAATCTTAAAGTCCTGAAAAGTCTTGCCATAACCCATGTAACGGGCCATGTCCACGTGATACTCAAATTCTTCTATGCTACGATTCACAATGTCAGGGTTATCGCTAGCAAGCACAGTAAACTGACCTGGGTGCATACTAAGACGCACATTGTGGGCACGAGCAATTTCTCCAATGCGACCAAAATGGCGTTCTGCGTAGGCCACCACATCTGGTTGATGCCAAAAGTAAGACCAACTAGGCTCAGTGTAAGCAGGCAGAATATCGCTTGACAAACGTACCATTCTAAGATGAGGATCAAGTTGGCTAACCCTTTCTACTAGCATGCGAGTGGACTCAATGTTTTGACGCATCAAGTCCCATAGCTTTTCTTCAGCTACATGCTTACTTTGTCTATTTAGCCATGAAATGGTAGTGGTTCCGGTGTTGTACTTTTTGGCATCGTCTTTGGGACCAATGCCATCAACTTGACCTGCGTGGTCAATCCACTTGCAAGCAAAACCGATGCGAGGAGTAATAGTTGTAGTCATACTGCAATTATAGCAGTATCTGATTTATCTGTCAAGCAATCCACCCGTGCCCTGTAATTTGGTGATACCAAGTATAGAATGCAGAAGGTATTTCAAAATACCATGTGCCCAATTCGTCGATGTAACACTTTTTATTGCTAGATAAGTGTTGATACTTCGGCAATATTTCCAAACCGTTGATACTAAACTGTTTTATTTCTACACCGCTGGTGCCTTCGTCGAAATCCATTAGTTCAACTTTGAGTGTAATAGAATCAAACAAGTCCATACAGACATTCCCAAAACCTGCGCCTGTATCTGCTTGGAAATAATAGTCATTTACGGAAATGGAAAATGCGCATCTACCATGAACGTGGTATTGCAAATTTACATTTAATGCATTGGCAGTTTCAATATCCGTGATGTCGGAGAAATTCTTCATAGTGCGGGGCATAGTTTAGAATGCTATTATCTCTGAGAGATTCGAATGCTTTTAAAAATTTGATAAGATCTTTGCGCTGGCCATCTATATCTTCTATTACCGGATAGCTTTTTAAAAAGTTCAAATAGTCCAATGTTGTATCTGCAATTACTTGCTGTATGTAATCGTTATTTCTTATATTAACTATGTTTGATTTAGAAAAATTGTATTTGTTACAAATAGACTCTAATTTAGAAATTATTTCCTGCCTTATATTTTCCGGCATTAGTTCCATTCGTAATACAGAGGGTTTGTATAGTATATTACAACTTTCTGCCATTACATTGTTTTCTAACATATACTCTACCAATTTATCGAATTCGTAAATTGTAAAAATGTTAGGCGTTATTCTAAGTTCTAAATGTAAATTAGAGTAAGATCGTAACTGATAAAATTTAGAAAAAACATCAAGTACATCGCTAATAGAAGAAGGATATCTAATGTAGTCGTTTAACTTAGTAACCGACTCGATGCTAAGCCCCAAATGAAACTCTTTGAAAGATTTTATAATTTTTTCTAGTCTAGTGTTGTATATAGTTCCATTGGTTGTTGTTCCGACGGCAATGTCTTTGGCTATACCTGTTTCTATTAGTTTTTCGCATATCAAATAAAAGGATTCCTCGTAAAGAGTTTCTCCGCCTAAGAAATGAATATATCTTAAATTTTTTAACGTTGCCGCTTCTTCAACAAATTTATCAACTAGTTCAGTATCTCGAGTCCAAGACCTGTATGTTTCGGACGATTTAAACAAAGTTGGTTCCAGGAGTTCTAGCTTCTTATAGTCATTTTGCAGTTTACTACTAGCAACAGGATTACACATGATACAGGCGCTGTTGCAGGTATTACCAAGGTCTATTTGCAAATCAACAGGGTTATAATCAGCATGACCTTGATTTTGTTTACTATGCAAAAAATGTTTATAATGGGGACTGCTTCTAAGTGACAAATCAAAGTGATCTATTAGAACACCGCTTTTGTTAAGTTGTTTTAATCGACCATTTAGTTTTCCGTTGCTTTCTTCATAGTAGCACACACTACAAATATCAGGTTTGCTGCCATTTAAAAACTGCGTCCTTAGTTGTTTCATTTCGTCGCTGTTATAGTATTGCATGATAGTACTATTAGAGACATTGTCAGTTTGTGTCAGCTGGCTAGAGTCGCGGCCCCATCTACAAGGTTTGTAATCACCATTATAGGTAATTTTTAGGTGGTGCCACGGACTGGAGCAAAATGAATCTTTGAGCATTAATTCTCGAAATGAATACTAATGACGTGTTCGTAATTTTTCTTAATAAGGCTTTTGTACATTAAATTTTTATGCACAAGAAAATTACTTGCGCCTGCATCCATGCTAAATTTTGCCAATTGTTTAAAGAATAATGTTCGCCTGTTATAAACAGATCGACAAGTAGAATTCATTCCGTTTAGTTGATATAAAGCTGTAGTGAAAGAGTTTTTATCTTTTTGATCCCAATCATGAATTTCTGTAAATGCAGTCATGGTATTATTAGATTTGATTATAGCAGGTTGGCTATATTCTCTATCTTTAAATTCTTGATTTTTGTAATCTTTAACTGTGGTAATTACCAAACCATTGGATAACTTGCACAATGTATCAATACTGTTTTGCTGGCTTGTTTCGTCTTTTGCAAATGTTAGAAATTCGTCAAACGCTACAACAACATTAAATTTTCTTGGAATAGTTGCGTCGTAGCGAATAACATTTGATCTTTGAGATTCAATCCACGAAAATGCGGCGTCGCTGATTTCTGCAACATAAATTTCTTTAGCTTGAATAGAAAGTATTGCCGGATTAAACCCCACAAATAAAATGCTTTCACATCCTGCGTTATAAAACTCAAGAATTTTATCAATGATTTCGTGTTTACGATCTATTATTTCTTTTCTTTTAGTGTGCAAACAAAAAGCATCAAAGATAACATCACTATAATTTACAAATTGACTCATACAATATTTTTATTATTATGATTTATTTATGGTGTTCTCTAAATAAATCCAAGGTCACACAATGAAAGCCACCGCCCAAAGTGCGACTATGTCTAAGTTCCAACGGAATAACAGTCATGCTCCATTGTTCGAGTTTGCGTATCAATTCAGTTTGATTCTTATCAACTATAACAGTTTTTGGATCAACACTAAAAACATTCAACGCAATCCATTTGCTGGCATACGGATACTCATAAAAGTTTTGTGGTACAACATCATCAACATAAATTTTGTCCCACGTCTTAAAGAGTTCCGGACAGTTAGAGTCATTGACTCTACTACCGTTTAACATGACAAGACCGTCACGCAATACGCTTATTGTACTATCTATATGTGCATAAGAGTATAGGTTATCGACAATATGTACCCGATAATCTTTACCTAATATGTTCTGCAGCCATTGTGCGCCTAGTCTGTTTCCGCTGTTGCTGACAAGATAAAGAATATCATTGTTATGTCTAAGAATATTTGCGGCATCGAACATTGGCTCTCGGTCACTTAGTACAACATTGCCATCCATTACATAAGTGTCTTGAGTAAGTAATCTCGGTCTCGGGGCACTGATCCATCGAGCATTGTCTTTAATTGCACGTACTTTAATTTTAAAATATGCGGCTGCTTCAGCTTGCCTGGCTCGATAACACATCGGGGTTTCGATTACTAAGTCGTCGATGACCAACAACACATCTCGTGGGCAGTAGTTGTACATGCCATCCGATTCCCACTCGTGTGTTTTTACAATATGGGCATGATCGATATCTGTGGGACGATAAACTTCTATACCTAATTGCTTTAGCGTGTTTGCTAGTATGTCTAGATCTTCATTTGCTTCATCAATAATGTGCTGTGGGAATCTACCTTTTGGTAAAGGGGTTTCATGCCAAGTTGTAACATCTTGATTATATGCAAATATTTCATCTAGCTCGGGAAATCTTGCGCCGGTTGCATCTCCTACGATACAAGACTTTAATGTATCGTATTCGTTTTTACTTGAAATTTTCATTTATGACCAGTTATTTGAAGTGTATAGCGAGGTAACAACCCTATGTTAGCCGCCATATGTGGCGCATCATAACGCCACATCATGCAATCGCCTGCACGCCAATTGACAAATGGTTCGCCGCAATACTCTGCATAGTGTCCAGGTTGCCAATCTTCTAGGAATACAATCGCCCTATAGATCCAATGCTCTTGACCTTTTAAGTTAAAAAGATCAATATATCGTTTATACAAGTCTTTGTGTTCAGGAAGGACGACACCAGTGTCCATACGATAGTAACTGGTGCCAATATCTTTCCAGCCCCGGGCATCAAAATATTCGATAAACCTGTGATTCCAGCTAGGTTGTGCTTGTCTCATGTCGCACATAAAGCCAGTGAATGGTCCGGTATAGCCTTGCGTTGTCCATATTGCAAGACTATCGGGATCGTTAAATGGTTCTCGGACGTAGTCTAAATTTTTATACTCATCGTCCCAGAACTTATTAATATGAAGTTTAGCGACCTCGTGTGTTACCATAGTGGATCACTTGAACATTTTCTGTTGACTGTAGCTTGCGCCATGGATCAACAATGATACTACCTGGCATAATAGTGCAGTATGCTTGGGTATCTTTCTGGTCTCCAGTATATTCGTAAGTAATCTTGCGGTTGTGTGCCCAAAGGAAAATAGCCGGAGTGTTTACTTCCGCAATAACTTCATCTTTGTTGTCAGCTAAAGGATCAACGTAGCTCACATCGTAACCTGCTTCTTTAACGTAGTGTCCGACTAGTGTACTGTAAGAGCCAATGCAATACTCAACGTCGGGCTTATAAGCCTTGCCATGAATAACAATAGGCAAGCCTGTTTTTTTAGATTGTTCAACTAGGAACAAACCCAAGTTCTTTGCTTGGATCTCTCTAGCATGCATAATTGTGTCAAACAAATCGTAGCCAATGTCGTAGTGGTCAGCCAACCAACGCAATGCAATATTATCACGTGGGTGGCATGCACCTGCATCGCCCATACCTGCTGTCATATACTTAGGGCCTTGTAGTCGCATGGTGCTTCGTGCAAGAGCATTAGTAACAACGTCAACGTTGATGTTGCCAATCTTCATTGCAAAGTCTTGGATCATGTTAACGATACCAACTTTAGCACTGATATAGGTATTGTAGAAAATCTTGATAGCTTCACATTCGTCCCATGTGCCGACTTCGTAACGAGGATCGTTGTTCATCATTGTTTTGTACAAATCAATAAGTTCACCAGCAACACCAGTCAGTGAACCATCTTCCGTACCAATGATAACCATTTCTGGATTAGCCATGTCCCACTTAACTGATCCCATAGCAATCAAGTAAGGGTTATATAAGAACTGATGTTTAGAATCTAGCAATGTAATAAATTTAGAACGGGTTGTTCCTGGGAGAACAGTACTGATTAAAACAACTTTTTTGCTAGTCTTAGCATATTGGTTAACTTTATTAATAGCATCAATGACTGCATCGTGCCCAAAGTCTCTGGGCTCCATGTGTGAGCTTGGAACTGACCCGTCATACCCTTCGGCGTGTGGTGTTGGCACTGCGATAAAAATCCATTCCGCGTTGTCAACTAGTTCTTCGATACCACAAACTTTAACCGAGTCACTAGTTCTAGGGTAAATATCATAACCCCAGACGTCGTGCTTTTCGGCCATTACTTCAGCACAATCAAGGCCTAGTTTGCCGATACCAATAAAACCAATTTTTTTCTTTTCAATCATAATGTTTTCCTTAGAGAAATTATATCACATATTATACAAAAATTTACTCGAGCCTGCCAACCTACTTGGCGCATATTTTCAACCGTTCGGTTCTGTTAGTCCTAATGATATACAAGTTCCCGGTTACACTATGGGAGCACAAAATAGAAAACCCACAGTGCTGTTTTATGACCAAGAGCCGTTGTTTATTCATAACATTGAAGTTATCAAAAATCATAAGAACAAAGAGTTATTTTTAACAAACTACAAAAACCAACCTACTATACTTGCTAACAGCGAATATTCAGAAGAGAAGACACAAATCTGTGAGGAAAATAACTTTTATGATTGGTATTATTTCTTTCACGGTTTCGCAGCATTGAATTGGTACAGAGATTATCAATATATCCCGAATGTCGAAAATCATTTTTCAAAAGTATTTATATCCTACAATAGACTAATAACAAAATATCGCAGTTATAGACTGAACTTGGTTTCAGAATTTATCGAACAAGATATTCTTAAAGACGGTCATGTAAGTCTCAGACTAGAAGATGAATTAGGATCGTGGGAGGCAGAATTAAGAGATCAGCATAGCTATCTAAGTAGCAATGCAAAAATTAAGGTACAAACCCATATTTCAAGTTTAACGGGACCGTTGATCTTAGATCATATAAACCCACCCGGTTGGTTTAGTGCTGATGTAAATTGGGATTTAGAAAGATCTGCACTTTGGCACGTAGTCAGTGAAACAATATTTTATCATAAAAAACTACATTTAACTGAAAAAACATTCAAGCCAATCGTTACTTTTAGACCTTTTATTCTTGCTAGTTCCCCAGGCCAACTAGCTTATCTTCGAAGTTACGGTTTTAAAACGTTCGACCAGTGGATTGACGAAAGCTACGACGACGAAACAGACGACGATCTAAGAATAGAAAAAATCGCTAAAGAGTTAAAGAAATTTAGCGGAATGTCTTCAATGCAACTAAAGGACATCTACGAAGAAATGTTGCCTGTAGTAGAACACAATTACTACCATTTTTACAATGATTTTAAAAAACACATAGTTAATGAAATGGTGGGGAACTTCAAAACAGTGATCGATAACGCGAAAATTGCCACTTCAAAAATAGACTACCCAGACATAATAAAACGCCTTTCCCAATAAATAATAAAAATAAATCAAAAAGGGGCTGGCATGAATGAGATATTCAAGTTAATCGGGGACTTAGGATTCCCGATTGCAGTGGCATTGGCAGGCGGGTATTTTGTTTACTTAACAATTAAACTATTACTTCAAGGCGTATTAGGTAGTATTCGGGGAATGGCTGGTATTATTACTGCCCTGGATAATCGTGTTAGAACAATGAATCACGACGTAGTGCGAATTGATACCATTGTAAGTAATGCTTTAGGTCTTAAACCCGACGTAGATCGTATTGCTCGCGCAGACGGCAAAAATGACGCAAGGAGAGACTAATGAGTAAATTTACAAGTTGGTTTAATAAGCAACCGTCGGAAACACAACAATACTTAAATCGTATACCGATTTGGACTCAGCGAGAAATGCTCAGTGCTTTATTTGCTGGATTTATTATAGGGTTAGCTATAGGAGCAATATTCTAATGTTACACTTCGACTATCACTGGGATTTGGGACCCGGCTATATTATACCCGACGCAGAGCTTAATACAGAAAGACTAGGGTGGAAGCCCGGGCAGTATTGGCAGGTAGAGGAGCGACACGGCAAACTCATGCTGAAACTAGTGGATCCTTTAGTCCAATTTACACTAGAGGGCAAGGAGATCGATAATGGGTGAAGTAGTAGACTTAATTAACAAGTACGGATTTCCCATAGTTATGGCCGTGGGTATGGGCTACATCATTAAATACGTATGGGAGTGGAGCACCAAAGAAGTTAAGCCAGTTATTAGCGAAGCTAACACAGTGCTTATTGCTCTTATTGATCGTATACGTATGCTAGACAATGATTTGATTCGATTAAATCAAAAAGTCAATACAGTATTGCACTTACGAGGTAAAATAATTGAAAGTGATCGAGTTTTGGAGCAAGTTAAAGTTGAGCGCGAAGCCGCAAAGCAATTTGACAAAGCAGTTCGAATGGATGATCCAAAAGGTAAAAAAGATAAAGATATAGACCCCGACGATAAAAAAACAGCGTCGGCGGGTGAAGGTTAACATTAGGAGTAAAAATGAAAAAACGTAATTATACCGTCGAGGACGTTCGTCGCCTCCAAGGTAGTGTACAAATCGAATACACAATGGCCAAGCTAGGCGCGGCAAATCTGAGAATGTTGTTGGCCAACGAGCCTTACATCAATACCTTAGGTGCATACAATGGCCAGCAAGCCGTTCAGCATGCCAAAGCAGGATTGAAAGCAATTTACTTGAGCGGATGGCAAGTTGCTGCTGCCAACAACACCAGTGGTCAGACATATCCTGACCAAAGTTTATACCCTGTAAACTCAGTGCCGCAAGTAGTTAAAAGCATTAACAATGCTCTACGTCGCGCTGATCAAATTGAACACAGCGAAGGAAAGGTAACCACAGACTACTTCTTGCCTATTGTAGCAGATGCAGAAGCTGGTTTTGGTGGTGCACTAAATGCATACGAACTAATGGCTGCAATGATCGAAGCTGGTGCAGGCGGTGTACACTTTGAAGACCAATTAGCAAGCGAAAAGAAATGTGGACACTTAGGTGGTAAGGTGCTTGTTCCTACAAGTCAAATGATCCGCACACTAAATGCTGCACGTCTGGCCGCTGACGTAGCAGGTGTTGACACAGTTATCATGGCACGTACTGATGCTGAATCAGCTACACTAATTACCAGTGACCATGACCCATTAGACAAGGATTTTATTATCAATGAGCGTACTGACGAAGGTTTTTACAAATTTAAAAATGGTCTTGATGCTTGTATTAGCCGAGGTCTTGCTTATGCCCCTTACGCTGATCTCTTATGGTTCGAGACTAGTACACCTGATATTGCACAAGCTAAGAAGTTCGCTGATGCCATCCACGCTGTCTATCCTGACCAAATGCTTGCTTATAATTGTAGTCCTAGTTTTAATTGGCGTAAGTTTTTAAGCGCAGAAGAATGTGAAACATTCCAACGTGAGCTAGGCTTATTAGGCTATAAGTTCCAGTTCATTACACTAGCAGGATTCCACAGTGTTAACTTAGCTACATTTGAATTGGCAGAAGCATACAAAGACCGTGGTATGGCTGGCTACTCAGAAATGCAACAACGTGAGTTTGCTGCACAAGAGCGTGGCTTTACCACAGTCAAGCATCAACGTGAAGTTGGTGTTGGTTACTTCGACTTGATTAGCGAAGCAGTGGGCGCAACCTCAACTGTAGCCAACAAGACTTCAACTGAATCAGATCAGTTCCATTGATGTCTGCGTTATTATATACCCTCATAGTAACACACATTACCATAGTGTGTGTTACTTTGTTTTTGCACAGAGGACAAGCGCACAAAGGGATAGAATTTCATCCTATTCTAAGTCATTTTATGCGCTTCTGGTTATGGTTTACTACCGGCATGGTCACCAAGCAATGGGTAGCAATACATCGCAAACATCATAGATATAGCGACAAGACTGGAGACCCACATAGCCCGCACGTATTCGGTATATGGAAGGTATTAACACAAGGAGCACTATTATATCATGCAGCATCAAAAGATAAAGTCATGGTTGATACATACGGTGTTGGCACTCCTTCTGATTGGGTGGAGCACAACATATACACACCTCACAGTAGACTTGGCATTGGCATTCTCTTTGTGTTCAACTGCTGGCTATTCGGTTGGATTGGCGCCTTAATATGGGGAATACAAATGATATGGATCCCGTTCTGGGCCGCTGGTGTGATTAACGGTATAGGACATTTTTGGGGATATAGAAATGGCCAATCTAATGACAAAAGTAGAAACATTAGCCCATGGGGTATTATTATTGGGGGCGAGTGTCTTCACAATAATCATCATTTGGAGCCTGCTAATCCCAAACTAAGCCGCCGCTGGTTTGAGTTTGATATAGGGTGGATGTGGTTTAGCTTGTTTAGATTAGTTGGGCTTGCAAAGATTAGACAAGTTGAATAATTTTTTAAACTCTGCGTTCCAGTCATCCATGTTACCTGCGACATACACAGGCCAATAATAAGACTTAAGTATGTAGTCCATGTGTATGTCGAACCACATGGACATTGTTATATCCCACATAATATAAAACGGATTAGAACTAAAAAAATCTTCTTTCATTATTTCTCGTGAGCCACAAACTCGCCGTTCCAATTATCTGGTAAGTCTTGTTGCTTCATGAACTCACAGCGTTCAATCCAGATTTTGTAATACTTGTCCATTTGCCCACCAAATGTTCCTTTTAACTCTCCGCAGAGTATAGCGGCAGCATCAAACTTTTTCTTTTTATATAACTCTTGCATGTTGTTATAACGTTTTAGGTCATTGGACCAGTCTTGACCGTTTGGTCTTAGTGCTGTGTAGATTAAGTCTGCTACTGATTTGCCCTTAGGCTGTAAGTTGTCAATACACAAGTAGAAGAAATCGTCTTTAGTTCTATTGTATGTTTCAGCACCAATAATACATAACACACCATAAGCCTTACAACGTGCTTCTAGTCGTGCGGCTGTTGAAACCATATCACCTAAAATATCGTAACTGTGTCTATCTGTGCTACCCATTTCACCAATGAAGCCGATACCTGTGTTACAACCCCAACCCATCGCGGCTGGCGGTAAGCCTT
>JACCDY010807728.1_pt1 | contig 23654 bp, 33 predicted proteins | sample 7446391 | NCBI WGS metagenome assembly JACCDY01 (sample SAMN15323451, study PRJNA562643) | freshwater metagenome | isolation source: river surface water | place: USA:Blue River Watershed | collected 2017-08-18 | reverse complement strand
TAAGAAATATAAGCTAACTGATTAGACAATCAATTCTGATTAAAAGCATCTTCAATTTCTTTAATCACTTGAAGTATCTCTTGAAATGTAGGTTTTTCTCCATAAATCATTTCATTGCTCATTTCCTGATAGTCATTTTCCAGAGCTGTAATCATTTCAATTGAAGGAATGAGAGAGATTTTACCAATTTGAAGTGAGTTATAGTTGAAGTTTCTTAATCTTGAATACAGTTTCCTATGATTTATCACTTCTTGAATAAAATCAGTGTTTTTAAGTATTTCTCCAAAGGGAGATTTTCTATAAATCATATACAGATCATAGTAATGGCGAGACATTCTGTAGGTTCTCATTTTAGAAATATCATTGCGATTATATTCCTCATGTAGCAGAAGAATTTTTTCAATTAACGTTCGTTCTGGTTTGATCGTTAAAACTTTTATGAAGCCCTCTTCATATATCGGATTGGGAAAATTCTCGTTTAATAATGAACTCATTTCCCTTATTTCATAAGGCTCTATTTTTGATCGGACACTAAATTCAATTTTTACTCTATCCGGTAAATACGGATTTGGATCAAATAGTGATTTATAATTTACGTAGATTGTCTGAGGATCTGTATCGGGCATATCACTCTTAATTTGTTCAGCTTCAATTGAAAAATTGTTTTGAGTAATCTGAAACTTAGCAAAATCACTTTTTAATTCATTCAGTAGTACAGTACTTGTAAAAGAACATCCAGCCCTTCTCAGTTGCTCCACAAAATTCTTTGACGGTTGTTCTTTAAATCCAATTCCGAATGCCTCCGAATCCAATGCGATATCAATGTCTTCTGAAAACCGGTTTATGATGCTCCATCCTTTACTCAAGGAAGTCCCGCCTTTAAATGCAAAATAGGTGGCGTATTTGGATTCAAAAAGTACTTTAAGTGTAAGTGTAACCCACCAATCTTTTTCAATTGCTTTGGAGGTTATTCCTGATAATCTTGACGCTTCTGTTATTGAAATTCTTCTTGCTTGTTCGTCTAAATTTTTTATCCAGCCAATCATAGTTTTAAGTTTAAAAATGATTTATTCAAGAAGTCACTTACTCTTGAAGGTGTCAGGCGAAGATCATGTTTTAACATTTCAGGGTCTTCTTTTTCAAGTAGATCTTTTATTTTTTCCATTTCAGGTGCTGTCAATTTTTCCAAGTCCAGTTCTTCTAGTCCTAAAAATAAAAGACTGGTAATTTCACCAATCATTGCTAATTTTTTGCTCGTTGTAGGTTTAAATATCAATTCTGTTTTTCCAAATTGTATTTTTTTAAAGGTTCCATTCGTTAAGAAAATTAACTTCATCGGAACTTGGTTTGATAATCCAACTTTATTCAATGCATATTGTCCGGTGGGCATTATTTTGACATGTTCCTTTTCTGCCAAGATTAAGGCGACCTCTTCTAAAGAAGGAAGTATTTTACCAAAAATTTTGTGCTGTTTAGGTTTAACATAAATTCCTTTACCCATTCGATCAATTATTCTCAATTCAACAAATCTTGATAAGGATTTTCTTATTGCAGTTGTTGTTCCAATATCCTTGAAGTCGGAGGTCAAAAAAATAGTACCTTCTTTTGATTGATGAATAATTTTTTCGATTTGCTTGTTAATAGAGTCCATCATGTCACAAAAATACAAATAATTGTGACAAAAAACCAGGTGATTTGGATGGAACTAAATGAAAAAGTAAATGAGGGAATATGTTTTTTACGAAAGTAGTTTTGAAACAAAAACGTAAAGTGGAGAATAAAATACATGGATTAGACTAACTAACAGAGCTTTCCAAAAAACCATAAAAACCCCTATAAAAATGGGGGTTTACCCTTAAAAAAAGCTCGTTTTTATACTTATATTTGAAGAAATATGAATCCATTTAGGCAATCCACAAGAATTGGATATGTATTATGACGAAACTGATATGCAAGCAATTGGAAGAGGAGTAATCCAATACAATGAACATAGCCTTAATCCGAATTCTTTATATTATAATGCAGGTTGCGGAATAAAAGAAGGAGTGTCGCCAGAATAAAGAAAGGGTAAAGTAACAGTTCAAAAGGCTTTTCATAATTTTGGGTTAAAACATAATAAAACGAATAATTCAAATAAAAGCAAAGGTGTATTGTAGAAGTGGGTTAATCAAATTGAAATTACGCAGGGAAATACAGAAGAGAGGGATAAGAAAAACATTAAAAATATAAATTTAGAAAAATGAAATATTTCATCCTGTGCATAATTATTTTAAGTACGAATAATTTATCAGCGCAAAATAAATTACTCATTTATGACCCACAAAGTAAAATAAATTTGATATGTGAATATAAGATTTGTTGTGATTCGATTATTAAATTATTTTCTTTTCATTTTGTTCATACACAGGAATTACAAGAAAAAATCCCATTATTAAAGGACATCAATGAGCAAACATATTTTTCAGTAAAAATGAAAAAAATAAAAAGAGATAAAACTCTCTTTAAAGTGAATGCAGTTGGATTTAAATTATTTAAGTCAGACTTTTTTGCATATAAAATGGATATATCAAATCTTCTATTAAAGCAAATAATTGAGATTGAAATTGGTACTAGGTTTCTTAATTGTGGGAATTTAAATACTAGAGTAAAAAAAATAATTTCAGATTTTTCAAATATTAAATTAATTGAGATGACGTTGATACATGAAATTTAATACTTGGTGTACTTTGAGCAAATTAACCCTTACGCTTCTACTCCCAATTAACTTAAATCTAAACGTAGCTTAAACTAACTCTAAATCAAAAGCCCTTGCCTTGCTTCTTCCCCTAAAAACTCAGAACAAAACCTTCCATTTATCGAAAAAAACTAATTTTATCAAACCTTAAAACCTCACTTTTTTGAACCTTCAAAGACAGACAAATTTTTCATTTCCAAGCGTGGGGGTTCCTATACGAAACATTGTATATTACTCATCTTTTGGGGTGCAACTTGATGGAAGGTCGGTTCAAAGTGATTTCTACCGAAGAGGTTTTAATCGCAAGGAAAGAGACGATGTATTGAATGGCGCGGGGAAGTTTACCGATTAAGTAAGGCTTCAAAATCTTTTGGAAAGAAAATGAGTCGCTAACATCTTATTGTTATTGCATTTTGTATAAATTTCAGCGTTTTCCAAAAAACACATAAACACCCTTATAAAAATGGGTGAATACCCTTAAAAAAAAGCTCGTTTTTATACTTATATTTGAAATATAATAAGGAGAAAATGAAAAAACGAAATTTATTAAAAATAATTACTAGTCTTATCTGTATTATTTCAACATCAATGATTTTTTCTCAAAAACATTTGTCACCTGAATTAACAACATGTGATTTTAAAAGGAATTTTGAAATACCCCATAATGTTGACTTTTACACGTTGTTTTCCATTGGGTCATACCAAAAATTTAAAAAAAGAGATAAATTAATTTATGATACGTTAAAACTAGATGTTAAGATTTTTTCTAATAAAATCTTGATCAGTAGTCTTATATCAAATGAAAACATTTATATTTCTTCAAAAGAAGATTTTAAATGTAAATTAATCGGCTACAGGGCAGATTTACATTACTTGTCGATATATTATGAAATTTTTCTGGAAAATTGTATCTACTTAATATCCGTGAATTATTTGAAGAACCCAAGTGATTTTTCAATCACAGAAAGTAGTAGTTTTTCAATCACACAATATGATAATTATTAAGCTGTCGTCTATATAAACTGTCCTGCTCATTACCGCCTCTTAAACCAAAAATTACAGCACCCTAAAACAAATAGTACCCACAACCTAGTTTTATTGGTTATCTTTTCTAAAAATAGTAGAAAACCTACAATCTCAGCCATGGGTTCTTGGATGCAGTTGCGTATTTTGATAAGAACATTTCGCATATTTTTAGCGTTTCAAAAAACCTATACCCCCAAGAAAATGAAGGGTTTACCCTTAAAAAAAAGCCCGTTTTTATACTTATATTTGTTCGATAAATTGAATCAATTATCAACTGAAGAAAAGAGCGAAAAACAATTTGGGAGAATGGTAAATAGTAAAATCAAAACAATTATTTCTTTGGTGACAGCTTGTTTTATTTTGTTGTCTTGTAATATTCATAACCAAAGATTCCAGCATAAAGTCTATGAAAACAAAAAAGAAATTTTCTGCTACTCAATTAAAAATGATTATTCAAAGAACAAATATTGCGTACCACTGAAGATATTAAGATATTCAAATAGCCGGAAATATTATTTCTCCATTCCAAATTCGAATTATGATTTGTCGTTTCTAAAATTCACTTTAAAAGATTTAAAAAAAGCTAGTATTGAAATGGATACAATTTTAGATTTCCAAAGAACAATAATTGAAATAGCCCAAAATAGTCCGAACGAGAAATTTTCAATTTGGATAAAAAACAACCAATTTATTTATCAAATACATAAACCTATTCAGACAAAGAATAAACGAAAACATAAATACCAAGTATTGAAATTTCACGAGAATGGGACTTTTAATGAGGAAATCATTGATGATTTAGCATGGTGAAAGTATCTTTAGTTAATTTTATGACTATGACTAGATAACGTATAAAACCAGCCATGAAAATTTATGAATCAAAACCCTGGTATCTTTGGATTGTAATACTTCTACTTACCTACGGTTTTATTTTGATTATATCCCCTTTTGATCTGTACTTCACTATTTTCATGGGTGTTATTATAGGAATAGTAGGTTTAAAGACAAAAAAAATAGAATTCTACGCAGATATTGTCTGTAAAAATTATATTTTCAGACCTCAATTTTTAGTTAAAAAATACTGTTTTGATTATCAAAAAATCATTCTAATCGAGGTAAGAAAACGGAAAGAGCCTTATAATAGACCGTATGTTATCCTACATTTTTCACTAAAAAAAATCAATTCATTATTTTTTGCAAATAGATCATTTTTATTTTATTCAGTATCAGAAATTGAACCACTTATTGAGCATAGTATCAAGAAAAATATACCAATAAAACTTAATTTCACCCCAAACTATCAAACTGATGAAATTTTTTTGAAGAAAATCATTGAGAAAAACAAAGGTGAAATTTGGTAAAGTACGATCAACTAAACTAGTTATATGAAATTCAAAACACCACTAATTAGATCGAAAAACAATTTATTGGTTTTTTCATTTTTAATTTCAATAAATTTTACTATCAGTCAACTAACTAGTAATCGTTTGATTATAACCGAAGGCTATTTAATTCAAAAAAAAACTTTTACTGAAAGAGTAAAATATTCAACTATTGAATCTGAAAAAATTGAGCATTATGAATATTTCTTTTTAAAAGATAGTGTACTCAAAAGCACATTCATGAAAGAGATTTTGACTAATAACATCTGTGAAGACAGTTCATTATTTGAGTTGATTTTTCAAGAACAAGTATCAGATGGATTTGATTTTTACAAAATACTAAACAAATCAGTTTTTGCTATTAGTAATGATTTTTTGGATTATGCTGGAATAAAAGGCGCTTTTGATAAAGGGGTATTTGATGGAAACGGAAATGTATTTTGCAGCGATAACAAGCAAATTGAACTAAAAAATATTTTTGAATGTAAATCAAATCTAGTTCTTAATAAAATCGAGAAGTTACAATTAATTACAAAGTCAACTGAATATAGCAATAATATGACGGAAGTTTCCTCTATAAAAGGTTCCTACATATTTGTCTACGGAAAAAAATTAATGCCCGATTATTGCATAAAGAATTGCTTGGTATTTATTTCGACGTTATTTTAGTTTTTTTTAAACCCCAAATAGAGAAAACACGAATTAGAATGAAGAAAAATATACCAATCTTATTTCTCCTCCTTCATTTTAACTTATTCTGTCAATCTGGTGAGCAAAATATAGCGATAAAAGAAATCATTACAAAGACAATATCGAATAATGAAGATGAGTTTAAAAATCAGGATGTCATTTATTTTGAAATACCCCCATTTTTAAAACCGACGAGTACAAACGAAACCTATAGCTTTGAGAAACAAAAAAATTATACGATTTGCATTTTAAACGAAAGAGAAGTATTTGATAGCGAAAAAATAGAGTTTTGTTATAAAATCAAACTGGCTGAAGAAAAAACTAATTTAATTCAAGTGTTTAGAGTTATTCATCCTAGCATTGGAATCGGGAGAACGTTCATTTATGAATTCAACAAACCAGATCAATAAAGAATATGAAAAAAATTTTATTGCCATTATTGCTATTACTGCCTATTGGAGCTGTTTGGTTTTATCTTAATTGGGACAAAGATGAAGTTATCCCTAAGAAAGAAAAAACGAGATGCATTCGTTTGGGGAATGAAGGCAGCCCCCTTTTTATAAGAGCGAAAGTTTGGGGTATTGCAGGAAATCACCAACAAATAGTTGTATCCCAATCGAATAACAAGTTGCCGGATAAAACATATGATTATATTTTTTATACGTCGGAAATTTTTTATAAAGTTGGAAAAGATAATAATGTAATTGTATATGCTGCAGAAAGCTCAATCAACGAACCTGTAAATACTATACCAAACGTTATAATCAAAGGCCTGAAAACATACGATGAAATAAACGAGTATACTACCAATTATCAGAAATACGGTTTAGAACGAATGAGCGTTTATGATTGATAATTAATGAAAAGCGTTCAAAACAAAGGGGACTATTTAAGAAAAATCCAAAATCTTAGAAAGTATCTCAAAATCACTAATGATTTATGAAAAAACGATTTAAAAATACAAATATGTGGAAAAGAGTTATTACATCTGTTGCAACGTTAGTTCTTTGCTTTCTAACGAGCTACCCTTTACTAATTGATAAAATTGATAATTATTCTACACTGGCGGGTTTTGCATATTACAGGGCTTTTCTATGGTTATTCTGGTCGATCATCATTCTATTTTTCGGAATAATTGTATTTGCATATAACGATTTAAGAAAAAAGTACTTGAAACTTTATTTATTCAATCTTTTAGTAATCGTCCTTATTGTAGGTGCTGTAAGTATAAAAGTTCAGGTTGAAAACAAACAATATAATGAAACGTTAAGAAGGACAAAGAGTTTGCCTAAAGAAACTATTTATGGCACTTGGGAGGATACTGAAAATAATGGCGTAAAAATTACTATTGATAGTTTGAAAAAGGAGTTGATAATTGATTACAGTAAGTCAGGAGGAAAAGTGTTTAAGTCTAACTTTCAATTAAACAACAAAAATCAAATTACAAGTGATATTCTACCTTTAGGTGCAGAGTTAATTATAGATGAAAAATCATACCTTCAAATTGATCAAATAATACCAGATGACGAAAAGACTAGTATAATTATTTACTTTCTTAAATTTAAAAAATTGAAATAACGCGAATGAAAATAATGAGATTTTTACTTACTGTTATTTTGCTTACTTATGCTTGTTCTTCAATTGGTCAGCAAGAAATACGAACAAAGGCTGTTAAAGAAAAAGCGGAATACACCATTTATTTAGACGGTTTTGATCCGTCAGGTTTTACTTATGCTGATTTTACAAGATTGCAGGAAATAACTAAAGACTTTCCTGAAAGATTTGGCGTTATCCCCAATGATATTGCTTATAGGCTAACATCTCAAGACACAATACACTCTGAATTTTATTGCCAGTGGATTGATTCGGTTCAAGGTGTTTTTAGAATGATAACAGACGAATATGGTATTGATTTTTTAGTGTCTTTTTCAGAACAAGGAGAGCCATTAGATTATATTGCATTCAAAGGGGCTAAAAGGGAATTAGTAAATGAGAAAAGAATTTACACTAAGTTTTACTCTGACTATTTTTTTTCAGATGAATTTATTGTCATCAAAACATTAGACACAACTGAAAAGGTTTTACATCCACACGCAGCAAAAGTTCATAAAACAGATAATTGGCACATTGATGAAAATGGAAAGTTTAAACTAAGTGAAAAATAACTCTTTTCACTTTACGTGAAACCAATATAAATAATTGCTATCCAGACAAATATACTCCCCTCCTCTACCCTGCTCATATTTCCATGATTTATCACCATCAAACAGCGTATCGTGCTGCAGTTGTATTTCTTTGTGAAGTGTTAGACCTAAATGATCCACAAATAATGAGTCCTTAGACAAATCGTCTTTTGAGTAATCCAGTATTCCTTCCGGATGAAACGAACCGAAGTATCGCAATTCAGATGATTTATACACCGAAGTATCTTTATGTACGTAGTAATTTCCTTTGTACATCAAAAGAGGAAACACATCGTATTGATAAAATCTATCTACCTTTTTAAATCGTACCAAAGAAAAGTCGGTGGATCTTTCGCTCATAGTACGGCAACTCACGAAAAGGATAGATAGAATAACGATTTGAAAATTAATAAATATAGAAAGAGGTTTTCTCAATTACTTCTGAATTTGATCGTTAGACGTGAATATCTTGCTCAAACGAATTTACAATTTATTTTTTCTTTTCCTATTGATTTTTCTTTATGAAATTTAACACTAGAAAAATCAAATAGGATAGTACGAAAATCGCAAAAGGAATTTGAAATGCCCGATAATTAAACATTTCGATAGGAACCTGAACCATCCTGCTTATCAATGGGGATAACATCAGTACAAAACTTAATAGTGTAAATAGTTTTTTATTTTTCCATTTTGTGAGATGCAAACTAAGGCCCAGCAAAGCGAATAGAGCAAAGAGTTGATCAATATTCTCGAAATCAAAAACAGTAAATAAAAGCCATAAGAAAAATGGAAGTCCAATCATTCCACCTTTTAAAATGATTAGTAAATAAGAAACGATCGCGATGATTCGAAATTTTTCATTCATTTTTTTGTATTCTTTTTTGATAGTATTACCCAAAGTTTTTAATCATAAAAAACGGCCCTTGGGATAATATTTTTTATTTCGAATTAATTTTCCGTTGTGCGCGTTAATTAGTATACTTTGAACCCTTCCTCTCATTGCATCTTCCGAACGTTTTTTTATTTGTCTACTCATACACCAAACAAAGCAAGATTGATTTTTATCAAAGGCAAGATTAGCGTTTACCTTCCACTTATCATTTTGCCATAATTTAGATACCTTCTGCAATGCCTGATTTTTGGATAATAATTCACTATTTCCCCATTCTTTTGAAGGAAGATTTATTTGGTTTATGGAATTTCCAATTGAGTCAAAGGAAAACAATACACAATATGTATAAAAATCGGTTGTATCCATTCCTTTGTTGGGAATATGCAAGGAATAAACAACATCAATAAATGGAGCAATGTAATTTTTATTGTATCGCTTTTCGAACAAGGTTTTATCGTACATTCTACCAATTTTAAATATTACATAAGGTTTAAACGAATTGTAATTCTTGAATAGTATAGAGTCTATTTTGTATTGGATAAATTCGGGAATATCGGTAGGATTATAGATATCCCTTCCCGTTTCCCTGTCGAATTGAGGAGAGCAATCGCAATAGACCAAATCTTGCTGACCAATGGCTATTGTAGTAAAACTGTAGAAAAGAAGAAGGGTTTTTAACGATTTCATAAAGTATGAATTTTAAAGAATTTAAACAATGTTTATCTACTCTATCATTTCCAAGGTTTTCAAGATTTCATTTTCTTTAAAAACCTTATTCAATTTGTGAAAATTTCTTTTTAGAATATTTTCTTTTTTCTCCTTAGACTTATTCCAAAGAGGAATTATTTTGCCGTCAATAAGCAAAAAATAATAATACAATTCATAAGTGCCTGATGAATTTACATAACGAAGATTTTTTTGTGTTTTGTACCTAAAACGGTAACTTACAATACCATTATTTTCAAAAGAATCAATTAACAAGGGATACAATTCAATAAAAATCGTATCACCATATTGGTTTTTGTTATTTGGAAAAAGTTCAAAATCGTTTATTTCCCATAAATTAATAAGCCGTTGATCAGTAATTGATTCTCCTATTAAAACAATGTCTTTTTTAGATTGGATAAATTCAGGATTGTTACTAGGGTTATTAGTATTATTGCACGATTCCCCATTGAATTGAGGAGAGCAATTGAAACTGACCAAATCTTGCTGACCAATGACTATTGAAGTAAAACTACAGTAAAGAAGAAGGGTTTTTAACGATTTCATACTCAATAGTCTTATAGGAATTATAACTGTTTCTTATTTTCCAAATTTACTCAAGTTATCCATTAAATTTGAGTTAGTTTATTGGAATTGATTGCGCCTTTGTTCAGCATAATATAAAAACCGATTGAACATATAAAACACAAAGCCCAAGAAATACTTTCTGCCAGATTAACTTGATTGTCAAAGGGTTTATAGATAACAAAAGTCACATAGAGTATGGGAGTTGTTAACGTTAGAAAAAATCCAGTTGTGATTAACGAAAATAAATTTGTTTGCTTAACTATTTTATTCACAACATAAACAATTGGATAATAGAGAATTAAACTAACTACTAGTGGAATTATATTATAAAACAATGAGGCAGAAATCATAACTTCCCACGTCATTTCAGTTGCCCATGGAAAATCACCCATAACCTCCGTAAGATGCGTTTCATTGGTTAAATTGTACTTCATCAATACAAAATAAAATAGCATAAATGAAAGGTCCTTAACAATTATATGAATTAGAAATAATCTCATGTTTTTCGTATTTTATAAGTTCTTTCATTCGCAAGTTATCGATTATCCTTTCTTCGTCCAGACAATGTAATACGTCCAATTTTTTATCTTTTTTTCCTCGACAACCTTTACCCAATCTTCTTTAAGAAACTTAATGTTACTTTTTGTCAAATAATGAATATATGGCCCGGAAAAACTTCCGCTGTGCTCCTCACAATCTTTAAAATTGCAGGATTTTAATTTAAAAACAATTTCTCTTTGTTTGGTAAAAATGACCTCATCTAATAACCCGGTTTTGAATAATTCATTTAATACAGGTGTCTTTTGGATTTTTGTATCCCTTTGATCCAATTTAAAATCTACTTCCAAACCATCAGCAGATTTATCAGTAATAACTTCGGATGATTTTATTTTTCCAATTAGACTTGTGATTTCGTTATATGCCAGTTCATATTTATCCAAGTGATCGGTGAATTTTTCATCCACGTTATTTTCACGAAAAAGAAAAAACACGACTATTAAAACAGTACAAGCAAATGCAATTGCCCCCCATATTTTACTTAATTTTTTATTCATGCTTGATTGGATTTTCTATTTCTCATGAATCCCTTTTAAAAAAATTTTGTAAATCTGATCGCCGCGCCCAACAAATAACTAAACAGGTAAGTAGAATAAGACTATGATTAAGGGTTGAATTATCGCATTCTCCGTTATAAATGGAACCGGAATATTCGTGAAAATGCCAAGGGAAAATCTTGTCGTTGATGGGTAAATCTAGTCCAGTCAGTTTATTTATAATACCGGGTGATAAATCCACTAAATCCGGGAAAATGCACCCTAAAAATGAAAGTCCGATGATCAAACGATACTTTTTGTTTGTAAACCAAATAGTTGTAAGGATTAGAATGAGACTTGCAATTGCGTCCAGTTTAGAGTTGATCGGATAACAGTGGGGAATGTAATCAAATGCTCCGTGCGAAATTATTCCAACAAAAAATGCGAAAACACTCGTCCAAATGACATTTTTTGAAGTGGAAGCTTGCTCTATTCTCGTTGTATCAGTCAACAAAACGGCAACACTTATGGCAGTTGTGGCATGAAACAGCGCGTTCATTATCAATTGATTATTAGAGTTACTAATTTACGATTTTATTTAATTCACTAATTCATTTCCTCCGTTGCATGTGATTTCTGATTACCTTCTATATTCATCCATTTTTTTAACTCCCTTGCAATGAAGAATAGCTACCAACATAAAATTAGTTATTTAACGGAAAATTCATTGAAATTTATCAAAGTTTAAAATCAATGGGTAGGTTGAATTGAACGTCCACTTTTTTTCCATCTTGTTGTCCCGGAATCCAATTAGGCATGCTGTTTATCAGTCTTAATACCTCTTTGTCAAAATTTTTAGCCCCTTGAACTGTACTTAGAATTTTTCCATCTTTTATCTTGCCGTTTTTGTCCACCACAAAATTAACGACCACTTTTCCTTGAATGTTATTTTCTCTTTCCCAATTGGGATATACCAAATTCTGTTTTATAAAAGTATTCAAACTTCCGATTCCACCTTTAAATTCAGGCATTACATCCGCATAAACATAGGGTTCTACTTGTAACTGATTGTAATCTGGATAAGCAACTTCGCCTAATAGATCTCTTTCCGGAATATCTGGTGGCGTATTTTGTTGAGTTTTTACACTTTTATCAATCGTGTCTTGTTGCGGTTTATCTTTAACATGAGTGTCAGTTGAATCCGAAGGAATTATTTTAGTCTCAGATTTAGTAATCGTTTTTTCAACGGGTTTGTTGTCGCAACTTGTTAAAAGTAGAGTTCCGATCGTCAACAAATAGAAAGAAAGATTCGTGTTTTTATGTTGTTTGGCTAATGCTTCAATGGTAACCAGAAAGTCTGTATTTGAAAAATCAAGTTGTGAACGATAAAATCTACCGCAGACTTTTTCATTTCTATGGTTGAATAGATATTCTAAAATCTCATTTCTGTCTTTATTTGTAAAGTCAATAACATTCTTATGGCAGTTGTCACAAAAACGGGAATTTAGTCCAATTTTCATTGTTTCCCAATTTTCAGGGCAAGGTTTTTTTATGTCTATGAGTTTTTCCATATTTGGGTTGGTTCCATTGTGTCTGTTTTAAACTACCACATAAGTTTTGCTGTCAGACGCTCGGCCCAACTTTCAAAATAAATTACAATTTCGAAGTTAAAAATATTTTCTTACTGATACATTGTTTTTAAGCTGCGCTGCAGACTTCATCTGTCGAAGTGAAGGCTGAGGGATCGAGCTAAACCCGGGTTCTGCGTATTTATTCTTTTAGCAGCAAATAAAAAGGTTGTTTACTTAATGATAATTGAAATCTATTCAGCATTGGAATATTCCTATTCTCCTCGGTTACCATGAATGTGTCCTTTCGTACATTTTTTAATGTTTCATAAGATATATGGAATGGTTTTTCACTAAAATTGACATGCAAATCTAATCCCGAAAAGAAATCAATACTATCTAAATTATTTATGGTAGCAATACATGAGTCAATTTCTCGTTTGATAATTTGTTTGTCAAAACCTTTGATGAAATAGATAATTTTAAGTGAATCTACGTTTCCTCTGTAATAATAATTGATTGAGTTTAGTTCATTTGCGGCTTTTATATAATCACCTGTTGCATCATAAATCTTTAAACGATTAAAAGCAATAGCTTCATCCGCTTCATACCGAGCATTACCACAAAAACCATAGTCCTTTGAATCTGCTTTGTCAAGTAATTTTAATGCTTTCTTTAAATTGCCTTTTTCAAATTGCTTTTCTGCTTTACGTATCATAGTAAACCCATTTTGACTCCAAATAATATTTATTTGAATAATAGCTAAAAAGAGAATAAAGATTTTCATAACTGTTTTTTTTCATGATGCATTTCATGGTCTTTTTCCACAATGTGCATTCTTACGAATAAAGGTCCTCGCCCAGTCCATCGGCCCAACTTTCAAATTAAATTACTATTTCGAAGTTAAAAAAATTTCTTTCTAATAAATTGTTATTTAGAAGAGATGGCTGAGGGATGGCATAATGCCGGCTGTGATAGCACGTATTATTGACACCATTTTTCACCCTGTTTTACCAGAAAACTACTTTTTATCACAGGGTCCATATTTGTCAAATGCATATTGAGGTATTATATCTCCAACAGATTTGCATTTCCCTTCAGTTTCCCATGAAACACCAATTATTCTATATCTAAGAATTAGTGTGTAATCCATTTTTTTGGATTTATTTTTTCTGAATTTGCCGATTGGAACTCGCTTTGTAATTAATTGCACTTTATATCCATCAATTTCAGTGGTCTGAATACCTTGCGAAATCATTGGAGGTTCATGAATGATCGTCCAATTTGTGTCTATTGCTAATATTTTCAATGCCCGGCTGATTTTTTTACCGATCAACAATCGCTCAATTGTTTCAATTTTTGAAATACCTCTTGATTTCTCCTGTGAAAAAATTGAAGATTGGTAAAGAATAAATACTGAGCATATAATAATTCTTCTCATAAGCAGAGTTTTTTGATAACCACTTAAATTATTTAACGATAATACACGGGCAATAGAGTTAACGGCTTTCATTTGCTGTATTTACTTTAAATTTCTATCACAATTTTAACTTCTTTCTTAATGCAATCATGCGGCTTTTTACGGGTAGCCACACAATATTTAATCCTATCAAGTTCTTGTCTATTCATCTCGGTCTGAGAGTAGACTGTTATTTTATCTTCCTATAATTGTACGATTTGTTGTGCCGAACTTCTAAAAACCTCTTTTACTCTGAAATTAGGACATTATTTTTGATTGGCCTAAGTTTTATCGTAAACCAAAGAATAATCAATAGTATTGACAATTTGACAAAAGTCCCACATGATTTTATTAAAATACCATATTCTTTTTGCCAGTAAAAATCATTCTCGTCAATATAGAAATACATGTAAGTGAACATGACGTATCCTGTCAATATCAAATAAATACTTATTGTTATGGAATTAAGCCAGGTTTTGTTTAAGATTGTTTGAGCCAAATATATTAACGCAATCAACTTAAGCAGGTCATACTTATAGTGCACCATTATACCACTTGCATAATAGACAAACCTTAATTTGGCAATAATCCAAACAAGAAGGAATAGGAAAATTATTCCATTGATAATTCTTTGGTTTTTATCCTTGTTTAATACGTGTGTCAGATTTCGCATGGAATTCGATTGCCGTTAATGGTTTATTGTTTGGCGAGCGGCCGAACTTTCAAATTAAGTTAATATTTCGAAATTAAAAAAAAATCTATTAAATTGTTTTAAGCTGCGCTGCTGACTTCGTCGGTCGAAGTGAGATTGGAGGGTTGGCGCTATTACAGCTGTAGGTATATTATTTTAAAGTATTAATGAATTCATCTTTCTCAATAAATTGAATAATTTCTCTCTTTTTTAAGTCAAAATATTGATAACAATCAAAAATGGTTGCTCTTCCACTCCACGATGCTGGTTGCTCAACAAATAGTATGTTTCCATTTGAAAGTTTGTATATTTTTCCAGCGTCGTAATGAAAATAAATTTCAGATTCTTTAACAAACATTTCACCTAACAACTTTTTGATTGAGAATAACTCATGATTAACAACGGTGATAAATGCATTTTTTGAATTGGAATTATCCTCCATAAATTCTATTACAATTCCATTCTCTAGTTTCAGTTTTCTTGAATATACATCTTCATATCCTTTCATGCATTCCTCAATTGTAAGTTCAAATTTTAATGAGCTAATTATTTTGATGTTTTCTAAAGGGTTATGATCTAATGTGTCGAAAGCGATTTTATTCAGAGGTGCCATTCGTGAATACATCGAGCAAAGGATACTGTCTCCGACCAATTCAGCACTAGTTGTATCTTTATCCAGTTCAGAATCTGGCTTTTTATTTTTTATTGTAATTTCTTTACTATTCTTCTCATTCGAATTTTGACAACCGATTAAGAAGATTAAAAATAATAAAGAGAGAAATTTTATCATGTAATTATTCTGTATGTCATTACCCATACCATTTTCGGGCTTACCGCAGCGCGAACGCAACTAATTTAATACTTTTTTCAATTCGTGCGCGTTGCGATAAGGTGTTGTTAGGGTTAGTTTTTATTCTTTCGTTATTCTAGATTTAATTGCTCGATGATTCAAGCCTGCTTTTAGTGTTAATTTTAAAAAGTCATTTATTAAACGATAAAATCTTTTCACTATTTCCTCATCACAAAGACTTACATCAATAACGGAACCAGCACCACCTAGCATGTCTGTTGAAATCACTTTTTGCTTAAACATATCTGCATCTTGTTTCTGTACTGCCGTCAATATTTGCATGATGCATTCAGCTTGATGTGAATAGGCATTATCTCTTAAAACAACATAAATTTCGGTTAGTAATTCTGTAAAACGACCGACATTATCTTCAGTAAATTGAACATTATTTTTTCTGCGGAATAAATTTATCATAATTACAAATTGACCCTAACTTGTTGCTAACCGCCAAAAACCTTCTCCTTTCTTCCTATTTTGGATGAATAAGCGAATGTATGTGACCTTACGAATATACAACTAAACTTACTTATTGTATGAATATTAGATGTAATTATTGTAATCGCACAAATTGCAGAATAGGGCGCTAAAGGTTTTTAGAAACTTATATTGAAAATTTCATGAATCTTTTATCTAACTGTATTTCAATTTATCCAAAACATATTTTAGGCTATGCATGTGTTTGACAAATCACAATTTCATTATATCAAATAGTTGAGCCGATTGCTCCGATATCTTTCCATTGATTTGCCTTATTTTATCACCTTTATGATTTCATTTTCTTCAGTTGTATTCCAATTCTGTGTTCGAGTACATCGATTTGTCCAAAAGGTTTTATTATCAAACGTCCGTCTTTTGACTTTGTCAGTCATTAACATTTCGTCAAAAATAGTTGCATATACAATATACCTTTGTCCAACCTGAAAATAAACGCCACATGACGCATCATTTGGCGGTGTTAAAATAGTCAGGGTATCTGTAACCAATTGACCTTTATACATTCTGTCAACTTTTATTTTTAAAACGGCTGTTGGGAATTCATGCAGCTCAAAATAACTATAATTTGTATCGCCGGAAACAATGATTCCTAAACTGTCATAATTTGTGGTTAATGTACTTGAAACAACTTGTCCACTAAAAACAATATCAGTAGATTTTACGCTACCTGCAACAGTTCCTTCTCCCTCGCAGCTACAAGCATATGAGTGACCAGTCCAAAATAAAATGAGGAAAAATGTCAGGAAAATATTTTTTTGATAGTGTATCAACATCTAGTTACTAATTTATTTGTAAGTATATTAAAGTTACTTTTTTTTAAATATTATCTGTGCAATAATAGCACCAATTTTCGTGGAGCATAGGCCTTCTGTTTCAATTTACTTTTGTCTAGTCTAATGCATGTTGGAGACGTTCACTCTCGTTTTAAAATAATCCACTTCTTCAATTGAAAAAAGTTCGGATGGAATTTCTGAAATTGAATTACATGTCCCAAAAATTATTTCCCCTTCTAAATTATAACGAATACTTGCATTTCCTTTTGATCCAACATAGGACTTGGCAGCAACATTTTTAGTCGCAAAATTCTTTGCATTCATATAATACTCTTTCCATAAACCAACCGGTACTCCATTTGAATAATATCCTGTCATAAAGGGATTACCTTTTTTATCTAAAAATACCCAAAAGCCCTCTGCTTGTCCATTAACGACTCTCCCTTTTGCTACTCTTTTTAATGAACAATCCCTATCAAGGTATTTTTTTTCAATTTCTTTATTCTGTATGGTTGATATTTCTTTTATCATTGGAAGGACCTTGGACATTAATTTGGGATTTGAGTTCACACGCTGACTCCAGGAGCACCCTTGAACGACGTTTTCCCCATCAACCCAGCTAGAAAAAATATACCATTCCTCTCCAACGGTAAATGTTTTTGTACAATTTACACCGTTTGATAATTCTGTCTTAAAGACCATACTATCAGAGAAATTACCTTTATATATGTCTTCAATTTTAATTTTTATGCGTTGATAACCACATCTCGTAACCTGTCCGTTGTTCATTGAGTCTACTTGTTCAGCATAAGGAAATTCCTCAATTGAAAGTACCACACCTTTCACAATTCGCGTATAATTTAGAAAATCCCAAACATCAAACCTCTTGTGTTCATTGCACAAACATCCGAAAGCAATATTCGAATGGATTAAAAAGTATACAGATAAAAGGAAAAAGTATTTCATTCGTTATTCATGTAGATGATTTGACAGGTATTATTCCATAAAGGAGCCTATTATTTAAAATGTTTTACACATAGGTGAAGGCATCTAGGAAGTGCTTTTCTCTCTTGTAAGATATTGAATTTTAGCTTTTCTTTTTTATTATAAATGCGCGAATGATATTTATTAAAAACAATAATTGACTCAAGATTAAAATCACCCCAATTATGGCGAGCCATTCATTGATTGATAGTTGAGATTCTAAATTCTCATGTACATCATAAACACTATACTCTTGTTTCGAAGAATGTTCGCTTGTAGAATTGTTCGTAAAAACTGCAAGGATTACCAAACTTAGTACAGTCAGTCCATAATGAAGCCAATTGATAATTTGATTTAATTGTCTTGAAATTTTATGAATTCCCCACGTAACCAGCGTAAAAAGAACAAATATTAATCCGATAGTAGAAAAAATTTGAGCGTTGGTTACCACAAAATACAAGTCATGCAAAGCAATATCGTTAGTACCGCAAACAAAGAAACTAACCAATAATAATACTAAAGCTGTCGCCCCGTAGGTCCATACAATTTTTGGCATTTGAGTACTCTTCATTATTGCTTATTTTGGTTTCTATTTAACATACTTTCATGTTGCGCTTCACAGTTTCTTCTATATTCTCGGTGAAACAAAACACTTCAATTTTGAGGTTATAATTTAGAATTAATGCGTGAATTCGAATCTTGATGTTTGTCATAATATACTTTCGATTTAATTAAAACTAGCTGGTTAAACTGAGTTGTATCGAGATGGTATTCGATTTTTCGATGAAATGTTTCATACATATATATTCCACCATCTAGCGATAGAATTAAATTGCCATTTTCAGTATTTCTTGTCCAAAATGAAGTCGAGTCGAGGTAATAAATTCCATTTCCACAACTTGGTTTTGAATTATATTCCCAAAAGCGTACAGATCGATCTTTATTAAAAGTAAGAACGTTAGAGGTTTTATTTGTCGAAGAATCTAGAAGGGTTAATAGAATTGTATCAGCGTTAAAATTGTCTTTAATCACCCAATCGTTTATAATTCCATTTTTTCTTTTTTCGATAAATGTTGTTCCACTAATTTTCATGTTGTCTACTTGTTGAACGGTAGTCTTTTTTTCCTCTTTTCGAATGCCTGAACACCCTAAAAATAGTAAACTCAAAAATACGATAGCAAATTTTATCATTGGTCAGTAAGATTTATATGGTATAAAATTTTTTGGCTTGGCATTCGTGAATTCCGATAGCTTTCGGGATAACAGCAGAACCAGAAGCTGCGCCTTAGTAAAGACTGCCTTTTAGCTGCGCAGCTGACTTCGTCGGCCGAAGCAAGATTTGTAGGTTGGCTAAATGCATTCATTTTTTTCTCACAAAAAGCGGAATGGCAAAGTTTGCCAAACCAATAACGCCAAACCAAATTAGATTTAACCATGAAACAATTGAATATTGCGGACAAAAGAGGGAGTATTTTATTGTACCTACTTTCGCTTCGATGACCGAACAGGGAAGAAAGTACAGCATAGCTACAATAATCACAGAACCAAAAATAACTAGACCTAACAATTGTTGAAATTGTAAAACTCTTTCTTTATAAAAAACTAAACCTATGACAATCATTAAGATAGCCACATAATCAAGTGATTTAATTACGATGAAATATGGACCAAGTTGTTTTATGGTTTCTACGTTTCCAAGCGAGCATGTGCATGCGTAAACATACAATGAAACCAATATACCCGCTGCAACTAATCCTATCCATATTTTATCATACCAAATTAAATGGTCAACCTTTGGTTTAAAATTCTTGAGTTTCATGGGTTCATTGCATATAACGTTTTGCAGCTTAAAGAAGTACGGGGTTTACTTGCACTTATTGTCTTAACTGATAAACTTTATTAAATGTACAAAAGGAAATGGCACTTGCAAAATATTTCGCGCTTCTTACCCCGATAAAAATATGCATTTGCTACTTGAACTCGTACCGGATTTATTTTAGACGCTGATATAATAAGTAGTAGGCACACAATAAGATACGTTTTGCATAGGTACTGGTAGTTTCATTTAGAACGGCTTTTGGGGCATGTTTCTTTTCATCCAACTTTCGTACTCTACAAATATATTATAGTGGTCAAAGAGTAAAATATTTAATGTCGCCAAAATTGAAATAATGAAAATTATTACAATTAGCTTGTCTGTCTTGCCTATTAAGTTTGGCTTATATTTGCTAGCCAAGAGCAATGCTGTGCCGAAAACAAATGAAAGTGATGCCCAAAAACTAAGGTCAAGTCCGGTATGGTTAGAAGTTGTAGAATTTAAACAATGGAAATTGAAAATCGACAATACCAATAATTGGCATACGATAATGAATATTTTTAGATTTCTAGTTCTCAAGTGATATATCTTTTACTTTTGATTTGTCATGACCTAATTACTTAATTTGTAAAAGTTAAGATTAATACAACTATTATGATAATTGCTCTAATTTTTCAAAATGGATTTTCGTCTTTGTCTCCACTTGCTTTTTTTACCTTATCGCAGCTTTTGCAATGGTAAATAATTGCAAGTCGTCTGTTTGGCCATGCTCGTCTTATACAACCCATACATTTTTTTCTTTTCGCATTCGGGTATTCAGCTTTATTTCCGGCACAAGCTCGTCCGTATTTTGTGCAAACAAGAGTTTTGCTCATTTTTTCATTATGCAGTCCACAAATGTTATTTTCCTGTTGTTTTGCCGCATTATAAACTACACACGATTGAAGTGTCAAAAAAGTCAATATGGTTACTAATAATTTCAATTTTTCACTGTCGTCTTAAAATGAGCCATAATTTACTTATAGCCCCCACAATCTCTCTGTAGCACAACATTCACTTGTATGCTTGGCCTCATAAAGTAGTGATTTACGAATATACCAATAAACTATATAAAGTTATGAATATCAGATGCATTTATTGGAAGTAAATAAGACCTAGGCCATTACTATCACATTAAACAGGCACGGAAATCTGTTGGACGTAGTATTTTTAATCTATTCTTGAATCTTTCCGTAGCGGTTTTCAACTAGGAGACGCGGGTATCTTGGTTGTGGTTATTCAGCCCATGGCTTTTAGTTGATGTTATGGGTATCATTTTATTCAAAGTGAATATAAGTTTCAAACCTCTCTTTTTTATTATAATTTTTTCATTCAAATATTAAATTATCGAATACTATTTTTTATTTGTATATTTAATAATCATTTCGATCTCATTTGACACCATTTTAGTTATTAATTCATCGTTTGTTATTTTTGAAATAAGGAAAGTAACAGACTCATCTTTTGTTTTGATAACAAATTTATTAGGTTTTACTATTGACCATGTTCCTTCATCGACATTGCCATAAGTACGGTCTATACTAACATAAGTCATATCGTGCTTTAAGGTTAATTCATCATTATTCACAGGATAGTTTTGTTTATCTTCTTTTCCATTCACAAGAATTTGCTTAGCATACCATGTTTGAAATAGATAATCTAAATTTAAACTATCATTCATTTGATGGTCAATAATTTTATGCTCATTTTTTTGAGAATTGCTATTTATACAACCAATTGTTCCTATTAAAAAAGTAATAACAATAATAATTTTTTTCATATTCCATTTTTTTTTATAATCTAAATCATTTTGAAAATCGGGGCTTTATTGCAGGTGCCTAACGGTTTCGCAGTAGGCGATGTGGCGCTTTCTCTCGAGTATGTTCGTGCGCCATATTGCTTACTGTGTGTTATCTGCATCATTTCTCACATTTCTTTTCATTCAAAATGAAGAAAGCACCATCTTCGATACCTAATTCAATTGCCTTTTTACAGTCTGAACAATTTTCTTCTTGGTTTTGCAAATAGTTGTTCATTCTACATCTGTTATAATAAGCACTAGCATAGTTTGGGTCAAGATTTATCACTTTTGAATACTGCTCTCTTGCTTGTTGGTATTTCTTCTGATTTTCATAATAAAGGCCAAAAACGTTTATAACCTCTATATTATTTGAATCTAAATCCATTGCATAGTTAAGAGTTTTTAGTGCTTGGTCGTATTTTTTCAATTTGCATTCAATCCATGCTTTACTAGACAATACCGACAAATTGTTTGGGTCACTTTTGAGGTATTTTTCATAGTATGATAATGAATATTCAAAATTTGCAAGTCGATCATGCACTGTGGCTAGCATTCTCAAATTTACTAAGGCACTATCATTAAGGGATTCAGCTTTTTCAAGATAAATTAACGAACGATCTAAGTCCTTGGAATCATAATATGAAACACCCTTAAAATAATAACCTAAAAAATTCAAGGAATCTTTTTCTATTGCTTTTTCCGCATAATAAATTGCTCTCTCAGTATTCCCTTGTTTCAAATAATTTGAGGTTTGTGTTATATAAAAATCGTAAAGTTGAGCGAAGGATATATTTGCAAATCCTATTAGAAAAAATGCAGTTAAAAATTTAATCGTGTGTTTCATTTTGTTCTTCTATTGCAGATAACGGCAGCGGGCTTGGCGCCGTGCCGACTTTTTAAATAAATTGTTATTCCGAAGTTAAATTTTTTCTTTCAAATTATTCATTGTTTAGCTGCGCTTCTGACTTCGTCGGGCGAAGTAAGATTGAAGGGTTGTCACTAGACAGCTGTTATGCATCGTTCATTTTTCGTTTAACCAATCTGTATAATATGTAGGATTCAATCAATAATAATCCCCATATGAACCATTTAAATATGTTGTAAAGGAATTCATCATAATAGTCGTCTATTCGAAATAATGGATAATAGTTTTCGTCTCCTTCCGAAATGCTTTCTTTTCCGATTACTTGGCCAGAAACAATATATTGATGCACTCCCATGGGATCATATGAAGTGCTGATTCCTTTTTCAAAATATATTTCAGAATAATTCAAATCATACTTTTTTAAACTATCCGGTGTGATTGTTTTCAAATAAGTTTCTCCACTCATAACTTCAGCATCTGGACAAGTACAACTTATTCCTTTAACAACTATTTTATTTGATAGAAATGGTAGATAATTTTTAAATAATACAACTTGTGTTAGTATTATTATTGATCCGATTATTATTGTCAGTTGTCTTTTGGTCATGGTTGTCTATGATGTATAACGGTTTGGTGCAAGGAGTACGGCCCGACTCTTTAAATAAATCGTTGTTTCGAAGAGAGAACTTTTTCTTTCGATGTTACCGTTCATTCGAAGCAAGATTTTGGGCTGGCGCTTGAGCATATGTTATGGTGCGTCCTTTCATTAGTGGTAAAATGTTCCATTTTCGTTCCATATTTTTAGAACTTATTCGTCTACTTAAGCTATTTTGCCAGAGTTCACTGATTTCGAGCAAGTAGCAACTTATTTTTATCGAGTTTCCATTCGTATCAATCAATTCATACCAACCATAACCCCACCAAGGTAATCTCCATTCTGATAGTCCATCATGCAAAATTATTTTGCTTATTTCGGACGATTTAAGGGTAATATTGTCTTTCCCGTTTTTCATGGATACGGTTTCATATCTGATGGTGAAAACCGAATTGCGAGTTCTAATAAAATGATTAATGTGTCT
>JACCDY011149325.1_pt1 | contig 23655 bp, 15 predicted proteins | sample 7446391 | NCBI WGS metagenome assembly JACCDY01 (sample SAMN15323451, study PRJNA562643) | freshwater metagenome | isolation source: river surface water | place: USA:Blue River Watershed | collected 2017-08-18 | reverse complement strand
TGACCTGCGGGACGCGGTCGGCGGTGGCGCTTTCCCAGCCGTTGCCGAGGGCCTTCAGGCCGTTGCCCGTCTCCTCGCGGTCGAAGGTGTCGGCGAAGAGCAGCTTGCCTTTCTCCTTCAGCCAGGCTGCGTCGTCGAGGGCGGCGGTGTCGGCGGCGGCCAGCGTGAACGGGAGAAGGCCGAGGAGGGCGAGGCGACGGAGGATCATGTTATTTCGAGGTAGGCGGGGGCAGGGCGCTGATCGGCTTCAGGCGACTCGGATCCTGGGCGCGAGGCCGGGGGTCGTGCCAGCGGGCGCGGGGCGCGGGAGCCTGGGCGTCGAGCCACGCGCCGAGGCGCAGGCGGAGTTCGGCCACGGAGCGGGCGGCGCCGTCGCCGAAGGCCGAGCTGCCGGCGTCGTCCGCGTAGGTCTTGACCGTGCCGGCGCGCAGGCCGGGGAGGGCGAGCACGGCGGCGCCGACGGCGTCGCGGTCCTGCCCCGAGGCGGCCGCGTAGATGGCGAGGTATTCGGCGAGCTGCTGCCCGGCGCGGAAGGCCTTGAGGCGCAGGCTGGGCATCGGGCCATCGGGTCCGGGGTAGAAGACCGCGAGGTCGTCGGGCTTGGTCAGGGATTCCTTCGTGCCGATGGTTTGCCAGGGCACCACGCCGTCGGCGCCCAGCGCCCACGTCTCCGCGCACCAGGCGGCGTTGCCGACGAGCGGTTGGCCGAGCTTGGTGGCGCTGCCATACATGTAGGTCAGTTTGCCGTCGCGGCGGTTGCGGCCGATCACGCGCTGCGGGTACTCGCGGAGCACGCCGGCCACCACGTCGACATTGGTGACGCCGTCGAGGAGGTCGCGTTGCCACTCGGGGCGGGAGATGTCGATGCGGAAGGCCTTGCGGACATCGGCGTAAGGCGCCGTGGCCTTCCAGAATTCCTCGCCGAAGCGGCGGATGGCCCAGAAGTCCTGCGTGTGCTGGGGCTCGTCGTAGATCCAGGCGGCCGAGGTGGTCTTCCAGCTGCCGGGTTTCCCGTTCTTGCCGTTCTTGAAGTAGACTTTGTTGTTCAGGTAGAACTCGAACATCGTCTCGTCCCAGCCTTTTTCCGAGAAGTGGCGGGCGAAGCCGGCGGCCGCGGTCGCGAACTCCCGCCAATAGTCGGGCCCGAAGGCGTGTTCGATCCAGTAGCCACCCTTGAAGTGCTTCTCGTGGTCCATCGGCCAGTTCTCGTTGAGCGGCAGGTAGAGGGCTTCGGTCGGCACCTTGCCGCGGGGCAGGTCGGCGAAGGCCGAGCCATCGGCGAGCGGGCCGAAGCGGCTGTCCCAGGCTGTCCAGTCGAAGGAACCATCGGGGCGGAGCTTCGGCGCGGCGGTGACGCGGCCGCTCCAGCCGTAGGTCAGGATGTTGAGCGTCAGGCGATGCTCATGGGCGAGGCGGAACCACGGGCGTTCCTGGTCCATCATCCCGTACCCGTTCATCTGGGCGATGAAGGAGAGCCGGTCGGGCAGGGTGAAGTTCCAGACCGTGACCGAGAAGGGCACGTCCTTGCCGCCGAGGCGGAGGGTGCCGCGGTGTTCCCCAGGCTGGGCGTTCTTGGGGATCTGGAACTCCAGCAGGCGTCCGTTCGGCGAGGCCACCAGCGGGTCTTGGTGCGCGCCGACCTTGAGCACGTCGAAGCGCCGGACCGGCAGGTCGATGACGACCCCTTGCGGGGCGTCCTCGAGCAGCATCGTCACCGCTTCGCCCTTGGCCGCGAAAAGCTTCAGGCCCGGGATCGGCAGGCCGGCCGCATCGGTGGCCTTCACCGTCGACGCCTCGGCCGCGAGCTTGGGCAGGGGCGGGAGTTCCGCCGCCTTGGCGGGCTTGAGCGTCGGATCGAGCGGGAAGGCCACCGTCGGGGCCGGACCGTCTTCGAGCCAGAGCGTGAAGTAGGGCGCGGACTTCCGGTTGCTGTCCTTGCTGGCGACGTAGCGGTTCGGGAAGAGCGTGTAGGTGAAGCGGTCGCCTTCGCGTTGGTATTCGCTGCCGACGTCGTCCATGACGAGGAAGCCGTAGCTCCGTCCGTCGAGGCGGGCCTGGACGACCGCGGGTTCGAGCGGGATCACCTGCCAGCGGTTTTCATCGGGTGGGGTGGGGTCGCCGAAGCCCCAGAGCGAACCGCCGAGGCCGAGGGAGACCGCGGTGATGTCCTTGCCGTCGCCCTGCCAGCGCTGTTCGCCGGTGCGCGCCCAGCGGAAGCTGCTCGCGCCGGGCTCCTTGGCGTAGCCATTGCCTTTCCCTTCGACCCATTCCTGGGCGATGGTCGAGACCGTCGTCCGGCCGAGGATGGGCGCCGCCTCCAGGTGCAGGTGCAGCGTCGCGCGGACGACGCGCTTGCCGCGGAACTTCGTCGGATCGAAGTCGATGAGGAAGAACTCCTGCGTGCCCTTGAGCTTCAGCTTCGGTGAGCCGCCGTTGTTGCCCTCCTGTTCCGTCGGGAAGGAGGAGATCCACGCGTCGCGGGAGGTCTCGACGCGGATCGGGGTGGCGGCGGCGACGACCTCGGCGACGCCGAGGGCGAGCAGCAGGGGCAGGGGGTTGTAGCGGGGCACGCGGCGTTGATAGCCCTCGGCCGACCGCTTGCCACCCCAATGTCGGGCCCGCGTCAGGGCTTGAGCACCCGGACCCGGTGGTTCTCGGAGTCGCCCACGAAGACCGTGCCGTCCGGGTCGACCCAGATGCCGTGGGGGCGGGCGAGGCCGCACTTCAGCGGGTCGCCATCGGGGCCGTCGTGCTTCTGGCCGGTGCCGATCACCAATTCGAGGTTGCCCGTCTTGGCGTCGACCTTGCGGATCGAGTGGGATTCGGTGTCGACCAACCACGCGTTGCCTGCGGCGTCGACCGCCACGCCCTTCGGGCCGCTGAGGGTGGCCAGCTTGGCCGGGCCGCCGTTGCCGGTGAACCCCTTCTTGCCGTTGCCGGCGATGTGCGTGATCTTGTCGGCCTTGAGGTCGAGCTTGAAGACTTGGTTGCCCTCGCGCGTGCAGACCCAGAGGTTGCCGGCCGCGTCGAAGTCGATCGAGCGCGGGCCCTTGAGCGGCGTACCCTTGACCGGGGCGCCATCCGGCGTTTCGCCGGGTTTGCCGGTCCCTGCGATCGTCGTGATGACCTTCGTCTTCATGTCGACCTTGCGGATGACGTGGTTGCCGATGTCGCAGATGTAGAGGTCGCCCCGGGCGTCGAACTGGAGGCTGTGCGGGTTGCGCAGCTGCGCCTGTTCGGCCGGGCCGCCGTCGCCCGCGTAGCCCGGCTTGCCGGTGCCGACGACGGTGGTGATGATCCCGGTCTTCACGTCGATCTTGCGGACCGCGTGGTTCTGCATGTCCACGATGAAGAGGTTGCCGCGCTTCGGACCGAAGCGCAGTTCATGGGGGAGGTTGAAGGTCGCCGCGGTCGCCGGGCCGCCGTCGCCCGAGTAGCCCGCCTTGCCCGTGCCGGCGATCAAGCTGATCTTGCCGTCCTTGTCGACGCGACGGATGCGCTGGCCGGTGTATTCGCAGTACCAGATCGCGCCGTCGGGTCCGCGGACGACGCCGAAGGGGTTGTCCATCTTGGCCTCGGTCGCCGGGCCGCCGTCGCCCGAGTAGCCCTTCTGGCCGTTGCCGGCGAAGGTTGAGACGGAGCCGGCGGAGAGGGTCGCCGCGGCGAGGAGCGGGAGGAGGCGGGAGAGCATGGGTTTATGAGAAAGGGGCCGGGGGTAGGGCCAGGGTCAGGGTCAGGGCCGGGGGTAGGGTCAGGATGGTTAGGAATAAGAATTTAGAGTAAAGGTTTCAGATTAAAGGAATGCCTAGATGCTTGGGGAGGGTCGCCCCAGCCCCAGCCCCAGCCCTATCCAACAACCTCTTTCACCACGTTGCCATGGACGTCGGTGAGGCGGAAGTCGCGGCCGCCGAAGCGGTAGGTGAGCTTCTCGTGGTCGATCCCGAGTTGGTGCAGGATGGTCGCCCAGAAATCATAGACGGTCAGCGGCCGGTCGACGGCGTAGTAGCCGAGCTCGTCGGTGGCCCCGAAGGCCATGCCCGGCTTGAAGCCGCCGCCGGCGACCCAGAGGCTGAAGCCGTAGGGGTTGTGGTCGCGGCCGTCGCCGCCCTGCGAGAAGGGTGTGCGGCCGAACTCGCCGGAGAAGATGACGATCGTGCTCTCCAGCAGCCCGCGCTGCTTGAGGTCCTTGAGCAGCGCCGCGATGGGCTGGTCGACCTGGTGGGCCATCAGCCCGTGGCCTTTGACGATGGCGCCATGGTGGTCCCACGGGTTGGCCGCATTGCCGCCGCCGATGTTGCCGGAGAGGCAGCTGAGCTCGACGAAACGCACGCCCTTCTCCACGAGGCGGCGGGCGAGCAGGGCTTGGCGGGCGTAGCCGGCCGTGAGCTTGTCGGGCGAGTCGAGGCCATACATCGCCTTGGTCGCCTCGCTTTCGCCGCCGAGGTCGCAGATCTCGGGGACCGCGGCCTGCATGCGGTAGGCGGTCTCGTAGTTGCGGATGGCCGCCTCGACCTGCGGTTCGCGGGCGGCCTCGGCGAAGGCCCGGTCCACCTCGTGGATGAAGCCGAGCCGACGGCGCTGGGCGGCGTCGGCCTCGCCCGGCTTGATGTTGGCGAGGGGCAGGGCGCCGTCGGCCTTGATGATCGAGGCCTGATGCTGGCCGGGCAGGTAGCCGTTGTTGAAGACGCCCACGCCGCCGTGGGGGACTCCCGCGTTGCCGCTCTGCAGCACGACGAAGCCGGGCAGGTTCTGGTTCTCGCTGCCGAGGCCGTAGTTCATCCAGGCGCCCGCGCTCGGGTGGCCCATGAACGGGAAGCCGGTGTGGAAGAAGTAGTTCCCCTGGGCGTGCTCGCTCACCTTGCTCGTCATCGACCGGATCACCGTGAGGTCGTCGGCGCAGCCGGCGATCTGCGGGAAGAGGTTGGTCATCTCGAGTCCCGACCGGCCGTACCGTTTGGTTTCCCACGGGCTACCCATGATGTTGCCGTTGTTGTTGAACACGGTGCGCTGGACCGGCACCGGCATCGGTTTCCCGTGGAGCTTGGTCAGCGCGGGCTTGGGGTCGAAGGAGTCGACGTGCGAGACGCCGCCGGACATGTAGCAGAAGATGACGTTCTTCGCCTTGGCCTTGGGCGGGCGCTTGCCCGCGGTCTCGGCGCCGAAGGCCGGCGAGGCGAGCAGGCCGGACAGGGCGATGCCGCCGAAGCCCAGGGAGCAGCGGCGGAGGAGTTCGCGGCGGGTGAGCGGGTGCATCTTATTTGACGTAAAGGAACTCCTTGAGGTTGAGGACCGACTGGGCGAAGTCCGCCCAGGTTTGCGCGGGGTTCGCGCCGGGGACGGTCCGCAGGTCCCGCAGGTAGCGGGCCGCCGCGGCCTGTTCCCCCGCGGTGGCCGGACGGGCGAGGGCTTGGACGAAGAGACGGTCGACCTGCGCGGCGTCGTCCCGGGCCGGCCCCGACGCGGCCGCCCAACGGCGGGCGGCCTCGAGGACGAAGGGGTCGTTGAGCAGGGTCAGCGACTGCGCCGGCACATTGGTCGCGTCGCGACGCCCCACGGTGGTGAAGGGCTTCGGGCCGTCGAAGGTCGTGATCAGCGGGTTCAGGCTATTCCGACGGACCGTCAGGTAGACGCTGCGACGGGTTTGGGCGGCGGGCGGGGCAAGGGCGTTGTCCCCGGGGCCGAAGGGGCGATGCTCGAGCCGGCCCGCCAGGGCCAGCAGCGTATCGCGCAATTCTTCGCCCTGCAGCCGGCGGACCCGCGCATGCGCGAGCAGGTCGTTGGCCGGATCCCGGGCGAGGGCGGAGTCGGTCGGACGGCTGTCGCGGGCGAAAGCCTCCGTCAGCAGGAGTTCCCGCAGCAGCGTCTTGACGGACCAGCCTTGGTCGATGAAACGCCGGGCGAGGTGGTCGAGCAGTTCCGGGTGCGTCGGCTGGTCGCCGAGCCGGCCGAAATTGTCGACGGTGCCGACCAGGCCCCGGCCGAAGGCCTGTTGCCAAAGCCGATTGACCATCACCCGCGCGGTCAGGGGGTTTTCGGCGGAAGCAATCTTGGCGGCGAGCTCAAGTCGTCCGCTGCCGGACGTCGCGAAGGGGGTCGCATCGAACGCCTCCAGGTAACGACGCGGCACCGCGGCGGTGGGCTTGAGGTGGTCGCCGCGGGTATAGAGCGGCTGGTCGAAGCCGCCGGCCTCGAGGAAGCCCGGGGCCCGCCGCGGGGCCGTGATTTCAGCGGCGAGACGGCGGTACTCCGCCGTCAGCTCGGCCAACTTCGGCGATAGTTCCGGCTGCGCCGCGAGCAGGCCATGGCGCAGGGCAGCGTCGAGCAACGCCACTTGGGCTTCGTCGGCGCGATCCTTGCCCCAGGCTTCCGCCGCCTCCGCCAGCGCTTCGGCGGCCGCCTCCGCCGTGGCGAAGGTCGGCGCCTCCGCCACCACTGCCTGGCCGTTCGGTCCCGCTTCGCGTTTCGAGTGGAAGACGACTTGGCGGACCCCATACCAGCCCGGCTTGCCGGCGTCGCCGTCGGGGTTGGTTGAATCCGCGGGCAACGTCAGTTCGAGGTAGGCGTAGGAGCCCTTGCGGTAGGCGGTGTCGAGCGTGAGCCAAGTCGGCCGCTCGGCGTTGACCGCGGCCTTCGGGAAGCGGCTGCCCCCGGGCGAGAGCGGGTAGTTGTCGGGAATCAGCCGCAGCGTGGCGCCGCGGCCCATCGCCTGCACGCTGATGAAATCCGTTTCCACGCGGAAGCGCGGCGAGGTGAGCACGGCGCTGTGGTTCGGAGCCAGCGTGTGGGAGTGCACGCCGGAGGGCAGCAGCTGCCGCACGATGGCGGGGCCCTCGGGCTCGATGCGGAAGTCGCCGGGGCGGAAACGATCGTCCAGTCCGTTGCCGTGGCGGAACCACTCCCGGGCGGCGGCGGTGCCCAGGTCCCAGTCGGGCTTCGTCGGACGCACCTTGCTCGTCGGGGTGGGCTTAGCGGAGCGGGCTCCGACATTCGTCAAAAGGAAGAAGGGGTGAGAGGGGTCCGTTCCGGCCCCTAGGCTCGCGGCCAGGCCTCGGTCGGACTCCGTCAGGGAGGCGAGCTTAGCGCGGAGGGTCTGCGCCTGGGTGCGCACGGTGGCCAGGCGGCCCGCTTCGACGGGCGCGGGCAGGTCGCCGCGCACGATGCCGGCGCGGAAGGAGGCGGCGACCTGTTCGGCGCTCAAGGCGGAGCCGTAAAGCCTGGCCTCCTCGATTTCCCCCTGGAGGAAGGCGTTGCCGCCTCCGGTGTGGCGCCGTCCGAAGAGCAAGCGGCTCTTGCCCGCGGCGAAGGTGGCCAGGCCGGCTTGGGCGTTGGCCGGGGCATAGCCCTGACCTTGGCGCTGCCCGTCGCGGAAAAGCTCGATTCGTCCGTCCGCGTGGTAGACCAGCGCCAGGTGGATGAGCTTGTCCGGGGCGGCGGTTTCGGCTGGGCCGCCGAAGGGCTGGGTGCGGACGCCATTGTTGCTCCCCGCCATCCAGCGCGCCGGTTGCTTTTCGGCGAAGACAATCGCGTCGAACACCGCCCCGCCGATCGATTCGACCGTCACGACGCCGCCGCCGCGTTGCGCGAGGGTGGGCAGGGCGACCCAGGCCTCGAGTGTCTTGGCCGTCAGCGTCTCGGCGGTCGCGGCCGTCTCGGCGAAGCCCTCCTTCCCGTCGAGCACGAGTCTTCCGCCCCGGATGGTCGCGCTGCCCTTCAGTTGGGCGTCGAGCTTGCCCGCGAGGTCGCGGCCGTCGTGTTCGAAAGTCCACACATGCCGTGGCCTAGGTCCGACGCTCGGGTCGGCCCGAAGGCGGCCGCGGAAAACCTCTGAGGCCAGTTCGGCCTCGAGTTTCGCCAGTTGCGCCGTCAGGTCGGCGCGTTCGGCGGCGGTCGCTTGGAGACGCGCCAGACGGGCGGGCAGGGTGCGGGCTTGCCGGAGCCATTCGTCGGCCAGCGCGCTGCGCAGCGACTCCTTGAGTTCCACGAGCCGCTCGCGGTGCCGGTCGAGCAGGGTGGGCGAATCTACCGTCACCTGGCCCGGGCGGCTCGAGGCGAAGATCCCGTAGAACGCGGTGAAGTCGGCTTGGCTGATCGCGTCGAACTTATGGTCGTGGCAGCGGGCGCACGACACCGTCTGGCCGAGGAAAGTCTTGCTGACCACATCGACCTGGTTGTCGACGTTGCGCACCTGCTCGTCGACCGTGTCGACCGGCTGGTAGCCGTGTTCGACCATCCGGAAGTGGCCGGTGCCGAGCATCGACTCGTTGAGGCCCTCCGCGGGGTTGAGGCGAGGGTTCTTGAGGAGGTCGCCCGCGAGGTGCTCGCGCACGAACTGGTCGTAGGGGACGTCGGCGTTGAAGGCGCGAATCAGGTAATCCCGGTAGCGCCAGGCCTGCGGGATCGCGGGATCGCCCTCGCTGCCGTGCGTGTCGGCGTAGCGGACGAGGTCCATCCAGCGGCGGGCGAAGTGTTCGCCGTAGCGCGGCGAGGCCAGCAAGCGGTCGACGACCTTCGCGAAGGCCTCGGGGGAACCGTCGGCCGCGAAGGCCGCGAGCTCGTCCGGCGTCGGGGGAAGCCCCGTGAGCGCGTACGTCGCGCGGCGGAGCAGGGTGGCCTTGTCCGCGGGCGGCGAGGGCGCGATGCCGGCGGCGGCGAGCTTCGCATCGAGGAAACGGTCGATCGGGCTGGCGGCTTTGCCGGCGGGAACGCTCGGCGAGGCGATCGGCTGGAAACTCCACCAACTTTTGCGGACCGTCAGCAGGTCCGACCAGGCGGGCGGGGTCGACTCGGTCGGGGCGCGGTCGCGCGGGTCGGGCGCGCCGCGGTTCACCCACTCCGCGAAGTCGGCGACGATCTTGGCGTCGAGCTTCGGCCGCTTCTTCGGCATCTGCAGCGTCTCATGGCTATGGTCCATGGACTGGAGGAGGAGGCTCCGCTTCGCGTCGCCCGGGACGATGGCCGGACCTTCTTCACCGCCCTTGAGCAGGGCCTCGCGATGGTCGAGCCGCAGGTCGCCCTTCTGCTTCTTGGCGTCATGGCACTCGTAGCATTCCGCGACGAGCACCGGCCGGATCCGCGTCTCGAAGAACTCGAGGTCCGCCGGCTTGATTCCGGCCGCGCCGGCCCCGGCCGCCCCGAGGAGCAGGGCGAGCCCGAAGGCGATGGGGCGGGGGTGGGCCAAGGGGGTGTGGTGAGCAGACGATGGGGCAGCTTGGGCAGGGGATAAAGGGTATTTAGGCCTAGGTCTGGGGCTGGTGCCAGGGTCAGGGACTGCGTTGGGGCGTAAGCTTATGATACCTGCCGTATTCATCCCAGTTCCCGGTCTCCCCTTGAGTTCCGAGTCTCCAGTCCAGCCAAGGCCGCGATGTCGTGAGGCAGTCCCGACCCTACCCAGTGCAACTAGGGCAGCACGCGGTGCTGCCCCTACCCGATGCATAGGAAGGTATTTATCCAACCGCCAGCCGCTAACCGTTTACTCCAATACCTGGATATGGTTGATGCTGGTGAACCGGCGGTGATCCGTGAACTGGCGGACGGGCTTCTTCTGCGCGTCGACTTCGAAGATCTGGGCGGTGGCGCCGAGGTGGCCGTGGCCGAGCCAGTTCATCACGAGGGTGTGCCCATTCGGGAGGCGCTCGACGGAGCTGGCCAGGTAAAGGTGGTTGCCGGGAATCTCGTCGCGGCCGAGGCTCCAGGCGACCTTGCCGGCGCGGTCGTATTCCGCGACTCCATCGCCTTCGCCGAGGGCGACCAGCCAGTGGCCGTTGGCGAGCTCGCGGACGTCGTGGACATCGCCGGGTACCGCCAGGGAGCGGAGCAGTTTGCCTTCGGCGGAGAGCTCGAGGACGGCGCGGTCGCCCTTCGCGCTCACGAGGTAGCGTCCGTCGGTCGTCTTGCGGCAACCGCGCATCTGTTCGTGGGTCTTGATGGTCGGCGTCAGCGGGACCTTGATCTCCTTGGCGATCTTGCCGTCGCGCCCGACCTCGAGGAGGCGACCCGGGCCGCATTCGACCACGAGCACGCGGCCGTCGGGCAGCGGCTGGCAGCCTTGGATCTCGGTCTTGGCCTCGGCGACGTATTGCCAGGCGATCGACTGGTCCGGCCGCACTTCCTTGGCGCCCTTGACGTGGCTGAACAGCACGTTGCCGTTGGGGAGGAGCCAGCAATCCTGGGGTTTCTCGGCGGGGGTGGACCATTCGACCCGGCCGTCGGCGGCGATGATGGCCACCTGGTTGCCCACGTAGTCGCTGACCAGCAGGCGACGGCCGAAGGGCACGGGTTCAAGGCTGGTGACGGGGCCTTGGGCGCGGTCGCCGAGGGCGTTCCGGTTGTTCCGCATGACCGGCGGCATCGGCGCTTCCCAGCCGGCGGGGGCGTTGACGCTGACGACCTTGCGGAAGGTCGGGTCGCCGAGGCGGAGGTTGTCGGCGATGACGCCGTTCTTCGAGTGGCGCCAGCAGTGGATGGCCTCGCCGTCGCTCTTGATGTGGTTCCCGATGACCTCATAGCCATCGAGGTTGAAGTTGGGCTCGATGGCGGTGAGCTTCGTCTCGAAATAGTTGTGGTTGCAGCGGACGTTGCGCAGCCCGCCGCGGAAGGAAGGGTGGCCGAGCAGGGTCCCGCTGCCGTTGGGGTTGAGGGTGCGGGTGAACTGGACCGTGATGTTCTCGGCGTCGAACGATTCGCCGGGGCCGACCTTGCCGCCGGGCAGGAACTTCCCCGTGTGCTCGCCGTACATCATCACCGCGCGCATGGTGTCGGTCATCGTGATGCCTTCGACGAGCACGTTGCGCACGCGGCCATGGATGAGCACGCAGGCGTTGATGTTCTTCACCAGTCCGCTGGGTAGGTCGTTGCGGGTGGCGTTCAGGTCGATGGTGCCCTTGCCGGTGAGGCGTACGCCGGAGATGTAATCCCGTTGCCGTCCGTGGCCGATGCGGATGCCGTAGGCCTCGGGGGCGTCGTAGGAGACGAACCAGAGGCTGCGTGCGCCGTGGCCGGTCTTGTTCGCGAAGCGGACCTTCACGCCGTGGCTCAGTTCCTGCCAGTCGCCGGTAAGCGGAATGCCTTGGTGGGGGGTGTCGAACAGCTTGCCGTCGCCCCAGGCGAGCGTGTCGGGCGCGCCGTCCTTGCCGCCGGTCACGATGAGCGTGTAGACCGTGCTGCCGAACAGCTCCGACCCTTCGACCTTGCCCTTGCGGAGGTCGAAGGCGCCGCCGACCTCGAGGTCGTCGAGTTTCTTGCCGGAATCCTGGTCGGTCGTGATCTCGCCGACGCCCTCCTTTTGGCAGACGCCGTCGGCGAGCTTGAGGGTCGCTCCGGCCAGCAGCTCGATCTCGATGGGCTTGTCCACGTAGAGGATCGCCCGGTGCTTCTTCAGCCCGTGCTGGTGCAGGCCCGGCAGGAAGGTGAGTTTGTCGCCTGGCGCGGCCGCATCGAGGATCGCCTGCGGGTCTTCGCCTGGTTTGATGCGGTGTTCGATGGCGCCGGCGGCGACGGCCAGCAGGAGGAGGGTGAGCGAGGTTGGGCGCATCGGTCAGCCGACGATTTTCTTATAAGGCTCGCCCTCGTTCTGGGTCGGGCGCTCCGGGCGACCCTTGTAGCGGTAGGTCAGGCCCATGTTGTCGATGCCCAGCAACCAGAGGATGGTGGCGTGCAGGTCGTGGACGTGCAGCGGGGTCTCCTGGGCGCGGAGGCCCAGCTCATCCGTGGTGCCGATGGTCTGGCCACCTTTCACACCCCCGCCGGCCATCCACATCGTGAACCCGGTGGGGTTATGGTCGCGCCCGTCGCCCTTCTCCGACATCGGGGTGCGCCCGAACTCGCCGCCCCAGACGACGAGCGTATCCTCGAGCAGGCCGCGGGCCTTGAGGTCCTTGAGCAGGCCGGCGACCGGCTTGTCCATCGAGGCGCACAGCCCGGCGTGGTTGCTCTCGATCTTGGCGTGGGCGTCCCACTTGGAGCCGGCGCCATGGTAGATCTGCACGAAACGGACGCCTTGCTCCACCATGCGGCGGGCGAGCAGGCAGAGGCGCCCCATCCCCTCGGTCGTCTTGTCGTCGAGCCCGTAGAGCTTGCGGGTGGCCTCGGTCTCGCCGGTGAGGTCGACGACGCCGGGCGCCTCGGCCTGCATGCGCGCGGCCAGCTCATAGCCGGCCAGGCGGGCGCCGAGCTCGGAGCGGTCGGGGTAGCGGGCGGCGAACTCCTGGTTCACGCTGTTGATCAGCTGCAGCTTGCTCTTCTGGAGGTCGGCGCTGACGGCTTCGGGCGTGTTCAGGTGGGGGATCGGCTCGGACCCGCCCGAGATGCGCACGCCTTGGTAGACGGCGGGCATGAAGCCGGCCCCCCAGTTGCGCGGGCCGTTGATGACGGTGTTCTGGTTGTCCTGCATCACGATGAACGACGGCAGGTTGCGGTTCTCGGAGCCGATGCCGTAGTTGATCCAGGAGCCGAGCGACGGCTTGCCCGCGAGGATGGAGCCCGTGTTCATCTGGCAGACGCCCGCGGAGTGGTTGATGCCGTCGGCCTTGCAGGAACGGATCACCGCGAGGTCGTCGGCGCAGGAGGCGATGTGCGGGATCCAGTCGGAGAACCATTGGCCGGACTGGCCGTGCTGCTTCCAGGTGCGCTTCGAGGCGAGCAGGGGCGACTTCGACTCGCCCATCGCGGTGATGACGGAACCGAAGCTGTCCGGCAGCCGCTGGCCGGCGAGTTTGTTGAGCAGCGGCTTCGGGTCGAAGAGGTCCATCTGCGACGGACCGCCCTCCATGAAGAGGAAGATGACGCTCTTGGCGCGCGGCTTGATCTGGCCGACGCCGGGCTGGAGCGGGGTGCCGGGGGCCGGGACGGTCAGTTCCTTCCCGAGGAGGTCGCTGAAGGCCATGGCGCCGAGGCCGAGGCCGGCGTGGAAGAGGAAATCGCGCCGCGAGGACGAGGCTTCGACGCGATGGCAGCGTGGGTCGTTCATTCGACGTAGAGGAATTCGGAGGAATTGAGGAGGGCGTGGCAGAGCGCGGCCAAGGGGGCGTGGGCGGCCTTGGCCGCCGGGGTCGCGGCGACCGCCTTGGCCGCGCCGACGGTCAGGTCGCGGCCCTTGCCGGAGGAATCGCGCATCGTCCCGGTCTTGGTCTCGAAGCGCCAGAAGCCCAGCGCGCTCGGCTTGATGTCCTCGTTGGCGTAGAGCAGGCCTTGGTCGTCGAGCGCGCCGACGCTCAGGCGCAGGTCGTCGATCACGCCGTGGAAGGAGCTTTCGGGGTCGGTCCCCTTGCCGCCGAGCTGGATGGGCTGGGTGGCGGTGCGCACTCCGGTGAGCAGGGTGGGGGTGCGGTCGTGGAGCAGGGGTTCGTCGTCGTTGGCGAGGTCCTTGAGCGTGAACGTCACCTCGCCCGGCCCATTTTGGTCGGCGTAGCGCACGGCGGCGGCGGCGTAGTAGGGCTTGTTCAGTTCGATCCGGAGGTTCGAGAACTGGACGGCTTCGCCGAAGCCGCCGCCGACGAGCGGTCCGTAGGCCTGGAGCACGAGCACGCGCGGGGCGCGCCGCGATTTCTGGCCGGTGATGCCGAACTGCCAGTAGCCGTCGGTCTTGCCCTTGCCGACTTGGGCGGCGATGACGCGGACGGCGCCGCCGTCGCTCACGGTGCGGGGCACGATGACCCCCTCGATGGTGAAGCCCCGGGCGAAGTCGGCCTCGGTGGCGCCGGGCGCCACGAAGGGCTGCCGGTGGCCGGGCTCGAGGTGGGCGCCTTGGCCGTCGCGGAAGGGTACCTTCTCGGGTTGGAAGTCGTTGGCGACGGCCGCGGCCACCTTGGCCGGCGCCTTCTGCGCACGCACTTCCCGCAGGAAGGCCGCGGCGCGGCCCGCCTCCGCCGGGCGGGGCGCCCGCGCGAACAGCAGCTGGTAAAGCCGGCGGATCTGGGCGGCTTCGTCGCCGGGCGCCTCCTGGGCGACCCGCGCGGCGAGGAGCTCCCCGCGCTTGAGCATGAACGGGCTGTTGAGGAGCAGGAGCGACTGGATCGGGGTCGTCGTGACGTCGCGGGAGGACGCGCTGCTGAACCACTGCGGGGCGTCGAAGACGTCGGCGAGCGGGTCGCGGTTGTTGCGCATGATGCGCGTGAAGATGCTGCGCACCGGTTCGCCGTACACGACGCTCGGCCCCGCTTGCTTGTCGGCCTTCAGGTCGCCGCACGCGGCGAAGAGGGCGTCGCGGATCTGTTCCGCCTCGAGGCGCTGGGGTTGGTTGCGCCAGAGGAGCACGTTCTGCGGGTCCTTCAGCTGACCGGCCTGCGGGGCGGCGTGCGTGGAGGAGCGGCGGTAGGCGGCGCTGGTCAGGACGAGGCGATGCATGGCCTTCTGGTCCCAGCCGCGGGCCATGAATTCGGCGGAGAGCCAGTCGAGCAGCTCCGGGTGCGAAGGCGGTTCGCCGAGCCGGCCGAAGTCGCTCGCGTAGGGCGCGAGGCCGCGGCGGAAGCAGAGTTGCCAGAGGCGGTTCATCGCGAGGCGCGCGGTGAAGGGGTTGGACGGTTCGGTCAGCCAGCGGGCGAGGGCGGCGCGCCGGCCGGTGGAGGTCCCGTCGGCGGGCGGGGTGATGCGGGCGGGCTCGGCCGGGTACTGCGCGCTGAGGACCGTGAGGAAGGCGGGCGGGACGACGGTGTTCTTCTTGGGGATGACGGCGTCGATCCCCGTCGCGCCGGTCTCGCGGACGGCGAGCACGTAGGGCGGCTCCGCGGGCTTGAGCTTGTCATGCTCGGCGAGCCGGCGCTTCAGGTCGGCGTGCCGGACGCTGTCCTCCCCCTTGATGGACCGGTCCAGACGGGCGTACTCGTACTCGATCTGGCGCCAGGCCAGCGCGGCGACCTGTCGTTCGTAGGGCGTCCGCTGCGCCTCCGGCCGGCGGAGCATCGCCTGGACGTCGTCCGGGAATATCTCGATGGCCTTCTGGGTCGCGGTCTCGCGGTACTTCCGCTCGAGCGCGGCGATCTCGGCGCGGATGGCCTGCGTCTCCTGTTCCCACTTCGCCAGCTGGCCGGCGTGCTCGGCGGCTTGGTCCTTCGTCCAGGCGATGCGGTCCTCGACGGGCAGGGTGTTGTTGAAGAAGCTCCGGAGCGCGTAGTAGTCGCGCTGGAGGATCGGGTCGAACTTGTGGTCGTGGCAGCGGGCGCACTGCATGCCGGCCCCGAGGAAGACGTCGCCGGTGGTGTCGGTCACGTCGTTGAGGATGTTCTCCCACTGGCCGCGCGCGTCGCGGTTGTTGTATTCGTAGATCCAATGGCGGAGGTAGCCGAGGGCCGTGAGGGCCTCCGGGTCGCCGGGGAACAGTTCATCGCCCGCGAGCTGCTCGTGCACGAAGCGGTCGTACGGCTTGTTGTCGTTGTAGGCCTTGATGACGTAGTCGCGGTAGCGCCAGGCCGTGGGGCGGAAGTCGTCGATGCGGAAGCCGTCGCTGTCGGCGTAGCGCACCAGGTCGAGCCAGGCGCGGGCCATGCGCTGCCCGTACGCCGGCGAGGCGAGGAGACGGTCGACCAGCTTCCCGTAAGCCTGGGGGTCGTCGTCCCGGACGAACGCCTCCACCGCTTCGGGCGTCGGCGGGAGGCCGGTGGTGTCGAAGGTGACGCGTCGGATCAGGACGGCGCGGTCGGCCTCCGCGGCGGGGCTCAGGCCCTCCTGCGCGAGGCGCGCCTCGATGAAGCGGTCGACGGGGTGGGCGGCTTGGCCGGCCGGGAGCTCCGGACGTCGGACGGGTTGGTACGCCCACCAGGACTTTTCCTTCGCGCCGATGGTGCCGGGGAGGTAGCGACCGGCGACCGGCGCCTTGGTGCGGCTCTGGGGCCAATGGGCGCCGGCTTGGACCCAGTCTTGGAGCAGTTTGACCTCCGACGCGGTGAGGCGGTCGCCCTTGGGCGGCATCATGACGTCCGGGTCGGTCGAAAGGATGTTCTTGATGAACAAACTCCGGGCCGGGTCGCCGGGCACCAGGGCCGCTCCGCCGTCGCCGCCGGTGGTCAGGCCGGCGAGGGAATCCATGACCAGACCGCCCTTGTTCTTGCCCGCCGAGTGGCTGTGGCACTTGAAGCACCGTGCCTCGAGCAGCGCCACCGCCCGCTCGGCCAAAGGCTCATCGGCCGCGCCCAAGGGTAGGGCGGCGAGGCCGAGCAGCCAGAAGGCATGGCGGGCACGGAGGGGCATGATATCCTTGATATGAATAGGCCCTCCTTGGGGGCTGGGAAGGGCAAAAACGGGCCGACCGACGCCCCGGGTCGCCTCAGCGGCGCCGCTGCCAGTCCGGGTAGTCCTTTTCGAGCAGGTCCCGGGCGTAGGGGCCGTACCAGCTGTAGCCGTTGCGCCGCTCGTGGCCGATGTCGGCGAGGTTGGGCTTGGGCACGCCATCCCGATCGCAGAAGAAGGGTTGGCCGGTCTGGAGGTCGTAGAAGCGGGCCCACAGGGCCGGGGCCTGCGGGTCCTTGACCACCGCCCGATCCTTACCCTTGGGCGCCTTGGGGTCGGTCACCGTATCGATGCGGATGCCGGTGACTTTGTGCGCTTCGAGCCACTTCACCGCGCCTTCGATGGAGGCCTTGATCTCGGGCGACGGTTTTTCGAGGCTCATGAGCAGGCGGACGATCCCGACGGATTCCGAGCCGCTGAAGGACGGCAGCTCATAAGCGCGGGCCTTGGTCGGCTGCAGCGTCTGGGCGTCGTGCTGGGCGCACCAGACGGTCGGCTGACCGTCGACGACGATCTGGCACTTGAGGATGCAGGCGATTCCTTGGTCGAAAGCTTTTTGGCACGCGGCGCGCCGCGCGGGGTCCACGAAAGCGTACCGGGCGTCCCGCGCGACTTCACGGACGAACTCGAGGATGCGCGCCATCGAGTTGTCGTTGAAGGTCACGTGGCGATGGTACGATTTGCTCAGCGGGTAGTATTGGGGCCAGCCGCCATGCGGGTATTGGGCCACGAGCACGTGCGCGAGGCCCTGGTCGAAGGCCTTGCGGTACGTCTCGTCCGTCGTCGCGTTGAAGATCCGGGCCAGGAAGCGCAGTTCGTCGAGCGTCGCCCCGTTGTCGAAGGTGGCCCGGAGGTCGGCCCGCTTGCCCGCGTAGGGCTTGGTGACCGTGTCGGTGTTCTTCGGCCAGCCGCCGGACTCGGCTTGGTACGAGAGGATGATGGCCCCGGTCTGCTTGGCTTCGGCGGTGGCGTACCAGGCGTCGGGTTTCTTGAGGAAATCGCGCGCCCCTTTCTCGGCGGCGGCCAAGGAGCAGGTGAAGAGCAGGGTGAGCAGCAGACGAACCATGGTGGTCGATTAAGGCGGTCCGGCGGGGGCAGGGAAGCGGAAACAGGTGGGCAAGCCGACGCTGGGATTGTCAAATGTCGCCGACCGTCCTTCATGGAGGCGTGCCCGCTCCGCTTCGCTTCCTCCTGGCCTCGGCCTCCCCCCGGCGCACCGAGCTGCTGCGGGCGGCCGGCATCCCGCACACGGTCGAGGTGGCGGCCGTGACTGAGCATGAGGATCCGCGGACCGACCCGCGCGAGATGGTGCTGCATAACGCCCGGCTCAAGGCCGCCGCCGTCGCCCGGTTGCACCCGGGCGCACTGGTACTGGGCGCCGACACCACCGTGGCCTTGGGCGACCGGGCCTTGAACAAACCCGCTGACCTGGCGGAGTCGCGCGCGATGCTCCGGAGTCTTTCCGGCCGGGAACACGTCGTCCACACCGGCGTCTGCCTGCTCTGCCCGGCCCTCGGCCTGGAGGAGGTCCATGATGTCACGGCGTGGGTGCGCTTCCGTCCTTTATCTGAGGAGGACATCACGCGCTACCAGGCCATGGTGAACACCTTGGATAAGGCCGGCGCGTATGGCATCCAGGAGGGACGCGAAATCATCATCGCCGCATTCCAGGCGCCGATCTCGACCATCATGGGCTTGCCGGTGGAGTTCGTCGCCACCCGTCTCGCCGCCCTGGGCGTCCGCGAAAGGCTCGTCGCATGAAGGCCGTGCTTCTTTGGCTCTTGCCCGCCTTGTCGATGGCGCAGGCCACGGGGGTGAGCGGCGACGCCGAGCTGGCCGGCACCCTCGGCGGCAAGCCCCTCGTCATCCGCACCACCTCGCGGCTCGCGGGGGCGATCGATTCCGTCCGTTGGGATGGGGTCGAATTCATCGATTCGCACGACCATGGCCGCCAGCTGCAGTCCGCGATCAACGCCGACGTGGACGGCGTCTTCCATGCCGAATGCTACAATCCCACCGAAGCCGGGTCGGTGGTCGACGCGCTGGGACCGAAGACGACCAGTCGGCTGGAGGCGCTTTCGGTCCGGGACGGCGTACTCGCGACCCGCACCCGCATGGCCTTCTGGTTGGCCCCGGGGATGAAGTCCCACGGTCACCTGGCGCAGAACCGCGAACTGCTCTCGAACCATGTCCTGCACAAGCAGGTGCGCATCGGGCGGCCGGGGATGGAGCATGTCCTGGATTACCGGGTTACGTTCACGGTCCCGCCGGACCGCGAGCATCGGTTCCTGCAGTTCGAGGCGTTGACGGGTTACATGCCCGCGGCCTTCAGCGAGGCCTGGTCCTTCGACGCGGCCAAGGGGTCCTTGGTCCCGCGGACGCGGCGCAATGGCGAGCAGCGCGAACCGGTGGTGCTGTCGACCCCGTCGGGCGCGCACGCGATGGGGGTGTTCACGCCGGACCGCCCGCCCGCCGGCCAGCCGGCCGTCGGCTACGGCAGCTTCGAGTTTCCGGGCGCCAAGGTCGTGAAGTGGAATTGCGTCTTCCGGGTGCGCCAAGCCGAGCCCATCCCGGCGGGGGACCATGCCTTCCGCCTGTTCGTCGTCATCGGCTCGCGCGAGGACTGCCGCCGGACCTTGGTCGACCTGGCCCGCGAGTTCGCGGGCCGCTGACCGACCTTGCAGTCCCGGGCGTTTCCGCTAAGGTCTCGGCGTGAAGGAAGAGACCCGCAGCGACCTCCGGACCATGGCCTTCGCGGCCGGGTGTTCGGTGTTGCTGCACCTGCTCCTGCTGTGGCTGGCGCCGCCTCATTTCCAGCCGATGCATCTGGTGTTGACCGCCCCCCTCGAGGTCCAGCGCTCCCAGGTGACCGTTCCGGATAGTCGTCTGGCGCCTTCGATGCGGCCGATTCCCATCGAGACGAATGCCCAGGCCAACCGCGAGACCCCGGTGAATCCGACGCCGTTCGTCGCGGCCCGATCGCAGCGCGCGGCCCAGCCGACCCCCGAGAAGACGCCCACCAAATCGGCCTTGCCCGCCTCCCAGGGGGAGGACGCTTCCGCGATGCGGGTAGCCCAAGGCAAGCCGCGGAGCCAGGAAGAGGCGGCGCAGACGCCGACGGAAGGGCAACCCGGCACCGCCTCGGCGGTCGCGGGATCCCTGCCGAAGGTGGGCCAGGCGCCCCGTCCCTCCGACGCCACGACGGCGGCCCCCGATCCCGATCGTCCGCGCGCCCGTGTGTCGCCGGCCGGCACGACGGGTTTTCTCCTGCGCAACAACGTGGGGGTGAATCGGGTGGGCAAGGTGGCCGTCGATGCCCGTTTCAGCAACTACGGCGACTATGCCCAGAGGATGATGGAGGCCATCCAATCGACTTGGTGGGACCTGCTGTTCCGCGCCCGGATGGAGCACTATCAGCCCGGGGTCGTGGTCGTGCGTTTCAAGCTCCATCGGGACGGAACGATCTCGGACCTTGCCGTGGTCGAGTCCGGCGTCGGCACGATGCCCACCTTTGCCTGCAAGGACGCGATCTCCGCCTGCGCGCCCTTCGACCCTTGGCGTCCCGACATGGTCGCGCAGTTCGGCGAAGTGGATGTTGTCACCATCCGTTTCATCTATCACTGAGTTGGCATGGACCCGCTTGCTTGGATTCCCTTCGGACGCGGGGTGCGCGTGCTGGAGCGGCACGACAGCGGCCTTTTCGCGGTCGAGAAACCCGAAGGAATCTTGGCGCACCCGAATCCGGGTGAGGTCGCCGAAAAGGGCGAGGTGCTGATCGGCGGCAACTATTCGATGGAGGAGGAAGCCTTCCATGTCCGCGACGGGGTCGGTGGCATCCGCCGGGTCTACCTGCTGAATCGCCTGGATTCCCCGACCAGCGGGGTGCTCTTGCTTTGCCTGGACGCGGCCATCGCCGAGCACGTGCGGGCGCTTTTCGCGAAGTCCCAGGTCTCCAAGAAATACCTGGCGCTCGTGCGGGGCCGGGGGCTGCGTACGCCGCGCGGCACTTGGCAGGATCAACTCGTCAAATCGCGCGGGCCGGGCAATAGCGTGCGCTCCGCCGCGGCCGAGTCCGGCGGGGTGACGGCCGTGACGCTGTACCAATGGGAGCGGGCGGCGACCGCCGCGGTGCCGCTCTCCCTGCTCAACCTCGAGCCGCGCACCGGTCGGACCCACCAGTTGCGCGTCCAGACGGCCCAACACGGGCACCCGATCCTCGGCGACCGTACCTACGGGGATTTCGAATTCAACAAGGCCGTCGGGACGGCGCGGGGCTTCAAGCGGCTTTTCCTGCATGCTTACCGGACCGAAGTCTCCTTCCCTTGGCAGGGTGAGACCGTGAAGTTCAGCGCCACCGCCCCCATGCCCCCGGAGTTCGCCGAGGCGTTGGGGCGCGACGAGGGTGGGGAAGGTAAGCCCAGCAAACCGAAGCCGACTTCGGGTGGCCGACAGGTCTCCCCCCGGTTGCGGATCCGCCTCTAGGTTACGGCGCGCCCCAGAGCTTCTTCAGGACCGCGACCATCTCGGGGTCGTGGACCTCGAGCTCCTTGCGGTGGTAGGGAAAGAAATCGTTCTGGCCGAAGAAGGCCTCGGTCGTCTCCGCGAAATACTCCATGGGAGTCGTCATCGCGTAGGCCCGGACGCCTTCCGTGATCTTCCCCTGCCAGTTCTTGCGGCTGACCTTATCGTAGGACTTGTTGGCGACGGCCCGGTCGTAGCAGGCCTTGATCTCCGGGTGGTTGAAGCCGAGGACTTGGTCATGGTAGGCATGGGCCAGTTCGTGCAGGGTGAGTAAGGGCATGCGCAGCACTTCCTTGTCGAGGTTGGCGACGCCGGAGAACTCCACCCCTTTGGCCATCGCGGGGTTCCGTCCGTTCTGCTTCAGCCAACCGGCGCCGGGGTGGTATTCCGCGCCTGCTCCCTTGCCGTAAGGAGGGGATAGCCAAAGCGTCACCTTCTTCATTTGGGCGACGGCCTTGGCCGGCACGAGGCGCTCGATATCCTCAAGCTGCTTGCCGATCAGCGCGAGCCCTCGCTCGGTTTCGGCCTTCTTTTCGTCGGTCAGCAGTTCGAGGCGAATCAGCACGGACCAGCCGCGGAGAACGCGGGACTCATAACGCAAAGGCTGGCTGGCGGGAGTCTCGCCGCCCGCGGGGGCCTTTGCGGGGTCGGTTTCGGCGGCCGGGAGCCAGGAAGCAAGAGTCAGCAGAAGGGTGAGGCTGAGGAAGCGGGGCATACCCCTTTCCTAGGCACCGTTCGGGGGCTAGCAAGCCTCAGGCTTCGCCGCTGGGGTCGTAGAGACCCTGGCGGACGACATAACGGATCACGCCCGCGACGTCGTGGACACCCAGTTTCCGCATGAGGTTGGTGCGGTGGTTCTCGGCCGTCTTGGTGCTGATGTTGAGTTTGGCGGCCACCTCCTTGCTGGTGTGGCTCTTGGCAAGCAGCACGGCGATCTCGCGCTCGCGGTCGGTGAGGCTGGAGCCCATCTGGTCGACCCGTGTTTCGGGGCTGTTGAGGGCTTCGACCAAGGCGCGGTTATAGACTTCGCTGAACCACGACTCGCCCTCGGCGATCGCATCCATGGCCTTGCGCAGTTCGGAGAGAGGGGCGGACTTGTTCACGAAACCGCGCACCCCCTCCTTTAGCAGGCCGCGGGCCAGCTGCTTCTCGGACTTGCCGGAGAAAACCAGCACGCGCAGTTCGGGCAGGGTGTTGCGTAGGCGATGGAGTACCTCGATGCCGGTGATGCCCGGGAGGAGGATGTCGAGGATCAGGATGTCGGGCTTGAGGCGGAGGGCCAGTTCGACCCCCTCGGCGCCATCGGCCGTGGAGCCGATGACCTTGAACTTGCCCTTGCCCTCGAGCATCTCCGTCACCAGCTCGCGGATGGCCGTCTGGTCCTCGATGATGACCACGCTTCTGGTTTTCGGGGTGGGGCTCTTCATGTTCATGCAATGTGGAGGTTGGGTGGTGTGGGTCGAACCTTAAGCCTAGGATGTCTTTGAATAGAATGCTTTATTAGTAGGGTTTTTCACCTACGCCCAAGCAGCCCTTTTAGCTTATTCGTTCGTAGGGTCAACGAGGCCTTGACGGACAAGATAACGGACCAGTCCGGCGACGTCATGCACCCCCAGTTTGCGCATCAGGTTCGAGCGGTGGTTCTCCGCCGTCTTGATGCTCAACCCGAGCCGATGGGCCACCTCCTTGCTGCTGTGGCTGCCGGCGATGAGCAAGGCGATCTCGCGTTCGCGCGGGGTGAGCTGCTCGACCAGGCGGTCGGACTGGATGCGCGGGTTCGCGAGCGCTTCCCGCACGGTCTGGCTGAAGGCTTCGTCGAACCAGCTCCCGCCATGGCCGACCTTGGCCACCGCTTGGCGCAGCTCGGTCAAGGTCTGCGCCTTGTTGACGTAGCCCTGGATGCCTTCCTGGACGAGGTTGCGGATCACGTGGGCTTCCTGTCGCGCGGAGAAGACGAGGACCTTCGTCCGCGGGGAGGTCCGGCGAAGCCGCCGCAGGAATTCGATCCCGCCCATGCCCGGCATCTGGATGTCGAGCACCACGACGTCGGGGTCCAGTCGCGCCACCATCGCCAGCCCTTCGGGTCCCGAGGCGGCGGCGCCGACCACTATCGGGCCGGGTGGCCGGCCGAGGAGTTCGACGATCATCTCGCGGATGGCCGCTTGGTCTTCGACGATGACGAGCCGAGGGACCGCCGGCGTCGGTGGCGGGGGCTGGGACGTGGCGCGCCGCGGGGTGGGACGGCTGACTCGGATCTTCACGCGACGAGGACTCATGGTGATGGCGTGAGGTGTCTCTGGTTTTGCCTACTTCGATGCAATGGAAACGGTCTGGGGTTCATCATCCATGCGACACTCCCGCGCGTTCTCCTTGTTGCTGGTGCTGGTGCTTTTGGGCGGGCTCACCGCGTGCGTGACCTTACTCGTCGCGTTTGCACCCGTCGCGTCGGCCGAGCGGACGGTGGCCGCGGAGCGGACGCGCTTAAGGCAGGATGCGGCGGCGCTTTTGGGCCTGGCGCTCGCCGAAGTCCAAGCCGCCGCCGGGGCGGATCAGGTCGCCACCTGGATGGACGGCGAGACCGCGGTCGCCTCGCGTCGCACGCCGGCGGGGCGCGAGGAGGTGCGCCTCTCCGGTGAGCGGACGCTCGATGGCATGCTCTGGCGCTGGCGATGTGAGGACATCTCCTGCGGGCACGACCTTGCCGGGGAGGCGATGGTCGCACGTCGGGCAACCCCATGGGCACGAGGGCAGGTTGCTCGTCAAGCGTTCGCCTCCGGGTCGGCGGCTTCGATTCCAGGTGTCGCCGAAGCCACGGCGGGCGAGTGGGGCGACGAGGTGCTCTACCGTTCCGTGACGAACCTCCCCGCGCAGGCTGGCCGCAGTTGGGGTGGCTGGGGATTGCTCACCAATCCGACC
>JACCDY010451620.1_pt1 | contig 23664 bp, 31 predicted proteins | sample 7446391 | NCBI WGS metagenome assembly JACCDY01 (sample SAMN15323451, study PRJNA562643) | freshwater metagenome | isolation source: river surface water | place: USA:Blue River Watershed | collected 2017-08-18 | reverse complement strand
TTGTAGCCATTACGACTTTGTGGTCGCCTATTGTGCTGTATTCTGCACCTACACGTGCGTAGTTCTTTTGTCCAGCAGTTCCTAAGGCATTGTTTGTAATTGCCATTAGAATGCCTGTGCCCATACCGTCAGCTAGTGTATCTGCACCGGCGTTACGGCACATTACAGCAGAACTTTGAATAGGTTGTGTTGCAGGACTTACTTTGTTAACAAATGTTCTACGGTATGTAGCACTTTCAAATTCTGTTCGTGCACCGTTTACCCAGTTTGTGCCATTGTATGTTAGGATTTGACCCTTACTTGCAGTTGAAATTACTACATCGGTTAGTGCATCTAGGTTCATTGCACCTGCACCTAGGTCACTATAAGTTGTGCCATCGTTAGTAAACTGCCACTTGTTAGTAGATTCATTCCAACGTAGTGCAACAGTAGGTTCATCACCGCGGCGAACTTCGATTAAAGCATCAATGCTAGGTGTGCCAGTAGCATTGTTCTTAAGAACAACTGTGTTACCTTGTGCAAATAAGTTATTAGTTGCATATACTGCACCGCCTATTGCTAAATCGCCTGGTAAACTTGTATTACCTGATCCGTCTAGAATTGTTGCTTCACGTGCAACTGTGCCGCCTTCTGCAGGAGCACCGTTATATTGACGAACATAGATAGGTTCGTTTGCGTTATCGCCTGTAGCAAGTTCGATATAACCTGCATCTGAACCACTAGCACGGCCACCGATAAACCAAGCATCGCTTGTGCCAATAGTGCCTTTAATACCTGCACGGTTATCAATACTATCTAAACGGATATCGCCTGATACTAAAGACTGTAGATAGATACGAGCACCAACATCTGTGCTACCTACATAAGTGCGCTCTGCATATAAACTTGCACTACCGCCAGCTGATTCGGAATATACTGCAACATTATCTGCAATAACATCTACGTTATTAGTAGCTAGGTATGCTGCATCACTGCGACCATAACCGATACGGATTTCAGGAGCATCTAGTGTTAATAGTTTACCATTGCTAACAATTTCAAAATCATTAGAACCAGTAGTTAATTTACTAACATTTAATTCTGTTTCTGTGCCCGGAATACCGGTGCCAGTGCGAACACCAGTAGCAATGCCACTAACGTTTAAGTTACTAGTTAAAGTTAAGCCTGCAAAAGTAGGACTATCGGTGCTTACTAATAGGTTTGTGTAGTTGCTACCGTCATTAGTAAACTGCCAACGGTTAGTTGTGTAGTTCCAACGTAGTTTAACATCTGCACTTGCGCCACGACGAACTGCAATGTCAATATTACTTGTTAAAGTAGTATCATCATAGTTTAGTGTTAAGCCTTCGTTTGAACCTAAGTCTGTGCCAGCAATAATCTTGCCGTTAGCCCAGATATTTGCTTCGCCTGATGTTGCAGCACTTGCATTCCACCATTTGTTTGTTTCATCCCATATCCAAGAAACATTGTTTGCAGTGCCGCGTTCAATTTCGATACCTGCTGTGCCAGCAGTTACACCCAGGCCTGTTTCGTTCTTGTTTAATAGAATTAAATTATCTTCAATAACAACGTTGTTAGTATCGATAGTTGTGGTTGTGCCGTTAACAGTTAAGTTACCGGTAACAGTTAGTGCACCGCCTACTGTAGCATTGCCTGTTGTAGATAATGTTGCACCTGATACTGCACCAGTTACAGTTACGCTAGAACCGCTTAATGCACCTGTTGTAGAAACACTGCTAGCATTTAAGTTAGTTACGTTAATAGTTGTAGCATTTAGTTGTGTTAGTGTTGCTAGACCTTGGCTAGTTAAACGGAAACGCTCAACCATACTACCTGCACTGCGTAGACGAACTACTAAATCAAAGTCTTCGCTGCCGGCAGTAATGTCTGTGCTCACACCATCAATTAAAACACTGTTTAAGCGAACGCCTGGTTGCACTTCTGCATTCATTTTGAATGTTGTGCCGATGCCTACTTCAGGAACAGCATTTGTGGTGCCTGCAACTAGTGCACTACCTGCACTAGCCATTGGAGTAGCACTTAATGCGTTTGCTTTAGTGCTTGCTAGCTTGAATGTTGTGCCGTTAACATCATAAACATAGTATGTTGTAGTAGGAGATAGACTTGCGCCACCTACAGTTGATATACGGATAGGTGTGCCTACTGTGTAAGCAGTGCCGGTATATGTAACACCATTTAACTGTGTATATGAACCTGTAGTAATGCTAGTGTAACTTGCAGTCCAATCTACGCCGTGACTGATACCTAATACTTGGCTTAGTCCATTGTAGGTTACACCGTCAGTTGTCACTAACATTCTGCTATTAGCAGTTACGTTTTCGTTGTTTAGTGTAACTGCACCAGTTACATCTAGTGTGCCAGGTAAAGTAACATCTGTTGTATTTTCCCAACGACCATTAGCAGTATTCCATTGTGCTATTTGGTTGTTCTGTGGGTTGTAAACATAAACATCATATAACTCGGCGAAGTTAGTAATGTTTAATACAGGAATACCACCCGGTGTCTCACCATCGCCGATGTAAAACGGTGCAACACCGTATTCTGCGTGATCGGTTACATAAAAAGGCTCACCGATAGCAAGTGTTGTCTCTTGCCTTAATTCCTCTGTGCCTCTCTTAAATTGCAGTGCCATATAAAATCCTTTCAAATCCTAACTTTATTCATTAAAGTCTATCTGTGGCTCTTTTTTGTCATCATTAAAACACATTCTTGCAAATACAACTAGCTCTGGCTTCGGTGTGAATGTGATTGATTGCTCTGGAACGCCTGCCTTAGTTGCTAAAACGTATCCTTCGCCATTGTTAAGCAATAGGTTTGTTAATTCTGTATATGTTAAGAACTCTCTACCTATCATAGTGTTGTAATTTGGGTAATCTACTGAAGGAAATAGCGGTCTTTGATCTGGTTCTACTGTGCAAACTTCTGCTGCTAGTGGAACAGGTAAATCACCACCTGGATCTGGACGCCACCACTTCATCATAATATACTTATCTACTGTGACACGACGCACTAAGATGCTGCGTAGGCTTTTTGTAGGGCTATCGTCGGTCCAGTTCATAGTATAACCAGTAGGATCTTCTGATAGAGTAACTGTTTGACCTACTTTAATGCCTAATTCCCATAGATTATCACTGGTAACTACTGGAACAGTAGCTTTATAGCACTCATCATAGTAAGTAGACTCGCCTGTCACTGTAATTGCTTTCTCTGGAATAGCAGGTATTACTGTATGCTTAGTAGGCCAAAAGCGAACTTGCTTACAATCATCTAGATATCTAACAGAACCATTTGCATCTAAGCTATTATAGTCCTTGCTAAAGTCGTTTTCGTTGATTAAACCACGGCCTGTAGAGATAATAATCTCGTGACCCACGTCTATTGCATCAATACGGATACCATCACCAGCAACAAATGTTAACGTATCATCTACACCTGCGCTAAAACTTACGTTGCCCGCATTAACTATACGGAATCCGGCAGCTTGTTTTTCTAATGCAGCCTGTGCAGCAGCAATTTCAGCTGGATCTTGTATGCCTAATAGCTTACCAATATCAGTTTGGCTTAATGTTTTTAGTAACTCTGGGTATAGTGCCTGATATGCAAAGTATGCAATAGCACCTGCACCTAGGATAGGTAGTAAATCGCTGACACTAAACTTAGTATCCTCTGTCACTTGATCAGTAGTTTGAACTGGTTCCCATAGTATTATTGCACTTGCGTCACTGTATTCACCAAATACTGTTTCGTTACCTGCACGAACTTTAAAACTATACTCACCTAATGTTAAGTTAGGAGTTCTAAATAAGATAGTATTACCTGTTGCAAATGGAGCACCGTTAGAGTTCTTTTCTGTCCATAGCAGTGCACTGGTTGCCCAGTTGTCGTTACTATACCAAAACTCCATTCTATCAACGATACCATATGGAACAGTTGCAGTAATTAGAACACTAGGTTGTGCATTGTTGTTAGCAGTTACTACAGTCGGAGTAGCAGGCTTGCCGATAGTGCCGATGCTTGGAATACCTAATGCCTGTGTAGGTGTGCGTGGACGACGTGGTTGACCACCTGCTGTGTAAATTGTGCTATCGTATTCTTGTGCAGTAATTTCTACTGCTAGTCCGCCATTCTCTGCTTCTATCTCGCGAACACGCACAACACGGAACTGTTGATTGTTAAATCCGTAAATGCTGTTAGTTACAGTAATTACATCGCCGGCTTCTACATTAATTTTACTGTAGTCTGTCGAGAATGTAATGATGCGGTCTGCACGGTTTTGATATAGTTCTAGATATGCTAGTTCACGTGCTTGAACACTTTCGTTAAGCATTTCATAACGAACTTTAAGAATGTTATCAGGTTCGTTATCATTGCGGAATTCGGTAGGTAACTCTAACTTAATAGTGTCATACTGATCCTGCAAGAAACGACTTGGAAACTCTAGTTCGATGCCATTGTATTGGCTATCTAGACTTGTGCCTGTTAAATCAATGCCGCTGATAATGTTGCTATCATCGAAGTGTAGGCTTGGGCTAGCATCACGGTTAATCTTAACGCCCCACTTACCTTTAGCAATATCGTAGTTAATGAATGCACCGGCTGCGTTTGCAAGTGCATTTAAGTTAGCAAATACGTTTTGTTGTGGGTTAACAATACCGTTGATTTGGTAGCGATTGCCTAATGTTTCTACTGTGCCTGTATCTTCATTGTAGAAGTCGATTGCTTGTGTTGCATAAGCATTTAATGCGACTAAACTATTGCTATCAATTTGGCTTGTAGGCAAACCGGCGCCACTAATACGGTTACGCATAAAGTGGTATAGAGCACTACCTGGCTTGTAAATGTTGTTGCTTACTTTGAACTTTAGTGCAGGAAGACCAGTGATGCCTTTATCACGGTTGTAAGTCATCTTAACAATAGCAAATGTTAAGTTTGTCATTGCTTGGCTGTCAGGTGCACCTACTGTAGGCATTACCCAGCCCGGAAACAACTGTCTAGCATCTACTAAAGTTGCAGTGCCTGTTACACCAGTAGGAAACACAGGTGTTGCACTGTTCTTTTCATACAAGTAAATTTGCACTAAGCCCTGTGGACTTTTATCTACTGTGCCGTCTGGGTTTGTAACATAGTCGATGGTAACACCGTCTGCTTGGAATGTTACTCGTTGGTTATTCCAGTATACTTCGTCAATATTAGTCTTAACTGGAACATCGTTTAGTCCGCCTAATGGATCACTGTTGAATACTGTTGCTAATGGATCTACCTCGCTTAATGTTAAGCAAGTCCACATTACTTGGTTATCATTAGTTAACTGTGCATCTGTGATATTACCGCCATAGTAAGCACTACCGTATAATAATGGAATTGGGTTTGTTGTGTCGGGCTGTAACTGTAAACGAATACCCTGATCTACTTGTTGATTGTTGTCTTTGCCTGTTGCTCCGTTAATTAGTCTGCTGACACCATATGCAACTAATATACGAACTAAAGCAGAACCTATACTGCTACTACCTACTGCGGCAATAGCTGCTGATAAAAAACCTGCCATACTTTATCCTCTAATCCAATGCGTTTCTACGCATTTCCAACCTCTTTTACCTAGGTCAAGGTCCGATGATCCGGGCTGTGTGCTTAGGCTTACTTGATGTATCTTACCACTAGCTAGCCATCTGTTAGTATCTTGTTCCCAGCGGATATAAAGTTCTGCACTTAATCTACTACGTCTAAATGCAGGATCTACCCACCAAAACAATTCTCTCATCCTAACTTTATTACTTATCCAAGTGTCTTGCTCACGAGCTGCACCAATTACTCCTACAATCTTAAGATCCTTAACTGCAACTATTAAGTATTCGTGTAGGATAAGATGTAGGATTTTCTGCTTGGCTACCTTTTCATCTGCTGGAGTCCAGTCATCGTATTTCAGTAGACTGGCTCTTGCAAAATCTTTAAGTAGAGCTAGAACTTGGTCTATGTCTTCTACTTTTGCTGTTCTAATCACGGCTTCTTACCAAAGTCAAAGTTAGTATTAGCAATAGTTGCTACTCTATCAAAGCTAATATCATTAGCATAGATATTCTTACGTTGATTTGCATTTGTCTTTTGACCTGCAATCTTCTTCTCAAATACACTAATAATATTGCTGCAACTGATACTAATTGTAGTAGTAACTGTTTGGCTTACATCATTGTATTCGTCGTTAAAGCTGTAGTTTGCAATAACACCGGTAAAACGCTTGCTTGGGTTCCCTGAAATAGGCAACATTACACCTGTATTAGCATCAAAGAATGCTCTGCGTATTACTACAGGAGCACCTTTAATTGCGTAACCCATCATACTTGCAACAAATGACTGGTCTATTGCTGCTAGGCTGATAGTAACATCGTTCTTACTCGGTGTTAGTTCGTTATTAAACTCGCTAACGCTTAGTAAAACACCGCTAGGTATGTATGGATAGTAGTTTCCATCATCTTCTTGTATGCTGATAGGTGCATCGTATGTGCTCATACGCAATGCACCATACTCCGGAACAAGAATATAGACAAAACTAGCTTGCTGTATGGCACTATAGTTAGTTAAATCTATTGTTTGGCTCATAGTAGACTTTCGTAGAATTCAAAATTACCACTCCATTCAATCCTATCATAAGGAATGATTTTCCATTGTGGTAATTGTGTGCAAACTACACGCCAACTAACTTGCTGACCTGTTAATACACTGTAGTATGTATCACTAGGAGTTTGACGGATTGTGCGATGAACAGGAACTGTTACAGTTGCGCCGCTACCTCTTAATACAGTTTGTGTTACTGTATAAGGAAAGTTAGTGCCTTGTGGCTGTATAAAGTCGCCTGCTGCAAATATAACAGTATCTGCGCTAACACTAGGTAACCCACTTAGTTCGAATTGCTTAGTGCTGACTGCTGAGCCTGCTACTGTATAACGTAATTGCAATGCAGCCAATTGAGGTGCAGTTAATGCACCGGTATAGCCGGAAATATAGTTAAATGCAGCCTTAGACAAGTTAATAGTTTCTACAGTTAACTTGCCTTTAGCTTCTATTTCTGCAACAATAGCACGCCATTCGCTCCAACGCATACCTGGGTTAGGTTCTACTACGAAACGGTATACTGCACCGCCGCGGTCCACACTGCGAACAGTTTGGTCACGGGCGATTGTTTGACTAACCAGCGAGTTCTTGTTAACTGCTAAACTGCTGGCTGTATCTATAATATTTTGAAAACTCATTATCTTCTGCCTCCTGGAATGCTATTCGCACCTTTCTGTGTTACAGCATATAAGAACTCTGGATCACGTGCAATCATTTGACGGAAACTTGCTGCATCTACTGCATTGATGTTGTAGGTAACGGCTGTATTAGAAGTATTGCCTAGTCCTGCTAGTTGATTGTTAGGAACAATATTACCTGCACTTGAAGGCATAAACAACTCTGGACCACGCTCGCCTACAATGTAAGGAGTATTAGCACTTACTGGTCCGCCAATGGCCTTACCTGATAGTGCGCCAAAGAAGCTACTTAATGCACTGCCACCTGCTGTGCCGCCACCGAATAGACCTAGGAATAACTGCTTGGCCTGTATTCTTACAAACTCTGCAATTATGCTATTAGCTAAGTTCTTGAAGCTTAGTTTGCCTGTTTGAACAAAACTTACGATTGCATCTTCGAATCCACGTGCAAATGTATCGAAATATGTCTTTGCTTGCTGTGCAGAATTTTGTGCATCGTCTGCATACTGGTTAAACGCATCCTTCCAACCTTGTGCCCAAGTTCTAGAATTATTTAAGTTCTCGATCTGTGCTTGACCGATACGCTTATAGCCATTTTCGATAGCAGTAATACCATCATATAGTTCTTGCACTTGATCTGGTGTTAAATCTTCGCCGAATTGCTGGAACATTTGAGAGAAATTACGACCAGCTTCAAGCGCAGCCTTACGACTGTCTTCTTTAATCTGTGCAATCTTCTGCTCATACGGTGTCATACCCTGTATCTTCTTAGCAAAGTCTAGATCTAATACTTTGTCATTCATTGATACTTGGATATCGCTTAGTTTTTGTGTGCGAGCAATTTGATCGTCGATAGCCTTCTTCATATTATCGAAGAGTTGCTTTTGAGTTTGCTCGTATACCTTGGCATCCATTGCCTTATAAGCAAGTGCATCTGCTTTTTTCTTCTGTTCGGCGGCTTGTTGTTCTAGCTGATTTGCAGCAGCAGCACTAATTAAGTTCTTACGACGTTGTTCGCCGATATTAACTAGTGTATCTGCATATTCCTTGGCATTTTTAGCTAGGTCTTGCTCATACTGAATAGCCTGTGGCATTGCAAATAGACCATTCTTTTGAATGTCTATTAACTTGCCTTCTAATTCTAACTGTCGCGCCTTAGCTTCGTTTGTTAATACAGCACCGCGGAATGTCTCGCCTTGACCTTTTGCAAAGTCTTTAACCTTGTCGGCTACATCTTGTTCTGTGCGTAAACGGAATGCAGCAAGTTCTGCACTTCTGTTAACACCATCTTTGCTACTCTTTTCTTCTAGCTGACGTGTATATTCTGCAATCTTTTGTGCACCCTCTAGACGCAATGCAGTGATTTGATCATAGCCTCGACGTGCAGCATTAATATCAGGTTGGAATTTACTCTGTATACCTAATAGTTCAGTAGATAGATTACTAGCCTGTTGTGCAGACTCCTTAAGGTTTTCGTTAACTTTAAGTAACTGATTTTGTAATTCAATTAAAGGTTGTTTAACTTTATCGAAACTAGCTTTTGTTCTTTCGGCAGCAGGTGTTGTGTCTTCTAGATATTTTAAGATATCGGTGATGGTATTAACTGCTTGATCGGGCTTAGAAGCATCGATCTCCTTCATTCTCTTACCTAATTCGGTAACTTGCTCTGTTGATAAGCCTAATAATTGTGCTTGTGCTTTTAAACGTGTCTCGAATGCTAACCCGCCTTTTGCAAAATCATCACCGAGTAAGAATTTGCCTAGTGTAGCACCTTTGTTATTCATAACATCTAGGTCGCGAGTTGCTTCCTTAATGCTAGCTTGTAACTCTAATAAAGCCTTTTGCTTAGTAATTTGCTCTTGTATATCGAAGAAACGCTTTGCTGATGCAGTTAGGTTACCATAAGATGTTCCTAGGCCTTCAAGCGTTGCTTGATTTGCTTTTTGTGCATCTTGATATTTTTTTGTGCTATCAGTTAAATCCTTAAGGCGTTCGTCTAGATCTCTCATATCGACGCCCATTGCTGTTAAGCCAACACGTGCTAATGGAATTGCAACTGCGGCTAATGCACCGATTGCAGCACCCCATAAGCCGAATCCGCTTAATAACTGCGGTAACTGTTGACCCATTGCAACAAATGCACTAGTGCCGCCGGCGATCTGCACTGCCATATCCTGCACCTGGAATGCAACGTTACGGATACCTTGTGCACCAGAGTTTAATTTTGCGCCGGTAGCTTGTCCGGCATTACCTAGGTCATCGAGTTTATCGGCAGCATCTTTGATTTCGGCAGTGCCGGAAATCGTAATCTTAAGACCTAGTTCATCTATGGTTTTTGCCATATTATTTTCCTAATTGTTTATTGATGTAGCTCCTTACTGCATCACGGGCAGGGTCAATCATACCCTTTGGACTTTGTTTGCTATATCCTTCATCTAACCTTTTAGCATATGGATAGTTTGCTTCTACACCGGATGCTGTTTTATTAGTTTTTCTCCTAGCATTACCGGACCGGATAGGTGTATTCTTAACAAAAGCATCATATGCAACATCTACTAACTTTTGCGTAGTAAGCATATTGTTAAGATTTCTAAGTCGTCGACTTGAATTTAAACTCATACACCTTATCCTTGTCTAGTTTCTTTTAATATCTTGAGTAGTTCGTCTTGGGAATAGTCCTGAGGATCATAAGTCTTTTCGACACCCATTGCTTTTTCTTGCTGATAGTTTCTATATCCTATAGCAGTATCGCAAACAAAAAGATCGAATGTGCTAGCACGTTCCATAACCTCACTAGGTAACATTCCATATCTTTCTGCCATTGTATCGAGCATCATTATCATCCCCAACTCAACAGATCCTTCGTGGACCTGTTCCCTAGTTACTTTCCCAATTGGTCAACTACTGCGTTAACAACTGCCATCATTACATCATCTGGCAATGTTTCATCTGCTTTTAATGCAGGTTTACCATCTTCGTTCATAATTAAACGACTGATCATTTTAACCATTCCGGCTTGGTCATTAGCACTTGCAGTAGCAATTTGAACAAAATCCTCGATATTGCGACGATCATAGATATGAAACTCTAGTTCATCTCCATACTTCTCAACAATGTGAGGATGGTTAATAGTTAGTTTAACTAGTTGTGGTTTAGCTGCAAGTTGTGTTAATTTTAGTGCCATCTTAATCTCCAATCTTATCTTTTAGGTAGTGTATAGCAGACAATAGAAAACGCATTCTAGCGTCGATTTGTTCTGCATCTTTTCTTAAACAGCGTAGTTCAGCAAGGCTTTTAGCAACCTCTGCTTCTAGGCTTTTAAGAATATCTTCTGTGGTTAACTTATCAAAAATCATAGCCTACTCCTCGTAGTATTGATATTTAGCCAAGACAAAGCCCGCACTGGGCGGGCTAATGCTTAGTTTAGAACTAATTAAGCTGCTACTGCGGCTGTGCCTAGTGCGTAGTCACCGTTAACTTCAACAGTGATTGGGCTTACCCAAACTGGAGAATCTGCGCTAACCTTAGGAGCTAGTGCGCTAACGAAACCTGTGCCCATAAACAACTTCTTGCCATCTGTAACACCTTCAGGTGCTAATAGGAAAGCAACCTGAACACGGTCATTAGATAGTTTGAAGATGCCGTCTTGGCCAGCGCCTGCGCCAGTGCCAGAACCGAAGAAGGTTGCTGGATCTAGCACGAAGTTGCCGCTTAGACTGTTGCTAGCGTTAGTTGTAATAACGTTTTCGCCTGCTTGGTCTAGCTGCTTCCAGCGGAATGCGCCTGTGCTGTTGTTTAGAGTAACGTCTTGTAGGCCTGGAACAACGATAGCGTCGTTTGCTACGGTTGTGATAGCGCCAGTTGTGTTGCTAGCTGCTGTGTAGAAGTCTGTTTCAACTGGAGTTGCACCAGCCATATCTTCTGCACGGATTAGGACTAGCTTTACACGAGATACTGCGCTTGATGCGTTAATGTATGCCATTATATTTTATCCTTTTATGCTACGGTAAAGAACCTATATTCAAAATTATAGGTTATTTGACCATTGTCAATTTCAGTCACATAATCGAATTCATTTCTGAATGATTCTACTATGCCACTCTGTGTTCTAGCTTGTGCTATTACACTTAATGCTGCGTCTAAATCGCCGCTCTTATTTTTAGCGTCTACAGTTAAGTATCCTTTTATTGTAGTTTGAACTTGCATTACGTCATTGCCGTCGATTACTGCTTGCAATACACTTTGTTCTAGCTGAGGTTCATCTAGATATACTCGCTTTAAGTTTTTCTTATATAGCGGAGCACCACCTTGATCCCAAGGTAACTCTTGACTAGTTTTTATGGAACCAGCCAAGTTGTTAGTAATGTAGTCTAGTAATCTTGCTCTCATCGTATTCTTACCAAGTTAGCCTTACCAACCTTCTTTTCGTTAGTTGATATAACGCCGTCTGCGTTGAAGTCATACCAATCACCTGCTTCTAGTAGTTCGCGATAACCATCGTCGAATGCTTCCTTCCAGTGTTTAATCTTTTGAACTTCTGCGCTTGTTTCGTTACCGAAGTCAGCAACAGCAGGTAGAATATACTCTGTTAAACAATGGGCGATGTTTAGTGCTATAAATTCCTCGTGTCTTGCGTCGATATTATCGGGGTTAACATTAGGAACTAAGCGAGCATCGCCATTGAGTGAAGGATTACGTTCGAACTGATATGCTCTCCACCAGTCATCAGCCTTAATCTTACTTAAAAGACGCTGGCTGCTTTTTGCTAGTAATTGATTAACATACGATTCGTTCAATACTTCGTTTGCTTCAAAGAGTCGGGCATCACGCTGGACGACGTCAGCATATACAGCAAAACTTACGAATTCTGAATCTGCGTAATTAAATGCCATCGTGATGTCCTTTCAACGATTAGATTGTTGCGTCAGCAGTTAGCTTGACACCGAATGCGCTGTTGATAACAGCAGCACCGCTAGCAGCAGTTAGAACAACATCAGTTGCACGTAGAGCAGCTTGACGCTGTGACTCTAGGTTGATAGCGCCGCGCATTGCGTGAGCGATAGCACCAGGAGCAAAAACACCACCAACTGCATCACCAGAACCGTCGATAGCAACTAAGCCAGACTCGATAACAGTGATACCGGCAACTTGGCCTAGGTAGCCAGCAACTTGAACTTGGTTACCAACGTTGCTTAGGTTTGTGCCACCAACAGCAGCTAATTCTGCCTTAACAGAGTAAGCCTGTAGTGGGTTCAATACTGCGAACATTGGGCCAGTTACCTTGTTAGCACGTAGGTAAGCAGCAGCTTTTAATAGGTGAGCAACAGTTAGTTCTGCGCCAGCGCCTGGACCCATTTCTGTTAGACCAGCGAATAGATCGAAAACTTGCTTGTCCATTGCTTCAGCAATAGCACGGCCAGCTTGGTCGCCTAATTGAGCGATAACGTCGCTTGCTGCGCTGTCACGTAGCATATCGCTTACGCGGTGTGCGCTTACGATTTCAGCTAGTGTTAGAGTAGCAGAAGTTGTGTTTGTGTCAGCAAAAGAAGCAGCACCTTCGTCGGTGATAACTTGTGCAGAAACAGCACCCCATACTGGGATTTGAACTACTTTACCGCTGTTAGCTGGAACATCGAATACAGTAGTGATTTGGCGTGCTACGCTGTTTTCATACGCTTGGTATTGAGCAGCAGCAACTAGGTTTGCGAATAATTCGCTGTTGATAGAACTTGTGTTCATAATTTTAATCCTTTAAATGAATATTACTTTTGAGACTTTCTAGCCTCAGCATATAGTTTCCTATGCTCTGGGTTCTTCATATCCAATGTATTTACATCAATCTTTCCTAAGCCACCTGCGACTCCGATGCTACTACGACTAGTAGTTGTAGAAGGAGTAGGCTGAACAAAGTGTGGATTTTGTTGTAGAAACTCTTGAACATATGTTTCTACTGTTAATGCTTTGCCACTATCGTCATAACGGACTTGGCCCTTAGCATCTATTACTTCCACTTCGCCTTCCGCATTTAATCGCACATTGCTACGAACAAGGCTTTTAACTTGTTCAGGATTAACACTGCGTAGTTTTGCGGCTGCTTCTACAATAGGTGTGTTTAGTTTAAATTCTTGGATAATTGCATCCCTTTTCTGGATTTCTGCATCCTTCTTGGCTGCTAAATCCTGGAGCACTTTATCGAACTCTCCACGCTTGAGTTGTTGTTCCTGTTGTCCTTTGCGGTATGAATCAACGATACCACGTAGTTCTTCTGGATCACCTAAGTCTTCATACTTCTTAGCAAACTTGTTCGCTAGTTGCGTTTTAGTTTTTGCTAATAGTGCATTGACTTCGTCTTGCGTAAAGGTTTTTCCCTGAGTTGATGTTGAAGTCTCAGTATCTTCATTTGCCGATGTTAGTTCTGGATCCATCGTATATCCTAGCCTCACTTAAGAGTAAAAAGTGGACTCGCTAATGCAAGTCCTTTATAAATTTTATTTATCATTCTTCAACATCTGGGTTAGCGCCCGGGAGCACTTGGCCAGTAGGAGTAATAATAATCTCACCTTTTGCAACATCTTCTAGTTCCATTTCTAATTCTTCGATATCTAGAATTTCTGCAATACGTTTATCTATTGCATTCTGGATTAGAGGATTAGTGCTTAAGGCTTTTAATTTAGTTAATTCATCTAGCTCATTGCTAGTGTTGTGCATAGCAAAGTTATCAGGGTAGCATATTTCTCCGTCCCAAACAACACCTAGATACTTGTAAACTTCTTGCCAAATCTGTTCTTCGGCTAGTTCAATGTTATCTGCAATGCTGCATAGACGTGCATTTAATAGCGTCATCTCTGTTTCCATTGCAATGCCGGACATTTCGCGAGTCTCTGCAATACGGATAGAACCTACACTAGCCATAGTGTCGATCATCTTCTTACGTTCTTCGATACTCTTGTAAATGCTATCTACTGTTGCACCACTAAATTCTAGCACATAAGGCTTTAGTTGAGGATCTAGGTTCTCCGGTAAGTGAATCAATGCACCTGCACCCGTTCCTACGTTAGTATCTGCTGTGCAAACTAAACTTGGGTGACTGTCTAAGCGAATAGAACTTTCTACTTCCGATAGTTCATTGTAGATTGCACGTGCTTGGTCAGCAGTATCTTCAATTAAACTCATACCTAGGCCACGAACAGGTCCACGCTCTGCATACAAGCAAACAAATGGTAAGCGGCCTAGTTCATTAGGTTCTACGTATACATCTGTTGCAACACGATCACGTAAGTTAACTTCTGTTGTTGTAATTTCAGTCTTAGTCCACTGTTTAACTACGTTTACAGTATCGTTAACTTCTTCGATATACTTAATGTAACTTAATTCAAAGCTGCCGTTAGGTTGACGTTCCCATCTCCAGTCTGTAACTACTAAAGGAGTTAGTAGACTTAGATATGGTCTAACGCCTAGTGCAATCTCTTCTGCACGTGTTTGTGCACCTACGTTAGGTTTGCTTACGCAGATCCAAGCGTGTCCGAATACACTAGCCCATACACTTGCTTCCTTCATAAAAGCATCCATACTGCGACCTTCTAGATCTGCATCTTCAAGGATTGCTTCTATTGTAGGATCTCCTTCCATAGCCATAAACTCACGGTCTGGCTCTTCACGGAATAAGAAACTAATGTAAAGACTAACTAGGCTTCGTGGCTGGTTGTCATAAGGTGTGTTGCGTAGACGTTGTGCATATTCTGCATCTGATTCTAGCTGATAGCGTGTTAGATATGCACCTTGACGGTAATCCTCACCACCTAGATAAGCATCTAGTAAGAATTTCCAACGGTCACGCTTGCGGGCATACAGGCTGTTAGAGCTCATCGCACTGTTGTAAGCCTGTTGTAGTAATAAATCTGCCATATTTTAATCCCAATATATCCGATATTTAGCTATCTTTAGCATCATCGGTGTGTAAAACGCTGCGGACCTGTGCTTTCTACGACTTTCTTGATAGGAAATACATATTCTATCCAATAAGTCAGCGCATCGCAGCCGTGGTCAAATCCGGAATCCTTGTCTGGCACCATAGTTCCTTCTTTATATGCCCAATTCTTTAAGCATCTAATAGTAGTTTTGCAACTAGGATCTATAGTGAAACGTGTTGTGCCATCTGCTCTTTTAAAGAACAAACTATTCCCTGCGTTAATTCTATCTCTTACTAGCGGATGACTTCTACGATATTTAACAGTAAATCCCGCCATCTCTAGTAACTTGATATCCGTATTGCCGTTGGCGCTAGTTTTACGCTGTTGCCCTGCAGGATCTGGATATACAGTAATAGGATTAGTAGGATAACGACGTCTAATCTCATCTATCATCTCACTTGTATTGCTGTTTTCTATGTATATTTCATCGAATATTTCTATAGAATCTTTTACTAACCTTCCTATAACACAACTTCCGGGTGTTACGTTAAAGTCCTGTCCAATATGAATAGGCTCGTTTGCTCCGGGTTTTTTAACCTCTTGTATATTATGATCACCGAACTCTGTAAAGATTGCTCCGGCAAAGTTTTCCCAACTTGCTTCGTATTCTTGTCTGAATACTTTAGGAGCTAGGTCTAATCGTGCTTGTTCTATTTCATCTGCGCTAACGTTTCCACCCTCGATAGTAGTGTAGCTGAAGCTGCGCCAGTTCTTGCTTACACTGCCCCTATCATATAATTCTTTAGCCCATTCTGCACCAGCCTTAGGTGTTCCGATGAATAGTGCACCGCCTTGTTGATCGCTTAAACTAGGACGTAGGATTTCGCTCCACAGACTAGGATGGCAATCGCAAAACTCATCTACTACGCAGAAACTTAGACTACGACCACGCAAACTATCTAACTGTTCACTAGACTTAATAGAGATTTCGCTACCATTGATTAAACGAATAGTAAGTTCGCTTTCGTTAATCTTAGCAACCCAATTAAGTGCAGTTAGCTTCTGCTTTAATGGCTCCCAAGCAATGCCTTTAGCTTGCTGACGAGTAGGAGCAATATACCAAACAGTTTGATCCGGCCATCTAGCGGCACGAGCGATTTCGCGAAGACTTAAGAATGTCTTACCAAAGCGACGACCCGCTACGACTACACGAAAGCGGGTATCATCTTGTGTTATTGTTTGCTGTGGTTTACTCAGTGGCATCTAAATCATCATCGCCACCGAACTCGTGTCCTTTAATAGGCTTGTCAATATCATCATTCCAAGGTAGTGGAAGTTTTTCTACTGTAGTAACAGGGCTGTCACTCATACCTAGAATATTCTTAGCTAAGAAGATTTGTAATGCAGGATTCATCTTGGTAACTGCATTTTCTAACATTGCCCTACGCAATGTAATCTTTAACTCTTCGCGGCCTAGGGTTAATTCAGGTTCGAATATCCTAGTGATTGCTTCATCGTGCACTCCGAAGAAGTTTGCTATCTCTATATTCTTGCAACCTAGGGCTGCTAGTTTACGCACTTGTTCCGGATCTACTACTGTGCCATTACGGCCTACTGGATATCCTTCGAACTCTGCTTTTACTTTACCCTTAGAGCGAACTGATTTAGGTCCACGCTTTTTAGGTGCGTTATTCTGTTCCGACATTTAATGCTGCCTTAAATGCTGCTAGTTCTTCATCCGTTAGATAGAATTCACTAGTCTGCGGCTCCATTAATCCTTTAATGTGCTTTTCAATAGTTAATTGATTCTGTCCTGCAACTTTGTGTATTGCTATTTTTAGGCTGTAACCTGAATTATCTGTTACAGTAGCAAACGTTTTAGGTGTTGCAACACCATATTCATCTAATATCTCTATCATATATTTACCCTTGTCCTACGCCAAAATCGGCGCAATTAAACTGTATGTTTAACTTATCTGCTAAACGTTGGCAATGTGCTAGTTCATTAAAAGCAGTTTTAGGATACTTTAGTGTAGTGCCTTCTGCTTTGAAATAACTGTGCCTTAGCCCTATAGGTTTACCCTTGTATGTAACAAAGTAAACATTAGGCTTTTCTAGAACTTCTATGAGCACATTGTCTCGCTGAAACTCATTCATTACCTTAGGTGACGGTCTTGCCATTATACTATCCCTAATATTTGTCTATGATCCTGCCCTAGTTCAATCATCATATGAATCGCAGGATCCTTAATTCTATAGAACAATTCTATTGTTACTAGTTCTTCTTTGTATATTGCAGTGATGCCTTCTATTACAATTACATCTTCTGCATCTAACTTTGCAAGATAACGACCTAGGTCTTGCTGATAAAAGTAGTCTACTAGGTCTTCCCGCATAATTATGCCGTTATCCTCTGCAACTTCACTCCGGTGCGCTAGGACATTTTCAGTGTATAGCTTATCGCGGGCATTAATTTGTGCCATACTTAGTGCTTTGAGATACACTCCTGTTGTCATCCATTTTGCGCTTCTCTCCACGTCCCGTTCCTTCTACCATATGAGCAGGGTTCATACAAAACTTGTTACCACAAGTGTTACGAACGCTCTTAGTCTCTATCTCTCGGCCTGTTGCTATCATATAAGCAATTCTGCGTGCCTGTGTCATTTGATTCTTGTCGTTCTTAAATGCACCGAACAGTCCACCGAATGGACCTAATGCACCTGTCCACGACCAACAATCATCTGCGGAACCTTTCTGAACTTTAGCATCAAACAACTCTTGATTCCAACTCCAGATGCCGCATCTCACTCTCTCATCTCTGTGATTATACATACCTAATACCTTTTGTTCACAGTTATTTATGCCTTATACATAATCGAATAAACGATCTACGGACATACTTAACATTTCTGTTAAGGCTGCTACTGCTTCGTGTGTAGCCATCGTGCCGTGAGCAATAGGCTTAGAGTCTGCATTAACTAGAGGCTCCCTAGTCTTAGAGTGCACTTTATCTTTCTTAAAGCGTAGACCACTTACAATAGTAGATAATCCTTCATTGTAGAGTGCAACTATCTCCATCCAATGTTTTTGGTTACGGTTACTATCATCTACGTAGGTATGGGCGATTTCGCCTAGTTCATTTACCATAGTAACAGTATAGACTTCACCTGGTGTTATCTTACTGGCATTGTGTGTTATCTTGACTACAACCCACTTTGTGTGAGGTGTGCTTAGAATTTTTGCTGTCATATTAGTTTCTCCTATTAAACATTGTCGTGCCGTCTCTTGCACATACTTATTTATAATTGTAAACTAAAAAGTGGATGTAATCAATAAAAAAGCCCGGTTTTTTACGCCGGGCTTAGTGTTAGCATTGCACTAACGTTGTAGCGACTCATAATGAAAAGAGACTTAAGGACAATGCAAGGAGAAGCGTCGCTACAACTGTATTTATTATGCTAGATTAAAATTTGACTGTCAACTGCTTTTTTGTTTTTAGAGCGCGGCATTTTTAGTCAATTCTTCGAGTATATCGTCCGGAAAACTGTAAAATTCTGGATATTCAAAATACAACCAATGACAAAATGCCAATGTTACTGCGCTATGTGGTATGGGTTCATTACCGTAATGTCTAACAACAGGATAAAAACCATACATCTCATCAAAGTCTAGTCTAGGTATGCTTACTAATCTAAAGTAGCGATGATTATCGCGATCTTTAAGCAAATCTAATATTAGATCATCACTAGTGAGTGCTAGTTTAGCAAACTCCATAGTAGGATTAATCGCATAATGTGATTTTGATATTAACATTTCGTCTGTATTTACAGTATTTTTTGATAATAGTGCTCTTAACTGTGCTAAACGATCTTCTACTGTTGCAGTTGGGATAAATGGATGTTGTGCTTTAGTATCCATTAGCTTTTTAAAATATTCATTCATTGTGTTTCCTCCATTTTAGACATTGCTTGGTCAAATAGTGTTCTGTTCATATCAATAAACTCTGTTAATTGATTTGCGTCTAGACTATCTACATTAATCTTGCCGCTAAGGATATCTTTAAAGAAGTTAAGTATCTCTAACTGTTTACGTTCTTCGCGAAGTAGTTTATCCGCTGCGGCTTGTTCTTGTTCTTTACTATAACTGCTGGTTAATTCGGTTTGAGTCTTTAATGTATCCTTGTTTGTCGGAATATCTTTATTGTCTAATGCAAATACCGATATCCTATTTTGATTATAGTGACTTAGTGTATCGAGTGTTCCATATAAGTTACGGCCGTAATACCATTTGGTTAGTGGTGTAACTTGTTGCTCTGACACCTTTGCTTGTGTAGTAGGACGATAGAAGTATTCTTCATTATAGTCAGCAACTAAAACAATAGCGTGTGCAAGTAGAAAACTCTCTTGCTGCATAGGACGTCCTGCGTAGTCAAATGGGCTAAAAACAATGCCTACTAGGTGTAGTTTTGTAAGAGTTTCAACGTTATTTTGTATAGAAACACCTTGAATCTTAACTATCTTAATCTGCCCGCTACCCTGATATAGGCGATATTCGTATGCAAGCTGTTCTGACAGTCTATTAACTAAACTTGTTCCTTCGTGCGTGCTGTTGCTTTGATTGAATAGCACAGTAGGAGTTTGTTGATTATTTGGCAAGGTTAGTGTCCATCCTCCATTGTTGGAGAATACCTTAAGTGACATTTTATCTAGTTCTGGATGTAACATTGCTATCTCCTTAAATGCTGTCTAGGAAGTCTTGTAGACTTTGTGCTGTTGCAACTTCTATGTTGCGGTCATATAAATTAGCGCGACCAGTTAATTGAAAACTCTTACCGTGTTTTGTGTTTGGATCTGTAGGTTTTAAAGGAATCTCATAATATTCTGAACCAATCCAAACTTCTATCCTGGATATATCTCCGTGTAATTTTACTGCTGTATATGGAATTACGACACCTTTGCTCCTTTTATTGGACTTGCCTTGAGCAGGAAAGCGCAGTTTACCGAATCTATCGCCTGGGTTACGGTTATCAGGATCTTTTAAATCAATGTAAACATCCCAATCTGCATATTGCTCTACGCTACGTGTTAGTTCACGTGCACGATCAGTGATGCTAGCATATAAGCGTTTACCGTTTGCATAATTAAAGGCGACATTACCCTTAATTAAATCTATATCTACTTTGATGTAATCAAATTTGTCGTTGAGCACATCTACTTGCTCAATTGAATATGTGGGTTTTTGTGCTGTTGTAGGTGGCACAACCTTAAGTGAAGGTTTACTCATTTTCATTTCCTTGTTAGTGTAGTAACGAACTACAAACTTATTTATATATGATACAAAAAAAATGACTGTAATACAAGTTTTTTTGGAGATTTCGGCCGGCCTCCCAAAATAGAGATATCTCTCTTCTCTCGTCTGACCTCTGTCAAGAGGCAGTGAATTGTCCGATAGGACTAGCGAGTGACAACGAGCGTGAGCCGAAGGCGATAAGGCGAAGCCTCGGACACGAAGTGAGCGAAGCGATTTCCGGAGGAAAGAAGCAAACCTACGTGCTAGCCAAACGAGTTTACGAGTGCAGGCGCACGTTTACTTACTTTTTATTTTTATCTTTATTTTTATCTTTATTTTTTATCTTTATCTTTATCTTTATTTTTATAAGTATTGCGCGGCCTAGCACCCCTAAAACAGCAGATTTTGCTTAATTTTTAAGCAATTTATGGGTTTAAATGCGCGACCTATGCGCGACCTATGCGCGACCTATGCGCGACCTATGCGCGACCTATAGTCAAAAGAAAAGCACCCGAAGGTGCTTTTCAGTGGGTTCGTTACGCCCGGGTTTGTTACAAGGAAACAATATGAAAAAACTAACGTTGCGTTAGCTTTGTATTTATTATACATAAACCAATTGGTCAATGCAAAAAAAATCCCCCGAAAGTTGCCTAACGGGGGAAGAAAGTTTAATTAAGGAAGATTAACATATGCCAAACGAAATTCATCGTCTAACACACATATTTATCTCAGGGCTGTATCAAGCCCTTCAAATAGACTGTTTTCCCGTCACTCTTAACCGCAGTCAAACATTCTTTGGTATTCTTACCTGCTTCATAGCTTACGTGCACCCAACCAGCGTAAGGTAAACCACGAACTGGAAACTCTAAGATAACTTGCTTAAAGTTCAAATGGTTTTTAATGTATTCGGCAATGTTAATATTGGCAATGCCCGGAATAGTAATATCAGCGGCGCATCCATACAAGTGATCGCTATTTGCAGCACCGCCTACTCTGCTGTTAACCAAACTGCTACGATATCCGCTTGACACTACAACAGGACCAAATGCGTTGCGTAGTGGTTGTAAGACATTTTCGCATAGTCGCTGTAAGTTACCAATGACTTGTTGGCTAGGGCTGTTGCTAAGACCATATCGGCTAGCAGTTTGACTGAAGATCATTTCTTCTAGTGTAAAGTTAGTTGTTAGTCGCATATAAAAAATGCCCGAGTGTTTAGCCCGGGCATTAAGTCAGAAGAAGCACAATCTAAAAATGCGATAATTCGCAAAAATATTTATGTGGCACTCTGGATTTGCTTAAAGGTAGCGAAAGCATTTCACTGGCAGTTCCCGCCGACGCCTGCCTAACGGTCCTAGGTAGGTGATCCCGGTTGTTCGTTACTAGTATTTAATTGTGCTTTCAGTGCCTGTATTTTTTCGGCACCTCTAGTATATGCTGCCGCACCTAGAATTGCACCAAAAGATATGTGCAGCATTCCGCCGTCTTTAATTGATTGTGCAATCCAAGGTGTTTTAAAGAAGATTTGCCATATCAGTGGAAATACTAAGAAATCAGCAAGACATATTAGGCTATAAGTCATAGCTAATAAAGGTCTCCAGTTTTCCCTCAAATATGTCATATATGGCGTTTATTTGTCTGTTTTATTGTCTAGGGTAGGCTCAGCTATACCCTCGGAAATTTTAGGCGTCTTGCGGCGTGTTTTCTTAACAATTACGACTGGTTTTGTGTCTGTTTTAGCTGATTTTGCCTCCTGAGATGCCATCTTTTTTACCAGCTCTTCCTGTGCTACACCGTAGATATAGTAAAGTTGACCTTTACGCTCCCAACGGGTGCAGTTTACACCTTCAATTTGTAGTTTGCATACTATTACAGGTTGGCGATATTTGACTTTAATTTCTAGGTAATGAACATCATCTACGAACTCACGGTCGATAATTTTGTCAAAATCAGGATACTTTGCAATTAGCAATCTCCAATGATCGAATGTTTTTAATTCTATTGTTTTCTTCATTGATCTGGCCTTTGTGGTTTTAATTTGCCTGCGCTTGGGTTTTTCCAAACACTAACTGCTCGGTATTGTTCTGCTTTGTTATTGATCCAATACTTGATGTTAGTTTTATAATGGCGTGTGTCGACTGCAACAACCCAAAGTCCAGTGTTTTCATCCTTATAGCAAATGCACTCTTCTTCTGCCTTGATCATTTCACGTGGATAATAATCAAATGCAAGCGCAGCTATGATGTTCCTAGGCTCAGGATAGCTGCAAGTTGCGTATTTTTTCTTGTAGTCTGGAACCCAACGTATGTGTGCACATAGTTTGTCGTCTGGGTTTTCGATGTTAGTAACATCACCAAGCCATACTTTGTATGTGTCTATATTTTCTTTGTTGCTCATTGTGTTAATGTGTGTGTTAATTACTTAACTGTTAACCCATTATACAATTTTACCTGTATTTCCCAAAGAAAAATGCAACAGCACCGCCTATTAGTGCAGTAAAGAAAGGAACCGTTAGACGACCAAACCCTTTACCTTGGTTACTGTCTGCTTCTAATACTGCTAATCTAGCATCCATCTTTTCCATACGTTCTAATATTAGGTTACGGTCTTTTTCTAGTGTAACTAGTTTTTCCTCGGCACGGGCAATTGCCACAATAGCATCGGTTAACTTGTCCAACTTCTCTTCAATACGATCTAGGCGGCTCTCGTCACTCATTTTTTCTTACTCTTCTTATCACCCTGCCATCCTGCGGCATAGGCTGCACGTTCTTGTGCTCTTGCCTTGGCTTCTGCACCAGGGCCTGTATAAACTTTTCCGGAATGTCCGAACTGGTAACCTTTCTTACCGTTCTGGATTACTTGTCTTACTGGCATAATATTTATTGATCCTTATAGTTACTTTTTCGGAGGACGTTTGCCACGATTCTTCTCTGTTCTAGAGCCTCTAACTGGTAAATCTCTCATTGTATTATCCTTATTATTAAAAATAAGGGGACTATGCCCCTTATTTTATGCACCTACTGGTGTTATTGTGATAGTTGCACTAGCCACTGCTGGTCTAGCATACGGTGTTGTTTGTGCAGGAGTATATTCTAAGCTAATGCCGCTAGTATTATCTACTGCGAATCTCACTTCGATATAATCGTTTGCTGCAATTCCATTAACTAACCAATCTTTTGCTAACATTGTGCTAGTATCTTTAG
>JACCDY010268716.1_pt1 | contig 23697 bp, 37 predicted proteins | sample 7446391 | NCBI WGS metagenome assembly JACCDY01 (sample SAMN15323451, study PRJNA562643) | freshwater metagenome | isolation source: river surface water | place: USA:Blue River Watershed | collected 2017-08-18 | reverse complement strand
TCTGGCGGTATTTTTTGGCCCGCGTCCCTGCGGGTTTTTTCACATTTGAAAGGCCCATGCCATGACTCAGTACACAGGCTCCGGGACGTGCGTTTCCGTCTCTGCTTCCTCCCCGGCCACCCATAACGCGGCAGGATTTGCCGCACTCACATACACCCAGCTGGGCGAGCTGGAAACTGTGGGTGAAATCAATATCCGCCACGCATCGGTGAATTTCGCCAATCTGTGCACCGGGAAAACCACCGTCATCAAAGGGGCCGAAGAAGCCGTTGAATTTGACATTGGTGTTGCACTTGACCGCAAAGATGCTGGCCAGGCACTGATGACCACTGCCCGGAAAAGCCTCACTGCCAAAGTCTCCATCAAGATCGTTGACAGCGCTGGCGACACCGTTTACCTGGAGTGCTACGTCATGTCGGAGCGCATCGCAGGCGGCGCAGGCGTGAACGATGTCCGCATGGGCAACTACACCCTGGGCGCCATTGCTCCCTCCAGCGGTGACACCGCCGTTGTGGTCCTGGCCACCTGATTTTCCTCACTGAGCACCTACCCGGCGCAGTTCGCTTCCTTCGCGGGGGCGGCTGCGTCGGGCAAGGGCATCAAACCATCTCCCCGCGAAAGGATTAACAATGACTGGCTACAACCTCAAATCCATCAAGACCGTATCAAGCTTCGAATTTCCCGTCAAAGACCATGATGGCAACCCCACCGGCGTGGTTTTTGTGCTGGCAGGACCCACACACCCAGCCCGCGAGGCGGTCGAGATGGCGCGCAATCGTCGCCTGATTCAGGCAGCAAACAAAACCGGCCGAGTCACACTGCCCGATCCCGCTGAAATCAAGGCATCCAGGGTCAAAGAATTGGCCGCTTGCACCCTCGGCTGGACGGGCTATGCCGACGAAACAGGGCAGCCTGTGGCCTACAGCACGGCAACAGCAGAGGCGCTCTATGCCGATCCCGAAATGCTGTGGCTCACCGATCAGGTGGAGGAGGCCTTGGGAAACAAGTCGCTGTACACGAAGCCCGCAAGCGCGAGCTGATCAGCCAGCTTGAGTTGTACGGCCGCCAGCTCGCCTGGCTTGGGCAACGCATAGACCCCAAAGACGACAAATCGCGCACACGTTTTGAGGTGCGCAAGTCCGAGGATTTTTCGCTCAACCTGCCTGATGTCGAAGCGCAGCACCTGCTGCGCTATCTCGAAGACATAGGCTGGGCGCAGCCATCAGGCATGGGCATAGCCGGGGTCAGCAGCACAGAAATCATGGCTTGGAGCCGCGGTATGGGCATCGGTCTTGAGCCTTGGGAGTTCGAAGCAATCCGTCGGGCAAGCCGGGCGTATTGCCAGCAGTTCTCCAGCAATGACAGCCGAGAGCCAACTTTTGATCCACTCACCAACCCACCAAAAACCAGCGCAGTGCAAGCGCTTGCCAGTGCACTGAACCGAAGCAACAGGGAAGACAAGGCGTGAATATCTCTACTCTCACCATCGAGATGGCCGCCAACGTGGCTCGCCTGCAGCAAGACATGCAGCACGCTCGCAAAGTGGTGGATGACGCATCCTCCAACATTCGGCGTGCTGCAGACCTTGCCACCAAGGCCCTGGCTTTGCTGGGGGTCGGCTTGTCTGTGAACTGGGCCAAAAACCTCATCATGGGAAGCATCGAGAGCGCGGCCGCACTCAATGACCTGGCCATCCAGGCCGGCGTGACGGTTGAATCCTTGAGCGCCATGGCTTCCGTTGGAAAACTGAGCGGGCAAAGTGCTGAAAGCATTGCTGCAGCCATGAACCGACTGACGCGCACCCTGAGCAACGTCACGGAAGAGGGCAAAGGCGCGGGCTTTGCGCTGCAGGCCATGGGGCTGGACATTCGGGAGTTTCAAAAACTCTCTCCGGACGAGCAATTCAAGCTCCTGGCCGACACCCTGAACCAATTCCAGGACGGCAGCGGCAAGGCGGCCGTGGCCATGGCCTTGCTGGGCAAAGAGGGAGCAAAGATGCTGCCCATGTTGAAAGACCTGGCCCTGGCTGGCGAGATCCAGGCCAAAGTGACCACCGAGCAAGCCGCAGTAGCCGACAACTTCTCAGACAACCTGGTGCGTGCCAAGGCCACCGGAGAAGCCTGGCAAAAGCAGCTGAGCATGGGCATGGTGCCGGCTTTGGATCTGGCCACTCAGGCGTTTTTGGATGTGATGAATGGTACGGGGGGCATCCGAGATGAAATCGCCAAGCTCAGCAAGGATGGCACCATCACCCGTTGGACGCAGGCGGCCATCATTGGCCTGAGCTATCTGGCCGATGGCGTGCAATTCACGACGCGCCTCTTTGGAGTGCTCATCACGACACTGGGCACCTTGGCCCTTGGCGCATACGAGATGGCCTCGGGAAATTTTGCACGAGCAGGCAAAGTCTTCTCTGAAGGCTGGACCGAGGTCACCACCATGTTCGATGACAAGATGCTGGGACAGCGTCTGCGCGATCGCATGAAAGAGATCCAGGCTACAGCGCAAGTGGCCGAGGCCGCAAAACCCGTGCTCGACGCATCCAAGCTCGACACAGCAGCTCAAGAAGCAGCAGCCAAAGCCGCACAAAAGCTGGCCGATGAAGCCGAAAAGCTGGCTCAAAGCGGCGCCAATCTCTACGCCAGCCTCACTTTGGTCGACAGCGGTCTCTCTGGCGATTTCATGGAAAAGTGGAACAGCCTTGGCGCCGCTTACAAGGCCAACAAAATCACGCTGGACGAGCTGACGCTTGCGCAAAAGCTGCTGCTGGATCAGCAGCCATTGATGAAAAAAGCCATCGAAGATCGCGCCAAACTGGAAAAGCAGATCAACGACGAGCGTGAGCGCACCATGGCCGAGGCCTGGAAGCAAGTTGACGCAATCGAGGCGCAGGTAAAGCAGCAAGAAATGGCCAACGCCGTGTTTGGCAAAGGCAAATCGGCGCTCGCAGAACTAACCCTGGCCGAGATGGAAAACCAACTAGCCGCGCTTGAAGCCACCGAAAACGTGATCCCGGGTTATGTGCACGCGCTTGAACTACGAATCAAAGCCCAGAAATCGCTGATCAAGGCCATGAAAGATGGCGAAACGCTGGATGCCAACCAGAAGGCCGCCCAAAAGACCGCCGACGAATGGGAGCGCACCGCCAACAAGATTAACGACAGCATTGTGGACGCGCTCATGCGCGGCTTTGAGTCGGGCAAAGACTTTGCCAAAAACATGCGCGACACCATCGTCAACATGTTCAAGACGATGGTCCTGCGTCCCGTTGTGCAGGCGATCATCAGCCCCATCGGCGCGGGCATCGCCTCTGCATTTGGCGTTTCTGGCGCTCAGGCAGCAGGCACAACCACATCCTCTTTGGGCATGATCAGCACCATCAAGAGCGTCTACGACAACATCGTGGGCGGGTTTGCCATGCTGGGCGACAAGGTGGCCTTTGCCGCCCAGGACATCGGCGCCTGGCTTGTCAACAACACGACGGGCGTGCTCAATCAAGCTGGCTCTTCGTTGATGTCTTCGGCGGGCGGGCTCGGGACAGCCGCGTCCTATGCTGGCGGCGCCCTGGCGGGCTATGGCATTGGCACGGCCATCAGTGGCCAATATGCCGCTTTCGGCAATAAAAACATCGCAACCGTCACGGGAACTGCAATTGGCGCTGTGATTGGAGGCCCCATCGGCGCAGCCATTGGTGGCGCAATCGGCGGCCTGGTCAATCGCGCTTTTGGCATGGGCGCCAAGGAAACCCAGGACTACGGCCTGTCTGGCCAATTCACCGCCTCTGGCGCGAATCTCAAACAATACAGCCGCTGGCACCAAGATGGCGGTTGGTTCCGCTCCGATCGATCGGGCACAGATTACGCCACCATCAGCACCGAGCTTGGGAAGTTTCTCAATGGCGCCATAGGCATCACCACCTCGGCCACCAAAGCCTATGCCAATGCCATTGGGCTGAGCGCCGATGCCGTGAACGGCTTTTCTCAATCCATCTCCATCAGCTTGAAGGGGCTGGATGATGCGGCTCAAGAGAAAGCGATTGCTGGAGCCATCACCGGGTTTGGCGATGCCATGGCAAAAACTGCCTATGGCGCCACCTTGGCCATGTTTGCCAGAGAAGGCGAATCGGCTTCAGTCACCTTGGCTCGCCTGGGCAACAGCCTGATGACCGTCAATCAGGTCCTGGCAACCCTGAACCAAAACCTTTTGGCCACCAGCGCCGCGGGCGCCGATGCGGCAAGCAAGCTGCTCGATCTGGTGGGTGGCACGGAGGCGTTTGCCTCACTGACCACCGCCTATTACCAGGCGATCTACACCGAAGAGGAGCGCCTCGCAAAGACCCGAGAACAGCTGTCCAGCGCATTTTCTGCCGCCTTTGGGGGGGCAGCCTTGCCCAGGTCTTTGGCGGCCTACAAAGCCCTGGTTGAGGCTCAGGATCTCACTACCGAGATGGGCAGGCAGCAATATGCCGTCTTGCTGCAACTCGCCCCAGCTTATGCCGAAGTGACAAAAGCCTCCCTGGCCAGCGCAGAAGCCGCCCAAAAGGAAGCAGTAAGCAAAGTCGCAGCCCTGCGGGCAAGCGGCAAAAGCATCAGCGAATGGGTCGCCAAACTTCGCATCAGCACAAGTGCCCCTTCCGTTTCTCTGAGCACGGCTCGCGCTCAATATCTTCAAACGCTGAATCTGTCGCGCGCCAATGATCAAGCCGCACTTGGCTCGATCACGGGTATGGCCGATCAGTACATCGAGGCCGCCAGAAGCCAGGCCAGCAGCCGCTCACAGTTTGCCGCCATCGTTGCTCAAGTGAGCACAGAGGTTTCATCGCTTCCAGCGGTGAAAGGATTCCAGCAGGAGACCCTTGACGCCCTGAGTCTCATCAAAGAAACCATCGGCTTGGTGGGGGACTCCGTCGGCGCAGAAATCGTCTCGCTTGCAAAAGTCACAGTCAAGGAGTTCGACCGCCTGGACAAGAACGTCGATGGCCTGCTGAACTATGACGAATTGACAAAGGGGCTCAAGGGCATTGCCACAGATGAGCAAATCGCCAAGCTGATTGACTCGGTGGACGTCAATGGAGACGGCCAGCTCAGCGCCCTTGAGCTTGTCAACGCAGCCGTAGACACCGTTGGTGAATACAGCAGTGGGACGATGGCAAACACCGCCGAAGCACTCAAAGCTGCTACTCGGCAAATTGAGGCGCTGGTGTTCATGAACAACGACGGCCTGGTGGCGGTCTCAAAAAACACCGCATCAGCACTGGACTATCTGTCACCGATCCGCGATTACCTGAAAAACATCGACACGTCCACGGCCAAAACTGCAGCCAATCCGGTGGTGGTGAATCAATCCAGCGGCGGTGGCGGCGGGGTTATTGGAAACATCCTGAGATCCATCCCGATTTTCGGCGGCCTGTTTGCATCAGGTGGCGTTTTTGGTGGGCAAAACATCTACAGCAGCCCAACGCCATTCATGTTTGGCAACGGCAAATGGGGCGTGATTGGAGAAGCCGGCCCTGAAGCAGTGCTCCCGCTGGAGCGCATGGGCGATGGTTCATTGGGCGTTCGTGCATTGCCGAGCTACGTTTATCAGCAGCCCTCTGCCAATGAAAACGCGGCCCTTGTGAATGAGATCAAAGCCTTGCGCGCGCAGGTGCAAGAACTTCAGGCCAACACGCGCTCAACCGCCGTGAGTGCAGACAAGCAGGCCAGAATTCTTGACCGGGTGACTCAGGGCAACGACAGCCTCATGACTCAGCAGGTGACGCCATGACGATGCAAGTCATCAAGCCGGCGACCTTCACCGAGGCAATGCTGGTCAGCAGCACAGCCACCGAAACCTATGCGGCCTGGGCTGCCGGCACCACCTACGCGAAGGGTGCACGCGTGCGCTATGGCACACGCGTTTATGAGAGCCTGGTGGCCAGCAATTTGGGAAACACCCCAAGCACCTCGCCCACAAGCTGGCTGGACATTGGTCCGACCAACACCATGGCCATGTTCGATGACGAGGTGAACACCGCCACCACGGCCACCAACAGCCTGACCGTGGTGCTGGCCACTGGCCTTGTCAACAGCGTGGCACTGATCAACATCACGGGAGCCAGCGCCACCATCACGGTAACCGATGGCGCCGGTGGTCCGGTGGTTTTCACGAGAACCATTGACCTTGACGGCACCATCATTGGTGACTGGTATCAATACTTCTTCGAGCCCTATGTTCAAAAAGAAGAGCTGACGATCACGGACCTTCCGCCCTATGTGAATGCGCGTCTGACCGTGAATGTCACTGCCACTGGGCCGGTTGGCATTGGCAACCTGGTGTTTGGAACCATCTACGACCTGGGCGAGCCCGCCTTGGGCGCTTCGCTCGGCGCTGACGACTACAGCAGCGTCAACACCGATGAATTTGGCACCACCACCCTGGTGCGCCGTAACAGCGCCAAGCGCTCGGAGCTGCAGCTGCTGGTGGCGCGCAATCAGATGCGCAAAGTCTTCCAAGTACTGGATGACCTGCGGGCCACGCCATGTGTATGGATTCCATCGCCAGACGACCAGGATGCACCGCTGAGCGTCTTTGGTATCCGCTCCAGTTTCCGTGTGGTGGTTGATTACCCCGCTCACGTGCTTTGCTCCCTTGAACTCAAAGGAATGACCTGACCATGCCTGTACCCGCACCACCCACCATCACGATGCCGCCGACACCGCCCAGTCGGTCGGATCCTGCCAACTTTGCCGCCCGCGGCGATGCCTTCCTGGGCTGGTTCCCGACCGCCTGGACGTACCTGAGCAATCTGGTCACCTGGCTGAGCCTGCGCGCCAACGAGGTGGAGGCCAACAGCAATGCGGCCGTGCAGGCCGCCAGCACTGTGTCCAGTGTGGCCGCCAGCAGCCCCGTGCAAAACGCCGCCAGCAACGCGGCAGCCGCCCAGCTGGCCGCCACCCAGGCCCAGGCGTATGCCAGCCAGGCTCAAGCCGTGAGCCCGGACAGCCCGGTGCGGCTGAACACCAGGCGCATCAGTGCAGCCCTGACGATCCCGGCCGGCTACAACGCATCAAGCGCCGGCCGCATTTCCATCGATGACGGCATCACCGTCACCATTTCCGACCATTCCACCTGGAGCATCACATGAGCACCCTGACCCTTCGCAACATCGACTCACCGGACGGAACCCCGGTCAATTTTCCCAGCGGCATTCGCATCGGCGCTGCTGGTGGCGCAGGCACAGTGAACTCCATCGGAACCCCTGGCCAGCCGGGTTTTGGCGCCGGAATTGCACCAGAGATTCCAACGGGGTTTGCACCAACGGATGGCGTCAACGACCCGAGCAGCGCCAACTACGGCAACTACCAGTACAGCGATGGATCCGTGATGGTGTATATGCCGCACTATTGCTACAAATATGGGACAGGATCAAACGGACTACCAGTTAACACCCCCGATATCAAACCGTTTGGCTATTTTGAGAATTCTCTAACGATTGCGAACTCTCAAGGCTACGCGCTGCACCGCGCCTTCTACAACGGCGGCGCTATTCGTCCAGGCGTTTTCGTGGACAAATACCAGTGCTCAAACAATGGCGGCATTGCGTCCAGTATCCGCAATGGCAACCCGCTTTCGAGCAGCAGCGCGCACAATCCCTTCAGCAACCTGACAGGCTCCCCCAGCAACATTTATGCTGGTGCCATCAATGCGGCAAAGACGCGTGGATCACGGTTTTTTTGTAATACCCGCTTCATCCAGGCAGCATTAGCCCTTCTGAGCAACGCTCATGGCTCGGCCAGTGCAAACGCCACATATTGCGCCTGGTACATGGCTGGCGCTAACTTTCCGAAGGGCAACAACAATAATGCCCTGGGTGACGCCAACGACTCCACCATTGCCTACGTGTCGGACGGCTACAGCAATGCCGGCAAGACCGGCTCTGCCAACTTCCCGGCCAAGGTGTCCCACAACGGTCAGCTCTCGGGCGTCATGGATCTGAATGGGAATATGTGGGAAGTGAACTTGGGCCTGACCTCCAACGGCACCGCCTACTTCCTGCTCAAGCCTAGCGTGGATGTAACCACCATCACCAGTGGCAACACCCTGGTCACGGACGCCTGGGGCGCCACCGGTCTGGCCGCTATGTACGACAACATTGGTGCAACCTATGAGTCGTTGTTGGCCACCAGCAGCCTGAAGTACTTTGGCGCAGCGGGCCAGGTGCTGAGCGCAGCCACCAGTGGCACCGCCTGGGCGGCGGCTGGTGCCGGCATTCCACTTTCCACCGGCACGGGCGGCAGCAACCAGTTTGGCAATGACGGCATGTGGGACTACCGACCGAATGAGCTCTGTGTGATTTCGGGCGGCAACTGGGACAACGGCTCTAATGCCGGCGTCTGGGCGCTGGCTCTGGGCAGCGTGCGCGGCGACTCGTACGATGGCGTCGGGTTTCGTGCCGCCTCTTACCTGTGAGCATGTGGCCATGAGCGATAGCGATGTGGCCACCGGCCCGAGGCACTTTGACGTGGTGACCCACATTCACGGCTGCCTTGAGTGCCCGGATGCGGTCGACCGCCAGGGTGAGCCAGTGTGCAATCAAGCGCCCGGAACAACTGGATTGCGCCTGCAAAACGCCATATCGCTCACGCCTTCCTGCCCGCAGTGGCTGTGGAGCATGGCATGAGCACGACCCCCAGCAGCCTACATGCCGAAGCGGCGCTCAACCGCCGCCTGGTGCTTTTTGGGCGCCAGCTGGAGACGTACCTGGCGCACTTCCCCAACTGCCATAAGTACAGCCTGACGCAGACCATCCGGCAGGCATTCGTGGACGTGTATTGCCTGGTGGTCGAGGCCCAGAAGCGCTATCACAAGAAAACCGCACTGGGCCAACTGGACGTGCGCCATGAGCAATTGCGCATGCTGCTGAATCTGGCCTACGAGCTGGGCCTGTTCAGTCATCAAAAGAAAGACAGCGACCCGCAGGCCGGTCAGCACCGCTACCTCACGCTCTCACGCATGTGGGATGAAGTAGGGCGCATGATCGGCGGCTGGATCGCCAAAGAATCCGGCGGGCGAGATCCCGCTGGTGCGGTGGGAGCTTGACATGCTCTGTGTGATTTCGGGCGGCAACTGGAACAACGGCTCTAATGCCGGCGTCTGGGCGCTGAATCTGAACAACGTGCGCGGCAACTCGAACGATAACATCGGGTTTCGTGCCGACTCTCTGCCTGGCTTGCCTCACGCGGCCTATGCCGACCGGCAAAGAGGGAGCAACCGTCGCGGCTGGCGCCGAAACCTGGTGCTGCGCGCCCCTTTGGTAGCCGATCCTTGCCATGTTGCGAGGCAGGCGAAGACTGGGCATTCAGTCAGGAGATGCGCATGAAGCGCTCCGGCAATTTGTGGCCACGCATCTGCAACCGCAATGCATTGCTGGCCGCCTATCAGCGCGCCAGTCAGGGCAAGCATTCCCACCGCGCCTGCTTTGAGTTCTCACGCGCCCTGGGCGCCAACATCGAGCAGCTGCTTATTGAGCTGGAGTCGGGCACCTATCGGCCACGACCACTTAACCGCTTCTGGGTGCGAGATGGCCGAAAGCCCAGACTCATTGAGGCCCCAGCCTTTCGAGACCTGGTGGTGCAGCACGCCATCTATGCCGCCATTGCGCCAGGCCTGGAGCGGCGCTATATCGACACCTGCTATGCATGCCGAGTCGGCAAGGGCACACAACGTGCCGCCGACTGGCTGCAAGCTGCCATGCGTCGTGCCCCGAGAACCGACTGGGTGCTGCATGTGGACGTGCGCAAGTTCTTCTACAGCATCGACCGCGAGACGCTGCAGACCATCCTGGAGCGCCACATCAAGTGCCGCCCCACGCTGGATGTGATGAGCCTGTTTGCCGTGCGACCAGAGCCCACGGGTGTGCCTATCGGTAACCTGCTGAGCCAGACCTTTGCCAACATGTACCTCAACAGCCTGGACCACTTCTGCAAGCGTCGGCTCAAGGTGCGGCACTACGCCCGCTACATGGACGACAGCGTGATGCTCGCACCAGACCGCGAGACAGGTCTCAAATGGCTGGCCGCAATGCGTGAACACCTGGGCCTGCTGGGCCTGGAGATCAGCCACCACAGCCTGCAACCAATCCGGCGTGGCGTGGATTTCGTGGGCTACCGCACCTGGGCCAGTGGGCGCTTCGTGCGCAAGAGTCTGCTTACCGCCATCCGTCATGACGCCCGAAAGGGCGATCTCGACTCCATCATCTCGCGCATTGCCTCGGCGCTGCGCACCCGATCCCTGCAACACATCCTCACCCATCTAAAGGAGCAACACCATGCCGTCTTTGATCGCTTACCGCAAAGTCTCCGACGCCATCACCACGCACCAGCTCAAGCTGCCCACCCCTGAAAAACAGGGCACGCAAACCGGCCAAGAACTGGCCACGCTGGACGATGGCCGCACCATCGTCGTGCTGTTCGAAGGCCAGCAGCTGCCCACCGATCAGCCCGCGCCCGTCAAGGACAGCATCGAGGTGCTGTCACTGCCCCTGCCTGCCGAACTGAACGAGGCCATTCGCGCGGCCAGCCCGCACGCCCACCTCATCAGCCGTCGCGTGCAAGACCGCATCCGTGCCAAATACAGCGCCGAGGATGAGCTCAAGCTCAACCGCATCGGCACACACCACGCCATGGGCCTGAGCAAAGCCTCGGCCGAGGATCTCCAGGCCATCAAGGACTTTGTCGCCTACGTCGAGCAATGCCGCGACTGGGGGCGCGCTGAGCGGTCCAAGCTGGGCCTGTAAACCCAAAGGCGAGAGCCCGCCACACCTACCCGTCTGCAACACCACACGAGATCAGAGTCATGCCCGAGCCAGCCGCCACCGCCGCTACCACGACCCTGGCGGCCGCTACGGCTGCCGTCCCAGCCCTCACCGCCTTTGGCGTGAACCTGGGTCTTCGCCCTGACGTGCTGGTGGCCGGCTTTGCGGGTGCCCTGGCGGCCATCGTCCTGCTCAACTCGGTGCCTACCGAGGGCGACACCTGGGCGCACCTGCTGAGAACCACCTGGCGCCGCATTGCGGTGGCCATCTCCAGCTCCTTGGTGGCGGGCTACCTCACCCCCACGCTGATGCTGGCCATTCACATGGCTGATGCGCTCATGCTTGGCGTGGCTTTTGCCACCGGCGCTGGAGCGCAGAAAGTGCTGCGGCGCGCCATCGACCGCGCGGACAAACTCAGCCACCAAAAGGGAGCCACAAAATGAGCACGGCCATCCAGGTGGCGCACGTCTTAGCAGGGCTCGTGGTGCTGGCCGAAGCCCTCAACAAGCTGGAGCGCTGCGCACCCTTTGCGCACGGTCTCACTGGCCATGAGCGGCTCGTCGACGGGCTCAAAGCCCTGGCCTGGTTCCTGTTGGCCCTGGGAGCTGCGGGCGCATTGGCCGCGCCCGTCTTGCGAGCCATGGGGTTGCCGGTTGACGCTGGCGGTGAGTTTTCCAGGCTGGAGCGCCCCACGCTGGCAGAGACCCTGATCCTGAGCGGATTTGCCGTGCTCATCGTCCGTACCCGCGTCAAAGAGGGATAAGCCATGAAGCTCACAGAGCACTTCACCCTGGCCGAAATGACAGCCAGCAGCACCGCACGCCGGCTTGGCCTGAACAACGAGCTGCCCCCGGCGCTTTTTGGCAACCTCCAGTCCTTGGCAGAAATGCTTGAGCGCGTGCGTACCCAGCTGGGCGGCAAGCCTCTGATCGTTACCAGCGCCTACCGCAGCCGAGAGGTTAACCGGGCAGTCGGTGGCGTGGCCACATCGGATCACACACTGGGCCATGCGGCCGACGTGTTGTGCCCGGACTATGGCAGCCCCCACCAGGTGGCCAAAGCCCTGGTGCCACACCTGCAACACCTGGGCATTGGCCAGATCATCCTGGAGGGCGTCAAAGGCAAGCAATGGCTTCACTTGTCCACGCGCGTTCCAGACAAGGCCATGAACCGGGTCATCACCATCACCGATGCCGGCGCACAGCTTGGCATCCAGGAGCTGGCATGAGCATCGGCGCGCGCCTGGCCATCTTGCTGGCCTCAATCCTCTTGCTGTCGGGCGCAGCCTGGCGCATCCACACCAAGGCCGACCAGGCTGGGTATGCCAGAGCGCAAGCCGAGTTCTCAGCCCAAGCCTTTGCCGAATCCGAAGCCGCGCGAGCCAAAGAGGCCGCCATGACGAAAGCCATTCAAGAGGTAGACCATGCCCACCAGATTGAGAAAAAACGCCTGGCTGCTGCTGCTGCCAATGCTGCTGGCCAGCTGCGCCAGTTACAAGCCGCCCTTGGTCATCCAGGCCCCGCAGATTCCTCCTGCGCCTGCAGAGTTGATGAGTCCGCCAGAGCCGTCGCCAGTGAATGTGCCGGCGCTCTTACAGCGCTGGACGAACATGCTGCGAGCACCGGAGCGCGATTGACTGCGCTGCAGACCTACGTTGCCAATGCATGTCAGGTCAGCGGCGAACGCTGAAATTCAAACATCATAAGGGCCAAGCCCGGAAAGGAGAGCGCATGCCAACGCCGATCATCCCCTGGCTCGGAGGCAAGCGCCGCCTTGCAGACATCATCCTCCGCCGCTTTCCTTCGCACGCCTGCTACGTAGAAGTATTTGCTGGTGGTGCAGCCATGTACTTTCTTCGGCAGCCAGCCGAGGTCGAGGTGATCAACGACATCAATGGCGACGTGGTCAACCTCTACCGGGTGGTCAAAAGCCACCTGGAGGAATTCGTGCGCCAGTTCAAGTGGGCGCTCAGCAGCCGCGAGATCTTCAAGTGGACGCAGGACACCCCGCCCGAGACCCTCACCGACATCCAGCGAGCCGCCCGCTTCTACTACCTTCAGCACCAGGCTTTCGGCGCAAGGGTGCAAAGCCAATCCTGGGGCACCGCCACCACGGCGCCGGCACCCACGGTCAATCTGCTGAGACTGGAAGAGGATCTGAGCGCAGCCCACCTGCGCCTGCATGGCGCCTACATCGAGCGCCTGGACTGGAAAGAGTGCATGCGTCGGTACGACCGGCCACACACCTTCTTTTACCTCGATCCTCCTTATTGGGAGACCGAAGGTTATGGCGTGGAGTTCCCTTTCGAGGAATACCAGGCCATGGCCAAGCTGATGCGCGAGATCAAGGGCAAAGCCCTGCTGAGTATCAACGATCACCCACAGATCCGCGAATGCTTTGCTGGGCTGCACATGGAGGAGGTGCCCATCAAATACACAGTCGGTGGTGGCCAAGGTGTTGATCGCATGGAACTGCTGATTTACAGCTGGGACGTGCAGACCGAACCGACAGGGCTCTTTTGAGCCGCTCCAGATTGCAGTTGTCTCCTACCGGGTTCCAAGGTTACCCGGCACTCGCCCTCTCATCCCTCACGGGGTGGGAGGGCTTTTTTTCGTTTTTGTATGATCAAGGCTCTCGGCCATGATCAATTCGCCGTCACGGCTTATGCGCAGCAGCCTGGCCGTTCCACCCTTGGCCAAGAGCATCATGTCCATCGGCCCTTTACCCTCCGGTCCTGGGCGTACTCCACGGTGGTAGATCACGATGCGCTCGAATGTGTCGGCCACCAGCTGGCGCGTTTGAAGGCGCGTCTCGTAATCCTGCGCCTCAACACCCTCCGCCAGCCTTCGCCAAACCTCATCGGCTCCCGTGATTTCGGTGCGGACCGCCGCCGCCAGATCTCTCTCAGCCTCGGCCAGAAAATTTTGAATGGCCAGCTTTTCCTGCTCCAGCTCTCGGGCACGCTTGACAAAGATCGCCGGAGCCTCTTGGTCACCGCTGGCCAGCATTGCATCGGTCAGCCGCTCCAGCTTGGCATTGACCTCAACCAGGTTCTGTCGGGCCACGGCCAGCGCCGCCAGTGGCGCAGCGCTTCGGTCGGCGCCGTAGAGCGCCTGCAAGTTCACAATGTCCGAGCAGTAGGTCATCAGGGCTCGCTCAAAGGGAGCGACGGATGTCGAGCCACTGACGCTGCAGCCGCCGTGGGACGTGCTGGTGCAATGGAGTCTTCTGTGACCAGGCTGGATCCGGCCGTGCTCATCCCGATTGCGGGTGCCTATGTTCTGGCCCACCATTGCGCGGCCGCAGTAGCCGCACACGGTGATGCCAATGCCGGTCAGGATATGCGGCACCGGCCCCCGTGCCGCTCTCCGGCCACGCCCTCCAGCCGCCAGCTGCAACATATCCCACTCAGCCTGACTCAGGAGGGCGGGGTAGTAGCCTGGCAGCCGGTATTCGTCCTTGCCAATCGTCAACTCCTTTTCCCCAATCAGCGCCCGCTGCTTGACTAGGCGGTAGATCTGCAGCGCTTGGGGTCCCCGCCCAGTGAGGCTGAGCTTTTGCTCGGTCAGTTGCTCAATGATCTTGGTTGCGCCGTACCCAGACATGTACAGGCGCAAACCCTCCCGGACGGCCGCCACGCGCTCAGGAATCAGCTGCCACTTGCCGTCCACCAGCTGGAGCCATACAGGGTCTTTGCCGTTGCGCACCAGGCCACGATAGGTTCCAGCCAGCCAGCCCTCACACTGCCGGCGAATGCTGGCCACCACCCGCTTGCTCTTCGTGTCGCTTTCTTCGTGCGCGCGGATCATGACCAGGAGCGAATAGACCAGATCCATCGGATTGGCCTTCAAATGCTCGCGGCTGTATTGCTTGCCATCGCTGGCTGTCACCACGGTGATGCCGGCGTTGATGATCTGCGCCAGTTGGGCCTGCGCCTGGATCGGCTCGGCACGCGATAGGCGGTCGAGCCCCTCCACCACCAGCACGGAGCCTTGCGGGATTCGCCCTTGTTCCACCGCCGCCAAAAAGACGCCCAAGGCCCCCGATTTGATGTGACGCTGGTGGTAGGCAGACAGCCCTTCGTCTCTCAGTGAGAGCTTGTCATCCAGCAACAGCCCGTGCTCAGCAGCCCATTTGGTGGCATAAGCCATCTGCCGCTCGCTGCTGTGCCCCACCGCCTGGCGCGGGTCACTGAAGCGCATGTAGCTGTAGACAAGACCTGTCAAAATGCGATCCCTATGATTGAACCAAAAAATAAGATTCCAAGTATAGGTTGGGTATCGCTAGGATGCGCTAAAGATACTGTATCTAAACCGCAATCGCGGGCGTGAAAAAGCCCGCGCTACGCGGGCTTTCAGAGGGGAAATTCAGATCATCCGCCAAGCGTGAAGTCCCCAAACTGCACCACTAGGTAGCCGTCTTCGGTTTCATGACTCACCGCCTGGCCATGCCATCGCAGGTGCGCCACACAGTCCCTGATGTGATCACCCACCTGGCACAGAGGGAGTAAGTATTCATCCGGCCCAGCGCCACTCACCCCCTCTGATCGAATCAAGTCCTCAGCGGTCACCAGTGCCACGCGGTGGGCGCGTTCATCGGCTTGCTCTTTCACTTGGCCACCTTTGCATGGACGCGGAGATGCCCCTGGCCCTGCAAGAAGTTGCGGTAGCAGTTCAAGGCCACTGCCTCCGCCTCTCGCGCAACATCGTCTCCTGACGCGATCACGCGGCCGTCTTCGGACAAGATGGCCAGCCTGGCCGGCTTCCCGTTGACGGTGACCTTGAGGCCCTCGTGCGAGACTGCGGTGATCACCACGCCAGCGATGGCGCCCTCGGGTTGTGTTCCGATCATGCGCGGCTCCTTCCTTCAAACCTTATGGGGTAGTCCTCGATCTCTGGCGTGCCATGCGAGCATGCCTGCCGATACTCCGGCCACTTGCGGTCGGGACGCATATCAAGCCAGATCCAGCTGTGGGTGATGTCGATGTAATGGCGCTCCCAGCGCCCGCCGTACCAGCGCCGGTACCAGCGAAAGCCAGACAGCCAGACCTTGCACCAGTGCATGCGAAAGAGGTTCATACCAGCCCTTTCTCGGTGGCCAGCCACACGGGGATGAAAATGCTGGTGACCTTGCGGCCAAAGAGCCCGGCCTCCTCCATGTAGTCGGTGATCTGCGAGCGGGCAATCCAGACCTCGCGCACGCCATCAAAGATGAGCCAAGCCTTCTCAGTCTCCCGGTGCACCTCACAGGCGATCTCAATGGTTTCTGTCGGGGCGATCCTCATGCTGCCACCCCTTGAATGTCACGCACCAGCGTGACCTGGTGGCCGTCTGCCAAAACCTGTCTGGTTGCCTTATCAACGGCCGCAAGAAACTCCCCTCGGCCGAGCTGCTCCATCTGGAAGGCATGCAGCTCGCGCAGCAGTCGCACGGCCTCGGCCTCCTCAAAGGTCAGGGTAGGGCGCAGCCACAAGGCCGGCAGCCTGCAGCGGTTGTAGATGGCCTGCAGCACCAAATCGATGTGCGTCAGATGCTCCTGCAGGCCACGCACCACGCCCAGGCGCTCGATGGCCTGGGCCAGCGTGCACGCCCCGGAGACGATGGACCATTGCAACTCCGTGGCCACACCCGTGCACAGCGCCTGGATGGCCTCATCCAGGCCGGCCAGGATCTCATCCAGGTCCTGGCGAGGCGGCTTGGCAGCGCGATGAATCGCCAGCTCCAGCGTGTTGATGGCGATCTGGCGAGGCCGGTAAGCCTTGCGCGGTCTCTTGTTCCGTCTCATGCCGCCACCAGCACTTTCCGGTTGCGCGTCTCGTCGACCGCGCTCACCAGGCCATCGGCCTCCATTTGCTCAAGCAGGGCCAGCGCCCGGTCCTGACCGATGCCCAGAGCCTCCTTGAGCAGGCGCTTGGAGGCCTTTTGCTCACTGACCACCACGGCCACAGCCTGGGCGTACAAGTCACCCCCCTCTGGCTGGCCGTCAGGCGCCAGCGCGTCAGCGCAAGCCTGACCCTCCAAGTCTTGCATCGCGGAAGCGATGCCTTGTGTCGCCTCCTGTGCCGACAGCACCGCAGGCGCCGCAGGCCGCTTGCCGGCTGCCCGCCTTGCCCCATCGCGCCTTCCTCCCGGCCCCTCCTTCTGCCGCGCAGCGGAGCCGGTCGCGGGCGGTGCTTTTTGCGCATCGATCTCGGCCTGCAGCTGGCGGAGGTCTTCGGCGTGCTCCTTCTTCACCTCGGCCATGGCCGCACGGCGCAGGGCTTTGGTGTCGATGTCCAGCTCCCGGACAAAGGCGTCGAGCAAGGGCGTACGGGCCGCCCCGCCATAGAAAGGCCGGTCTCGATCCAGAAAGCAAAGCGCCACCGCCCGCAGCAGCTCGGTCTCGCCCAGGCGCTGAATGTGCCCGGTGATGGCGGCATTCTCGTCCTCGCCTTCCTGGAACTCATAGCCCAGCATGACGGCCATTTCGTGATCACCGGCGCTGTCCAGCTCGGCCAGCAGGAAGGCGCGAAGTACTTCGCCGGCCAGCAGGCGCTTGGCCTGAGTCGCCGAGCTATGGCGGATCGCATCAGCGGTGGCCGCATGGACGGACTGACGCACCTTGCGCTCGGTTTCGCGCTCTACCTCGGCCTTGAGGTACTTCAGGCGATCCTCCAGATCCTCCAGCTTTTCGGCGCGGACCTTCTCGGCCTTGATGAGCCCCTTGGCCATCAGCACCGCCTCGGCCTCTTCGGCCGGCACCAGCTCGCTTACCTCCTGGGTGCGGGGGTGGATGAACAGGATGGGCGAGGGCGCGTCCTTGCCCAGCGCCTGGGCCAGGGTGATGGGCCGCTCGCCCTCCTGGCTCAGGTCGGGGCGCTGGGTGGCCAGGGCCACGTAGCCGGTGGGCGTGATGCGGTACTGGTTGCCCTCCATGAGCTCGATGGCCTCCTTGTCCTGCACGATGCGCAGGCCCTTGGCTTCGGCCTTCTTGACCAGCTGGGCGCGGTGGGCCTCTTCCTTGCCGTGGTAGCAGGCCGGGTCGGTGCAGATGTCTGCGCTGTCCACGTCGGCAAAGAGGTCGGGGTTGGCGCCCGTGCGCTTGGGGCAGGTGGTGCAGCTGCCAGCGGCTTCGACCAGGCGCACGTCGGTGAGCTTGAAGATGGCCTGCTCCAGGCGCAGCATGACGTTGGCCTTGAGCCAGTCCTGCAGTCGCCGCACGCTCGGGGGCTCGGGCGGGTAGCCCGAGGGCGTGGTGGCGAACTCCAGCGCCTTGAGCTGCAGCTTGCCATCGGGGATGCGGGCGATGAGCAGCGCCCGGCTGGCGTCGATCTTGCCCTCGCGCAGGGCCTGCTTGCTCTCCAGCGACAGGTCGAGCAGCTTGAGTCGCCCGTAGACGTAGCTGCGGCTCTTGCCAATCTTGGCGCCCACCTGGTCGGCGTTGAGCCCGCTGTGCTGCATGAGTGCGTCATAGCCCTCCGCCTCCTCCAGCTCGGTGAGGTCATCGCGCTGGAGGTTCTCGACGATCTGCACCTCCAGCACCTGGTCATCGCTCAAGTCGCGGATCAGCGCGGGGATGGTGGGGGCACCAGCCAGCTGGCTGGCCCGGTACCGGCGCTCGCCCGAGACGAGCTCGTACACCGGCTTGACCGTGCGCGGCTTGCCGCTTTGGGGGTCAAAGCTGGTGTCGGCCACGCGGGCGCCAGGCAGCCTGCGCACCAGAATGGGCTGGTGCACCCCGCTGGCACGGATGCTCTCGGCCAGCTCCTGCAGCTTGGCCTCATTGAAGTTCTTGCGGGGATTGGTGAGGCTGGGCTCGATCAGCGGCAGCTCGATAAAGGCAAATTCGTCAGACGACATGGTGATCCTTTGGTGCAAAAAAACGGGAGCCGTGCGAGCGCCGCAGCCAGCGGTAAAACACCATGCTGGCCACGATGCCGAACGGCCCACCCGCGAGGTAAGCGGCAATCTCCCAACCGACCGCATCGGGCGCCAGCTTGAACAGCACCAGATTGGCGGTGCCGATCGCCAGCGAATTGAGGAAGGCGCTGATGTGGTGGCCGTTGTTGACCAACTGGCTCTGCAGGCCCAGAAAAAACACCAGTGCAAAGGTGCTGGCCAAAAGCGCAAGGGCGGTCATGGCTCAGCGCCCTGGGCGGGCGGCACCACGCGATCGCGCGTGCGGTGCACCGCATCAATGTCCACCTCGGCCAGCAGCGGCGCCTTGAAGCCCCAGTCCAGCTTGGTGCGGGCGATGATGTCCAGCGCCGCTGCCTGGGCATTGGTGCAAGGCGCACCCACCGCCGGCCTGAAGCTGCTGTGAATGCCCACGCCGCCCGTTGGCGTGTCGGTCAGAGTGATGGTGACTTCAGCCATGTTTGGCCTCCTCCTCGTTGGGTTTGACAATGTGAATGTGGGCGGCATTGCGGGCCAGCAGCCGCATGTCCAGCGCAGGCGTCTGCACTGTCACGCGCATGCCTTTTTTGAACCGGTGCGCCGCTGCCTCGGCCTGCTTGAAGCCGTTGGGTGGAAAGGGCTGCTCAACGTGCATCAGGTTGCGCAGCGTGTTGTCTAGCGCGATGTCCATGCACAGCACCGGCACGGTCATCTCGCCATCGAGCACACGCAGCCGCGCCTCGGCCGCATGCACCAACGTGCCGCTGAACTCAACCAGCGGCGCCTCCATCTGTACAGACGCGCGCATGGTCAGGCCACCAAATGCGCCAGCATCGCGGCCAGTACGCCCGCCACGGCAATGGCCACCATGCCGGCAAAGCAAATGGCGGCAGCCACCAGGCTGTCATGCACTCGGCGTGCATCGGGCTCTTGCCCATCCCGGTGCAGCCAATCGCGTATGCAGGCGCCGTCGCACTGCCCCTGGGGGTAGTCGCAACCACCGTGACGGCAGAGGGGGCGACTCATTGCGCACCCCCGGCCACCAGGGCGGGCCTGCCGCTGACATGTGTACACACCGGGCCTTGAGGCGTCCAGTTCACGCCGGCCAGGGTGCCGTGGCGCTGACGGCATACTCGCAGCAGGTGCTCATGGCCATCGGCGTCTCCAGCGGCCAGGGCCGCGCGTGCTGCCTCGGCTGGGCTCTCGTAAGGGTCGGCGTCCAGGCTGGGGCCGACCACGGCCAGAAGGGCGGCAATGCCCAGCGCCAGGGCAATGTTGAAGAGGCGGTGCGCGGTCATGGCGCGTCTCCCGCCAGGCCCTGCGCCTTGGCGCTGATGCGCAGGGCGCCACCGGGCGCATGCTCCATGGCGTGCAGGATGGCGTCCACGCTGCACTTGAACAGCCCGCTGTAGCTGTAGGGCGCCCCCTGGGAGGGCGTGACGCGGATGGTGAAGGCTTTCATGCAGCCTCCGGGATCTGAGGCTGCACCGCCTCGCCGTAGGCAGCCAGGGCTTTCTGGGCGGCCTCAACGTATTCGCAGGGCAGGTAGCTGGCACCGCTGTACGGCCTGACGGGGGGGTAGTCCATCGTCTCGCGCACGATGGCCTGCAGGGCCGCGATCAGGGCGCGTTCACGGGCACTCACCGCCTGGGCAGACGCCTGCCTGGCGGCTTCGGCCAAATAGTCCGCACGGCGTTCCTGGCGCAGTTCTTCGAGGTCTTTGTCGGTCAGCATTTCCGCTCCATGGACCGCCTTGGGGTGGCGGCATGGCGGTATAGTAGTTAAACTGTTGATTCATTGCAACAGCAAAACTGCTTTTAAAGCGAAAATATTTTTCCGGAGCTGTTCAAAACCCCGGATTCAGACCTTCAAACAGGAGAACACCATGCAAAGAGTCAAACAGCCCAGCCTGACCCAAAGGGTGTCGGCCGCTCTGTACGTCATCTCATGCCGCCCCACCCTGCCAGGGGTGAAGACCATAGACACCTTGATGTGGCCTTACATGACGCCACCGCTGTTGCCGCACAAGCTGCAAGAGGCGCAACAAAAAGAGGCCGCTGATGGCCCCTGGATACTGGAGCCCGACGACGTGCGCCGGTGCGCGGCTAAGCTGCTGGCCAGTGTCCTAGCTGAACTGCTACAAGCCGCGCCCCCTGAGCGTCTTGCGCAGATTGAGACAGAACTAGCTGAGTACCTGTCTTCAGATCTCGCACCTGCACGACAAGATGAAAGAATCCCCAGTCTCCATGGGCTCGAATTACATCCCCCGCAAAACAGGGACGCGTGGTTACGAGCTTTTTCGGATCCATATCGTCTCCGTCAGCCAAGTACTTGAGCTTGTAGGTGTAGGTGGTGGCGGTCATGGGTTGCTCCAGGCCAGGTAAGGCTTGAACGGCAGCTTCAGCTGTACGTGCCGTTTTTTAAGGCCGTCTCCAGGGCCTCGATCTCGTCTTGCATGCGCACCTGGGCCTTGAAGCGCAGGGCCGGCGGCAAGGCCTCGTAGCGCTCACGATCCACCAGCTCAAACGGCCAGCTCGACTCCAGCTCGGCCAGGCGGGGGCTGAAGTCGGCGATCTTGCAGCCCAATCCCTTTGCAAAACCCTTGGCAGCTTTCAGGCTCAGGGGCGTCTCGCCACGGAGGAATTGACCCACCGCACTCTGGTTGCCAATCGAGTGGGCATCCCCGAATTCAGCCTGGGTGCCGCGCACCGAAACATCGGCGCGGTCCCAAATCTCTTTGAGTCGCCTTGCCTCCTCTTTGACCAAAAGGGGGTCTATCGAAGTTCGCCCGCGTTTTTTCATCACATGGAGGATAGTGGTGCTGTTTTTTTGGAAAACCAGTCAAACTGCTGTATAGTTCGAAGCAGCAAAACTGTTTTTCTTGTCAGATGAACACCATCAAAGCCATCAGAACCCGCCTCGGACTGACGCAGTCCGCCCTGGCCGAGGGCATCGGCTGCACGCAGGGCAACGTGGGCCACTACGAGCTCAAGGGCCAGACGGTGCCGCCCGAGGTGGCTCGCCGTCTGATCGCTTTTGCCGCCAGCCTGGGTGTGCAGCTGAGCTACGAGGACATCTACGGCCCGGTAACCCCCACCCAACAAGAGCCCGCCGGGCAAGGAGCGTGAGATGAAACCGAACCAGAACCCCCTGGGCGATGACGCGTCTTTCGCAGCGATGCGTTCGATCTGGCTGAAGGAATTGGGCGAACTCAGCGCTTTGCGTAGTGGTTCGCCGCCCCTTGCAGCAGAGCAAACATCTTTTGCTCCGATTCCTGGAACAGCTTTGTTGCTGCTTGCATCCCTGGAGTGGGTATTTGCTCGAAGGTCGCTTGTTTGTCCGCAGAGGCCTTGGCCATCGTGGCGATTACGTGTTGCAGCTGCTCGGGCGTCAGTGCTGAGGCTATGGACACCAGTGCGAGGTTGGTTGCAGCAAGGTCTGCGCGCTGCCGGTCGAGTTTCTCGGTGAGGCGCTGGATGTCTTCGTTCATGGGTCTGCCCTTTCAGGTGCGTTGTGGGTGTGAGAGCTTCCATCGTATCCCCCTGGGCAGGCCCGCCCCTCTGCCGCTTGCGGCGCCATACAAGAGACGTGTTTCGAGTGTAGGCATGAGGGGCGTCCGCCTTCTGTGCCCCAGGGCACGTAACACACAGCGCACCGCGCAGGAGATGAGATGGCAGATTGCACTTTGACGCTTCGGCTTGACGCCAGCCGCGCCCTTGCAGATCTGGGATTACTTGCCCAGGCGGCCCAGGGTTCTTTGCAGCTTCGCCAGCGCTTGCTCGACCTTGGCGATCTCGCTGGCGAATTGCGCTGCCTCCACCTGGAAAGCCTGCCCACAACTGGGGCAGGCGAGTGCCGGGTTGGTCTTGAGCTTTCCGACCGTCTCGCTGAACTTGTGCGCGCAGTGCGGGCAGGGCAGTTCGATGCTTTGTGAATCGAGGATGTTTTTCATGGGCGCCCCTTTCGTTGGCATGGTTGGAATTGAGAAGCTCCCATTTTCCAGCGTTTGGGGCGCCCGCCACATTGGCCCATTGGCCAGCAGTTTTGCGGGCAGCGCAGCGGGTATCCAGGGTCAATCGCATGGATCCAGTGTCTGCTCTGCTCGTCGCACCGTCCATCACACCCACCAGGAGGCCTTGCCATGAGCCGAACCATTTTGGATGCCGCGTACCACGTGGTGCATGACTACCCCGGGGGCTCTGTTTCGTTGGCGCCGCGCCTCAACAAGGCGTCCACCACGCTGAGCCATGAGGTCACAGCCACCGGCACGGCCAAGCTGGGCTTGCTAGATGCCGTCAAGATCACCGCCTTTTCTGGTGACTTGCGCATCTTGCAAGCCTGGGCGGTCGAGGCTGGGCAAATGCTGGTGCCATTGCCCGCCCTGGGCGATCAGTCGGACGAGTGCCTGGCCAGGGTGTCGAGCACGGCCAAAGAGTTTGCCGATCTGTTGGCGGCCGCCGCAGAGGGGTTGTCCGATGGTGCGGTGAGCGACAACGAGCTTGATCGACTTGAGCGCGAGGCGGGCGAATTGTTTTCAGCGGTGCATGCCTTGCTCAAGGCAATGCGCGACCGCAACCAGGCGGGCAAGCCTGCCAATGAGCGAAAGGCCCTCTGATGCGTCCTTCAGGCGAGATCACACAGGCCTTGCTCAAGGCCGCCAAAGAATTTGCCGAGCAAGGCCGACCGGCCACGCTGGTGGAGTTGGCGCACAGCGCATGCGTGTCCAGAGAGGCGGCCTATGACCGCGTCAAAAAGCTCAAGAGCCGAGGCCATCTGCAGCAGGTGGGCGAGCGGCGCGTGGATTACAGGAATCGGCCCGTGGCGGAATACGCGCCAGCCGATGTTTGCAACAATGAAGAAGAGGGGATAACTGGTTTCGTGGCTTTGGAGCATTGCTTCAACAGCTGGGCCAGATAAGCGCATGAGTGATCAACAAACCCCGGTGGTGGTGCCGCCGGTTTGGGACAACATTCCCCCCGATTTGGCAGCACGCCAGCAGTGGCTGCTGTGGAAGTTCGAGCCCAAGGA
>JACCDY011376770.1_pt1 | contig 23708 bp, 24 predicted proteins | sample 7446391 | NCBI WGS metagenome assembly JACCDY01 (sample SAMN15323451, study PRJNA562643) | freshwater metagenome | isolation source: river surface water | place: USA:Blue River Watershed | collected 2017-08-18 | reverse complement strand
GTGAAACCTTTTTGAAACTTTTTAGATAAACTCATATTTTATAATTCTATATTAATAATACTCACTTCTAGGGTCACGTGAGCCCTGGGAGTGAACGACCTAAAATTTATAATAGCTAGATTATACCACGAACAAATACTATCCATTGGCAAATTGAGGACTGTGGATAAGTACAGTCAACGATTCAGTTGCCTAGACTCCGGAAGCAATATTGTAAATTGGCATCAATACTGAAGCAAGTAATACGCCAACACTCAATCCAAGCGCCACTATCTTAACTGGTTCAATGAGTCCGACGAGCGTATCAACAGCGCTGTCAACTTCACGTTTGTAAAACTTCGCAAGCGTTTTTAAGATTGAAGAAAGCGCGCCTGTTTCCTCCCCCACCTTTACCATTTGTATCATGATTTGTGGAATCTGTTCATGGGTTCCCAGTGCATCAGAGAGCGCACTCCCACTCTTGACTGCTTCTACCGAATCCCGAAGAATGGTTTGGTACACTTTACTGCCGACAATAGTACTGGTAATTTCAAGCGCGCGCACAATTGATATACCAGAAGAAAGCATTGTGTCGAGATTGTCTGCGATACGTGACAAGTAGAGTTTACGGTAGAGATTACCAAAGGCCGGAGCAGAGAGCTTGAGGTTATCGAGATAATTCTGCCCTGCTTCACTCTTAGAGAGGTAGTATACATAGAGCCCAGCAGCAACAAAAAAGATAAGGACAAAAAGACCGTAATTCACAAAGAAATGCGAAATACCGATAACAATTTTAGTATAAAGTGGGATATCCTGTCCGGAATCTTCAATGATAGTTGCAAGTTTTGGAATAATCAAAGTGAACATAAGTATCATCACGGCAAAAAATACAATCACCACAAATGCCGGATAGATGAGAGCATTTTTTGTTTTTGATGTTAGTTCATACTGACGATCAAGATAATCGGCCAGGTAATTAAAAGTTTGAGTCAATTTTCCCGATTCTTCGCCGGATTTGACCATGTTTACATAGAATTCTGAAAATACATCCGGATGTTTAGCGAGGGCGCCGGAGATCGAAAAACCGGCCTGGAGATCATCTGAGACTTGCGTGAGCTTCGTGCGCAAAAGTTTATTTTCAGCATTGGTGCCAAGCATCGTAAATGCCTTAAGCGCAGAAACTTGGGCTTCAAAAAGAGTAGAGATCTGACGTGAGAGAATAACAACGTCTTTAAGTGGAACTTTTTCAAAGAAACCACGGTTAAGAAAGTTTTTCTCTTCTTCGCCTTTCATAGACACCACGATCAATCCACGGCGTTGCAAAGAAACGATGGCTAGATCTTTGCTCTGTGCATCGATCGAGCCTTCCTTTTTTTCTCCTGTATTGGTGACTGCTTTGTATTTAAAAGTCATAGGGTAGTTAATTATTTACTAAAGCAGTCTCTCAAGTGCTTTTGGATTGAATGATCGACTGTACGCATTTTCCATCGTGATCTCCCCTGCTCGCACGAGCTCAAGGAGCGAGCGATTCATGTCCACCATGCCGCCTTCCGATCCCGTCTCAATCACCACGTCGATTTCATGCGTACGTTTTTCTCGAATTAGATTTTGTACGGCACTGTTGTTGATGAGAAGTTCAAAAGCAGGAATGAGTCCGCCTGTGATACGCGGAACAAGACGTTGAGAGAAGATACCGAGTAATGATCCTGCAAGCTGAATACGGATCTGGTCTTGTTGTCCAGGCGGAAAAGAATCAACAATACGATCGATCGTCTGTGAAGCGTTGTTGGTGTGGAGCGTAGAGAAGACCAAGTGACCGGTTTCTGCGGCAGTCACAGCAGTCGCCATGGTTTCCGGAGAACGCATTTCGCCGATCATAATAACATTGACGTCTTCACGAAAAATAGCTTTGAGCGCGGTATTGAAATCCTTGGTATCAATACCCACTTCGCGTTGATCGATCAGGGAGCGTTTTTGCTCAAACAAATATTCAATCGGATCTTCCACTGTGATGATATGCTCGGCGCGCTCGTTGTTGATAAGGTTGATCATGGAAGCCATAGTCGTAGACTTGCCTTGTCCGACCGGACCTACCACGAGGAAAAATCCCTGCTTTTTACGGGCGAAGCTCTCGAGCACTGGCGGCAGTCGAAGCTCATCGAGCGCTTTGACTTTTGGAATAAGGCGAAATGCTATCGCCGCTGAGCCGCGATGAATGAAAGCATTGCCTCGCAAGCGCGCTTCGCCACGGAAATCGTAGGAAAAATCTGCTTCTTGATTTTCAACAAAATACGCAAAGCGCTTTTCTGTCAGAATAACTTTCAAGATCCCCATCATATCTTCTTGAGAAAGTGCAGGATGGCTCGTAAGCGGTACAAGCTCAGATGCTATACGAATCGCCGGCTGACGCGTTGCTGAAAGATGGAGGTCCGAACCTTCTTGATGGATGACAGTAAGAATGAGATCGTCGATGAGTTTTTGATAGTCCATTGTCTAAAAGTATACTATATGTTTGTTATGAAAACTACTTTCTTTTCATGTTTTTGAGAAAATACTGCAACACTCATATTTGCGTCATTAGAGACCGTACACCTCTTGCACTGGCACAATACCTTGGGTACTTTTCAAAATCGCATCTTCGCGCATAGTGGTAAAACCTTTAGAGCGCACCAGATCAAAGACTTCGGATTCGCCGGGACTCTTCAAGATAAGATCGCGTACTTCTTTATCAACAGCAAACATTTCCACTACTGCCACGCGGCCGCGTGTACCTGACGGACACTCAGTCGATGGCACTGCTTCATAGAGACTTTTATCAAATGGGATTTCTTTTCGATACGCTTCAGGGAGGTCAACAAACTGTTTCGTGAGCATTTGCTTAGTACTATCATCGAGTGGCAATGCTTTTTGAGAATTGGGACAGATCACACGCACAAGTCGTTGCGCGATAGAGAGCGTCAGCGTTGGCGCGATCAAGTACGGATCCACACCCATGTCGATCAAACGCGGTATCACGCCAATAGCGTTGTTAGTGTGGAGTGTAGAGAAGACCAAGTGACCCGTGAGCGCTGCTTGAATCGCTAATTGTGCAGTTTCTTTGTCGCGGATTTCTCCCACCATGATAATGTCCGGGTCCTGACGAAGAATCGAGCGAAGACCCGAAGCAAACGTGTACCCGATCTCCGGCATAACTTGGGATTGATTCATGTCTGGAATGTGGTATTCAACTGGATCTTCAAGAGAAATAACATTCGATTTTTCGCGATCAAGTTCGTTCAACATCGAATAGAGTGTGGTGGATTTTCCCGATCCTGTCGGGCCAGTAATCAAGATGAGCCCGTAAGGACGAGCAAGCGCATCGCGAATCATCGCCATATTGCGCTCTGAAAGTCCCAAAGCAGAAAGTGGTTTTACTCCACGCTCTGAGTCCAAAATACGCATTTCGACTTTTTCGCCATAATAGGCAGGCAGCGTCGATACACGAAAATCAATCTTTCGTCCCCCGACTTTTGCAGAAAATCCTCCGTCTTGCGGCTTTCTGTTTTCATCGAGTCGAAGCTTAGCCAAAATCTTAATACGAGCGACTACTCCTGCGTACACATTGATCGGCAAAACGAGACTAGTGTGAAGTACGCCATCAATACGAAAACGCACTTTGACTTTCTCGCCGGTATTTTCAATATGAATATCGGAGGCATTACCTTCCGTTGCATGGTTTAAAATCACTGCGACAATCTTGATGATCGGTGCATCTTCAACAATTTTCTCTTCTTCCCCCGGCTTAAGCTTGTCTTGAATCTTATTGCTGTCAATCAGAACATCACGTGCATCAGCTATCTCAGTATCAAGTTCGGTCAGAGCGCGGTCCACTTCCCCAGTCAGACCTTTATAGTTTTCAAGCACCTTTTCAAAATCAGCTCGCGAAATCAGAAAAACTTTATACGGAATACCAAGCTTGGATGCAATAAATTGGAGTGCATCAAGTGCTTCAATATTGGTTGGATCAAGCACGCCAATCTCCAGTACCCCATCCAAAAGGCCGAGGGGAACAAATCGATAATGTTTGGCAGAATCTTCAGGAATGTATTTCAACGCTTCAAACGAAACAGCATGCGTATCAATTGCTTTGGCTGGAATATTATAAAATTTACTTTTTTGATCAAGAATAGAGGCTTCAGGAATATTTGCTTCGATGAGCGCCTGATCAAGATCACCATCATATTTTTCTGCGGCGCGTTCTTTGATGTATGTTATTTGATTTTCTGGAAGAATGCCGGCCGCCGCAAGTGTTTCTAAAAAAGTCATATACTAACTATATCATTTTCACACAACGAGCGCACTTTCACATGATGAAAAAATTCTTTACAGGAAACCACATAACACAGACTAATACCGCAAATACTACTGAGCAAGTGTTTTAAAAATTAATGTTTCTCCGGGGTATGAGGTAGTGCCAATTTGAGCTACCGCGCGAACATAGTAGGTAGTGTTTGGCACAAGACTAGAAATATTTTGCCCAAAAACACCTGAAGAAGTCTGAGTAACGGTTGTGGTTTTGGCGCCCATTGTTTCAGTCGTACCATATTCAAACCATCGCGTCGCCGTGATTCCGGAAAGCGTAATAGTACCTGAAAAAATTGCAGTCGTTGCAGTTATGCCGGACGGTGCCGTTGTAGCGATCGGAGCAACAGATGAAACGGGGGTGCCATCAACGCCAATCGGTGCAAATGGATTAGTGCGGCCAGGATTTGTATCCTGCACCAGCGGCTTTGAAAAGTCGACAAGTACACCAAAAGACGGGCTGTCAAATATAGAGTAATCGAGTTCAATATTTTGAATATTTAAAAGTGTAACAAGAAACTCCTGCCCCAGACTTACATCACTACCAGACAATCCAAGTGTCGTATCATAGACAGGCGTAGAGGCAAGACCACCTACAGCAGCATCATCTTTTTTAAAAAAGACACTATAACCGACAATCACCACCACCAGGAGGCCGACAAAGATAAGTAGATTTTTGATAACTTTTGATTTCATATTAGTTTTTGAGCCAATACGTTTTTATTTTAAACCCATACTTATACGTATCTCCTGTTTCTTCTGTGTCAGACGTAAAATTAATTGAGCTGATATCAATGATACGAAGACTCTTTTCGAGATCAGCCAAAAAAAGCAGGAACGTTTGGTACGAGGCCGCAGTATTAAATTCCAAATTGAAACTACCGTACTCTTTTTCTTCTTCGAGAATGGTCTCAGGTGTCCCCTGAACAGCATCGGGTGAAACTGGCAGTGGATCAGCTGCAAGTGTATCAAATTTAACACTCGTGAGAAGCATGCCATAGTTTGTGGCGATGCGCTGGATGTCTATGATAAGACGTATATTGTCGACATTGTCAGGCAACAGCTTCGACAAACGATCAATCTGCTCAGGGGTGAGTGATCGATATTTTTCCGAAAGCGTATCGCGGACTTTTTGAAGATTGAGCGCATTGGTAAGCGCAGCATCATATGCGGCAGCTTCCTGCTTCAACGTCTTTATCTCTTTATAGGTCGGACTGGTAAAGAGAATAAATGATGCTATAGATAGTAGAATAAGTATACTGGGAAAAATGTAGCGCATCATGTTAGTTGGACTCGGTTATATTTTCTGGTAAAGGTGCGTCGACTTCGCCAGCATCTTCAGCTCCCGCTAAACCCTGAGACACAATTTGAGCAAAACTAACAAAACTCGGGTCAACAACAAAAGAAAGATCGAATGTCACATTACCGGTTTTCTCTTCAAGCGCCAAGTTTGAAAACACCGGATCTTTGAAATATTTGTTCTCGCCGAATTTATCTGATTGAAGCGCAATCGATGTGTAATCTCTCGCGCGGCCAGACATCGCTACAACGATAGCTGGCGCTCCAGCATCCGCTGAAAGCTGATACCCGAATTTGGTATACTGGATCGTTTTAAGCGTAATCGCCTCAAGTGAGGTAAAAATAGGCGAAGTTTGTATATGTGTACCGAGCACTTCCTCTGCTGCGTGGAGGCGTCGGTCGAGCGTTTGCAGATCCTCAATCAGTTTTGGCTCAAATGCAGCTTTGGCTTTTTCGAGTTGCGCAGTTCCACTCGCTATTTGCTTCACGAGAGAAAGTTTATAGAAATAAACACCACCCGCTGCAAGGAGCGCGGCGAAGAAAACAAGCGTCGCAATAAAAATAGCGAGCGAGACCGGATGTTCGCGCACGACGCGTTCTTCGGAAAGCGATTTTTTGGGTATAAATGATGTTTGGAAATCTTTATCCATTACGAGAATTGAAATATATCAAATGCTTTTCATATTGTAACACTATTTATGTCTAGTTTGTACATGTATTCAAGACAACTGTGGATAGCGACGCAAATTTTATCGCGCGAGACATTATCCTTCAAGTTCCCGAAGCGCCAAACCAAGTGCAACTGAAAACTCCGGTCCTGTTTCTGCCAAAACTCCAGCCACGAAAGACGGCACTTCCACTTTGCCAAACGGATTGCCGAGAATCACTTCTGAACGAAAGTTGTCGCGGGCAAGCTCGATAAATCCTTTGAGGAGCACGCCGCCGCCAGTCAAAATAACTTTACTGATCGTCTTGTTGTATTTTTTCTCATAATTTAAGACCACACTGTTTGTTTCCGAAAGAATATAGTCGACGGTAAGCTTCGTGACTTCAGCGATATTTTTATTGGTGGGACTGCCATAGAGGCCGAATTCCCGTTTCATTTCTTCAGCTTGTGCAAACGGCACGCCAAGTGATGTAGCGAGCGTACTTGAGATGTCATGCGAGCCGCGGTTGACGATATGAAAACTCCGCACAATACCGTATTCGATAATCGAAAGCTTGGTGCGAGAAGCGCCCATATCAAGCAGTAAGACCGATGAGAGCTCGTGATTGAACGTTGATCTGATAGCGCTAAAAACTTCTATCTCAAAAAAATGAGAATTTAATTTTGTATTCTTGATAATATCTTTGTACTTCGTGATCGTATCGTTGTGGATAGCGGCAATCAACACTTCGGTTTTTGGTTTTTCTGCCACCTTACCCGCTTCGGATTGCTCAAATGATTCCTCTCGCTTTGGGATAACCCAAAAATCAAGTGACACTTCTGAAATCGGCACCGGAATATATTTGCGCGCTTCGGTCGGCACAATCGTAGGAATTTGTTTTTCGTCGAGCACAGCCGGCAGATCGATCAAAAAAATCAAACTTGCCGAAGACGGAATCGAAACGCTGGCTTCTGGTGTCGTCACGCCGGATTCGCGAGTGACGTCTGTGAGTGCTTGAGCAAGCTTGTCGACGGGAAGATTGGTGATCGTCCCAACATCGCTTCCCCCATAGGGACCCAAGGCAAGTGCGCCGTAGGTTTCAAGCACAGCTTTTGAGCCTTTCTTTTTGAGTTGGACAACTTTCACCGAGGATGCACCGATATCGATACCGACGACGCTTTCACTCGAGCGCGAACTGTGCAAAAAACTCATTCCGTCACCCAAAATTTTCTTAAGTGGATTCACAATAGCTTATATGATAAGGATAATTTAAATAAACCTCAAAGTAGAGCGGCACATACTGAAATACCTTCGCAGTTTGAAATTTAAACTCTAATCAGTATATCATAAAGACATGGGTGTTATCCGCACAATTTTAGATATTCTCTTCCCGGTGCACTGTATCGGCTGTAGAACGCAGGATGAGTTTATATGCCTTGATTGTATCTCCAAATTCCCCCCTGCCGCCCCCAACACTCCTTCGGGAGTCACAGCTCTGTTTTCATACCAACATCCGCTTGTAAAACGCTCACTCTGGATGCTCAAATACCATCACAAAAAAGGTCTGTCTGAAAACCTCGGGCGAGCGCTCCATGCGGCCATTATTCTGGAATACACTGATCTGCTCCAATTTCAAAATTTTCATAACCCCCTCCTCATCCCAGCTCCTCTTTCAAAAAAACGTAAACGCCAGCGTGGATTCAATCAAAGTGAGGTTTTGGCAAAAAATATTCAAAGCGCGGATCATGATCATATATTCCATGTTGAGACGAGCGCAGTGGAGAAAATAATTCACACCAAAAATCAGGCTGATATCCATGATCGGCGCACCCGCCTTCATAATTTAAGCGGAGTATTCAAAGTAACGCATCCGGAAAAAATAACAGGAAGAAATATTATTTTGATTGATGACGTCACCACGACAGGCGCAACACTTGCGGAGCTTAAAAAAGTTTTAAAGGAAGCTGGAGCAAAAAAAGTTATTGCTTTTACTGTTGCACACTAAATACATCTTCGCAGTTCCTTGCCACGCAAAAAATTTGCTATGATACCAGCATGTCAAAAAAAATCCCGTGCCCTGATTGCGGCGATGCGCCCGTTTCTCATCCCCTTGAGTGGCTGACTGCCGCTATGGATTCGTTTATGATTCCCTTGTCGAAGCCGACCGATGGTATTTGGCATGCGATTGAGCCAGTCGTCGGCAACACACTCTATAATCATATCGGTCCACTTTTCTTTCAATTCATGACTTTGATCGGGCTCGGTACTATCACAAAAGCGCCGAACGAAAAAACTGGCGGACGAGCTCGGGTCCTCTGGGACGAAGCGACACGCCGCGGCATACGTATGTGGGAATTTCACCTTTTTGGCGTTGGGCGCGAAGCTTTCGTCGCAACGTACAATGGCAGAACAAAATGCTTTTCAAGCTTACCGCGCCCGGGCGTGTCAGACTCCAAAGGTATCGCCTGGATGGATGACAAAGAAGTCATGCGAGAAAAGTTTGCCGCGGCGGGGATACCGATCTCGCGCGGAGGCAAATGTTTTCTTTACGCTCGAGCAAAACATTTTTTTGATACGCTTGAAAAACCGCTCGTCATCAAGCCCCACACCGGTTCTCGCTCTCGTCATACGACTACTCATATCACGACAGAAGCCGAACTTAAGCGCGCATTTTATAGTGCCAAACAGCTCTCGCCATGGATCATCGTCGAAGAGGAAGATCAGGGATTCGTGTATCGCGGCACACTGATCGGAGGAAAAGTGGCTGGAGTCCTGCGCCGTGAGCCGCCAGATGTGACAGGCGATGGTGTCCATACCGTACGGGAACTTGTTGAGCTTGAAAATAAAAATCCAAAACGAACTGGTGATATTTTCCACACGATTTTAAAAGACAAAGACGCCGAAACCGAACTTGCGCGGCAAAATCTCACATGGGAAAGTATTCCGTCAAAAGACAGTATCGTCACCCTCTCTCAAAAAGCATCCCGCGGTATTGGCGGCGGCACGACTGATGTAACAGATATCGCGCATCCTGAAAATATAAAAATGCTCGAGCATATAGCAGAAGTGGTTGGCGATCCGATCATTGGCGTGGATTTTATTTTAAGCGATATAGAAAAACCATGGCAAGAACAAAAACACGCCAGTGTGCTTGAATGCAATTCCCTACCCTTCATCGATCTTCATCACTTCCCGCTCCACGGCTCGCCTCGCAATGTCGCCGGCATGATTTGGGATATGATTTTTCCTGAACTTAAAAAATAGTTACTATCCAAATATTATTCGTGTGAGGTTTTCTCGTGAGCTTTTTCAAATCTCTCTTCTTCTTCAAACGTGAGCTCCGAATCTGGATCGGGCAAGGCAACGTCGCGCACAAGATGTGAAATATATTTTTCACTGACCACAAACTCGCCGAGGAATTTCTTGAAGTCCTCTGTTTTATCGATTTCGCCTTTTTCAATGAAGTGATCGACAGGATGTGCTTCTGGAGTGTATTCAAAGTGGCCGCGGATTTCGCCATCGTTGTAAACCCGTAGATGATACTGCTGACTGAAAGATGTGAGCTTACGCCAAGAAAGAACTTGATCGTCGTCCGCCCAAGCCACGAAATGGTTGCCGAAACCCCAGACTTCGTGGAGATGATTTTTAAGCTCTTCAAGTGTGCGCCCTGGAGCAAGCCAGCCAACTGAATAGCGCTGTCGGCCTTTTTCATGAAATGGCAAAAAAAGCTTCTCAATCCGCGGGAATACCGGGTAGAGTTCTTTCCACATGTGCTGTTTGAGTCGTTGCCAAAAATTCATAGTAAGTAGTATACCGCGGAATTCTAATTGACTGAAAGTTTACAATTTCCTCATAAATTTATCTCGCCCACGGGAAAGGAGTGATGGCTTGCCATCTTGATTTTTGGGAACATCATCTAAGACAAATGCTTCAGTGTCGACTGCATCAACAATTTTTCGCAATTCTGGATCGTTGTTTATTTGCCGTTCAATATCAATGAGTTCATTTTTGTTTTCAAGCACAAGTACCCCTTTTCCAGAGTACGCACCATATTCATGAAACTTAGCGCCTGAGCCAATATCTCCGCGCAGTGAATCTCCAACAAAAATCAAACGATCGGTCGCAACAGGAATCCCTCGCGATATAAGATCTTCAATCAAATGTCGAATCGCAATTTCTTTGCCGCCGCCAACCATTGTTTCATCCGTGGCAATATCAATAAAAAGATCTGCCAAACCCAAATACTTGGCGAGTTTCTTTACAAAAACATCAGCATTGGCTGTCATACCCACCATGCCAACACCAAGGCGTTTATAATATTCAGCAAGTACAAAAATTGGCTCAATTTTGGCTTGCTCGAATTCTTCCGGTTTTGTTTGATAGACGCTATCTGCGATAGCACTCGCAGCCTCTCCATACTGCGCCAAATATTGTGCGGCGGTTTCATGCGCTTCGTTCCCTGCTTCATCAATTTCTGCGCCATACAATTTTAGGCGTTCGCTGATATACACTTCAGGATCTTTCCATGCTGTATGACCATCCACATAAATACCATGCATTCGATCAAACTCTCTGTAAGAATTGCCAAGTTTGAAACCCTTAAAATAGGTCTCGGCAAGCTCGGGATCAGCATCAGGAAACAATGTGCCAATCGCTTGAGTATGAATAGAGGTCAGATGCGCCAGTGTTTTATCAATATCAAAAAAAGCAATGGCTTTAGTTTTACCATCTTCCGCTAGGCTGATACGGAGTTCAGCGTGACTGCCATCTACCTTTTCAAGGCGAGATGGGATAGAAATAGAGGATTTTTCTTGGTTGGATGGTAGATCTTCAAATGACATATAGGGAGTATAGCAGACACAGAAATCTTGGCGGAGGCGGTGAGATTCGAACTCACGGACCGATTAAGGTCGACAGTTTAGTAAACTGTTGATTTAAACCACTCATCCACGCCTCCAGTCTCGGCAGTCTAACATATAGTATATAAATTTGTAATTACAATCTCAATTTCAAATCTAGCCATAATATGCTAGATTGAATCCACGATCGTGAAATTTGGAGACGTGTCAGAGTGGTCGAATGTGCCTCCTTGCTAAGGAGGTAGGGCGCAAGCCCTCGAGGGTTCGAATCCCTCCGTCTCCGCATATTCTTAATATTTACACGCGATACATTTTATCTATCTATAGCTGAGGAATAGTACTTTAAAAAACGACTGCCCTATACGATAGGGCAGTCTTACTAAATACATTTTAGGCATATACACCAGTCGCTAACAAACAATCGTTTATAACCCCAGAAACTGATCTGAATTTGACACCCCATTCATTCCAAACCCAGGTCATTACCTCCTGGTGGGTGATTCCCAAGTTAGCGACATCCAATTTTTGATCTGGAATAAAAATTAAATCACTCCCCTCCACATAATCACGAAAGTCAGTTACGACTAGTATTTTCCTGTGTTTTTTACAAACAGAATAATAACGCATTTCAATATACTTCTTCCAGGCTTCAATATCAAAATCAAATATATCCATATTTAATAAATCTGATTGATAATCAAGAAAAGTAGTACGTGTAGCGTCGATGACATAGGTTGTACCATTACTATTTATCAATCGCCTTATTTTTTCTGGGAAATAGACAATTTCAAGCTTCAACTTACCTCCGTATAATTTCCTATTTTGAAAATTGGAAAGTAAAAAAGTCACTCCAAGTTGCGGTTTTGGATCGTTTTTCATAGGACATGAGTTTAGTTTCAAAGTAGTTTCTACCTCTTTATTAAAAAAGTCAATGCGGAGAACCCCTGGTGTTGCTATACTATGAGGCATGAATCATCCTCAGGCTGGTGTCGTCCACGGCCGCTTTCAGCTTCTGCACTTAGGCCATCTAAAATATATCCTAGCGGCCAAAGCGCGCTGTGACTTTCTCTATATTGGTATTACCAGCCCCAAGGGACCGTTTACAGAGGAACAGGCCGCGCGCTGGGGCGCGCGGCCAAAGGACAATCCATTCACCTACGACGAACGAAAAGACATGATCGAAGCTGCGCTTACTGAAGCAGGGGTAGCCGAAAATGAGTACGCTATTATTCCCTTCCCAAGCGACTACCAAGATATACCAGAGTACCTAACCGGTGCCACTTTTTTTCTCACTATCTACGACGACCTTGGGCACGAAAAACAAACTACGCTTCAAAGTCGAGGCTTCAACGTCGACGTATTGATGACACTCACGAAAGAAGAGCGCGGAGAAAGTGGCGGTACTATCCGTGCCAAATTGCGCAAAGATGATCCTTCGTGGGAACAGGCAGTACCTACTTCCGTTGTCCGCTATATAGAAACTCACGGGCTCAGGGCGCGACTAAAAAGTGATAGCCGCAAGTAGTTTCCCCAGCTTTCCAAAATTATTTCTGATATACTTAGTATCATCTATGACACCTGACCAAGAGCTCGCGCACCTCAAAGAAGAAAACTCTCGACTCTACAAACAAAACCAAATAAAAAGTGAGTGGATTTCTATTGCAGCCCACCAGCTTCGCACTTCGCTTTCAGCTATCAAGTGGATTTTGAAAATGTTTTTAGACAGCGACTTTGGCAAACTGACTGACGAACAAGGAAGCTTCATGCAGAAAGCATATGATTCCAATGAACGCATGCTCGCCTTGGTGCAGGAGATGCTTTCGCTCAATCATACCGAAGATGCGACACTTCATTACGATATCAAACCTAACAATCTGATACACATCATCGAATCAACCGTCTTTGACTTCACGAGCGAGTCATTTAAGAAAAATATTCAGCTGTTGGTGCTTCCTACCACCAAGACGATCGGGCTTGTACCATTTGATAAAGAGAAGATCCGCGTTGTGATTCAAAACCTTATTGAAAACGCAATCAAATACAGTAGGCCTGGGGATAAGATCTTTGTGACCGTAAACAGTACTGACACGGATGTTGTCGTATCGGTCAAAGATACTGGTATCGGTATCCCGAAAGAGGAGCAGGAGAAAATATTCCAGAAATTTTTCAGAGCAACCAATGCAAAATCAAAAGAAGAAATCGGCTCTGGGCTTGGACTCTACACCACCAAGACGATCATCGAACAACATGGCGGCAAACTGTGGTTTGAAAGCACCGAAGGTGAAGGAACCCAGTTTCACGTCTCACTCCCCTTGCATAGAGAGAAAGGCGTATAGTATACTACTCACATGGCTAAAAAAATTCTTATTGTTGAAGATGATAGTTTCCTCCAAGGACTTGCTGCAACCAAGCTCAAAAAAGATGGCATGGAAGTATTGATCGCATCTGATTCTGACGAAGCCAACAAAGTTATGGAAACTGAAACTCCTGATCTTATCATTCTCGACCTCGTGCTTCCTGGTGTTGACGGATTTGGTATCTTGAAAAACGTTCGCGAAAACCCTAAGTTTGCAAAAACTCCAGTCATTATTTTCTCCAACCTCTCAGAAGACAAAGACATCAAGCGCGCTCAAGAGCTCGGTGCCAACGAATTCATGATCAAATCCAACTTCACTCTCGACGAGCTCTCTACGAAAATCAAAGATATCCTCAAGATTTCATAAACACACTGAAAAATTCCCTCTTCGTTAAGGGGATTTTTTGTTATACTTCGATATGTCGCCTGAGGTATTATTATCTAACCTATATATTAAAATTGTATGGATCAAACAAAAAATAAAAACGGTGTATACATCGTTATCGCTCTTATTATTATCTTGGTGATCGCCTACGCCGTTGCACACAAGAAAAGCAGCGCACCAGTAGTAAGCGACTCTACCAATACTGGAACCACGGTAGACACGACTGACAACTCTGATGCCTCTACGGTAACGCCAGCACAGCCAACGACGGGAGTAGACGGAAGTGTCACAGCCACACTCCCTACCATCACTATCCCAAAGACGTATACAGTGACCGTCACTGATAGCGGTTATAGCCCCAGCACACTCACGATCAAAGCTGGTGACACCGTGAGCTTTGTAAACAATTCGACTCACACCGTGTGGACAGCGTCTGATCCTCATCCACAACACACAGCGCTTCCGAGCTTTGATGCACTGAAAGGTTTTGCTATCGGCACAACCTATAGCTACACCTTCACCAAAGTCGGTACTTGGAGCTACCATGACCACCAACACTCTTCAATGAAAGGTTCAATAGTGGTGCAATAATCCTTTCGCTAAAAATTCAGACAAAAAAGAAAGAGGAGCCTTATGGGGGTTCCTCTTTGTTTTATCTTTTATTTATGTATTTATGCTTTAGCAATTGACTTCTGGGAAACCAACCATTTTTTCCCTTTATCTGAAAGACGAAATGAGATATCTTCAAGCACGTTATGTTTGAATATCAATTGGAAATCTTTGATTTGCTCCTCCATTTTGCCTGTGGCGACCAATTCTCCATTTTCAACCAAAGCAACAAGAATTGGTTGATAATTATCAATGGAATATGGCAACACCCATTTGGTTTTTTTAGGAAGAGAATTTTTTAATTTAAGATACTTTACCTTACCAGGTTGCAAGGTAGTAAAAACTGAGGTTGCCTTTAAAATTAAAGTCTTTGCATAATCGCCTAGTGTAAAAATATCCGCAAAATAATCCCGCTGCTCTTCTAAATTTTTAAATTCTTTTTGAAGATACGGGCTATTTGCTATAGCTCTTTCTACCTGGCTCCAAAAATGAAAATTCCTTTTTTCTTTTTCAAGTACATAAATGTGTCGTGGGGCAAAACCAAGCTGCGGTTTCAATAAAGAAAGATCCTGCCTTGACTCAATCTGGCCATGAATGCTTTGATCAGCGATCGTACAGATCTCGATATGAACTTTAGCCATACTTGGATTTTTCACTTCATTGCGAAGCACATCCATTTGCTTTGGAGTAAACATGTTTTCTAACATAGCGAGTTGGGTTTGTTTTATGTGAATGAATTTTTTTGTCCCGTCTATCGTATCAGGCCTGGAAAATAATGCAATAGGTATACGCATGGTTTCTGGGGTAAAATATCCTCATGCAACTCTCAGATCCCTTAAGCTCTCACTTCCGCCTCGACGAGCGCCAAAAGGCCGGCCTCAAAAAGCTCGGGCTTCTCTCCGTACGCGACCTCCTCTTTTACTTCCCCACCCGCTACACCGACATGAGCATCATTAAGCGAGTCGCTGATCTTATACCCGGCGAGACTGCCACACTCTACGGCATCATCAACAATCCCAAAACCAAGAAAACATTCAAAAGCAGAACGCCGATGGCGGAAGCTACATTCTCCGACGAGACGGGATCGCTCAAAGTCATGTGGTTTCATCAAGCCTACATTGCCAAAATGCTTCAAGGCGGAGAAAAAGTCATCCTCACCGGTAAAGTCATGGAAGGCAAACAAGGACTTTATTTTTCCAATCCTGAATTTGAAAAAATCGACATGCTACCGATCGACAGCCATGATTCGCTCTTCAAAAAAGAAAACGCTACATCCGGCATGTTTGGCTATCCGATCTATCCTGAAACCCGCGCTATTACCTCAAAGTGGATCTACCACGCTATTGATCGGATTTTCAAAAGTGGCGTCCTCGACACTATCGAAGACTATATTCCGGAAATTATTATTAAAAAATATTTCTTGCCGACGCTCCGCACGGCGCTCATCTTCATTCACATGCCTCAAAAAGCAAGCGACGCGGAAGCCGCTCGCAAACGATTTGCCTTTGAAGAAGTGTTTTTGATTCAGCTTGCGAAACAGCAAGATCGTCATCAGTTCAAAGAAAAAAATTCATTCACCATCACTGTCGACAATACCGACATACAAGACTTCGTCGATCGATTTCCTTTCCACCACACTGGTGCTCAAACAAAAGCTATCACGACAATTCTTGAAGATTTTCAAAAGCCACATCCAATGGCGCGACTTTTAGAAGGCGACGTCGGCTCGGGAAAAACTGCCGTGGCTGCAACAGTAAGCTATGCCATCATCAAAAACCGTCCGCCGAAGACAAGCAAAGAACAGCATGCTTTCGGCAATCTCCAAGTCGCCTACATGGCACCGACTGAAATATTAGCCACTCAACTCTTTGAAAACTTTATTACCTACTTCAAACACACTGGCATCAATATCGGCCTTATCACCGGCTCTGGCTGCCGGAAATTTCCTTCCAAAGTCGCCGCCAGTGCCCTTTCGGGTGGTTGGACGAGCATCTCTCGCCCACAGCTTTTGAAATGGGTAGCGAATGGCGAAATACCGATCTTGGTTGGTACGCATGCCTTGATACAAAAAAGCGTGAAGTTTAAAGACCTTGCTCTCGTCATCATCGACGAACAACACCGTTTCGGCACCATGCAACGCTCCAAGCTTGCTCGCAAAGAAGGCTTCGCTCCACACTTGCTTTCCATGACTGCCACACCAATCCCTCGCACACTCGCACTCACGATTTACGGTGATCTTGATCTTACGCTTCTGGATGAAATGCCTGCTGGTCGCAAGGAAGTGATGACTGCAATCGTTCCGGCGGAGAAGCGCGAGGAAGCATACGCGGAAATAAAAAAAGAACTAGCTGCTGGCCGGCAGCTTTATATTATTTGTCCAAGAATTAATGAACCCGATCCAACACAAGAGCTTGCCCTTCAAGCCCGCTCGGTAACAGAGGAAGCAAAACGCTTAAAGAAAGATGTTTTTCAGGAATACGAAATAGATATTCTGCACTCCAAAATGACCAAAGAAAAAAAGGAAGCAGTCATGCAAGACTTCGCTTCGGGCGCGACACAGATATTAGTCGCCACCTCAGTTGTGGAAGTCGGCGTCAACGTGCCAAATGCCACGGTGATCGTGATCGAAGGCGCAGAGCGTTTTGGCTTGGCCCAACTCCACCAGCTCCGCGGTCGAGTGCTCCGCTCATCACACCAAGCCTATTGTTATTTGTTTGCTGAAAGTAAAAGCGCAAAAACTGCTGACCGCTTAAAGGCGCTTCGTACTGCCAAAAATGGTTTTGAACTCTCCGAGCTCGACTTGGCACTTCGTGGCGCGGGCGAGCTTGGCGGCGGGAAGCAATGGGGCATCACTGACCTTGGCATGGAAGCTATTAAAAATATAAAAATGGTGGAAGCTGCCCGCACCGAAGCCACCGCACTCATCGCCCGCGATCCTGACCTTCACCACTACCCCGTATTAAAAACAGTCAGCGCCTCCCGCCACAACGAAATGCATTTTGAGTAGATTGATAAAGTATGTCTTTTCTTATAGACTGCATGTATCCCGCCCTTAGCTCAGTTGGTTAGAGCACAGAGCTTATACCTCTGGGGTCCTTGGTTCGAATCCAAGAGGGCGGACTCTCAGAATATAGACCTTATATTAAAATCTGAATTCAACTTCTACTCTAAATAATTAGAGCCGTCCATATTCCATGGACGGCTCTTTTAGAAACCTGCTTCTTTAATCTACAGCTTCATTACTTTCTCTGATTCCAGACTACCATCATCGTAGTACTTGATAATGATGTATGTGTGACCTACCGGAAGCGACTGATAATAATTGGGGTACTCCTCAATCGAAATCTTCACAAAACTATTTTGCGTAAGGTCCTGTATTCCCATCAATTTCAGTACAGGAAATGTAACCTTCTTTTTATTCGATGATGCCCAACATCCTCCTACGTAAATTTTTGCCAAATAATTACCGTCAACTGAGGGAGTGTAGGAAAGTCCATCAGCGCCTGAAATAACCTTTTTGCCTTTATACCACTCTATATATCCTATAGGATGTGTGAGTGAGGCTTCTTTTATTTGAAGAAAAGGAGCTTCCGTTGTTCCTTTCTTTTTTATAACAAATTCAGGTAATGCAACAGTATCAACTGTAATAGGATCTGGCTCATATATACAAGTATTGTTTGAAACAATAGTACATTTATATGTACCTACTCCTCCTTCAACCGAAAGCCATGTTGCAGATAGAGGCATTGCATCTTTAGTCCAGGAAACAGTGAAGTCACTCAACTCCTGTCCACCTTGGAAATCATATGCTAACCCAACCAAGCCACCACAAATAGATACGGAATTGTTCTGTACTTCAGCTCCTACGAAAAAGGGATACTTACTTGCCATGGGAATAATAGTAGGAGGGCCTTCCACTTTTACATGGAATGTTTCACTGCCTCCTACACATTGTCCATCAGTTCCCCCTACGCGGTAATAACCACTCTGAGATACATCAATGGTTACACCTTCATCAATAACATTGTCGTTAACATCGTAAAGCCAATAATAATCGGCTCCCGAGAGCAGTAATGGCATTGATCCACAGGCTACTCCTTCTTGTGCTGGAGTAACGTTAACTGTTGGATTAGCATTAACAGTGAAATATTTCCGTGTTGTATCCACCTGTCCTTCTGCATAATAACTCATTACTTCCACATAAAATTGACCTGCGATTCCTTCTCCATCTTCACGAGTTAATATTGAACCATAATATGTCTGGCCGAAAGCAGGATATGTTTGAGTAGTTGTACCCATATACACAACAACCCAACTATGAGCAAGCGCTGCGTTATCATCCACGACACTATATGTGTAAGGAGCTGATAAGCATTGGGTTGCACTTCCAACAAGGATAGGATTTTGAGCGGCAACATTTAATCCGACCATCCAAAGGATGGCAATTAGGGAAAGTAGCTTTTTCATAAGCAATTTTGTTTTTCAATGTTCAAAAAAATAGATCGGTCGCATTCGCCGATTTGGGAGGATATTAGCACATTATTTGTGATATGTCAAATCCCTTTCTAGGGCCTACCCTGAGAGCACAAAATCCCCTTTCGGGGATTTTGTGCCTTATATTTATCTATTTAAAATTCGTAATTACTAATTTATCATTAGTAATTGGTCTATCCCACTACTTCAAGCTTAGCTTTCTCTTCCTTTTTCTTTGGCACGATACCGTGAGCGATAATGATTGCTTCATATTCAGGCTGTTCCAGTGTTTCGACTTCAATCAATTTCTCTGCTATCGCATCGAGTGCTTTACGATGAGTCGTTATGACTTCCTTGGCTTTTATATACGCACCATCAATAATCTTTTTCACTTCAGCACCGACTTTAGCGGCTTCAGCTTCCGAGAGTTCATTGTTCACACCATTACCAAACATCGGTCGACCACCATCAGATTCTAGCGCCATCGGGCCTATCTCTTCGCTCATACCCCAACGCGTCACCATAGCGCGTGCCAGACTGGTCGCGACTTGGAGGTCGTTGGATGGGCCTGTCGTCGTATCATTGAAAACCATTTCTTCCGCTACGAATCCACCCATGGCCATAGCGATATCATCAAGAAATTCTTTTTTGGATTGGAGTTTGCGATCTTCAAGCGGAAGCTTAAGGGTGTAGCCACCAGCGCGGCCGCGAGCCACGATTGAAACTTTGTGCACTGGATCAGCATACGGCAAGACGCTTGCGACGAGTGCATGTCCAGCTTCGTGATAGGCTGTAATCTTTTTTTCTTTCAGTGAAAACAAATGACTTTTGCGCTCAGGCCCCATCATGACTTTTTCAATCGAGCGGATAAGATCAAACTGCGCCACTTTTTTACGGTCTTCCCGGGCAGCAAGTATGGCGCCTTCGTTCATAAGGGAGTACAAATCAGCACCGGAGAATCCAGGCGTGCGTTCAGCCACGAGCTTCAAATTGACATCTTCTGCCAGTGGCTTTTTGCGAGCATGAATAGTGAGTATTTCCTCGCGATCTGCCCGATCAGGTAAGTCGAGTACGACTCGGCGATCAAAGCGGCCTGGACGAAGCAGTGCCGGGTCAAGCACGTCAGAGCGGTTGGTGGCAGCCATAACAATCACTTTTTCATTCGGCTCAAAGCCGTCCATTTCTACTAAGATTTGGTTTAGGGTTTGCTCACGTTCATCATTGCCACCGCCCACACCAGTACCACGCACACGACCAACGGCATCTATTTCATCGATAAAGACAATGGCTGGCGCAGTGCGCTTCGCCATTTTGAAAAGATCGCGTACGCGGGAAGCGCCGACGCCAACAAACATTTCGACAAATTCACTACCAGAGAGATGGAAAAATGGTACGCCAGCTTCCCCTGCTACTGCACGAGCAAGCAAGGTTTTTCCGGTACCAGGTGAACCAGTAAGAAGTACGCCTTTTGGAATACGAGCGCCGATGTCGAGAAATTTTTTTGGATTTTTCAAGAAGTCGACAATTTCTTTTAGCTCTTCTTTGGCTTCTTTCACACCAGCAACATCTTTGAATGTAACACGCTGATTTTTGTCGTTGGGATCGGTAATGCGAGCTTTGGACTGGCCGAATGAAAATGCCTGCATGCCAGCACCTTTGACTTGGCGCGAAATAAACCAAAAGAAAATAACTATAAAAATGATTGGGAGCGCAATTGGCAAAATATTGAGGAGCCAGTAGCCAGCACCAGTATCACTTTTGATATTGATGGCGGTCTTAGCAAGCATTTCTTCCGGTACGCCATAGTTTTTTAATGTTTCTGAAAACGAACTCTCAGCTTCTTTTTTAGATTTTAAAATGGTGCCATCAATTTTCTCGATGGTGAGTTTGTCGCCGTTGACTTCAATACTTTTGACGTCCCCGATGGTAATACTTGCCGCAAGCTCCGACAGTGACACTTCGGCTACGGGCTTAGTATTAGTAGAAATGACAGTATAGAGGGCACCCAAAAGCATGAAAATGAATATCGCAAGAGCAATATGCTGCGAAAAACGGGGCGCTGGAGCACCGGGAGGAGTCGATGGATTCTTTTCTTTTTGATTAGATAGTGGATTTTTCATATCGGGACTGTATTATACACCAAAACGCAACTGTATAAAAATGCTAGAATATGTCTATGGCAACATTCTTGGAAAACCGAAAAGTCCATTTCAATTACGAAATCATCGAAAAAATCGAAGCAGGAATCGAGCTTCTTGGTCATGAAGTGAAATCAATCCGCCAAAACCACGGCTCTCTCGATGGCGCATATGTCACTATTTCCGCTGGCCAAGCATTTCTCACCAATGCCACGATTCCGCCGTACCAGCCAGGAAATGTTGGACCAGACTACGAGCCGACCCGCAGTCGCAAACTTCTTCTCAGTAAAAAGGAAATCGAAGAACTCCGCTTAGCTAAAGATCGAAAGTCATTGACGGCAGTACCACTATCATTGTATAGTAAAGGTCCCAAAATCAAGGTCTCAATCGGCCTTGGCAAGGGAAAGAAAAAGTTTGATAAACGCGAGACGATCAAGCGACGCGAGACCGATCGCAGCTTAAGCCGGATTGCGAAAGATCATTAACAACAGAACATTTTGGGGATGACAGGCATCGACAAGAGCCAATCCTTTCTTATGCGTGTCGAGCTCGGATAACTCGTAAAACTTTCCGAAACCTCCAAATGCAAACGCATCTGGTACCCCATCTCCATACGCGAAAGCCTATGGCATGGGTTTCGCACTCGCTTAAACGCGACCGCGAATGTTGCTCCACTTACGTCCGATACGTGGAAGTAGCATAATATTTTCGGGCTAGGAAATAGAGCGTGCTTGACTCTATTTTAGAAAACGAAAAGCTCGGCTAGGAACCGTTTTGTCTTTTTATGAGACTCCCAGCTTAAAACATATAAAATGACTACACACGTAGAAGTATTTGAGGACAGCTTTTGCACGTGGATTCAACTTCCACCATCTCCACAAAATTAAGGAGTCAAAGACGACTATAATTTTGTAGGATGTCGCAGTACCCTGCGACGCCACAAAATATCGATACAATTGACAACAGTGTACCTGCGCGATACACTCCAGTAGTATATGAGCAGAAAGTATTTTATTTCTCACATAATGTGCCCCGTACCGGCTCCCAAATAACAGCCGGGGTATAGTATATTTTTATCACAATACGTTCAAGCGGCCCCGGTGAAGGGGTTTTTTATTTACCCATCTAAGCTGAATGTGTAATATCCAAAAAAAATATATGAAAATTTTATCCGTAGAACAAGTAGCACAGTTGATCAAAACTCACGGCATCGAGAACTATCTAAAAGATTTAATACAACAATTGCGAAGCGACTTTGGTCGTTGGCATGAATTTAACAAAATGCCTCGGCCGGCAATGCATGTACCAGGCGGCGTACTCGAGCTTATGCCGATTTGCGACAATACGTATTACACATATAAGTACGTAAACTGCCATCCCAAAAATCCCGAAAGTGGGCTTATGACCGTGGTGGCCACTGGAGAGCTTGTACGCATCGACACTGGCTATCCAATAATGATTTCTGAAATGACCGTCCTCACTGCACTTCGCACTGCAGCCACAACAGCGCTCGCGACTGATCTTCTTTCAAGAAAAGAAAGCCACGTGCTGGCGATCATTGGCACGGGCGCGCAAAGTGAATTTTTGGTGAAAGCGATCGAACTCGTTCGTACGATTACGGAAGTGAGATACTTCGACATAGATCCAGTGGCTATGGATAAATTTGAAAAGAACATCAAGGCAACTTCGTCGGTGATACTTGTCCCGTGTGCGAGCGCCGAAGAAGCAGTGAAGGGTGCGGATATTATTACCACTTGCACGGCCTGCAAAGCCCATGTCGATGTTATTAAAAATGATTGGGTGCTCCCCGGTGTCCACATAAACGGTATTGGCGGCGATTGCCCTGGAAAAACTGAATTAGAATTTTCCATACTATCTCGCAGTAAAATTGTTGTGGAATATTTTGACCAATGCATCATCGAAGGCGAGATCCAGCGTCTCGGATACGACGAAGGCAAATCCCAAGTCTATGCTGAGCTTCACGAACTTGTTACCGCTGCCAAATCCGGGCGTGAGAATGAAAATGAAATTACGCTTTATGATTCGGTCGGCGTAGGACTCGAAGACTATTCGGTACTTCGGCTGACATACGAACTTGCAGAGCATTACCATGTTGGCCAAGAACTCAACCTTACTCCGGTCGTAGTCGACCCGAAGAATCTTATTTCCGTGCTCACATAATACAATGGCAACCATAGAAGATTTTCAAAAATTGGATATACGTGTAGGAAAAATACTTGAAGTACACGACTCCCCTGAAGCAAAAAAGCCCGCATTCAAATTAAAAATAGACTTCGGCTCAGAAATCGGAGTCAAAAATTCTTCTGCTCAAATTGTCGCGCTCTATAAAAAAGAAGAATTGATGGGAAAACTAATACTTGCCGTCGTCAATTTCCCGCCGAGACAAATAGGACCTTTCCAATCTGAGGTTTTAACGCTTGGCGTACCGGATATAGAAGGAAATGTTATTTTGATTGTCCCCGAGAAAGAAAATTCAATTATTGGCGGAAAACTATTCTAATTTCAATCCTTAAGTACGCGCTCTCAGAAATCTCTCGATACGATCGGGAGATTTCTGCTATAGTAATCGGATGATAACGCAAGCCCTTCCCTCACTCACTT
>JACCDY010236781.1_pt1 | contig 23710 bp, 25 predicted proteins | sample 7446391 | NCBI WGS metagenome assembly JACCDY01 (sample SAMN15323451, study PRJNA562643) | freshwater metagenome | isolation source: river surface water | place: USA:Blue River Watershed | collected 2017-08-18 | reverse complement strand
TGCACGCGATGGTGCGTACCGTCGTTACCTGGACCAGACGGTACACCTGAACGGCAAGTTGCCCGCCATGCTCTTCGTGCAGGCCGATGCGGCCCAGCGCCTCTCGGACGGTGGCGCGGGCCAAACCGCGATGGACCGCGCCATGTTGAGAACCCTGTGGTCCGCCTCGGCTACCGCGGAAGAGACCGGTACACCCCCCTACGCCAACCTCTTCAAGGGGAAGGCGCGGGACGGCTTTGACATCGTCGCATGCATGTTCTCGCTCCACTACTTCTTCAAGGATAAGCCGACCCTGGACGGCTGGTTGCGCAATATATCGGAAACCCTGCGCGTCGGTGGCCTCTTCGTGGGCTGCTGCTTTGACGGTGAGCTCGTTGCGAATCTGTTGAGCGGTCAGGCATTCGGTGCCACGAAGCGGGGTGTAGAGGGTGGCCAGGAGATTTGGAGCATTACCAAGCAATACGAGGGCGATGCGCTACCACCGACACATGAAGGTCTAGGAAAGCCCATTACCGTGAATTTCATCTCTATTGGCGAGAGCTACACAGAGTATCTGGTGAGCTGGCCATATCTGAAGGAACGCTTTGAGGCAATTGGTATGGAACTGTTGAATGCGGAGGAACTCGCTGAGCTTGGCCTACAGCATTCCACGAATACCTTTGCGGAGAGTTATGAGATGGCGGCCAAGGGGGGTCGCGCATTCCCTATGTCTCCTACACTCAAGACCTTCTCGTTCCTCAATCGCTGGTTTATTCTCAAACGCCGCTCTACGGGTGCTGAAATTCCCTACACGGCGCCTGGCGTCGCCTCGGCGCTCACGCCACAGGAGCGCGATGCGGCGATGGGACCCGTGGGACCTACGGGGGAGGCACCGGAACCCGAGGCCGTGGAGGAGGCTGACGAGCTACCGGACTTGGGAGGACCTGTGTTGGAAGTGGAGGATGTGCCCCAGGAGGACATGGAGGAGGTCTTTGAACAACTGGAAGAAGCCAACAAAGCCAGAACGGTTGCGCCAGCGCCAGAAGAAAAGGAGGCGGAGGAGCGTGTTGAGAATGTGAAGAATACCAAGAAACCCAACACTGCCAACAAAGCTAACAATAAAACCAATAAGAAGGGCGCCATCTTCAAGGTATGGCAAAAGGGTGAGCTCAAGGATGACCTGGAAATCGGCGATAAGGGATGGCGTCGCTGGTTGGGCACGTATGCCCAGCATCCCGTGAAAGATTGGAAGGACCCCAGTGTCGTCTATCCATCCCTAGAAGCCGCCTTTGCATCCGCAAAATACCAGATTGCTTCCAATAAGCCGGAACTCGGTCCCAAGCTCTTCAGCGTGGACAGTGAAATACACCAAAAATACGCATTGCTGAGAGCCGAGGCCAAGAAGATCACAGAAACCAAGGAATGGGGTTTGCAAGAGGACGAGGGTGACGAGGTGCGCAAGATGATGCGCGGCACCGAAATGAAGAAGGCAGGTGCGAAACTGGATACCAAGAAATGGGACTCGGGTTTCGCCGAGGTTGTAAAAGCCTATGTGAAGCAGCGCTATGCGGAGGATGCACGCTTCCGCACTGCCGTGGATGCCGTACGGGCCGTGGGTGGTCAGGTGATGTTCTACACTACACCGAAGGGCAATGAGTTCAGCGGCTACGAAGAGGACGGTGTTATCAAGGGTGACAATGTGTACGGAAAGGCCATTATGGAGTTGTAAACAGATTGGAATTGAATTGAAATTGAAAATATCTCATCCATCCCCTTGGAAAAGAGGAGGGATGAGAATACATGTAGGGAGTGTGGGAAAGTCTAAGAACGTTTTTTCAATGTTCGGCGGCTACGTCTAGTGCTACGTCTAGTGCTTTTCCTAGCCTTGCTGCGCGTTGCACGACGCTTACCACCCTGTTGAGAGCCCGCAGCACCGTACAAAAACGCCAAGGCATTCTCAGAGGCGGCACCCAAATCCTCTACATCGTCCTCGCCTCCTCTTTGTCTTCGGCTTCCTGGCTGCCTTCGGCTACCCGCCGTCTGCTTATAGCGCTTCAGGAAATGTGTACGAATGCGCGAAAGGAACTGGTAGTTGTCGTGAAAGACCTTGGCGAGGTCGCTCAAGGAGCCGCAGCATGAGAGGAGCTGTAGGAGATGGGGGCACCCCGCCTTGAAATACACGGGTTCCTTGACATCCAATACAGAATTAAAATAGAAGATATCGCGCATATCAGGTGAGTGGTTGACAAACGCGAACTCAATGCGGGGGAAACGCTGAAGTGTTATTTCCAACGATTGCTTGTACACCTCCGAGGCTGTGGTGGGCATATAATGGATGTCATAGCCTGCTTGGAGTGCCTGTAGGATTTTGGGAACGATGTAGGCCTCCTCGCCCTCTCCCACGGATAATACAAGTTTGCCGCGGTTGGCGCCTACGTTCGCCACGGGTGGCAACGTCGCGACCATGGCCGCATTGGCGTCCGCCTGGGCCTGGTAGGGACCGAGGCCCTGGCTGAAAGGCACCACATGGAAAGGGGGTGCCCCAACAAGGTCCTCATCCTCTACATCGTCAAAATACGCTGCCTCTCCCAAATAGTTGAGGTAAGGGCGGAATGCTGCAGTACTTTCGGCAGTGGGGAACATAACCGCCTCGTGTAGGTATTCGCTGCGGGGGTAGTAGTTCTCCACGGCCTCGTAGAATTTCGGGGTACGCGAGGAGGAGGCCCCCTGTCCCGCGGCAGTATCTTCGCTTGTTAAGCATTCAGGATGTTCCAAGTAAATCGCCCCACGGTCCATGAAATCCTCGTCGCCAAGGTTATCGTCGTAATCCAGCGTGAGCCAGAGGTATTCAATGGGGAGCTGTACAATCTTGAGGGGCAGGAGGAGTTTGTAGGTATTGAAGACGAGCGAAAGGATACGGTCGTCCGCCTTGCCCCATTGGGAGTACTGTTCGCTCACGGCAATCCATCGCTGCAAGAGGAGGGCGGCCTCAGGCGTCGGTCCGAAAAACATGGTACCACCGGATGTTTCAAAGGTATAGGGGTCCACAAGGATAGATTCGCGGAATCTGTAGGACGAGCGGGGGTCCACGGTCCAGCCACGGGCCATCAGGTCCACATCTGGCATATCAAAAATCGCCGGATAGCGGTTCACGGTCATATCACCGTCAATGTAGAGAACACCTCTACTACCGCTAGGACCCTTACATAGCTCCAGCGCCTTCTGAATGAAGCGCGGCTTTGCATTAATGGCCAGCTGGTAGCCACCGGGTTCCGCGAACTGCGGGTATTCCACGGCGAGATAATTGCAGCCCGACCGCCTACAGGTCTCCTCCCAGTTCGCAATCATACCATCATATGTAAGGGGATCCGCATAGCGAAGTGCCTTATCCAACTGACTCTTAAAGGGGGGCACCTTGCTCTTCATACGCTTCTGAATCGCCTCCTTGGCCTCCGCCAATTCCTGCAGACGGGTGCGGATAGTTTCCAGTTGGGCGGGGGCCGTCAACCCAGCCGCCAAACGACGTTTGAAATTGTCCTCCAAGTCCGCGCGTTCCACATACAATTTCTGGTATTCCTGGATATCCTCCAACACCTGCTCGGCATAGGCGACACATACATCCAACAACAAACGGCGGATTTGTTGGGGTGTCTTTTCCACGTACAGCGTGGATAGGGCCTTTCCAGCGGCCACATGGCCTTTCACGGAGTTCAAATAATTTTTGACACGTCTATCCACCTCCTGTAGGAATTTCTGGTTTCCCAACACAGCCGCGCGATATTTCTTAGGCGTAGCCGTAAGGGGTGTCAGTAAATGGATGGGTTTATCCAGCAGGGTTTCGTAGAAATCGCCGCAGGGCCGGGCGGTGTTGAAATTCTGGCGACCACGGCCCCACCAATACGTCACCACCACGAATTGAGAGGCATCGTTGACGATTGTAGGGGCTTGGGTGGTCGCATCAATAATCTGGGCCACCTGGGCGAACTTCGCGGCCACATTTTCACGCGTGGGTGTGGTTGCGGAAGCAGCAGCCATTCTACTAAGGCTGTTGGAAAAATGAGACATCCTATGACAAAACATTATCCTTCACAAAATGAGCACAAACGTTCACATAGCAGCAATACTTCAGAAACTCCAGGAAGTCAATGAGGAACTGCGGGACCTCGCCTCCACATCCTACAGTCAGTCCAATCCTGGTCGCGTACTGGCCATGCGGTCCTTGCAGCGACAAAAGGCGCGCCTAGAAGCGCAGCTCATCGCCGAAAGAGAAAAGGAAAAGCGTGATTAGGACAGTACATCCTGCGTAGAAAAGGGGAATTGAATTAGGAGTGTTGGGAATGCCTCTTTGTCTCCAGTCTCCCATGAGAAGCGCATGCACTTGTAGACACCCTGGAGCTCCTTACACAACTGCATCGCAATCCACTCCCTCCCAACAGCATCCTCCCCCATCATATCCGATTCGGTTGTTGTTGTCGCTTGCGCTGCTGGATCCGCAGTAGCATGCATCGGATACGCCTTGAGGGCAATATAGAGAAGGTAGTCTTTGTAAGTAGTACGGCGTTTCCCATCCGCATTGGGGTTCGTGTAAAAAATGGGCAATTTCCCCCAATTTGTCATAGTATTCTCGGATAAGCGTAAATCAACTTTCAACCCCGTATGCCCTTTTTTCGCTGCCTTGTATATTTCTTTACTAATGGTATTAAAGAGTGAGAGTACCTCCTTCTTGAAAGCACTTACATGAATGGCCTCCCGTTCCTCTATCTCATTGGCCGTTATAGTGTTGGTCGTTCCGGCTATGTAGCGTTGTCGCAGGCAATCCAGGAAAATAGCTTGGATGTCTGCGGAAGATGGTATGCGCTCCATTTCAGTTTGTATCTTTTTGTAGAGAGCCTTTTGATACGCGGTATCACCCTGCTTCTTATCATCACATGTAAGATATGTGTTATCCATTGTAAATTCATAAACGTACTTATCAGGATTGAGCTTCCATAGAAAGTATTCGTGAAAGTAGTCCGTGGTGTAGCACTCCCGTATGATGTAGAGCGCGTTGTCGTAGCGTACGATGCGTTCTGGATAGCCATCACAAGTGCAACTCCGACGTGTTATTGTGGTGGAGGTATCGGATACATAGGATGCTGTATCCTCGTGGGACTCTAGGTCGGTTTCCTCCTCATACATGTCGCACTGCATTTTACGTAGTTACGTAATTAACGGTCTATCACTTTATGCTCTCGTGAAACCCCCAATCCTGGTGCACAACTACGCCTTCATATTCCCCATAATATCTCTATGGTCCCAACATACTATTGTGAGGCTTCTAATCATTCCATGGGTGATGCCGATATGCGCGAGTATTATATCATTTAAATATGTATTAATATCATATGGTATATTGCCATGGCAAATTTGGATAATGCATATAGTCCTTTACTATCGTCTGCTTCTAGGGAAGAACCATCCTTCATGCCTACACAAGAAATGAAGGAGGCTTTTCAGAAGGCATTTCTTATGTCTTTTGAAAATGCAGGTTTACACTTCTCACATGAAAAGGATGGTGTGATATCGTATTTCACTTATAAAGTAGCATCACCTTATTTGAATCTTGTGGTGCGCGACAAAGACTATGCATATCACGTGCCGACAGGGAAATGGATGCTTCCTCTTGCCAAAAATGACACGTGTGCAAGGGATACCTAGATGACCTACACATCCCTCCGCCCTCTACTCTAATCTGTCATGCCCCTAACAATTGAAGATGGTGCACTCTCCTGGCAGCGCCTAGCCATAGTCAACGCACATCCCCGTGATGCCCGCATTTCCTTTGAGGAAGAATCGCATACCTATACGATTGATGGAACCCGTGAAGGCTGGACCTCGTGTACGACGTTCATCCATACGTTCTTTGAGGCGTTTGACGCGGATGCGGTCATCGCGAAAATGATGGCCGGCAAAAAATGGTCGGAAAGCAAGTACTACGGGATGACGGCGGAGGCCATTAAGGCCCAATGGGCCGCCGCGGCAGAGGAGGCATCCACGGCGGGTACGCGGATGCACTTGGATATTGAGCACTGGTACAATGCCGACCCCATAGGCAACCTGGCGGCCGACGGGTGGGAGGCCAATCCAGGACCCGAATGGGACTATTTCCAGGCTTTTGAAAAGAAATGGCGTATTCCGAAGGGATTCGTCCCCTTTCGCACAGAATGGTTGGTATTCAAGGAGGATATTAAGCTCGCCGGATCCATTGATATGGTGTACCGGAAGCCCGATGGCAAGTTCGCAATCTATGATTGGAAACGTGCCAAAGATATGAAGTATGAGAATCCCTGGCAGAGCGGGAAGCCCCCATTGGAACACCTGCCGGATACGAATTACTGGCACTATTCCATACAGCTCAACATATATAGGACCGTGTTGGAAGAGTTGTATGGCGCGGAGGTAGATGAGCTCGCCCTGGTGGTCCTGCATCCCAACAATCGCTCCTTCCAAGTTATCAAGGTCAATCGTATGGAGGACGAGGTGGCGGCCATGTTTGCGGCACGCAAGGCGCAGGTAGTTGCAGCAGCAACTTAAGCGCTACCTGTTAAGTCCACGAGGTCCTGTTCTAGGCGCTGACGGAGCCAGCGACGTTCATCGCGTAGCTCAGCGCGTGTAGGAACATGGGAGGTTTCTAGTTGAACGAGGGTGCCCGCACTCTGGAAAGCCTCTTTGACACGTGTACCGGCAAAAAGCGAAATGGCGCACAGAAGCGCGAGAAAAAGAATATAAGGGACGAGATGCTTCATGTTGAGTGCTACAGATTTTTCTACAGGTTGCGGCGGTTTTAATCGGAATCTGCAATGAGGCACCCCTTGGTTTCATGCACCATCTCCTCATACCCTGCGTCATCCGTGTCATCATCATCCACGATGAGGCATGTAGGAGGTTTGGCACCCGTCAGATATTTTCCAGTGGCACGTGCGGCATCCACGACTTCCCAGAACCGTTCGTAGGCGGGCTGACCCACTTCGGACCACCACCGCTGGTTGCGGGGAACCGTGGTTGTCCACCAATCGGCCACACGCCATACCGCGTGTTCCAGGATGACCGCATCGGCAGGGAGGTCCACCGGTTTCCAACAGAGCGCCTCATCCAAACCCGCCTCACTAAGGGGCCATATGGGCGAATAGGCATACTGCCAGGTTTCGGGGTCCGCCTCGGCAGCCGGAGCAACGACAAGAATCGCCCCCATACGTTCTGGTTTCGTGGGACTCACCGTGGAGGGCACCGGTGTTAAGAAGCGCCGGCGGATTTCGGCACATTCCTCGCCCGAGAGCGCACCGGCACCTGTAAAGTGTTCGGCGGGAATACTATCAAATCGGACTTCCACGTATTCCACTGCGGGTACCTCGGCCACCTCGGCCTGCAATTGCATCTGGCAATAATAATCCGCGGGAATAACCCCCGTTAATTTCCTGCTCACGGGCGCCTTGATTTCCAACAAGCGACCCGCCTTTACCCCTTCTAAGATGAGACCGTCTGGACTCGCAGCCAGTCGTGGCAATGTAGGATGCCGAATGCGTCCCAAGGTATCGCATACGCGCCCATCGGCCACTTCCTCCTCATAGAGTGTACGAATGACGGATTCGTAGCGCCAGCCCCATTGAAATGCGCTCAGGGGCGAACAATACACCGTACGGGATTCGGTTGCCCCCGTATCCTCTACAATAGCCGCCGGTGCGCATTTCTTTGCTACAGCAGCCTCAAACGCCACCGGTGTTCCATAGACGACTCCCGCGAATTCGTGGCCCGTCAACAGGTCTCGCGCCTCCGCATACCAGGCCGCGGTTTTCTGGGCCGTTTGGGGAAGATGGAGGAGCCGTTCAATATGCGCGGCGGGAACTGTAGGAAGTCCCGCGAGTGCCTTGTCCCGTTCGGAAAGATACCACTCCCACACGACACCCCGTAGAACCTCTAGGGCTTCCTGGCGTGTTCGCGGTTTCCGAAATCCCGTCTTCAGTAGCACTTCTAGACATTCGCATCCCTCGTTTTCCAGCCATGCCGTTAAATCATACTCGTCTACAAGGGGCGGTAGGTCCTCCGTCCAGTCCGCCAGCCAGTCAATGCAGGCCGCCAACATCGTCTTATTTGTTCCGGTCATTTTCCCTATTTTCCACATACGTCTTGCAAGTCCCTTGCGCTCATTTTTCTTCGTGGGCACATGTAGAGTACCAGGGACCACGATGGGATTTCCATATGAAAGCACCAAATTCAACACGGTTATGAACGTATTGCCGTTCGTGATATTGGGTGCCTTGTTTATATCTGCCGTCGTGGCACAATTTGCATGTCATGGCGGTATCGGCGGTATGCTGGCAAGCCTCAATCCCCGCATGGATGCACCCCGTCTCATTGGCAGCTAGCCGCAAGCACAAAAAGTGAGGGGAGAGGAATATGTTGAGAGTGCTGCTTTAAACTCACTTACCATGGCCGACGCTCCTCTCATTAATCTCATTCGCGCATCTGTGCAGGGCATCGTATTCCTCGTGGAATCGGCGACCGGCCGTGTCTTTACCTACAATCCTGAACGGCCCGTCTTCGTCGGTGTGCTGGAGAAGATACCCGAGGAGGATAAGAACAGTATTTCAAAGACGAACGGATGCCTCGCAACCGCTCGTGTTCGCTATAGAGAGGATATCCGCGAGGTTATGGCGGCGGAGCGGGATGCTCCACATGTCGCTGTGTCGGATACGGCCACACCTGCTGCTCCCGTCCAACTCCACAAGATGCAGACACAGCTCGTGAATACGGACTTTAGTATTGGGGCCAAGATCCGCCGCGAAATTCTCCATAAAATCCTGAGCGAGCGCTATCACTTAACAGTAAGTTATGAGCCCTCCATTTATCAGGGTGTCAAGACGAAGTACTTCTACAATGCCCAGAAACCCGCGGGGTGTCCACCTGGTTTGTGCCCGTGTGAAAAACTCTGCAAAGGCACAGGCGATGGCACACAACTTGGTGCCTGTAAAAAAATCACGATTTCCCCGTTCCAAACGGGTCAAATCATCATTACGGGGGCGCGCACTATGGAGCAGATTAATGAGGCCTATGAGTTCATGAAGGGCCTCTTTGCCCGACACGCCGATGAAATCCTGCGTAAAAACTATATATGCCCTACCGCTACGGATGCTGCTGGCGGAGCTGCAGCAGCACCAATAGCAACCAAAAAAGCGGCAACGGGCTGGATTCAACACCCTTCACCGCGCAACATCTTTAAAGTACGTCCCAGCCTTCTTGTGGGCTGTTAAGAGACGTTCCTTAATGCGTGGGGGGACTTTGGCGTTTTTGACGACGCGTGGAGGGAGGGGGTCACGGAATTCCCAGGCATGGGCCATTTTACGGAAGGAGCGGCGGGGAGATTTGTGTAGAGAGAGGCGACGTGTAGGAAGTTTGGAATGTCTTCGCGTTATGCGAACACCTTTCACTTTTTTGCTGCTGCTACTGATTTTCAGGGTTGCCCTGGATTTTGCTCGGCCGCCCACTGTTGGAGAAGGCCGTTTGCTGCTGCGACTGCCGCGACTGCCGCGACTGCTGCCACTATTGCGACCACCTGTATCGCTCCCCGCGATTTCAATATGGCGCACAAGCCGCTTCGGATTCATCGGTCCCACAAGAAGATGGTCTGGTGCCACATCCCCCGAAAAGCGGTCGTTTTGCAAGTTATGCTTTTCCATAAGAACCGACGACATGGCAAAACAGTCCAAATCTACCAACACCTCAAACTCCGAATAATATTTGGAGGCATCTTTAATACAAAGACATGGTGTGCCTGGTTGTAGAGTGAGTTGGTATATGTATTTATTCTTGTTGTAAAATTCGCCGAACGATGCGTCTAGCGACGTGGAAAGAAATCCGGCAATTTGCTGCGCCTCATAGGGGCTCTTGAGGTAATCCGTGTTGGTGGCTCGGAAGACCTGGAGGGGTTTTTCAAGACGGGGGGCGCGCCACAAAATATCCCGCAAATCCTCTATGAACATGTACACCAAGGGCTTTATTTTTTCCATGGTTTCCGCCTTACTCGTTGTAGGAACGCCCGCAAGATACTCCTCTTCAAACGTTTCCAGTTCGCGATATTCCAGTACATGTGGAACACCACGGTAATTCACGTATTCGTAATGATTGTCGGGATCTCGCAAATCCACCAACTGCATGGCGTACAACATGGCATTTTCGGTCGGCATCATATCAAAGAGCAAAGAATGCGCGCGTTCATTCGTGTTGAAACCCTCGGGATCGCGGAGGAGGGCATTGACGACCTCGTCGCCATGTCGGGTGTAGCGGGCCAGAATGTACTTTTCGCGACCTGTTAAGTTTTCAATATAGGTATCACATGCATTGTACCATTCTTCGTCAAATGTCCGGTCATCCTGAAATGTATGCGATAGATGTAGGTCCTTGTATATGGGGTCCCGCACAGTATACAAAAAGAACCCGTCGTCCGATTCGTATATCTGGAATCCCTGCAAAACATTCCTGAAAATATCGGACATATCCGCAACACCTGCCGAAATGCGCTGCTGAATATTGGCGTACCCTGGCACCTGTGCTAGATTGCGCATGAAATCCTGGTGCACCTTGTAGGCGTCATATTTGATAACATCCTCCGCTTCGCTCATCTTACTTAGACGCCATAGTTTTCGTGGCGACCCGTGAGGTCACTAAAGGACGCCCGCTGTTTACCGAGTGCCGGTGTACAGTAGAGCCAGCGGCCCGTGGGCTGTAGGCGTTTCCAGTATTGGTCGTTTATCCAGTCCCAGTGATTCCCACCCGCCTCGGCACCCTTAACAGCCTCCTCCAAATTCCCCAAAAGGGTGGGCAAGTAGGAACCCGAGACGATGTAGGAACTCGCGGTTTGGATATTTAGGCCATGGCGTACCAGGGTGGTTTCGGGTACGGTTTCGGATGCCTGGACATACGAGGCGAGACAGAGAACGTCAAAGGACAAGGACAAGGATCCGAGGACCGTATGTAGAGTCTCGTGGAAGGCCGTCGGCTCCACAGTGCATTCCCAATCATCCTCCAGAATCCACACATGCCCCCAGCCCGCCGCGGCGGCCATGCGTACGACCTCGTAATGCGAACGTGCACAGCCTATCCAGCCAGGGTGGCTGGCTATAGCGGAAAACCGTAGGCGTTTTTCAGCGGGTACACCGAGTTTATCCAGTTCGGCCTCTATCTCTGCGCGTCTATCGGTGCGCCGATCCAGGTTAATGTATACGACGCGATCAATTGTATCCATGCGCCTTTGTTGGTAGTGCTGGAAAAGTGAGGGTCTTCTAAACGAAACCGGGACTCCCAACAGATAATAAGAATGTCCTCTTCTTCTGCGTTATCGTCGTATTCCCTACTCTATATCGGTGCCACCTGGTGTACCCCCTGCCGTACCGTTAAACCACTTGCCACCGTGATTGCCCATAAATACGGTGTCCCCCTGACCCTCGTGGATTACGATGATATGGAGGACGAGGTCGTGAAAGAGGGCGTGAAAAAGCTCCCCACCATTCGCGTGGTGTCCGAGGACACGGGGGCGGTCGTGTTGGAAATTACGACCAATCATGCGGAGGCCCTGGAAGCGTGGTTGCGTAGCAACGTGCGTGTAAAAGCGGACGAGGATTTCTAGGCACCGGCTAAGAATGGGCAACGCAACATCGGTTGCTGCGGCTACAGCGGCAGGCATTGACCCGCGCCACATACGTATTTGGCAAAACCTGGCGACCCTACAGTCCAATGAGGCCCGGATACGTATGTTGGAAACCCTGATGGCGGGAGGCGAATACATAGCTGCTGCGAAACGTGGGGGCGTTTATGCGGGTATTTTGCAGTGGATTGCGGCATATCGGCGGGGCGATAGTGCTGTGTGGCCGTGGTTAGTAGCGCAGCACCAGCAGCAGGTGCAACAACAGCAACAACAGCAACAACCACATACCCACTATTCTCAACAGTTTGCAGCAAATACACCTCCACCGGCACCACATATGACGACGCAGCGTGGCAGTATAGGAATCCCTGTAAGGGATGTGCCAAGACCTACGACTGTTGCTGGTGTAGCCGGCGGTATGAATATTCAGATGCCGACCATGAATGAACCACGGAAGGTGGTGAAGGAGAATACCACCCTAGCAACCGTGCCGCCTCCCAAGAGAGCCCTGGATACTCTACACGAATCCTATCGTATATTGAGCATTGATGATACCAAGCCGCTGAGCCACGAGACGCTGAAGGGTGCCTATAAACGGGCGGCGACAAGGGCCCATCCGGATCGCGGGGGGTCCGCGGAAGCCTTTGACGAAGTGACGCGGGCCTATTTTTACTTGGAGGAGGTCATCAATAAGTTGATTCCGAAGGGGGCCAAGGATGCCGCGGGGAATGATGTCCGCTTTTCCGCACCGGTGACGAAGGAGGCAGCCCTGAAAGCGCGCGATGTACCGCTTTCCAAGTACGAGGCAGAAGAAAGGGCGCATCGCGGTAGCGCTAGCACTGGCGCTGGTTCCAGTAGGCCTGCGTTGGACGAACCCAAAATTGCCCTGAATCCCAAAAATCTCAACATGGATACCTTCAATCGCCTTTTTGAAGAGAATCGCCTGCCGGACCCTGAGAATGATGGCTACGGGGACTGGCTCAAATCCAATGGAGAGGACCGTCGTCTCCAAAACGAATCGCAGCTGCGTTCCAAATTCAACTCGGAGGTCTTTAATCGGACTTTTGTGGAGCATGGTAGCGGTAGCGGCAGCGGCAACAGCAACGGTCTCACGCGCTATCAGGCACCGGATGCCATCACACACCATGGTGGAACCGAACTGGGTGCGGGCCGTCCCTCGCATTTCATATCCCCCATGGGCTCTAAAACGGGTTACACGGACCTGAAATATGCGTACGGTGAAGGCTCCACATTTAGCCACGAGGTTGCCGGTGTCAAGGAGGAAAAACGGACGTTTGATGCTATGAAACGGGAACGCGAGGCGGCACCCGTGCCTCTTACGGCGGAGGAGCAACGTGTGTTGGATGCCCTGGACCGCCAACGGGCCGCTGCGGAAGAGGAACGCCAGCGCCGCCTCGCTGTACACGATGTCGCCGCAGAGGATGTATACTCTAAGCTCCAACGACGCCTTATGATCCAATAGGGGAACCCATGGTTCCCCCCGCCAGCGAAGCTGAGCGGGGGGTCAATGCTCCCAAAATAGCGTAGCTATTTTGTGGAGCGTTCCCCTTTGACCCCTCCTTATAATTGCCCCACCCAAAGGGGTGGGGCAACCACAAAAAGAACAAACGCAATCATAATTCGTATGTATGTTTAGCCAAAAATACCAAGTGGAATCCTGGACGGATTATGAAGAACATGGTATTTTTGGAGGTGAAGGATGTGTAAGGAGCGCATTAGGCTCTGGAGGCATGGACGTGCTTGGCAGCCGCGGCGCGCTTCGTGCGGAAGCGGAAGACCATGGTATCACCAAAGATGCCCTTGCCGTCGCAGGATGACGAGGAGTGCTCAAAGCCCTGGCGGCCATACCAGGAACGGAGGGTCTCATCGTTTGCGGTCATCAGAACGACACCACGGTAGTCGGTGGCTTTCAGGATTTCCACCACGTACTTGACGAGGACACGGCCAAAGCCGCGACCCTCACATTCTGTTGAGACGACGAGGTATTCCAACTTGTTCTCCACAACAAGTGCGAAACCAAGAATAGCTCCCATGTATTCAATGCAGAGGGATGCGCTGTAGTTGCGCCAGTACCACATTTCAATGAAGGCTTGGAGGTCGCTGCGGGAGAAACGTTCGCTCATGAGAGCACGGGTATTTGCGTAATCCAGATCTTCTAGATTACGTAAGACAATGCGAGCAGATGCAATGGACATTTTGAAGGAAGGGGTTGAGGGAAGGAGGGAAGGAAGGGAAGGAATTGTTGGTAGCGCAGAAGCACGAGAAACGCTCATACCCTTCCCAACACCTTTCAATTTTTTCCACAACCTGATTGAATGCCTCCCTACAACCAAAAATAGGTTGTTTTTGGTTTTAGTTCTTTTTATGGTTTTTAGGATTTTATGAGCGCATGTAGGAAGTACCGGTATTACCAACAATCATCTGTAGTATCGTCTAAGCACATACCGCAGCAGTATTTGCTACCACAGTTATCGCATTCGCATTTGCAGTACTGGGAACCCCATCGTTCGCAGCTGGCGCATCCGATGGGACTCTCTTTGTCTTGTAGTTGGACGAAGTCTCTCTTTTCATAATAGCACCTGCTTTCCCATTGTTGGCTGACAGCATCCTTTTGTGCTAGCCATACTTGGGACAACTGGTACCAGTGATGCATTTCGGCCTGCTTCTTCGCGAATGCTTCGGGATTGGCCAAGGCCCAGGCATAGAGAGGTTTACGCATGCTCTCCATGGAACATACGCACATGCCCTCGGCAATGCGATAACGGTCGCAGCCACAATGTTGGGGCCGGTAGGGTTCAGGACCTTGCAAGCGCAGTGGCTCGCCGAGGGCCTTGTAAGGCGGGAAGTCTTCTAGCTTCATATTGTAGTAGGGGCGACCTGGCTTGAAGTCTGCGTTCAGATTCCATGTAGATGGCTTATCTACAGGGTATTCCTTGAAGGGAAGGGTATCTGTGGATGCCTCATCAGCAATAGGTGGTGATACTGTGCGCGGTCTCTGGAAACCGGTAGGGGAAGGACCCTTTGCAAAGGTAATGTGTTTGGAGGCCATGTTAAGGAGGAAGGAAGGGCTGTGAAGCGAGGGGAGGGAAGGAAGGAAAGCTGGGAAGCTGGAAATGGGGAACCTGACAACTGTCTTCGTCACACCATCCGACAATCCCACAGCAACCGACAACCCCTTCAATTTTTTCACCCGTTTAGGCGAATCCTCTACGCGGACCCCGTCACCAGGTAATATCCATGGTAGCCGAGTGCCGCAAAGCCGAGCAGCATGGTCATTTCAAAGGCACGTCGGGGTGTCTCCTTTTGTCGCAGAGCAATCCAGCCGAGAACCGGTGCTACCAACAGTAAATGTATCCAATTTATCCAGGCGGAGCGGCCATCGGCGAGCTTTTGATAGGCGCGCCATCCGTGGTAGGCCACCATGCCCACGACGAGGATAGCAAGGAGAGTGAAGAGCCATGTGGGGGTTTTGGTTCCTTTCAAGCCTACATAGAGGAGCAGAGGTGCAACAAAGGTCACGTGAAAGAGGCTGTACAGAAGGCGTGAGTCCATGGGATTCTATTAGGATAGCAGGAGTTTTTATGAACGTCTTCTGCTGGTGCGGTTTCGGTTGCGCTTGCGTATACGCATTGTTCTTTTACGTTTACCTCCCCCCACGATACGTGCAGTATATGGGCGAACATAATCCTCGTCAATCGGTTCGCGTGTCATTGGATTTAACTTCTTAAAGTTTGTTGCGGCTGTCCTTGGCAAAGCATCGTATGTGGTTTTCTTAAAGTAGTCCCCATATTGGAATCTATCGTGAAAATTCACCATTAAATCCCCGTCGCGAATTTCGTCCATTGTTATGGCATTGTGGGAGTTCCTAGGAATGTTCCGACGTTCGCTGTAATTCCAATCGTTGTTGTTTTCGTTTTCATTTTCATTGTTTTGATTCACTGGACGAGTTATATCCGCATATGTCCAACTTCGGAGACCCTCCAAGTGTGATGCAGGGAGTGTAGAGACGTCCGAAGACCATACGACTCCTACAACACCCTCCCGCATTGGGTCAATGAAGACGCGCTGTATACCGGCGGGATTTGTATTGAATATGTGTCTCAAATGATTTCTAAGAATCCACTCGGGTGCATGTGTGTCAAAAACAATCGGTATCCACGATACCGCAATGGTTGCCATGTTTCCTACTGGGGGTGTGCGAAAAATGACTGCGCACAGTATTAGGACACATAATGCACACTACAGGAACAATGGAAACCCCTACAATTACACTCCTTGAAGACTACGCGGATACGGGGACATCTGTTGGGAGCACCGAACATACCCTGGCTCTCGTCGCTGCCCGTTGGATTGCCGCGGAACCGGGCGCGGCGGAATCGCCCCTTCTTTCGGACCTCCTTGTGAGAGCTAAACAACATAAGGGACTCCACAATGGCACGGATACACTTCTCTTTGCACCACGCCCTCTTGTAGGACGTCGTGCAAATATTCTGGATTATTTCACTAGTACGGCAACTGCACCTACAAAAGCACCTACCATCGCATCACCCTCCGTGGATCTCCTGGATATTATGCCGGTTGCTCGCGCACGCTACCGCATCTATTGCGACGGGGCCTGCACAGCCAATGGGCGCCGTGGTGCAAAAGCAAGCTTTTGAGGCATCCTCCAGGGACCCACGGGCGATGAACTGGAAACTGTCTCGCATCCCCTGGATGCCAAAGAACCCCAGACGAACCAGCGCGCTGAATTGAAAGCCCTGCAATGGGCCTTCGCCAAAGCCCTGAGTGCCCAATGTGCACCCGAAGGCGCCGACATTCACACAGACTCTGAATACGCCATGAAATGCTTCACGGAATGGGGACCCCTCTGGGCCGCCAAGAGCTGGCGCAAAGCCAACGGCGGCGAGGTCCTGCATCAGGATATTTTACGACCGATGTGGGAAATGTGGAAGAAACGGAACGGTCTCATTCGCCTCTATCACGTCTCGGCGCATACCGGTCGCACCGACCAACACTCGCGTGGTAATGCACGCGCTGATGCTCTTGCGGTTGCTAGCATTTCTAGTTCGTAACAGATGGGCAGCATGTATACAAGTCGCGGTCCACGCGCCCCTGCACAGCCCGTGCCTGTTCCGCCGTTGTTCCTTGTACGCAAGGCACTACACATGCCGATAAATACGTAGTGGAAAACTGTGTGTATTCGCAACCCGGTAAGTCTACCGTCGGGTTCGTGTAGCGATTGGTGAAAAACTCGCAGACACCCTGGGATGGACAGCCCGCCGGTGGCTTCACGGCTTCCACGGCCCCATTCGTGCCCAACCCGTAGCCAATGGTATGTCCATCAAATCCCACAACACCGCCTACCTGACACGTCAAGGGCAAGACAGCATTAGAGGAGGACGGAACACTCGCGGGAGAGATGTAGGTCGTTGTGGCAGCCAGGCCCTTCATCTGGGTATACAGGCTCGCATCTACACAGGCGGTACGACTCACGGTTTTTGGGCAACGCTCAGCAAGCCGACGTAAATATTGGGATGCATCCATGTTCCGGTTTGTTTTATGAGCATACATTTTTTTTCTTTGACCGAGAATAAACAAATGGAGGAGCCCTGTAAAATTATGGAGGGGTTCTTGGAACCCACCAAGTGCCAATACCTTATTGACACGTATTCGGCAAAGTGTAAACGGTCCACCGTTGTAGATGCCCTCGGGAATGATGTCGTGGATCCGGCGCGCACCTCGCATACCTTCTACATGCCGAACGACGACGCCGTTATCGTGGAGCTCCGAAGGAAGGCCGCCCACATGGCAGGTGTTCCGGAATCCCATGTAGAGGGCCTGCAACTTGTCCGATACGCCAAGGGTGAGCAGTATAAGTTCCATTACGACTACTTTGATGCTATTCGGCACAATCAGCGCGAACATACATTCCTGGTGTACCTGAATGACTTTGATGTGGAGGATGGGGGCTCTACTATCTTTAAGAACTATGCTATTAAAGTGTATCCGAAGACGGGTCGCTGTGTCTGGTTCCGGAATATGATTGATGGACGAGTGAACGAGAAATCGTTGCACGCCGGCGAAGAGGTACAGTGCGATAAGTTGAAATACGCCGTGAATATATGGATTCGTGAGAAACCCGTGGACGATTACAGCAGTATTACTGTCACAGACAAGGGTGCTGCACCAGATGTGGTAGCACCAGAACTATCTATAACGTCCTCCAATGCAACGCCTTTCTCTTTCGTCCTCTTCGCCATACTGACCCTACTTTTGTTGGTAGTGGTAGGGTGGATGGTATACACCGGCATTTCCAACAAGTCCTTTACGCTCCCCTTCCGTCTGCCGAAGTGGTTGGCATTCATGCGTCGCTAGTGCTGTTAGCGCAGCTAAGCGGAGCGTGTATGCGTCCAGGCAGGGTCCATATCCGCGCGCATCTTATTCTCTTTGTAGAGTTCCTTGGCCTTTACAGCGACCTCAATACTCTTCTTGTAATACGGGAAAACGATATCGTCCAGCTTCGCCTTCTTGGACATATGGGCGAATTTTTCCAACCACGTTCCTATCGTACAACTATCGTAGTGTAGGACATGTAGGTCGTCAAAGGGTATCTGGTAGGTTACCGCGGGGTCCACGACGCCCTTGTATACAAAATCGTGTGCCCCGCCGAGTGTTACATCGGCAACTGGACGTGCTACACCCTTACCGTTGACATAGGCTGTGCAGGGACCGCCCTTGTCACACCGGATGAACTTGGCGGCCGAAAAGCATGTGGGCTCCCCCTCCTTGTAGACCGCCTCCGCATTCTTCAGCTTGCCGATGAGCATTTCGGGTGGTACGGCTGCCAGGGTACTGAAGAGGTCCCCCTCTAAAAGCTCGTCCACATCTATGTGAAAGACCCAATCTATGCCCTCGGCACGGGCCTTGGGGAGCATGGCGTTCGTGAAATCGCGTTGGCGGGTTATTTGGTTCGTGTAGTTGTTCTCGTCGTCGGATTTCCCCTCCTCAAAGTACACATCGGACTGGGTTTTCAGGAACGCCGCGACACCTGGGGAATCCTCCAAGCGCACGTAGAAACGGGAAATGCCGACCTTACGATGGTGCTCAAACCATAGGGCGACATCTGTAGGTTTGCGCATCATCACGGCAATCGCCAGCTTAAGGCGCTGGTTGCCCCGAAAACCGGACACGGTGGCCGATTCCTGCTGCTTCCATACAAAGCCTAAAACAATAAGTATGGCTATTAGGAGAAGTAGTTGCACGGGTGCGTCCTTCATTTGGAAGTTCTTCTTATTTAGTATGGAGGCAATTAGATACGAGCCATCGTATTGGAGCGAGGATGAGGACGATGACGACCCGTGGATGACGGCGACACCAACAGCTCCACCGACACCCGAGCTTTCTTTCGTTGTCACCGCAACGGCAACGGCAACCGCCAGCCCCCTTTATTATCCACCGACCGCCCCGTATGCGCGACTTATATGGGATGCCTGTGGATTCCAGGCTGTACAATCGGAACCCGACCTGAAGGCTCGCCTTCGTACATGGCTAGAGAAGGAAGAACTGCTCTGTGTCGGGAATGAGACGGTCCGATGGCATGTTGGGAATGCGGGGTATTCGGCAACATGGCCCGTCTTTGTGCGCTGGTTTTTGTGCACGTGTCAAAAGATTGAGGACCCGGCCCGCTTGGCCCACTTACCTGCAGCAACGGAGCGACCACCAACACCTGTACCCTTCTTCCTTGAATGATGAATGCTTTCTTTCCTGATATGCGCGTTCGTGCTACGGATACGCATACTGGCACCTTTCGTGAGAATACCGAGGGCGATATCTATATTGTTGGGGATTCCGGCACTCTCTACACGTCCCTGGAGTCCTTTGCTACTGCAGCTGCTGCAGCAGGCAATGCTTGGGATATATGCGAGTTCTGGAAGGCGGGGCGCTGGTGGTCCTGTAACGAAATGCTGCCCCCTCGGTCTCCTCGTTAAAATAGGCAAAAAACCTTCCTCTTCCGGACCAGAACACAACTATGTCCGCCGCTGGAACCGCCGTAACTGCCCCCGATTTGGAAATCCCCTGCGAGAAGGCTTTGGTATATGCCGCCCGTCTCGGCCTTGAGAAGGATATGCCTATCATGTTGGACTACTACACCGATACCCGCGAGGGTCGCGCCTTTTTGGGCGAGGACTCTGCTACCAAGGATAAGATGCTCGTGCGTTCCGAGGAGGAATACACCTCTCCGATTTCCAAGATTTTCCAGGCGGGCGATGACTTCGTGGTCATTACCGAGAACAGCATTTACATCGTCAGCAAGAACATCAAGAAGCGCTTCATCACCCCTCCATCCGCTTAAGCCTCACGAAATTTCTGAGGAACCTGTAGGAAACCATGGATTTTTTGAAGAGTTTATTTGGTCAGACCGGCGGTAAGCGCAGCAGACGTGTCGGTAAGCGCAGCATGAAGAAGCGTGGAGGTGCCTGCGAATCAGGTGAGGCCTGTGCCACCGCTTTCGGTGCGGACTCCTCTCTAGCGCAAGGCGAGACCTTCGCCAAGATGACTGCCCCTTACCATGGTGGTAAGCGTGGTGGCAAGCGCCGTCGTTCCACCAGAGCTCGTCGCAACTACCGTGGTGGTGCCGCGGACTTGTCCCAGGCCTTTGAGGCCATTCCCGTAGAAATCCACCAACGCGCCGGTACCGCTGTGTTGGATGATGCTATCGCAGAATTGAGTAAGTTCACTCCTACTGCTGCCCCTCAGGCGGGTGGCTCGCTACGCAATCGCAGTCGCAGTCGCAGATACTATGGTGGTGCTGCAGACCTCGGCGAGGCCTTCCAAGCCCCACCTGCTGATATCGCCGCAAAGGCGGGTACTTCCGTGTTGGATACCGCCATGGCCCAGCTCAGCAAGTTCATCCCAAACCACAATGGCGGTTCAAGACGCACCCGTCGCAGTAGACGTGGTGGTGCTCTCGGCAGTGCCCCCATTGATGCACCTGCTATGCTCCTCAGACCCGAGGATTACCAGGCCGCTTTCTTGAATCCCCAGTGGGAGCAGGAGAACCTGGTGAACCCGAACTTCCACGGACCCACCACTGTGTACACACCTCCTACTGCCACCACCGGCGGTAAGCGTAAGACACGCAAGGGGGGTCGCAAGGCCAGTCGTAAAGGACGCAAGGGAAGTCGCAAGGGAAGTCGTAAGGGGCGTAAGGGAAGCCGCAAGAGTCGCAAGAGTCGCAAGGCCACCAAGAAGTGCCCCCGTGGCAAGGTCTACCGCAAGACCTTTAACCGTAAGGGTCGCCGCATCTTTGGCAAGTGCGTGCGCAAGCATTAAATATCAATCTATCTAATTCATGTTGAAAATTCAGGATTCTCAACATGAAACATATATCAATGACGATACGATTAGGCGCGTGTTAAGGATACGGCAATAGCACCCACACCCTCTGCATTCGCCACTTCCGCAGGAACACCAAACAGGTTCCCCAAGACCGCACGTTCCTCTGTAGTCCATATGCGGGGTTCAGGGGCGGCCACATGCACCTGAATATGTGCTACACCGTATTCCACGGGATTCGCCTTGCGTGGCATACCCTTACCGGCAGCCTGTAGGATGGTCATGTGTGTAATGGGACCCCCACGCCACTCCACGACGAGCGGGGAGCCACATGGATGTCCCGCGATTTCCCGACGAAACCCCAAGATAGATTCGGCGAAACTCACGTTCACCTTGGTAAATAAATCCGCATCCCGCCACTCCCAACAGTCGTCCTCCGTCCTCTTGAGTGTCAAGACGACATCGCCTGGTTCCTCAAAGTCCGCGGTTTCCGAGCATTCCCCTGGAAATACCAGGGTCTGCCCCTCGTGCATACCTGGCTTTATTTGAATGGTCAGCTCCTTCTCGCGTTCCAGGAAACGCTTACCCTGGCAGTTCGTACACGTACGAATGATGCGCTTTCCCTCGCCCCCACAGGCATCGCATGGTCCCGTGGACTGTGCAATCATACCGGGTCCAATCATACGTGCCTGGATGCGAATACCGCGACCGCCGCATTGCCCACACGGCTCCGACTTATCGGCACCCGAGCCGGCGCACGTGCCGCATTTACGGGATTGATTGAACTTTAACTTGAGTTCGCGACCTGCGTAGAAATCGGATAGGCGCAGGGGAATATCCGAGTGCTTGTTGGGAGCCTTGCCTGGTCTGGCACGCTTGGGACCCCCAGGACCGCCAGGGCCCCCACCAGGTCCACCAAAAATGCCGCTGAACATATCACCGAAATCAAATGAGACACCTGGCATCCCAAATGGTCCCATGCCCCCCATGAACGAAAAGGGAATGCCACCCGCCGCCATACCCCCATTCGGTCCACCACCCCCGTGCCCCTCGGCACCCTCTACAGAACCCGTCATATCGTACATTTTGCGTTTATTGTCGTCGCTCAGGATTTCGTGCGCCTGTTGGAGCGTCTTGAATTCCTCGGCGTCCCCGCCACGGTCAGGGTGCTTCTCGCGCGCCTGGGCTTTATAGGCCTTGCGAATCTCGTCCGTGGAGGCATCACGGGACACGCCGAGTGTATCATACAGGGATACGGGCATTGGAATTCTATCTGTTGGGAATGCGGGTGGTCCTTAGGCAAAATGCGCCTAAATGTCCGCAAGTGTATAACACCCACAGTAAATGGGTTTCAACTATATGCGATTGCTGCCCTGGTGTCCTACAGTCCAATTCAATACATTGTTGAGATTGCAGGAGACAACTGGAAGTACTGTATGGTACAGTGGTAAACCACCTACAAGCTGGTGGGATGCGCTGAAAAACGTCCTCTACACGGATTACCTCCGACTACGCATACGGTTCCATTCACCGTGCAAGTCCTGTGAACAGGGCCCCAAAAATTGAAACCGGTTAGAGACCATCACTCACTGCTACGCTACTACAACCGCTACCGCAACCGCTACCCATCATGTCCTCCCGTCCGCGTCGTTCCTGTACACTTCCCGTTCCGAAGCCCATCCTTTCCAATGTACTAGAGCAGGCCGCCCAGTCCACAGATTCCGAAATATTCCAATTACACCAGAGGGTCGCCAAGTTCTTCAAGGAGGATGTAGATGCCTTAGCCGCTTTCTGGTTCGCCGATACACGCCTCTTTGACCTACGCAGTCGTGAACACCAACAACTCCTTACACGCGTCCTGGCCCATGTAGGTGTTCAACATCCTCATGTCGTGGATTTCCTACATGGTCTCTCCCGCGAGAGAGCACGTGCCCTCGGCGTTCATCGTGTTGAACGTGGGTCTACCATCCATTACCGCATTCGTACCGGTATGGATACAAACGCGGCCGAAATGGACCGCGATTACGACGATTTCTACATTGCGCTATAAAATCGGCCCTTTGAGGACCATTTCATAGTATTTTTGTCAGCACTGTTGATGGTCTCAGTGCACAATAGGATACGAGGGGTCCATGAGAATACCACATTCGCCATGGGGGGCGAACTTGGACCCACGGCCCAACCGGATGTAGCCGGCCTCGCCCCAATCAGCACCCCATGAGTTCTTTACCTTCCAGTAATCCTGGGGCTGGCTGGTCTCATCGGTGCCGTAGCCGACCACCAAAACACCGTGGTCCAAATTGGTTCCGCAGCTATCGGTGACTACGCCCCCAAAGTAGAATTGCCAGTCCAAGCCGTCGGCTTCCACGGCGACCGACACAGGCTGTTGGGCCACCGCCTCCATCAGCGCCGTCTCATTGTTGGGTTGGACATCGTAGTATCCCTTGATGCCTGCAACAGAGGTGCAATTGTTAGATGCACAGGTACCATTGGAACCGCTACCGGCTGTGTAGGAATACGCGGTTTCACCACAAATGCCCCCATTACGAATGATATATTGGAAGCCCTGGTCCATCAGGCCGCCCCCGCAGCCCTGGTTGCCCTCGGCCCACGAACAATCCACCAGCTGCTCCTCGGAGAGCGATACAAGTTGGCCGGTTGCGAGATACCATGCGCCCTCTACGGCACCGGTTGTTG